>Ga0153919_100070_pt1 | contig 19467 bp, 10 predicted proteins | sample TSGA003MetaG_FD_104712 | JGI IMG/M metagenome (GOLD analysis project Ga0153919, IMG submission 104712) | Attine ant fungus gardens microbial communities from Georgia, USA - TSGA003 MetaG | ecosystem: Host-associated > Fungi > Mycelium > Unclassified | place: USA: Connecticut, Klassen Lab...
AGGAGATATGTGGGACTTTGTAAATAAGGGTAAATACAAAAATGTGTATAAGTACTGTACAGAAAACAAACAGGAACTCTATCGAGTTCTTCTTGTTAACTCGGACTAGAAGTAGTTCTAAGGTATCTCGGCCTAAGTCCTTACAATTAAGCTGACTAAAAGATACTAGAGAATAATGTTTATGATTATAGTCTTTAGGATCTAAACAAGATATTGGTAAAAATAAAAAGAAGTCTTGCTGAGTTTTTATCTATATCTTTTCTACAATAACAGTAGAGTTACAGAATACCCAATTCTCTTTTATAGGCTAAACAGTATAATGCAGATGAAATGGCAACTTTGGTAAATGAGCAAAAGATAATGTTTAATCCTGAACAAACTACTGTTTTTGATACTGTTCTAGAGTCTGTTACCAATAACCAAGATTATCTTTTTTTTATTTATATTGCTAGTAGTTTTGGAAAAACTTTTCTTTGTAATACTATTGCTATTGAGACTAAATGAAGAAAGGATATTTCACTCATGCTTTAAAATTTCTCTTTCTATTAATAAGAACTCTATAGCTGAACTGAAATGGAATAGTTATATGTTTTTAGTCATCCAGCAGACTAAGGTTATCATTTGGGATGAAGTTCCTATATAGCACAAGTATGACATTGATACTATTAATCAATATCTGAGAAACTTGCTTAAAGTAAATAATTACTTATACTTAATAGCTATTAAATTGATATATTATCTAGAATAATTATTCATTTGGTGGAATTACAGTGGTATTTGAAAGAGATTTCTGTTAAACTTTACCTGTAGTACCTAAAGAAACATACCAACAAATAGTAGCAATATTTCTTTATAAAGGAAATTTATAGAGACATATTAAGCTCTTATATCTCAGATACAATATACACTTGGACTACTCTAAAGTGTTATAAGAGCCCCAAGAAGAAAATGGTCTTCTATACATTTAAACACTTAATTCAAAATCTCAAGTCATATAATAAGGTTAAGGTATAAATAGCATGGGAACTTAGGAAACCAAATCACATGACAAGGTCAAGTGACCATAGAACATTCTGGAAGAACATATGATTGTGGACTAGTAGTAGTACAGCCACTGTAAAATAATATAAGTAGTAGTCTAATCCAAGGAAGAACTCTATTGAGTTCTTTTTGAACATCCATCTAGGGTGATTACTAAGAGTATTTACTGCCTATCAATAACATAAAGCTGACAATCAACATACTCAGTAGTAGTTGTTGGAAATTAGTACTAGATCAACTATGGATAATAATAAGATGATAATAAGATAATATAAGTTTCTTAGTTTATAGTTTGTACTAATCTCAATACTCTTATCAACAGAATCTATTTAGGAATTGGCAATCCAAGAGTTCAAGATAACCAATACTTCTTGAAGCATATTATTCTCTGTTCTAGAAATAATGAGGTGCATACTATTAATAAAGCTATTCTCCAACAGTTCAATTTAGTACCAAATACAGAAGTCCATATACTAAGAAGTGTGAACTTTGTGTTTGAAGAAGATAGAATGCACTATGCCTATCCTACAGAGTTTTTTCAACAACTTAATAGTAGTGGATTGTTTTCTGCTTTACTTTGTCTCAAGGTTGGCTATTTAGTTATCTTACTAAGGAACTTGGATCTAGGAGAAGGACTTTACTAGTATTGAATGTAAGAAGAAAAGTACTCTAGTATAAGATTATCAACAAGAATAGGAGATTTAGAGAAAAGGTTATATTGATTTCAAGGATCAAGTTATTACCTAATGTAGAGACATTGCCTATACTACTCAAAAGACTTCAATTCCTAGTCAGGCTAGCCTTTGCTATGACTATTAACAAATCTCAAGAACAGTCAGTAGAGCATATGGGAATCAATTTACAAACATTAGTGTTCTCCCATAGACAACATTATGTAGTATTTTCAAAATATACTTTACTATTAAATATTTCAGTACTTCTTTCAGAACAGAGCCAGAAAAGCAAAAAGTCAGTCAGAATAGTTAAATTAATAAGTGATTGAAAAAATATTACAGAGTATACAGAAAGTTCAAAAAGAAAGTATAGCAGACTAACTTTAACATATACTCAACTATTTAGAATTAATAGAGAATTCAAGTTGGACTATAAGCCTAAATGAAAGTCTCATCTAAAAAAGTATGCTATATCATATATAAAATAATAGCACCAATAAATCATATATCTAATCATTCCCATAGTCTTTTTTTTTACTCAAAAATTACAGTAAATTTATTAAAAATTAGAAAAAAACTGCAGAAAATTAAACAAAGTATTAGAGAAAAGAAGTATAATATACTGTAGACATTATTAGATTACTTACTGTATATACTGTAAATAATACTACTAGAAGTTATTGAAAAAAGAAAATATAACAAACTAAAAACTATTAAAGGAAAGGAATATAACAAACTATATATAGTACTACTTACTTTGTATACTGCAAACTAGAATTAGTAAAAGGTTCAAGTTAGACTAGAGGTTTAGATAAAAACCTTGTATAATATAAGTAATAATAATTATTAAAACTATTACTTAATTTTTATTTTACTAGTTAGTTATTTTTGTTCTAAATCAACTTATTGTTGTTTATTTTGCTAATTATAATATTCAACTTAAACTTTTAATTATCTTTATTTGTAATAAATAAAACTAGACTTGCTTAAGTAAAAAAAAATAACTTATAATATAATACTAACAACTACTTTTAAAAAAATTCCAATTATATAATATTTGTATAAGTAATAACTTAAATCAAACAAAAAACTCTATTAAGTTTTTTCAAAACTATTATTTATTTTATTATTTATTTTACTCTTATTTAGTAAATATACAAGACTAAATGTAGGATATTTAACCTAAGTAATTGATTATGTAAAAACTATATAAGTATTAGAGGAAAAAAGTATAGTATATTATAGATAATACTAAAACTGTTAAAATATACTATTACACAAACTGTTGAAAATAAAAAATATAGTGACCTGCTAGACAATACAATATCAATTTTACTTAGAATTAATAGAAAGTTCAAGTTGGACTAAAGATCTAGGTAAAAATCTTATATTATTTTAATCTTTAACTAATAATTATAATAATTATTAGTTATTTTTATATATAACTAAATTCTTAGTTTAATAAAACTTTATGGTATTTAACCTAAATATTATATCTAAGATTTAATTTTGGAATTAAGCAATGTTGTTTATTAATATATAATTATAAAAACCTAAAATTCAATTAAAATAATTATTTAAAAAAACTTAATAAAATCTCTTATTAAATTTTATTACTTTTATAATTATATAACCTTTACTAAAAAACTATATATATCTTATATAATAATTTTTATACTATTTATAACTTTTTAATACTATATTTCTGGATATTTTTTTTATTAAATTGACAAATATACAGAAAAAAAAATTTTTTTTAGAAACTATTTCATAATATTGTTTTAGTAATTACTTGTATTTTTTTCAAAATAAAAATCTTATACTGAGATTTTATTATAAATTATATATATAAAAGAATAGTATTGTATTTTTAAAAAGATATTTTAGAGTAGAGATTTTCTTTTTAAAATAATTATTTACTATATTATTAGAAATATTATCTAAAGTATAAATAATAATAGTAGCAAAAGAAAAGTCAAAAAAAACCAAAGAAATAAAATTAAAAAAATATATGAAATATTATGATATAGCCAAAATAGCTAAGTTATTATTTATATTCTTTTCTTTTTTATTTAATTAAGCAATTAGTAGATATACAAGAGAGAATAACTTAAAAATCAAATAAAAACTCTATTAAGTTTTTCTTGTTAACTTAAACTAAAAGTAGTTCTAAGACATCTTAGTCTTTTACTAATTGTTATCTTATTATACTTTAAATTATACTCTAAAAAATCCAGAAATTTTTTTAAAAATAAAAAAATTGTACTTAAAATTAGAACATATATAATAGATTATAGATAGTTTAAGGAACTAAAGTAAACTAACTAAAAAACAATTTAAATTAAAAATAATAAAATAATAAAAAAAGTAATAAGATTATTGATTTATTAATTAGTAAACAGTTACTTTTATACCTTAGGTTATTGTAGAATTTTTTTTAGCTAAACAATTCTATACTTAAGTATTGAAATTTTACTATAACTATTTAGTTAATATAGTATTTGGCTTTATTACTACTTTAATTAGTATTAGTTAGTATTATTCTATTAAGTTAGCACTATCACTACTATTGATTGACTTGATTATTAGTATATTGTTATTGAAATACTATTGATAGATCTTGAAAATGAATATATTAGCTTAATATTATATTCTTTTGGTCTAACTTTTGGCAAGAAGTTTGGGTTCTAATAGTTGAACAAAACTAAAACTTTTATATTACTTTTGAAATTATATCTAAACAATCTCCAATCCTAGATTTCTAGCTTACAAATGTTTCTATAAACAAAAAAAGAACATAGTCTTTCAAGCTAACCTAGCCCAAATCCAGGAGATTAGTAGTAGAACAGTTTAAGTCAGTGACCAGAATCCAAACCTTAGTCATGTTCCCCATAACTATTACTAGTATGCTAACATGTTTAGTAAATACAGAGCCAAGCAGTTATTCAAATACTAATCTCTTGATCTCTTTATACAGATTAAAGAAGAAAAAACCCTTCTATTGGGTTTTATATATTCTCTTTTCTCATTTGAGCTATAAATACTATATGAATTCATAAATGAAAACCTTAAAAGTAGCCTGATCAGACTTTCTTGTTCTTCATATAGGTATTATAACTTGGTAAAACAACTAAGTTATTATTTTATTTTACTTTCTTTTCTTTTCTTATTTGGACTTACTACATAAGAAAGGAGTACAGGAAAGTGTTACATGATAATATTATATGCTACAAGATCACATCACATAATAAGTATAGGAAAGTAGTATACAAACCATGTAGTAGTTATATAAGTAGTATATAGAATCAAATAGAAACTCTATTAAGTTCTTCTTGTCAACTCAGACTAAGAGTGGTTTTAAGTATTACAGTCTAAGTTTTTATAATAGAGCTCTGGTCCTCTTCATTAAGAAAAAAAACAATTCACTAAAGTTGTACATAGACTACCATAGGTTAAATAAAATCACCTATAAGGACTACTATTCTATTTCTCTTGTAGCTAACCTCTTAGATACCCCAAAAAAGACTAGGTATTATACCAAAATCAACTTAAGAAATGCTTACTATCTTATTTATATCACAAACTTCATTCAGACTATAACTCCAGGAATACTTGACCAATTTTGATGGTCTAAATGGCCACCAAAAGCCCTTATTCACCGAGTTATCAGCAGATCAGTTTATGATCACCAAGTCACCAGATACTAAATCGCCAATATCTCAGGAACTGCTTAACATAATCATTTGCTTCAATGACCATCATAAAGCTCTCTTCAATGCACTTCTTTTGGCTATAAATAGATCTCAAGGCAATAAGATCCCATGGAGATACAAGGTCCTCAATATTTGCACATAACACTAATCTTTACTCATAGATTATCATCTGTCCTTGAATAGAACAAAGGACTGCTCTAAGATGGTTAGGTTACCTCTATTTCAAGAACAATAGCACTCCTATATGTAGAACAATAGGTAGTGATCATGTAGTAGGCTGTTCTGGTACACAAACCACCACAATTATGTATTTAAGGACTGTATGTCTGAGGATAAATCTCAGACTTAACAATATCTTTTGCTACTTGTCTAACTTCACTTTTTTAAACACTTTGATTATCAAATCAAGCAATCACAAATTAGTAAGTGGCTATTTGTGATAATTTATATTGCCAAGGAAAAGAAATAGAAAATAGCCTTTCATATACATTATAGTTTGTTCAAGTAGCTTATTATATCCTTTAGTTTATCTAATGCCCTCTTAGCCTTCTAGGAACTAATGAATGAGATCTTTATAGATCTTTTAGATATATATGTTGTTATTTATCTTAATGATATATTAAACTACTCTAATAACCTTGAGAATTACAAAAGACATATCAAAAAGGTTATAAAGAAACAACAGTTACCTTAGAATAAGGCTTAGCTAAGTGTCTGATTCATAATCTATTTAGTGGATCTTATTTTATAATATATATTTATTTACTCCCTTACTTCTTTATCTATATACTATTGTAATCATTCTAGTTACTCTAATTAGAAAGTACTATTATTGGACTATAGCTCATATAACTATGTATAGACCATCTCTTATAGTATATATAAGAGCCTGTATTGGTAGATCTACTCTTACTTGAATATTACTCTAGCTTCTAGAACTCTTACCTAGCTTTCCAGTATGATCTCTAGCCTTCTATCTGACATTGCTTTTATAGAGGTCCTACACTAGCTACAGAAAAATGGCCTTTATGCTTTTCCAACCAAATGCTCATTTCACAAAGAGAAAATGGAGTTTCTAGGGTTTATACTAGGACTAGAAGGCATTCAGATAGATAAAGAGAAAGTATGTACTATTAAAGCCCAGCTAATCCTCTACAAGATCAAGAATATACAAGCATCTCTTGGTTTTGTAAATATCACAAACTTTATTTAGACTATAACTCCAGGAATACTTAACTGATTTTGACAATCTAAATAGCCACTGAAAGTCCTTAAGAAAACCTTTCAAATAGTATCAAAAACATCTCAAAGCAATTAGTATTTACCAAGTTACCAAACACTAAATTATTGATATTTTGGAAACTACTTGACATAATTGTTTACTTTAATGACTATCATGAAGCTCTCTTCAATGCACTTCTTTTGGCTATAAATAGACCTTGAGGCAATAAGATTCCATAAAGATACAAGGTCCTTAACATTTGTACATAACACTGATCTTTACTTATAGATTATCATTTATCCTTGAATAAAACAAAGGACTGCCCTAAGATAGTTAGGTTATCTCTATTTCAAGAACAATAGGTAGTAATCATATAGTAGGCTATCCTAGTATATAGACTACTACAATTATGTATTTAAGAACTATATATCTAAGAATAAGCCTCAGACTTAACAATATCTTTTGTTGCTTGTCTAACTTTACTTTTTTGAGCTCTTTGATTATCAAATCACTCAATTACAAATTAGTAAGTGGCCATTTGTGATAGCAAACTTTCATCAAAGGTTTATTCATAATTATTCAGAGAAGTTTATTTTACTCATTTACTTAACCAAGAAAAAAGCTATCTGGAATTAAAACAAGAACTGTCAGACTACTTTTGATACCTTGAAAGAAACTTTCATCTTAGCCTCTATCCTCATATACTAGGACCCAGAAGCATCTATTCTAGTTAAGACTGATATCTCAGATTACACTCTGGCCACTATTCTGTTTATTTAGGTCAATAAAGATATTTATCCAATTGTATTTTACTCATGTATCTTTAACATGGTGGAACTCAATTATAATATACATAACAAGAAGTTACTTGTCATATACAAAATATTCAAGAAATGGCAGTACTACTTAAAGAGTACCCCCTAACCAGTCAATATAATCACAGATTACAAAAATTTGGTTTATTTTAGTAGAACTAAGTTGTTGTCTCAATACTAGAAACACTGGTCAGAATACTTAAACTAGTTCAATCTGACCACTCATTTTAAATCTAACTATTTGGAAACTAAGCCTAATATTTTAACTTGCAGGTAAGACCTATACTCTAGGAATAGCAACCAGTTACTTGGGATAGTGAATCCCCTCAATTGTCATTTCTTTTTCATATAAGAACAACTGTCTCCAATACTAAGAGCTATTCACATTACCTCATCATTTTCTTCTTTTACCAATACAATCCTAGACTTGGAGATCTTTTACAATGACATTAAGAACTTACTCTCACTTGATCTAACCTTCTTTAAACTACTAGCTAATAGTGAAGATGACCTTGTAGTACTTTGGACACTAAAGAAGAATAGCCTTCTATATCACCAGGGGAGAATATTTGTACCTGAAGTAAACAACCTACATTTGAGAGTTGTTAGTGCAATATCATGAAAACTTAAGGCTTAACTGAGATAATTATTCAAAAAGAACTCAATAGAGTTTTCCATTGGATTCTACTAGATACTTATACAAATATTGGTTAGTCTGTGTATTTGTCTCCACAATCATATGACCCTTACTAAGAATTATATATATCTTATATAATTCTTCCCACACTATTTATATATTTCCTACATTATATTCTTAGATATTTCCTATTAAGTTGGTAAATGTATAAAAAATAGTTTTCTTTTTGGAAGTTGTCTTATAACATGGCTTCTTTTTCAAGTTTTCTTATTTTAAGGAATTTTTCTATTGTTACTAGTTTTTCTCCTATCTTCTCTTCTTCTGCCTCTTGTATTCCTTATTTGACCACCTCTATAGTATCTTAGCTGTAAACTTCCCTAGTAGTTCTCAAGAGAACTCCTTTTTATTGTTTTCTTCTTTCTATTATCTTACTTCTTTAGTCTCTTCCCTATACTTCTTCTCAAACTCTTCAACCAACTCCTTTGTATTTTTCAGGTTTTCTTTACTTTTCCAAGTATCTTTTTCTACCATATACTCCTTTTATTGTACTAAGAACTTTTTCTTCCCTTTAACTATTCTTTTGTTTAGTATTTTTTCTACCTTAAATTCCTTTTCTTCTTTGATGATAACCAATTTTGGTAGAGTTTTCCTTTGTCCTTCTATCTGAGGTTTGTATAACCATACTCAACTTACATTAACTATAGGATGTATCTTAATAGAACTAAGTAGTTCTAATTCTATACCATTGGTTAAAACAATTTTCTTGACCTTATAAGGTCCCATAAACTGCTTTGTTAACTTTTCTAACCTCTTTTCTACTATCTACTACTTGAAATCTTTTATACTTAATAGTACTAATAGTACTGAGTCCCCAACTTTATACTTCTTCTTTTCTTCTTGTTTCCTGTCTACATACTTTTTCTAATGCTACTTTTGTCTCTTTTTGGATTTTCTTTATTCTTTCTACAAACTTCTCTGCTGTCTTGAATTTCCCCTTTTTTCTTCCTTCAAATTCTATTTGTAGATCCTGACCATAGTTTGTCTTAAAGAGGAATACTTTTGTAGCCAAATGAATTTTGTTATTATATGCAAATTTAGCAGTTCTTAACTAGTCTAGCTACTATTCCTGTCTATGATCAATAAAGACTTTCAGATATTGTTTTAGCTCCTAATTAATTCACTCTGTTTGTCTATCTATTTGAGGATGATAGACTGTTGACAGCTTTATCTAGATCCCTAATAGCTTATTTAATTCTCTTATTATTCTTGCTACAAACGATATTCCTTTGTCCAATGTAATGTTTTCTGGAAGACCATACAATTTCTAGATGTAATCCCTGAATAACCTAGCAAGTCCTTCTACTGATATTTTTTCTATAGTTGCTATGAAATGTACCATTTTACTAAATTGGTTACAAACTACTAGAATCACATTGTAACCCTGAGCTAAAAGTAACTTTGTAATAAAGTCTGCTGAAATATAACTCCATGATTTCTCTAGAATTATATTGGGTATTAGCTTTTTTGCTAGAGCCTCACTTCTATTCTTATAATATTAACAAGTATTGCATCCACCTATATATTTTTCCACTTCCTTTGTAAGTCCTAACTACCAATAGTTCCTTGTTACCATTTCTATTGTCTTCTATTTTTCTTTATATTCCTCTACTGGTGTATTGTGATATAGCTGTATTACTTCCTCTCTTAATTTCTCTTCTAGCACATAGATTTATTTCTTTTTCATAACTACTCTTTTCTCTATTGTTCACTTTTCATCCTTTAATATTTTCATTCTAGCTTTTTTTAGTTTCTTCACTACTCTAACTACTCTCTCATCTTCTTTTTACACCTTTTGAATCCTTTTTCTCAGATTGTCCTCTTCTACCAATATTTTTGTTCTTTTTATTTAACCTAGCTTTATCAATGTCTGATCTTCATTATTATTTTCTACTTCTTTCTATTAATCTAGTCTCTAGTTCAATCTATCTATCTTTCCCATACTCTTATCCAGAATATGCTTCAGAGTGAAGTTAAATCATAATAGATACAATGTCCATCTAGCTTGTCTTCAATTTAGTTTCTGGCTAGTCATAAAGTACTAGAGGTTTTTATGATCTGTCCAGATTTCAAATCTTACTTTTGCTTTTTCCAAGTAATGTCTCTATGCTTCTAAGTATTGAATTATCACCAATATCTCTTTGTCATGAATTTCATAGTTGCACTCTATTACATTTAATGATTTGGAAATAAAAGCAACTGACCTTCATTTCTTGTTTTTATATTTGACTAATAGTACTCCCCCTGTTGCATAATCTAAAACATTAGCTTCTACTCTCATTTCCTTATCTAGGTTGAAAATAACCAAAACTAGCTTAGTTGTAAACACCTTCTTCAACCTTTTCTAGGAACTTTTGTATTTTTTTACATTCTTTGGTACTGGCTAGCTTAATACTCTATCTACTTTTTCTTTTTGCATTTCAACTTCCTAGAGACCAATTACTATATCCAAGAATTCTACCTCTCTTACTTTCTATTAATACTTTTCTGGTTTGACAAATAGATCATTCTTCTCTAGCTTGCTTAATATCTCTTCTACTAATTCATCATATTTCTCCTTTGTATCTGTAGTAACTATAATATCATCAATGAATATTATTGTATTCCCTTAATTGATCATATTGTAGAATAGATTGTTCATTATAGTTTGGAAAGTGGTAGAGGAGTTTGTTAATCTAAAATATATAGCTGTTAGTTTATAAACTCTGATATACATTATAAATACTGCCTTCTATTCATTGTCTAGAATATCTGCTATTAAAGATAATGAATATCCATTTTTCACTATTCATTGGTTAATATAGCAGTAATCCTATACTATTCTTCTTTTGCCATCTTTTTCTGCTACAAAGTATACTGGCAAAGTCTATGGCAACTTTAATAGCTAGATATATCCTTTTTGCAGTTGATCCTCTATAAATACTTGTACTTTCTCTCTTTTTTCTCTTAATAGAGAATACACCTTTTCTTTTCTCAGCACAAACTCTTTTTTTAGTTCTATTATATGGTCCTATAGTTTTCTTGTGGGTATTCTTTCTGACTCCTCTTTTCCAAATACTTTCTTTTACTTCTATAATCTCCTAGACACTAGTTCTTCTACTGTTTTTTTTTCTCTATCTTTTTCACTTGCTTTTTCTTCTATATTTTCTACTTTCTTTTTCCATATATAGATGGACACTGTATCATTTTTACTTCCTCTTTCTCTAAGTTGATCTCTGGATTGTGGGCAGCTAACCAGGGTATACTCAATATTATCTTTGTCTCTTCCAAATTGTATATATCTATTCATGCTCTTTTAACATGTTCTTTAAAGAACATATTGCACTTCACTTGATAAGTGATTACTCTTTCCACATTTACAGTTTTATTTATGTTTTCTACTAATAGGGGATTCTTTAGTCTCTCTAGCTTGAATTCCTTTTTCTTTGTAAACTTTGTATTCATAAATAGACCTATTGCTCCACTATCCAACAGCACTTTCACTACTACCCTTTTATGACTTTCTAGCTTTTTCAGCCCTACTTCCATCTATACTTCTCTTAGTAGTTATAGTGTATAACATACATCTTTTACTCCTTTAGTATTATTTTAACAAGAAACTTTATTTCTCAGCTTCTCTGGATACAATATACTGTATATATTTAAGAAGACCAGCTGGGAGCTCACTACTTTCTATTATCTTTTGCTGATTCTTAGTGTTTTTACTATTTTTTTTTTCTTTTTTTTGCCAATAGTTTTTGGCCATATGGCCCTATTTTCTATATATATAGCATATCCAATTCCTCTCTCTTCCTTTGTTGATATCTATTGCATTAGAGTCTCTTCTTAGCCCTTGTCCCCTTTAGTTATTTGGTACTCCTCCTCTAAAGTTCTGATCTCCTGCTCTTTACACAATTTGTCCTCTATCTCTATATGATCCTCCTTCTAAGCTTCTTCTAGACTGTATATTTTTCTGTGGGCACGCCACATTTTCTTCTAGTATTCTCTCCTCTGCTCTATTTTGCTTTTGGTTTCTATTTAACCTCACCAATCTTTTCTGCTACTCTTTTATTGTACTAGAAGAGCTTTCTCATAAAGATGTAGCCAAGATAACTTAATTCCACTTCTAGTCTGAGTTAACAAAAAGAACTTAATAGAGTTTCTATTGGATTGCTATATACTACTTATATACCTTCTGTATTTACTTCTATTTATAAAGTCCCATATATCTCTTTTGAGTTATTCCTTCTCATATGTCTATTGATTTCCTAATTAAAAGAAAAGAAAAGAAATATAAATAATAACTTAGCTATTTGGCTATGTTATGATATTTCTACCTTTATCAACTTTTTTTTGAGTGCCCATATTATATTTCTCTTTGGTTACCTTGGTTATTTATAGACTGATACCAGAGTTTTTGCTTTGTTTGTATTGTATATTGTATGTTTTATTTAGAGGCATACTATTAGAAACTGTTCAATTAAGTAGTTTTCTTCTATTATAGGAGCAGATTCCATTATATAGTATCTGTTCTAAGCTATATTAGTAGTAGAGTAGAATTACTTTAAGATCTCATCTTAAGCTAACACTTTCTCTTTTATAAAAGCAATAAAGACCCTCTATGGTTCCAATTTATCTTAGAAGCCATCTCCAGATGTAAAAATAGCAGTTAATAAACTACCAGTAGTGAAAAAAGCTTCCTTTACTACTGTAACTAATAAGGGCAAGAAAAGGTTCCCTCTTTCTACTAACACTTTTGCATTTTTTTAGAATGTATCTCCACTAGCAACTGTAGTCTCAAGAGTATCTTCTCCCCAAATAGCCAAGATAGGCTTTGGCCTCTACTCATTAAAGAGAGTATGTAAGACTGAATGTAAGAAGATAGTGCTTAGTCAAAATTTCACCTAATCATTTCTATATTCTCTCTTTTTACTCAAATTTACTTAATTCACTTAAAAATTCTACAAATTTCAAATAAATTTAGAAAAATTTTGAAAAATTGTAATTAACTTTTTTTTTCTTTTATTTTAATAGAATTTAAAATATAAATTTAATTATCAAAATCCTTTTATTATATTTAACCCAAATTGGATATATAGAAGAAAAACAAATATATATAAATATATAATGATAGTACTAGCTTATTGAGTTTTCTGTTTTCAATTACTATCTTTTGTTTTTTCTTTTACCTCTTTACTCTCTCTATACCTTAACTAGATACTGGACTTTAGATGTAAAGAGGATAGTATTCTATAGCTGTAGTGTAGGGCATAGTTAGTATGACTAAGCTTAGGTTTACTTTTCTAAGCAGACTGTTATGATCTTTATATGCAAGAGAATAACAACTGCTCTTTAAGAGAGTTGTTAAGAGTAGAGATCTCCTTTTTAGGAGTGATAGTATATCTTTATTCTTAGAATAGTTATAAGTGAGACAGTAAAACAGTTGTAAGAGATGGATTCTATCAAATTAAAATGTAAAGAGAAAAGGGCTGAGGAGTAAGTATAGTAAGATCTCTATTATATCTCTTCAGCTTTTGTTCTGAATAGAGAAAGATAAAGAAAAAAAACAAAATTCTGCTTAACTTCTACATATGTTCCACAAAATCTTGAAAATACTATATTTAATTTGCATAAATATCAACTTGCTAAACAACAACAAAGAACAACTCAGAAATCTAGAGCACAAATTATAGCAGTAAAAGTAGAAAGATAGAGACAGAGACAGATAGTAAGAGTCTAAATCAAGTAGATAATAGAAAAATGGAAGAATAAAGATATAGATGCTTTTGATTATAAAGAGTAATAGAGAGAGAGTGATGGAGATCTATATATAGACCAAAATATACAAAAAGATTTTCTGAGAGTTGTGAGTAATAAAAAATTTGAGTACTACTACTTAATAGGTTTTAACTAAATAATATTATAGGGTATTGAAGATGAAAATATTTATTTTTTTTTGTTCAAAAATTTATAATATGGTACTTGATCATAGTCCATGGCAGACTATCTACAACAAATAGTTTATATTGGTCCCAAAGACCATAATTGTTCTATTACTAACAGAAGACACTATCAGTATTGGAAAGAAAATCTAACCTAAGAGGAGAGAGAACTTGATACAAATTACTTGTAACCAACTTTTAAATAATATATCCAGATCTGATAACCTATCATGTCTAAAATACAAAGTTCAAAGAAACTAAGAGAGATAGAACTAAAAGACTATCTATAGAAATAGAAAAAAGAAACTAAGAAGGTTCATAGAGACTTGAGAGACAAGCGATCCTAGAAAGCAAAAACAAATGTACTAGAGTACTTTTTTAGAAACTTGATAAAGTTCTTAACCAATAGTGATAGATCAGTCAAGGGAATATGAGTAAACTAACAACAGTTAGTAAAGATATATTGATGTATTTCCACTTAGTAATAGTTACACAGACACTGAGTATACTTTGTAGAGAAAAAGCACTGTTTGAACTCTCCAATGGGAGCATAGTTGAGAATGGCTCTAGTTGCCCTGGTATACAATATGACTAACTTGCTGATAAAAAAAAGCTAGCTACTACCTTTGGTATAGAAGAGCTAGAGAGACTTACAATTATTACCTTTGAGAGAAAAAAAGTAGTGATTTTGATATAAGAGACAGTTAAAGAAAGTTCTTCAGGTATTCAGACATAAAACAATACTCTTAGAATAAAGAGTATCAAGAGACGTAGATGAATGTTAACCAGCAGCAATCTAAGTATTAGTAGCATCTTCATGCACCAAGAAGTAAAGATAAAAATGATTATATAATTCAGATATAATAGTTTTTCTATACTAAAATTCTATATACTCAAGAGTTTAACTAGAACCAAAAAGCTGTTATTGTAAATAATATTCCACTATCTGTTCTTCAGTCTATATATTATCCATCTGCTGGCCAACTATTTCTAGAGGTTGATATATAGTAAATTAACTTGGATATGCTATCTATTATCTGCTCTTACTATTATGCTCTTCCTAACTGACTATCAAGTCCTCTTAAGCCTAGGACCCAGCTATGTTGTAGTGGTCCTGAGCTGTGTCACCCAGGTATCAAGGAAGATAAGAGAGTAAGAAGTAGCAGGGCTCTGTGAGCAGTGCTGATGAAGGAATCAAGTTCTAGTATAAAAACTTAGACTGTAGTATCTTAAAACTACTTCTAGTCCAAGTTGACAAGAAGAACTTGATAGAGTCCTCATTTAATTGCTATACACTACTTATACATATTCTGTATTTACTTCTATTTATAATATCCTATGCATTTCCTTTGAGTCATTCTTTCTTGTGCATCTGTTGATTCTCTAATTAAATAAAAGAAAAAGAAAAGAAATATAAATAATGACTTTGTCATTTGGCTGAGTCATGACAGCCTGGGAACCCAAGTTTCAACATCAACAGTGTTAATAGCTGGCCTGTTCAAATATTCAAGAGATCTGCAAAATTGATTACTTAGTATTGGTGTCTGTTGACTTCTTCTAAGAGTTAATGGTGATTCAACTATTGTTTCTGGTGATTCATATGTTAAAGTGTCTTCTATAGGCTCTCAAACATATAGCTGTTGACTAGAGACAGGTTTTGGTGCTATTCCAGGTTAGACTATAAGCTCATTGTCTAGGTTAGGCAGGTTTTCATTCACAACTGCTGTAGAAGTTTTCTTGAGGGGGTCATTATCTCCTATTGATATAGATGGCATTGCTGGTTGAGCTAGGTAAGTTAAACCTTCTTCAAAAATAACATCTCATGACAGAAACACTGTTCTATCACTCCTATCCAACAGTTTATAACTAGTATGACCATTATATCCAATTAAGGTGGCCTGTACTGATCTTGGTTGCAGTTTTGATATATTAAGGTCAAGGGGTATGTGAGCATATGCAATGCATCCAAATGGTCAAAGATGTGAATATTTTGTCTCACTCTGTACTACAATTTGGCAGGTATCTTTCTAGGTTGTCTATATGATGGAATGAAGTTCCTGATATAGACTACAGTTTGGATGGCATCAGCCCAGTATTTGGTTAATAATCCAGATTCTGCAAGAATTGATCAGGTAGCCTCAAGAACTGTTTGTATTCTCCTTTCAGCTACCCCATTCTGCTAATGTACATAAGGTATTGCAAACTCAAAATCAAGCCCTTCACTGTTGCAGTATTGTTCCCATACATTGTTAAACCACTCTTTTTTTATGTCCATCCTCACTCTCTTTAGTTTCCTTCCTGTTTGACATTCTGCTTCCTTATGGTAAGTCTTGAAAACCTTTAGTGTTGCCTCAGCTGACTTGGACAATAGAAATGCTACTGTTTGGTATGACAAAAATCTATCTGTTATGGCCATAAAGTATATAGCACCACCTACTAATTGGACTTGTGCAGGACTCCAAAGGTCAATGTGTACATGTTCAAGGACCTTCTTTTCCTTAATGGTAGTGCTATTATATGGACAAGCAGTATATTTCCCAAATATGCAATCTTTGCACATTCCCCCAAGTGTCATTTTTCCATATGTGTTTAGTCCATTAACTAATTTCTCTTTGATCATAGAGCACATGGTATCTGTTCCAGCATATGCCAAGCACCAATGCTAAGTTGCAAAATTGGCTGTCTTCTAAGGAGATTGACTAAAGTAGACTGTACATTGGTCCCATTTGATGTCAACATAGAACAAACCTTCTTTCTTTGTTGCAGAAAATAATATTGGGCCATTCAGAATTTGAACTGATACTGTGTTGTCAGCAACTGAGAAAAAAGTGTCTGCTCCACTCTCAAGTAACTTGGAGACTGAGATCAAGTTTGATTGAAGACTTGAGGTATATACAGCATTGTTGAAGGTAATGGTCCTCAATTTTCTGTCTACTCTGATGTTAAACTTGACAGTACCCCTTCCAAGAATAATGAAAGTGAATTCTATGATAGCCCAGAAATACTCTGATTTAGGAGAGAATTACCCTTTTATTGACTGAGTTTGTATAGAATACAAGTGATTTCTCTTCAGGTAGTTCATTATTACTATCCATCCCCATTATGTTGTTGGTTTGATGAATGCAATTAAATGAGCTAGGGGATAGATTGTTGTCAGAACTCTTGCTGGGAATTAATCATAATTTGGACAAATGGTACCTCAAAGATTATATCTTCCATAGTTATGAGGGCAAAGGTTTTCTATACTTTATTGGTTACAGTTGCGATATTCACAAATGATTTGGGCTTGAATTCATCTTGATGAGTTTCAGTGGCTGACCTCTTCTCTTCTCCTCTCTTCCCAAATCCAGGTGGAAATTGTGAGGGGACCACACCAAACCCCACTCCTAATGCACTAGTAGTAGTGCACTGGAGTGACCCTGCAACTAATGAAATTCCAATTACCTCATATTTAATTAGTTGCCCACTCCTGCATTCTTATCCCTGATTGCTGAGACAGTCCATAGCTAGAGGAGTAGTATATATAGTGTAGATTACTCTCTAGGAGCCTCATCCTATTCTCTAAGTTTTCTCCTGGAGTCCACTCTACTCTGGTCACTCTTACAGAAATTGCCCCTCTTTTCCTTCCTCTGGCCAATAGTATACATCTATTATATGTCTAATGTTAGCTGCAGAAAGAAACTAAAAAATATACAACAAGAAACTACTAGCTATAGTCGAAGCTCTGGATAAATGGCAACAATATCTACTAGATGCAGTTGAGAAATTTGAAGTATAGACAGACTACAAAAATCTCAAATACTTCAGAGAACCATATAAGCTTAATGGACAACAAGCAAGATGGTATTTGAAACTACAAGACTATAACTTTACATTACGCCATATTCCAGAAAAGACAAATATGAAAGCAAATATACTTTCAAGATAAGAAAAAGTGGACACCAAGGATGACAACCAGGACATACAAATGCTAAGAGAAGATCTATGGTTATGAAGAACAACAACAGAAATACCAATAGCACTGCTTAGAACTAGATACTTTGAAGTCAATAGAGAAGAACTAAAAGAACACATAAAGAAACTACAAACAAGAGAAAAAGAGATGATAAAAGAATTAGAAAAGAAAAATAGACAGATATAGAAAAAAGATGGGATCATTTACATAGACAGAAAAATCTACATACCCAGAAATCACCCACCTGTATTCTCTATGCTTTACCAATTGTATTATTCCCTTCCTTTTTACTCTCTAACTCATCTTCAAGTCTTTATTGAGTGTTGCAACCTGAGTTACTCCTTAAGGTCATAATAGAGAATCTCCTTAGAGTTATAAGTCACATATCTAATAATCATTGATAAATAGATCTAACTGAATATATTACAGAATGTTGGAGAAGAAAATATTCAAGAGTTACATGTAGATGATAATATGATTCAGATATGACGGTTTTTCAACAACAAAACTTTATATACTCATATATTATTAGAATCAAGAAGCTGTTGTTGTAGATGATATTTCACTATCTGTTTTCTATTCTATACTTTATCCACCTGCTGAACAGCTATTCTTAAAGGCTAATATTCAGTATATGAACTTGGGAATATTGGCTGTTATTTGTTCTCATTGTCATGCTCCCCTAGTGGTTGACCTTCCTATCTTACTAGAGAATATCCACTTTAGAAAAAAGGTCCTTAAATGCAACAGTATTGAAGAGAGTGCTTTTTTTTCTTTAGTCAACATAGGGCTTTATGCTCTCAACTTCTCAGATCTGGGCTTAGTTGCTAGTCTGGACTCATTCTCTGAAGCTGTCTCTAGAGTATTTACTAATGCTTGGGAGGCTAATACTAGGTCCATCACTGTTACAATTCAATCCAAGAAGTGGTAGAATAATGAGTGTAGGAGTATACTTGAGTCTTACAGATGCATAAGAGCCAAAGAGGACTGGTACTTATTTTGCTCTACTACAAGGAGTGCTAAATGATCTTTCTTTGATAACAGGATTGCAAAGATTGCATCTACTAACAAGTGCTCATGGAATCTTATGAGTTGGGTCAAGCAGCATAAGTTACTTGCAGTAGAAGCCATTTAGTATCAAGGCCTCCCCTGCAATTTTCTTTCTAATCTGTGGCATGCTCTTCATTGATCATATAATACAGCAGCTAACCATTCTGTCCAGTTAGATATTCTGGATGATATCCCTTGTCTAGTCCCTTGGCCACAGGTGTCTTTCTTCATACTAAAGTTAAACAAGATCCTTAAGACCTGTTCTAATATCTCTACTCTAGGTTCTGATTATGTTACTTGGTGCTATCTCAAGAGTATTCTTGCCAACAATATTTGTGCAGCTGGCATTCTCTCTCTAGCCAACTTCTGTATTACTCTATGG
>Ga0153919_100088_pt1 | contig 17547 bp, 24 predicted proteins | sample TSGA003MetaG_FD_104712 | JGI IMG/M metagenome (GOLD analysis project Ga0153919, IMG submission 104712) | Attine ant fungus gardens microbial communities from Georgia, USA - TSGA003 MetaG | ecosystem: Host-associated > Fungi > Mycelium > Unclassified | place: USA: Connecticut, Klassen Lab...
AGTTCAGTTGTTGGCCATCCTCTTTCTAATGCGACTTGTTGCAGTATCACAATTGGATATCATCGCTTGTATTCCCATAAATCCTTCAGGGCTACTTTGCCCCTTCGTGTCGTGCTCGCCGCCTTGGGAGCGGCCGCTCATCAAGGTTCTATCAGAGTAAACTTTTTATCATGATGAGTTATTTGAGCTGATGAGCATTGAAAGTGGTGGTAAGTCGAATGAATGGATCTCTCGTGAGGATTGAATAGATTGTGATGTGGAAGGTGCCTTCGACATCGACTCCATCACGTATGTCCCCCTATTTTCGGATTTGAACATGTGATTGAACTATAATCTAGAGATTTACAGATGATCCCGTTCATGATCCGTCAGTGTTGTTTTATTGACTAGTTGATTTGGCACACGAACCTGCAAAACATCAGATATGCAGCAACACGGGGTCTTCTCTATTCCCATGTCGGATGGATTTTTACCAGACCCACTTATGGCAAATTGAATTTGATTCAAACAGATGACCTTGATAGCGATCCAGGTGTGTACAGTCCTCCATTCGACATATACTCATTCGTGTTTCCTAGTGGTTCGTGTACAACACCAATATTACCGTCCGTCATGTCTATTTTTTCATAGTGCGTCTGCTAAATTGGTCCAGATCTCTTTGCTTTCCTTTTCGGGTTTTGTGTTCCGACAATGGTGGGCTCCCTTTGGGGAGATGCCCTCGGTGGATTTATCTGGGGAGGACTGGTTGCCCGTGTTTGCGGTATGTTCAAATAGCGAGTTGCCTTATCCCCGAAATGTGCGACATGTTTTTCAGTCTGGCACTGCACTTTCCTCGTGAATTCGTATGGACTTTGTCATCATAGGAGATGTGTGACTCAGACTTGAGATAGACTTGCTCATTGGAAGGGTTTGCAGCCCTACTCAGACGAAAATACATCAAGAGGAAATATGGTTTGTCTTGTGCCCCTGTTCCCACAAATAAAGAATTAAACTCTTCAGATACTGGCGGTTTTGACGTGTGGCGAGGGGAATCATAATTTTGTAAGTGGATCATTATAAAGTTACTCTGACCGAAGTTGACGGACCATCCTAGCATGTCAGTGCATTCAAAATGGTGTGGGCGCCAATCTAAGCTACAATTCAAATTTCAGCATGCGTTTCCTCACGATTTTCGGTCCGGTCCTTCATTGACTGATTGGGATCCCACGAAATGGATCATCCTTCTTTTGCAGTTCTTCGGCTTCGCCACCAGGTTACGTCGGGCCAAAGATGAGGATATCAAAAATGCACTGAGTCATATGCGTCTGAAAGAACAGGGGGAAATGGTGGCTGATGAGAAAGAGGAACTCCCGATATGGCTTATGAGTGAGGTGGAGAACTTGATTGCGAAGGAGAGCCGCTGCCTCTTACTCTTAGATGGATACATTGTTGATACAACATTGTATCTCCCAGAGCATGTGAGCGTCAAATGCTTGGTAGAATGCTGGACCTTTACTCATTATCATACCCAATAGCCTGGTGGTTCTAAGCTCATACGGGAATATGCTATAAGGATCAGAGCCCAGGCGTCCTACGCATGGCCTGATGCCTCCGTTGCATTTCATGGTGGAATGAATATGCATTCTTGGACAGCCAACCAACAGGTGAAAAAATTGCGCGTCGCCAAACTCCAGTCCTAGACCCACGTGGCATTGCTTGTGTCTGTAGATCTGCATACAAATTCGAATAAACGCGATTTCACGTGACTGCTACATAAAGGGTTTAGGCATTGGTTTTGGGGGATTTATACGAAATTGGATAGTATCATCCTCACTGGTTGTTGGTACGACCCACATTTCAGAGCGCTGCGGCGGTTTGGACGAAAGAAAGCAATACGATAGATGTCGAAAAGAGAGCTCAGCAAGTTGATTGGGACGGCTGACGTTGAGGGATCACGTCGCAAGCGTCGGCGAGAGACTGCAACCCTTCCTGGATCGTCGTCAGACGTAGATGTGACGGTATCGGAGGCAGGAGAAGAGAATCTCTCTGAGAATGGAGATTTTAGACATGGAGAGGGTGGGACTTTAAAGGAACTGGGGTCACACCTGTTGCGGACTGTCAAGGAGGCAAAAGCCAAAGAGTAAGTTCCGTCGATTTTGTCGATTTGTTACTGTCCTGTGCAATCCTGATGCATACATCCCGGATACGTTCTTGTTCAATCTGGCTCCGTTCTTATCTCTTACTGCTTTTCACTTTCCAGTGGTCGCCAGCTCGCCTTGGTTTTTCAGACAAAGCCGTCTCGTAAGATGTATCCAGACTATTACCAGATCATAAAGAATCCTATCGCACTCGATGATATCAAGAAGCGTCTTGATACTGGTGCCTATTCTTCCTTGCAGACTATTCGCACAGACTTTGAGTTGCTCTTCAATAACGCTCTTGAGTACAATATGAAGGATAGTGTAATATGGAAGGATGCAAAGGATATGCATGTAAGCACACTTCTTCATTTCCTGACTGTAGCAACGCGTCACCTTAGACCCCTCCAGAAACTCGTGCAGAGGACTTATGACAAACTAGCACCTTTAGTCGGAGCAGACAATGAATCCGACGATGACGATGAGAAGGGGAAATCTAAAGTACCGAATCTCAATCGCATAATCAAGTCCAGGTTGCAGAAATTAATAGAGAAGACTGATAAAGAGTATGTCTCGGTCCATCTCTTCCCTAAAATTTGAGATCCTAAAGCGGTCACATAGTGGCCGTGTCATGTCTACAGAGTTCATGCACCTACCGAACAAAAAACAGTGGGCCATTTATTACAAGCAAATCAAGACTCCCCAGTGTATTGAGAATATTTTTGTATGTGGATTTTTTCTTATGTCTATTTTATTGAACTCCATATGATTCCAGAGGAAAATCAAGCGTAAAGACTATCGCACCTCGGCTGCCTTTGCTTCTGACGTTGAGCTTGTCTTCTCAAATGCTATGGCATTTAACCAAGTCCACTCTGGTATTTGGGAAGATGCTTTGGCCCTGAGGGTAAGTTGCCGCCGCAAGTCCTCTATCATGTCTCTTGAAGATATCTTTTGCAGGATTATTTCAGACAGTTGATGTTTGACCTTCCGCCGCCTCATAATCTTCCCGAATACTCGAGCAGCAACCTCGTCTCCAACAAGATCAGAATCAAGCCTCCTCTCGGATCTTCCACTGCCACACAGACAAATTCGACGTTGAAACAAGAAACTTCGTCTTCTACCTTACTCCTACGTGTGCCTGCTGCAAGCGTTGCTGCCGGCAAGACAGCCCAGCCTATCACTGCACCAACCCAGACGAAGTCAAAGTCCATACCTTCCACAATACCGACATCTTCCACGAAAACCAGTGCATCCACTAATTCAGCCACACCACTTGTTGCTCCGCAGCTCCAAAAACCATCACCACTCGCACCAGCATTGCAACCGGCCAAATCTGCAACACCTCAGCCGCCAGCCCCGGGTCAGCAAGCTACATCAAGACATTATCAGTCAACTTCCCTTGCAGTTGCATCTTCATCCACTGCTGCCGCACCTGCGAATAAGACTGTCTCAGCAGCTTCAAAATCGCCTGTGCCTGTCTTCACTCATCCTAATCATCAGATCAAATTTGTGAAGATGCGAGTTCAACCTCAGGGCCGTTCATTCTGGTTAGATCGTCGAGAAGGGGTGAGAACGTGGGCCATGAGATTAGTTCCCGGCGAGACGGGACTCAATGTAGATGATCTTGTTTTCTCAGGGGATGACGAGGGCGAAGAGAGCAGTGAAGGAGACGATGAAGAGGAGTTGAAGCAGGAAGAAGAAGACGAGGATGACTCAATATCCTCGCCAAAGAACGGCAAGACAAGGAATGTCAAGGTCGCAGTGCGGCGTTCCCAAAGAGCCGCTGCTATGCCTACAAGAACAACTCGGTCCACTATAGCAAAGAATAAGATTCAAGCAAAGAAAAAAGAAATCGAGAAGGTTGAAGAGGCGCTACTCAAACTAAACGGAGTGGTGGTGAAGGAAAAGGAAGATGCCGCTCGGCAGTGGGACATAGGTATACCTGTGGGATCAAATATCCTAGAGGTTGGAGAGAAGGGTGGGCTCATGTGGAAAGTTCATATTGAACGAGTAGTAAGTAGTTAATTGATGACCGCTTTTTCTCATTGCAAGATTGCAAGGTTAATCATAATTTTCGCGCGTATGTATGATATTTATCTCCACCTTCCAGCAGTTTTCAGTATATTAATACCTTACATGGTCTTGGTGAGCTAGATAAAAATCGATGTCTGACTTTCCTTTTGTTCTTGGTGGATGAAGTGTGATTTCCAATAAATGCTCCGAATTTTGAAATTGCAGTGACGCACTATTTCTGCTGTTACCTTTTCTCCTTTCCTCTCGATTTCTTTTTACTGTTATACATATCTAAATAGTGTAACCTGTTACTCTACCACGGACTGTGTTTGAGCACCGTGTAACAAACTGATGGATTAAAAAAAGTGAACATATATATGCGAAGGCTACTTCCATCTGCCATCACATCTGCCATCACCACTACGGAGCAAGATTCCAAAGAGCTCTCTCACTGAATAGCCATTCCTGCCCAAGCTTCTTATTTCTGCCTTACCTATAACCCATACTGAAAGATTGCATCAAAATGGCGGCTTTAGTATCGTCCCAGGCAAAAGTCCAAGGCAAGATACAAGAGCCTTAGAACTTCCAAACACTACTAATGGAGAACTAGATAAAGAGAATGGTGCTGACTTAGATATTGAACAGATTATTGAGGACGGCGAGCACGATACAGTTGAAGGTGGTGCTGCTTGTGTTCGTCGTATCGTTCTAACCTAGCTGTCATTAGGTGAGGGGAAGAAGAAGAAGAAGAAGAAGAAGAAGTCAAAGAAAAAGAAGGTTTATCAGAGCGAGCCGCCTCGCATTGGATTGTCCAAGCTGTTCCCTGATGGAAACTATCCCGAGGGCGAAATCCAAGAATATAAGAATGAGTGTGTCATTCGCTTTTCGGTCAATTTTGCATACTTCTCATGCACTTTATTATCAGCAATTCATGGCGTACAACCTCTGAAGAAAAGCGCTATCTTGATAGGATGGCCCAAGAGGATACTGAAGATACTTACAACAACATTCGACGTGCAGCTGAGGTACACCGGCAAGTGCGTCAATACGCTCGTCAAAATATTAAACCCGGGATGTCAATGACAGAAATTGTAAACATGATTGAAGATGGTACTCGTGCTCTGGTCGAAGAGAATGGCCTCGAGTCCGGAGTGGGATTCCCGACTGGTGTCAGTCTTAATAACTGTGCAGCACATTATACTCCCAATGCAGGTGATAATATCGGTGGGTATATCTGCTCTAGTCCTCGTCCATTTAATTTAATACTGTCTGTCTCGCAGTTCTGCAACAACAAGATGTATTAAAAGTTGATATCGGGGTACATGTCAAGGGCAGGATATGCGATTCGGCTTTTACAATGAACTTCGAACCTACCTATAACACACTTTTAGAAGCTGTGAAAACCGCAACTGATACCGGCGTCAGAGTTCGTGAACTGAAATTACTCTTGAGATTACATTATTCACAATCAAGCAGGAAGCTGGTATCGATGTGAGACTGGGAGAACTAGCAGGATGCATCCAGGAAACCATGGAATCATATGAAGTCGAAGTGAAAGGAAATTATCATCCTGGTGAGGATTTGTTTTCCCTCTCGTGAATGAATCTATTTATGCCCAATTTTTACCTAGTCAAGCCGATTGAAAACTTAAGCGGTCATTCAATCAATAAGTATCAGATACACGGAGGAAAGTCAGTGTTACTCGTGAAAAACGATGATCCTACCAAAATGGAAGAAGGGGAGTACTTTGCCATTGAGACTTTTGGATCAACGGGAAGGGGACGTATTGTCGAAAGTGTGAGTTGATGTTCTGAATCAGGGGCCAAGAGTTACGATCGTGGAGCAGGGTGAATGTTCTCACTACGCACGGATGGTAGATGCACCGCATGTGCCTCTCAGGTAAGGGGTCTTTTACTCGTCTTATACTCCTCACGCACTCGGTAACTCGTCCTTGAATAGATTGTCAACCGCGAGATCGTTATTGAAAACAATCAATAACAATTTCGGAACGCTCCCTTTCTGTCGGCGATATCTAGATAGAATTGGGGAGAGCAAATATCTCCTTGCTGTGCGTTTCTAGACTTGTCGTACATACTCCCAAAACTGACCGTATTTGTCAAGCTAAATCACCTGGTCAATCAAGGGATTGTTCAGGATTATCCTCCCCTATGCGATCAACGAGGATCCATGACAGCACAATTCGTACGCCAATTTGGGTTTCTATTTGATATGGCTTCTAATGCAAGCTTCAGGAACACACGATCCTTCTCCGGCCTACAGTTAAAGAGGTGGTGAGCCGAGGTGACGATTACTAAAGTATGCAGCTGAGTCGGATGTGATCGATTGATCGGGTCCAATGTGTAAGCCCCAAAGAGCAGCTCCATCTTTGCAAGACTCGTATTATATGATCCAACATGGAGAGCCAATGTAATCTTCTTTGTCCATGGCCTGATTCCTTTACCATGAACTGGTTCTATATGAATGTTATCCAACCTCCTTGGATATTCCTAGTTTCTCCAATCACTCGTAGTGCCAGAGAGCAGCCTTCAAGACAATCACCTACATTATCATTGAAGCATTATAGTACTCCTGGTGTCTCCCCTCCCTCAGCCAGAGTCAATCCAAAACTTAAGCTCCAGCCCCGACAACCGTTACACCTGTGGGAGTACTGGAAATATGCTGCTTTTCTTGCTGTCAAAGGTGCGAGATAGGTTTCTGTTGGTTAACTGTGCTAAGATGGCTCCTACAACAGTCAGTCAACTTACCACCGACGTGCTTTCACATCAGATATGGGGTCCTCGAAAAAAGTCTTGGGGAATTGAAATGACCATTGCCACCAGTCTCGTTCGCGGTGCCGGTCGACACTCGAGTCTTGTCGGCATTGTTGGTGATCATTTCCAAGGCTCTTCACTAGTTTCGTTGACTGCAGATATTCCAGAGCACAATACGGATGCTGATTAATATGTGTGGACTCGTGCCCTTACCCTCGGATGCTCTAGTCACACCAGTTACCTTTCGCGTGAGACAACGAAATCTGCGAGGGATCCTCGCGCCTTTCGATGCCGCCGAGACAGGGCTTCGGGAGCTTTCGGGTGAGTGGGTTGTCGGGAGAAATACATGGCAACGCTTGCAGAGCGAATGTAAGACTTCGAAAAACGCATCTGAAAGGTTTTCAATGTCGGGCTCGGAGCGAGTTATCTTATACATCCATGGAGGTATGACCAACATCCTTCACTCATTGGAACCACTAAGAAAGCCGGCTCTAGGCGCATATTATTTCTCAAGCGCTGCAGCACAGCGGTCTATCTCAGTTCCTCTCGCCAGATACGTGGATGCCAGAATTTTTGGTGAACAGGGTTTTGATTTTATTTTTTTTTCACTGCTGTTAATGCCTGATTACAGCCATCGATTACCGTCTTGCGCCGGAGACACAATTTCCTGGTCCCCTTCAGGACATAGTTTACGCTTACTTGCGGCTCTCAGAAGATTTTCAAATTCCACCAGACAACATCATTATTAGTGGCGACAGCGCTGGTGGTGGCCTCACTCTTGCACTACTGATGTATCTGAGAGATAACGACTATCCACTTCCATCTGGAGCAATTGTTATGTCACCCTGGGTAGATCTCACCCTGAGTTGTGATTCTTGGGAGTCCAACGCCCTATATGATGTTGTCCCCTTTCCAGTCATGGATAGCCATATGAATCCCATAGCCCTCTACCTTGGCGCGCAAATGGAGGAGTATATTACGCACCCCTATGCAAGTCCGTTGTTTGGGACATTCGAAGGTTTACCACCACTTTTAATACAAGCAGGAGAAGCAGAAGTGCTGAGGGATGAAATTCTGCTTTTGGCTCATAAAGCAAGCCTTTCCGGCGTCGTGGTGAGACATGAAGTCTATGACGATGCAGTGAGTTCTTAGCTTTCAAACTGGTTAATGTCCAATCCCTATCTTCAGGTGCATGTTTTCCAGTCTTGGCCTTGTTTTGCTGCAACTCTTAAATCCTTTGAATCTATGCGCGATTTTGCGCATAATACACTCCCAAAATATTCGGAAGGCACGATACGGCCTCTGCGAGAAACGACAGAGAAGGACATTGAAGCTGAAACCAAGAATGAAAAGGCTGTAGCGGTCAACTACCCCGGGGTCGGAATGATGAAGAGTGGTATTGCTGAGCAGACGTTTAACAAGCTAGAATTACCCTCTGTTCCTCGTCCAGATCCACCTCCAGAGCCTTCAGGAGTGGACAACGAAATCTTCAAGAAGGAACGTCAGGAGGCGTTGAATGTCTGGCAAGGTAATTCCTGGGAGGACACTTGGGAAGATGATGGCTGGTTGAGGGGCGATAGTGAGCCAGGTATGGAATTGCAAGTGCGGTATTATTCCATGCCGACCTCCGAAGATCTTCATGCAACCGATATTTCGGTTAGTTAAATGACAAGGTTGTATTCTCTCCTCGCCCCGCCGACCAAACTCGACCTGGTTTCATTACTCATAAGTCCATATACGACAGAGAGCATCGCAGATGCCGCTACAAATTGTTTCAAATTTTGGTTGTCCCAGTAGCATTTCTCTCCAGAACACCTTAGCACGTTTAATCGATTTTAACATGACCGACACCATCCAGGTCCTCTTCTCTAGCATTACGTCTGCACGTATTCTTTAATTGGATGTTGAACTCTATTGAAGCGGACCAGCACTGTGCGTCAACAGATTACAAGAACCATCTGTTATATGGAGACTACAGGATGCAAGGCCAGTGGATTATTCCCTATTTTGTAGTGTAAGTTTTCCGCTACACTATTGCCCGGATTACCGGCTGTTTCTCGTTCGAGATATATTCATGTAGATACTTACTTTCCTCAGCTCACTACCTATTTCGGTGACTCCTGAGCCTGCTGCTACATAAACCACAGTGATGTGGGTTGAGGAAGACTGACTGGCTTTCGTGGTCGCAATTAGTGGTGGCATTACAAAAGAGAATAATCCTCGAGTTACGGTTGGATGCAATTCTGATACATGATCTATCACAAGTGCGCTAACTATGAGAGATGACTCTCTGGAGTTGTGTCACTGTTGATAAGTCTCCCAATATAAATCATTGATTGGCTTGATAAAAGCAAGGCATCTTTTTTGTGGGTTAACAATTTATTACACGGTGCTAAGTTGTATGGCATCAATTGTACTACATGTGTTCACATTGTAATTAGTGGTATCTTCAGATAGTCGGCGCCACCTGCTTAGCTCAACATCTCTGATTGAATAGTAGCTACAAGCATCAGTCAAGACACAAGGTATCTTTGCAGAAATCAAGAATCTAGGCAGCTCTTTGGTCGGCTTGATATTTAAAACCGTTTTGTAATATTTCTAGTTCTTCAATGACATTTTGCAGGGCGCTGCGTTCCCAATTGCCATATATAAAGCCCTCATAAAGCATAGTTGTACCAGCCCAGGCGACCATCACCGTGAATATGATGAAGATAGAATTGATCCACGAACGTGGGAACCATGCTGTACCAATGGCTATGCCGACAAGAAGTACAAGACAGAGGACAAAAATAAGGAGCTCCTTTCTTGAACGTTCACGAGAAAAACGGTAGCACTCTGTCAGGGCGTTGATGGTCGTCATAATGGCAGAACTTGTTAACTCCGTCTGGGCATCGTTGGACTCGTTCTGGAAAGTGCTGGAACTTTCAGCTTGACTTGGCTCTGGTTGGATTTCTATGGTAGCTTCTAATCCGAAGTGGTCTGAGTATGAGAAAGTAAATCCCGGAACTTTGTCAGTCAGAACGACTCGGCATTCTGTTGCACGAAGCTGGGGATATTGTTTTCCTCGAGGTTGGCGATAGAGAATGTAGTCAAGGCGTTTGCCGAAAAATGTTGAGCTCAGGTACGATTTGCCTGCAGACCAGGTATTGACTGGCGAATCAGCCGCAATTCCATGTTGAATAATTGCATCTTTGGGATTCATAACTGTGAGGCTATCACTATCGGGGTGGACAACTGCCCAAGAATCGAGTAATGCAGCGTGATGACGAATGATTGTCATTGGTAAGGTGGTAGGTACACTGTTAAAATCACCTAGCTGTGTTTCGTGATCAGTCATACATGTATTTTCTCTTCGAATGAGAAACTTACGCCGATGACATAGTGTCCCAGTTCAGCTGCTTGCCGGGCGAGTTTAGCATATTCCCAAGCACCGACAAGTCGATGCGCCCTTCTATGCTCCGGTCCATCTTCACCTCCCTTAGCATAGAGCTTGATTCTTGATTAAAATTTTCCTTATGTTTAATTGAGAGGTTGACGTACATGAGTGTTGAAGACCTGGACTCTTCCAATAATAGGATGAAGAATCACGACGCTAGCAGCAGCCTTGCCGACAAACCAATCGCCACCACCGACATCTGTGGGTTCTCCATTCAATGAATACGGATGAATAGATGTTTCTATGAACGGAAATCGCGAGAAGATGGCAAGTCCAGCACCAAGAGCACCACTGGCATAAGGAGATACTGAACTGAGTAATGCAGATGGATACTGGAAAATGGGTGATTCACCTATAGAAAAACCTTGCATGTGGAAGCCTGGATTGAACTGCATCACGGACCATCACATAGTCTGAGTACACCCATAACTCTTGTAAGGCTACAATGTCATGGTCAGAACGAGCTACGAAGTCTGTAATTCCGTGCATGCGCTCATTGAGATTTTTCGAGACAAACTTCAGACCCCTGTTATTTACCAAGAGTCAGATTACTTGTAAGGAGTGGCCATGATTACCAGCAGTTCAAAGACAGTAACCGTAATTTGAAATCTGTGGTCATGAATGTTAGATGGACGAAAGGCACCCAATTGGTCAAGTAACACTCCCTTCACTTTGGGATCAAAAAACACATGGATGACCACCGCATTCCATGCAAGGTATCCTTTATCATTCACTGGCTGTTTGTCAGTCCATGACTCAAAAAGACTTGCTCAGTTCTTCGATGACGACGGAAATCCCATTGATGGTGGTTGTCACTTCGGAAGTCGCTGCCGTTACATCCATCCATCCAACTCTATCTGGAAGACCATGGTACCTCACAAAGTGAGCATATTTCTTCCTGTCATGATTCAATGTACTCATTATTACTCAAGGGTCGCAACGCTCAAGGTCACTTCGAAGACGGGAAGACAAGTCGGCGGGACGATTCTGCTTCGAGCCGAACCTCGAGAGCTGACCACAAAAGAAAACATTCGCGTAAAAAAAGAAAAACAGGGTATACTAGAGAGCTAAGCTCAGGTAGTTCTCGGTCAAATCTGGCTAGAAACTCAGCCAGCAAAAGTTCAACGCCAATAGTAGGCGAACCTATGGAATCAAACACTCCCACTTCAAAAGGATGGGGCTCAGCTAGCACGGTCGAAACTCCTTCTATTTGGGATTCTGCAGGTGGCTGGGGGACAGAAGAGACCTCGAATTTGAATCCCCGGGGAAACAGTGGCCGGAGAGATCGTGTTCTGAAAGGCAGTAATGAAAATATAGGTATGGAGCACAGTTTTCTCGTTTACCGGGCTTCTCAGATCTCTCTTCCTCCCATAAAGCACAACGAAACAAGGCGGATGGAACAAATGGGTTGCATGTAACACTCCCGACCAATCAATCCCATCCCTCTCTTCTACATGGAAACCCAGCTATGTCATCGACGTCGAGACTCAGTCAACAGGAAACACTCGACTACTCTTCGTCACCACCTACAGCAACTATTGAGATGGCTAACTCGACTCCAAGATCATCTACCACTCCTGAAATAACAGCCAAGCGATTACGACTTCCTTTACCAACAAGATTGCAAAAGGGTCCATCCACCATTTGTGTTCAAGGAGCTATTGACGACCAGAAATTTTCGTCGTCTTCTCCCGTTACACTTCAGGATTGGAGTAAAATTCTAGATCTTACTCAACAAGACGATGCAGCAAATGATGCCTTGATGGTACCCTCAACTCTAGATATTCATGAACTTCATGCCAAAGTCATTGCGTATGTGTTCCAGTCAAGCTTTATAACAGATACTTAGCTTGCAAGAACAGGGAAATAACGCATGCCGTATTAATACGTTATGACCTCATCAATGCCGAAGAACAGAAAGACAAGTGGCGTAGGGCACGTCAGTCTTCATGTTACCAGCACTCGACGCCAGCCGCGCAGAACATCTTGGAATTAACCAACCACAAATACAGCGAAGAGCTTGCGAAGCTTCACAAACAGTTGTCCTTGTCGCTGAAGCTGGTTGTCAGTTATGCCAGTGGTTTGAATGTGCATCGCGAGTCGTTAGGAAGGGGGCTTGATCTGAGGAAAATCATGATGTACACAAATAGCCTTCGAGACTGGATCGTAGATCTGGAATTACCGAAGAGGTTATCTTCTGTGAAAAGTGAGATAGATTCGGAGAGGAGGAGAAGAGAGGTTATCAAAAGGCAAAAGAGTGGGGAAGGTAAGTGCTGATTTTGTTGTACTTATCTATTTAGTCACTTATACCTTGGCCAGTCACAATGCTGAAAAATACTGTTCATGAACTGGAGCTCTCCGTGACTGATATCTCTGATCACCTGATCCACATACAAGACATCCAGCCTGAAAGATTTCAAGAAGCATTCCATGCAACGGATAGATTACTAGAAGAAGAGGATATGGCAAACATGGATAAACTTCTCTCAGGGCTGGGAGTTGGAACGGATGCAGTTATAGATACTAAACAGCAGATCAAAATGGCAGATCAGAAATTGATGGGTCAACAATCAAGGATTGAAGGACTTGGAACAAATCTTGAAGTACTAAAAACAGAGGTTGCGAACTTGAAGCAAAATGAGGCGGAAATTACAGCATTCCGGGAAGAGGTATCTATGGGATCTAAAGTTGAACAAAGATATACTCACATATTTTAGGCTGATATGAGACTAAAAAGGATAGAGATGAGGAAGAGAGATGATAAGGCTCAGCTGGACCAGCTTTTCCAGAAATTTCAAACTCTGCATCAGCAGAGTCTTCATTCACAAGATGACCCTTCTATCTCTTCTTTCGAGGTAGATGATCTTTTGCCATATTCAGATGCACTTGTCACTGCATATCTCATGCAGGAGATAAAGCCTGCACTGGATGCAATTGTGGCTGATGTTGATACCAGTCGTCATGTTCTCGCTGATCAACTAACCAAACTTACAGAACAGGTAGTCATCAGAACCTATGACATGGTTCAAATGACTTTAAAGATGAATGGACTTACCCTACAACTTTATTAATAGTAATCACCTATAATTGGTAGTGTTAGATCATTTTCTGTTTGCCTGATATGATGTTGTTTGTATTCTTTGTGCCCATAATCAAGCACGGTCAGCCTGAAATTGTCGAAACGTATGGCTGAAGGTCAACCTCCTGGTACTCTGATTCTACTTGAGGAATATATCGAATATACTTATCGTAATCTTCACCAACACTCTCCAAATATTGCCTAAGCATCTGCTCTCTTGAAACTGGCTGTACCTCATATCCTTCTGAGCCCCTTCTTACTCTCCTACTCTCACCATTCTGAATGACTCCCAATGGTACATCCTCCTCCACATCAGAGCTCGACAGGCTACTATCATCAGCATTATTTTCTGGCTGATATTTCTCGCCTCTGTCATAGTCTGGGTGGTAAGGAGGCACTTTATCATGTGGTATGCGTGAGTCACGGCTTTTCGAGATGAAACGACGGCGGGAACTGCTGGTTGGCTCGAGAGCAGGATTAAGGGCATCGTGTCCATAGGTCCAGGGAGAAGAAGATTGGAGGTGGTCGTAATTAGTTGGCTCGTATTGCTCTGGATCTCGTGGAGGCCAGGATATGGGAAGAGCAGCATCTTCACCCAGAGGGAGAATGGAGAATGTCAATATAAATGTACTATAACCGGAGACAGGAAGGAAAGACAAGTATGGGATCGAGGAGCGGAAAGAACATATCATATCGCCAGACAGGTTTAGACGACTCATCTCACGCCTGGTCTATGGTGGAAAGGCAATTCCACTCACCATTTCGGCTAGATAGTTCGTATTTGAGTCCGGAACCTGTCGGGCGTGTTGGGCAGCACCACAAGAGAAATTTTTTGCCAAGGACAGATTCGATATTACGTCGTCGACCAAGATCCTAGATGAGAATGAGAATAAGATTTGCAAACCAATCAATGGAGGAGATACCCACATACGGAAATTTGACCTGAAAGCTGGGTCAGCGAAAACATTTCAAGAGAAATGCCCAACGACAGACCTCGCTGATTTTCCCTCTCCTAACCATTATAGCCGCTTTGTCTTTCTCCCATCTCTCTATCGTTGTGGTATTTCCTAACAGGGCGTTGAAATGGTAGATGCTACACATCCTTGAACGTTCAGAATATATCATGATAATGAGCACCAACCTAAATCCACCGACAGCAAGAAGGACAGGTAAGCAGGTAACATAGTTGAGTACGATCAAAATAAACTCCATGTTCGATGGCGCAGCCTAGATCGAGATATTTTAGGTCATCTGTCAAGATTCATAGCATGTTTGCTGACCCAGTAAGGTCCACTTATGGCCTCCATTACCCGTCTAGTTACCATAGTAATGTGGTAGGAACAGGATATATCCACAAAGAACAGAAAGCGTATGAAATGGCCATGATTGAAGTGCCCAACACAATTATTTATCCAAGGGCAGTGATGGTCTTGGTCACGTTAGCACCAGCATTCAGTCTGGAGTGGTGAATATTACCCATACGAAGGATACATCTGCGGAGAATATCAGGATATATGTTTGCCGAGTGTACATGTAACCACCTATTGCACTGTCTGCAGTGATGCGAACGAGGAGGCTTATATTTTTGGCACATGCGGCAGTAACGGGGAGTTCCTGTAAGTTTCTTAACTTCATAGCCATCCAAATGCGTGTCTGGCCTCTGTGAACAGTGTCAGGAGTAGATTTATTGCGAGAAGACGCAAAACGCGCCCATGTGTCTGGGACAGTGCCAGGATCCGTATTTACACATAGATAGTAGTTCCAGAGTAAGATCACTACAAAAGAACTGGGATCATCGGAGATGAGGAAGCGATACAAAGAAATATATGTACTCCTCACTTGAAAGGAACGAGGAGAGTCAGGAGCTCAATAGACACTTCGCGGCTATACCAGGGCCAAATGATAAATATTTGGGACGAGTATGCAATAAAGCAGATGAGGCAGAGGACAAAGTTGACGAAAAGAAGACCGGCGATGCGTCCCATGGTGGAAAGAGAGAAAAGTCACATACCCAGAAAAGGCAACTGACGGCCGATACTGTTGTTGAGTCTGCACATGCATCCTTTGGGCGTCCTACCAGTTCGTCTGACCTCGACAACGGCCTCCATAGTCCGCCATTCATCTTCAGTTGCTCACATAAATGGTACCTTTGTTCGCGCCCTTGAGCTCCCAACTCGCTAATGCCCACCATACAGTCCAATTCAATTCCCATCCTGACTTGGGGGCCGAAGTCCGTCGTGCAAAACGTTTAGCCAACAGTGCCAGACAGGCTGAAGCAGAGGCTACGGGACTACAGAACCCGAGAACGACTGGTAACTTTGCCTCCCGTTTTTCCAAACCAGATGCTGGACAACCACGCAAATTTCTGAAAGGGAACCGGATCCGTAAATCCGGCCCTGCGAGAGGGACAGAGCGTTCGCGACAAGCAGTCTCAGAGTTCAAAGCTGCAGAAGCTATCATGGCCTTCAGTCAGCATCAACAGCAAGAACAATCTCTAGTACCGACATCTCCAGAAGAGGACACGACACTTGACACACCAGAGTCTCCAAACGTTGCCGCTCCAGAGCTACTTCACACCAATATCAAGACTGTTCTGAATAGCATTCCCGGCCTCATTTCACTCAAACACCTCCACAAAGGTGATCACTCGCAGTTTGGTGATTATTCGCAGTGGCAACTGGATCCCCAGAGCTACATGCAAGGGGCTCGCGGTCCTCAGTCTACCTATGCTGAAATATTTCTTAACCGCAACCCTACCATCACCTCTGAATCTCAGAAGGTGCTCACTGCAGTGATCAAAAGAGTGGCTAGGGAGATCTGAGATGACTTTCCATGCATTTATGACTTCAAGTCTGAGGATTCCGGATGTGCATTTACGATGATGACACACTATTCACTTTAGAAGTCTATATTCACGTCGATTGCAGCCCGGAGTAGGGGTTTAGAATATTCATCATTGAAACCTGAACCAAGTACTAGATATAAATATAAGATGTTCTTGCTCGCACCGCACTCATTACTGGTAGTATATAAGTGTTAGCACTTTTGAAAACAAGGAGTAATCCAGGAAATCATAGAGGAAAACAAATTTAAAGCCGGTACACAGGCTCAGATGAACCAGGCTGAGCTCAAAACTAGGTCCGAGACAAACCAGACACAAACTTGGCTCAGTCCCTGGGATCTCCTTGCTTATACAAGGGCGCTACATGTGAAAGTCGCTCCTGCCAGTACCTGCACCATATTTCAAAATGTTTCAAACCAAAAGCAACTTCCAACATCCACTGCTCTATGAGTGACGCTGTGAATTCCTAGCCATGGAATGGAAGGTCAGAAGATTGAATAACAGTAAAAAGAGACATTGCCGATGCGAGAATAGGTTGTTTTTAAAGTCGCGATATAAGGCACCTATCTAAATTCTTGAAAAAGCGGAAGAACAAAAATTATGAATGTGAACTTTCAAAATCAATGATCATACTTCTGCAGCTCCTCCTCAGGCAGATACTCATCCGGCAACCAAAAATCATATGGGTCCGCAACCTGGTCCGGAACCTTCACTCCAAATGCCATTTGATGTCGCTGAGTTTGCCTCTGACCCCCTCTGACAGCAGCAACAAGCAGGGGAGTAGTCGTCCACCGTAGCTCGCCTGTATCTGATTGGTATTCCGCAATCGTGACGCCTCGTCTTACAGAACTTCGTCGGGATCCTGCAACTGAGATGGACGGGTAAGGTGGCGCGAGGAGACCAACTGTATCCCGCGTTTCTAATGACTGTTCAGACGGCGGCGAGCGTGATTGACGTTCACTGGGTGCGGTAGAAATGGGAACCATGAACTCCTGATTAGGCTCTACTGTTTCGTATGACACAGGTGAAGGTACTGGTAATTTCACTGAAGGATCGTCATAATGACTCGTTTTTTTGCGTTTGGTAGGGGGGGCCATAGTAATACTCTGCACTGCCTCTGCGAGCTCTAGTAACCTCGACTTTCGTTCAGGATTTTTTGGAGGACGACCCGGACGACGTCGGGGTGCAGCTTCGGTCTTTTGGAATTGAGAGGGGAAAGCATTCGATAAAGTAGCAATGGGAGGAGGCAAAGGGAGGTGAAGTGAGGCTGAAGGTTCGGGCAAACGCCC
>Ga0153919_100089_pt1 | contig 17475 bp, 13 predicted proteins | sample TSGA003MetaG_FD_104712 | JGI IMG/M metagenome (GOLD analysis project Ga0153919, IMG submission 104712) | Attine ant fungus gardens microbial communities from Georgia, USA - TSGA003 MetaG | ecosystem: Host-associated > Fungi > Mycelium > Unclassified | place: USA: Connecticut, Klassen Lab...
AGATCATCAAGATCTACGTAGTACAACATACGGCGTTGTCGAGTGTTCGGCCCATCAAGAACTCCAAAGATAAGTAGTATGCTCGCTTAGGAGCTTTACGAGTATAATTGAGCTGAGTCTCATTCCAATTGACCTACAACAACCCCCTTTGAATACTTTGGACCAATTGATGAATGTGTGTATCCCACCAACAGGTTGTCCCTGACGGACAATGCTGAAGCTTGATAAGCACCAAGGTTATCTATTATATTTATCAATCTTGATAGTTTTTGAAGTCATCGCACATGGGCATACCAAGATTATAAGCCTGGCGTGCAAGGGAGGTCTGGACATGGTTAATGATACCCTTGGTGATGCTGGAGACGTCTAGATAACATAAACAATCACACGGAGACATATAAGCGGATGACGCACCCTTATCAACATCACGCAAACCGGCCTTCCAGGTTTTCTCGTCTCCCTTGGGCCATACTTCTTTACCAGACGCGTCGGTGTCCGGGAGGTAGCCTAGCTAAGCTTAGCTAAAGCGTGTGTCACGGATAAGGACATACCTGTGAGAGTGCGGACGTGCCTCCTAGGCCGTTTCGGCTTTCCGATGGACTTTGGATCGATAGTTGTGGTCATGGATGAAAAAGGAAAAGAAGTAAGGGCCCACAGATAAGGGTGTGCTATATTTGTCAAGCAAGATCAGTTAGTTTCAAATGAAACCTGCAATCTGTTGTCATTCAATCTTCCCTCTTTGGACTACGCTCTCATGAGTTACTCAGCCCTCTCACCTCTCGAATACAGAAGGAGTTCGAACTCTGGTCAAACTCTGTATAATTGTATCACTTTGCACACCCTATGGCTATCATGGCTATCCTGCAAAGTAGTAGATGATTAATGACCATAGATGATTTTATCTGATTTTAATCCCTGACCACAGACTGCGATCGAGCACCGTGTAATAGATTGGCGATTTTAAAAAAAGGTAGTAATAATCCTTTTTTATTTAGAGCTACTTCAAAAAAATACAAAATATAGTTATCCTCTCCTGCGGACTGTACGTACACCGTGTAATAAATTGTCGAATTAGAAAAAACCTTCTCCACCAATACATTCTCAGAATTTCCCAAATTCTCACGAGATGTCGCATGTTTTACATGGAAGTGGAGGGCAACATTTCAAAAATCAGCCATCATGACAAAGCAAAATCCTCCTTCAAATGGGATAGTCTGTTGTCCATGAAATTGTGACCATATTGAAGTAGAGCTACGTTTTCTCATCTGGATTCCATGGCCACGTCCGCCTATATGTCCGCTTGGAACACAATAAATCGGTGTTCCCCACATATACGACTAATAGTCAAGCGGCTTGTTATCTTGCTACTCGTCATCAATGCGAAATCGTGGCCTCTAATGTGGCATAGTAAGTCTTGACTCTTAGCTGTCCACGACTTGAATTTCGAACTAGATGAATAGTACGTGTTTTCCGACCTGTTTTCCGGATCAGAGCAGAGTATCTTCTATTGTTATGCCGTACTGCGTTGAGCTCGAGGAGGGCTCGAGAAAAACAAATCGACGACTGGTCGGACAGTAATCTACCCATTGGCGAAAATCCGTTTGAAAAAGTGTCGGTTTATAGGACAAGGTCGAGTAAGCAATCGGTTCAGGGTCCGGAAAGCATGTCAAGACAGACTTATGTTCTTGTTCTACAGCCATCGATGACAGTGACTTCAATGGACATTTGAGCAACTCCAGCTACGCTAAGGTGTATCTGTCGCCGATTCTGTCTCATATTGTCTCTGACGGTATCGCAGGCTCTAGACTGCGCTCGTTCCTATCTGATATTTGACATGTTTTTGATGTTTTTCCGATGTGGGGGCTATTTAGCTCTCGGAGGTAGGTGTCGTGTTCTTTTATCGTAGAATGACACTCACTAGGACACAGGAACGCATTTCCTCTATCTGCAACAAATACCCTGGATGGCACAATATGAAGTGAGGTCATCGATTGCTTGTTGGGACCACAAATGGGCAAGTTCATAGCATTAGTATTTGTGAAATCAAAGGCTTAGATCTGAGCAATAGATATTTTGTGTCCATAAGTTCGTCATAAAGTCTCAAAGTAAAAGGTCGGAAACATCCAAGTCGAAAGCTCCACAAAGTGATGGTCCACATCAGAAAGCTCAGAATGGGCACCATACTTCCCTTCCTAGTCGAGTAGAAGCACCATCCGTTCTCCCTCTTTCCGCTACTTCGCAAGATACCTCTATTGCTGTTGCGAGGCTTACATTTACAGAAGAACCAGATGGTGCCATTGTTCATGCCGTTGTTGTTTCAGAAGCTTGCTTCAAGATGGGCCGCATCACCGTTCCACCTGCGATAGCTTGTGCCACGAGCGGATTTTCTGCTCCTCCGTCTGACCTTGGCTCGAGCCTTACTCAGTATTCGAAGGCGAATCCCCCTCCACATTGGACAAAAGTCAAGGCTATTGTGTCAACTTCTCTTGGTGGAAGCATGAAGAATTTGAGGGAATTTTTAGTTCGAGGTTGGCGCAACGTACCCGAGGATGAGAGGTGGTGGGACTCAGCCTTTACTGGCACTGTCGAACAGAAGAGGAAAGCCCGTTTACAGGATGTTGGATCTCTGAGACGCAGGATGGAAGAAACGGCGGCTTTGATTTCAATCTGAGGACCTAGAGAGAACCTGGCGATAGATCATAAATAGGGCACTACTACTGGAGTTATTCACATCCAACCATAGAAATTAAGCGTATACAGGAGAAAGTTGTAGAATAGAGTCCAGGATGTCCATCTTGTGATATGTCTCTGTCTCTTTATCATGGATTATAGGCCATTGTTTAGCTAACACTATTAACACGGATTTGTGTAAAGGTTTTCATGAAGTCCGATGCCATCAGAAATTGTGTTAGTAGCGCTCGTGGTCCTACCCTCCCTCCACTTTTGCCAATCACAATTGACCTTGGCATGATTTTTTCAAAAAAATGGAATCCTGATGGCCTGGCAAGTCTATAGTTTCCGCATCCTTACTGGTTCGCTTATTTATTGTGATGTAGCATTGCTATGTAACAGGAGGTAGCCAAGGTCTTGGCTTATCCCTTGCGAAGCTCCTTACACGACATGGTGCAAATGTGTCGATTGTTGCAAGAGATCAAATTAAATTGGATAAAGCACTAAAAGAGATTGAGGTATGTAGCAGGGCTAGTTCCACGGTCTGATCGTGCCGAGCTGAGTCTTGTTTTCAGACAGAAAGACGATCGCCAAACCAGAAGTTGAGTGCTTATTCATTTGCACTCGATACTGCCAAGGCAGCGACAGAGGCACTTGAAGCTGTCTGTGAACCATATGATGGTGAAGCACCGGACGCGACATTTACTTGTGCGGGGGCTGCACGGCCAGGCTTTTTTGTAGAGATGACAGAAAAGGACTTGGCAAATGGAATGACCAACGGATATTGGATACAGGCTTGGACAGCTTGGGTGAGTGTAATCCGTTGTGTTAGCCTGCAAGTCCTGATAAGAGGCAAAGGCAGTCTCAAAGATGATGGTGAAACAGAACAGAAAGGGGAAAATCACTTTCGTTTCTTCGACCCTCGGACTCATGTCCTTCGTAGGATATTCTTCGTACTCGCCTGCGAAGCACGCACTGAGAGGTAGGTCCCAGGTTGAGGATAGGCCTACTAACATTCACGTATTGAAAAGGTCTTGCTGATACTCTCCATTCGGAAATGTTGCTATATGGCATTGACATCCACATCTTCTTCCCACCAACAATGTATACACCAGGATACGAAGAGGAAAATAAGTTCAAACCCAAAATTACACTTAAGATTGAAGAGGCAGACGATGGTCTTACCCCAGACCTAGCCGCGCTGGCGCTGTTCAAGGGTAAGCACTCTCATTGTCTATCAATGGAGCCACTTTCCTCTATCCGAATTGCTTGGATAATTCCTGCGAGGAAACCTCAAGCACTTCCTGTTTTCCTTCGTGACATATTTGAGTAATTCAGCTAAAAAGGGCATAATCCTAGGCATCCAGGATGGACATGCGCACATAACTGGTGATTTCACGACAGGGCTCTTCCGAGCATCAACGCGAGGGGCTGCCCCAAGGAACAGTTGGTGCATTGATGGCATTTATGACTTGATTGCATATGTGAGTATCTGGATCTGCTTCCGTGTCTCCGGAGGGATTATCAACTGGGATGGGCATATTTTAGTTCGGGGTTCCGATTTGGCGAGCATCTGTAGACAGAACAGTCACCGCGCACGCGGACGAACATCAAAACCATCTCAGAAAGCGGAATTTTTTCTCATAATCAATGTCATCTGTTGGTTTTGATACCGATTCCGCAATGCATGAATTTTGAATCCTGGACTCCGGTCGGACCTTCTTAACATATGCATATTAACCCATCCACGACGTGGTATTCCTTTAACATTGCTCATAGTTTACCTTACTGGATATATATTTTGATAGCGTCTGATGTCTGACTATGATACCTATGATATCAAAACAAGGTTTTCACTCATGCTTTCAGCATGTTCATACTATTAGAACAGGTACCTCAGTACTCAAAGTCACAAGAACTTTATGTACTCAAATACCTATTAGAATAGGTGATTACAAGTGATGCAACGCAAATACTAGATGAGCAGTATCAGAAAACTAGCTTCAGTACTTGAAGTGTTGGAAAATGGTCCAACCTCCTAAGTACCATGGTGGACTGATGCATACACATCAATAACAATTGTTCCATTGACCTTAACCTTACACATCCCCTAGATGTATGGCGGCCCAAGAACTAGCGTACATCTTATTTAATCCCACCAGTCATAAGCCATCCAACAAAATGACGTACCTTGTCTGAAGACACCAAGAGTAAATTCAACAACTAGGAGTAGCACACCGCCTCCCGGTGCAAGTCGGAGGACCTTTGGCACAAAACCCTTGTATAATGCTGCTATGCCCTCCTCACGCATAATCGTCACGAGTGCGGGATATGTCCAGTTATACTTAGGTGCGACTCCCGGGACGTGCTCTGCACCTTGTATACGAGACTTTACGACCTGTTGAGATATAAGGGGCTTCACATTTACTTGATAGTTATGGAGACAATGCTTACATCAAAACTGTAAATGCATCTTGTCAGTCAGGAAAATGAAGTGAAGGTAACAAAACATACGGGGTATTGAGAGCAGTTCCACAGAATCCACCGATGCTCCCAGAGATAAAGTTGTTCATTAATTGATCTCGGGCAGTCTATTGCGGCAAGCAGGATTTGAAAAGAAACTGATGTTATTGGTACGGAATCAGCATACCTTAGCCTTTGGCAGGTATTCCTTCACAGTGAAGATGGTCCCGAAATAACCGCCATTCCAGTAGAGGTGACTATGTGGATAGTCAACATCTGATCCAATTTTATTTGGAGTCATGATACCGACCGCCAAAATGTGGACTCCATGCCAGCATAGAGACCAAGAATACCATTTTTGTGCACAATCTGCTTCACGACATCCATCGGGCCCTTGTAGGTACTTGCCAGATTTTTATCCTGTAATCTACCAAATGAATGAGTTCCCGAAAGAATTGAGACCAAAAGAACACACTTGATTTTGACAAGCTCGAATGGTACGACGACAAAACTTTCCTATTTTGAAAAGTCAAAACCTGATACGACAACTAACAATTGCAAGACATGCCGTTGCACCAGCGCTGCAACCAGTAATGATTGACAAGCTTTGAGTCATTTTAGATTCTCCAGACCACCCCAAGTATCTCTTTCCCCAGAAGTCATTGGCGGCACTAATAGCATAGGATAAGTTTAGCTCATACCAAAAAAATACAACCACACACAATTTTACGGCACGCTTCGGGGCTTCTAACAAGAGTGGAGGGACGAGGCCTAAGATATCTCATCAGTGGACGAAGAGCGGAGTCATCAGGTTCGTACCTCGATAAAGCCGACCAATACTAGGTGGACGGATTTTATTCAGAGAACAAGACAGACGAATGTTAGCAGACATACCCTTCCTCTTTTACAATCGAAGAAAAAGTTCCTGCAAGCCCTTTAGACTTGCCGGTGTCCAGCTGCATCCGTGTTTTGACCTAAAATATGCTCGCGTGACGACAGTTGGCAGGAAGAATAACACATACGACATCTTGAAAGAGCTGTAAATTTGATAAGACAGACTTCGTAAACGAAGGATATACCTAGAGGATAAAATGTCAAGATTTCCGAGACTCCTGCAATAGCACCGGCCGCAAAATTAGCAATGAAAGGAAGAGCTATCCTCAGTCTGATGAGCAAGAATATTGAAATGTAGTAGATGTTTAGAAGACTCACGCTTAGGCTTGTGCTCTCTCTTTTGGTCTGCCGCCATTACGACAAGATATTTGAAGGCAGTGACGATCTGAAAATTAATACTTGGGAACTTTATCGAGGGAGTGACACAATATGTGACAACAGATGTGATGATGGCACTAGGCGTGTCAGCCGGCGGCAGATGCACGATGGTCTACATCCACTCCTGGCAGGAATTCCAGGATGCCGCGGAGGCTCTGTACACAAAATCTCCCAATAAGGTGCATACATAGCCTCATATGTCCTAAATCTCTGATCACTGTTTCTTAGGCTCGTTACGTCGTAAAATGGAAGTCAACTGAGGGGAAACTCGTGCTGAAAATCACAGATGATACCACGGCATGTACTTAATCGGTATCATATACGCTACATTCGCTAACCTTCGTTCAGTGTATCAAATTTAAAACTTTCTCTTCGATCTTCCTCAATCGATTTGAGGCATTGAACCTTTCTTTGATCCAGAAAATGCAAAATCGGCACCAAGAGCATCCGAAGTCAGCAGAGGAGCTACGTGTTCCACTAATGGAGGAAACTACAGCCAAATCATCGATACCTGCTGCTACTATACAACTTGCCCCCAGTGCTTCTGGTGTGGCCAAGAAGAAAAAGCCAAAAAAGAAGAAATAAATAAGGCGAACTGATCGCTTTTTCGTACTTCAGCTACCTTCTAGCGGCCATGGTGAGGAACCTCGGTCTATTTGATCTGTTAATTCTACTAAGAAATATCTAGTAATCGTAACTTTTCTTCCTCTCTCAATCTACAGAGCCACATTGGACGAGAGCTCCCAATTTTACCGACTGCTTATGTCACACCTGCTGCAATATCTGTGGTTACTGTGCCCTGAAACTGCTTCTTTTCAACATCCCTCTTCCCTCTGAGGTCAGCTCGGACCACCTATTTAGTTGGCAGCGAAGGACAGATAATCTGGATAGCGTTTTTGATCCAAAATTGGGACCAGTAACATATTGGCTTTTGATTTGACTACATGCTTTATATGCCTACAGTCCGATGGTGGTAAGCTGACCACAGACCACAGCTGCTTTGCTTGAGTTTCCCCTCGCTTCCCTCACACACATGGGTCACTCACTGCCACTGCCATTCCAGTTGGGTTCCATAAGCAATCCTTGAGATTTGAAACATATTTCTAGTGTTCTGGAATTCCAATCTTTTGGCCTCGTCTCATCGCGTGCCGAATTCGAGGTTGAGCGGTTGTCCCCTGTCGAAGTGGACCAAGCGAGGGCCCCGATTGGGTCTTTAACCATGTATCAGATGTACGCGACTTCCGTTGAAATTTTCTCCAGGATTCAATCATGAATTGGTGTCTGAGTATCTGTCAAGTCGTGCCTCCGAAAATTCTTGGGCCTGACTTCAACCTCAGGGTTGTGTCACCCTCTGTGCTGTGCCCACAAAAATTGAAGGAGGTTTGGTTTATTGAGAGAAGGGGATTCCTACAGGAGGTAGGCTTAGTTGATATTGAAGCTAAAGAATTTGTCTACTCTGTTGCTACTTAAATAAACTGGGGGAAACTATGTAGTACTTGATCATCTGGGAGAGTAGAGCTGAGGTATCCATCTAGAGACAAGATTTTGATTTGAATATTAGCAAGGGTACAGATAGGGCCCACTAAGGGTAACCCTAGGTCATCAACTACCCTCATCTCTACTCCTAGGAATATACTCTACATTGTAAGCTTGAAAGTGTCATATCAAGAGTATACTTCAACAGTATCTATTATTCTAAAAGCAAAGCACAATCATTTATCCCGAGTTTGAGACTATATCATACCCTTGACTTGAAGGGTAAGGGTAGAGCTAAGGGGCCTCTTACCCCACCCTTACTGATTTGTATCCCTGTTCACTGTGATCTGAGAAGGTCACTGTTCGAGATCCGCGTCGGAAATCTTCGGAGTCGCCCTCCATTGAAGAGTCAGATGACCCTTAGACTAGATCATATAAACTATAAACTAACCTCAGAATGCTACAATTTTCGGGCAGTCAGTATTGGTAGACAATGTAAATGATATTAGGCTCATACCACACGGCTCGACCCCGATCCAAACTCAATATCTGACAGATGAATAGTGTTTGCAGATACTCCGGAAGTGGCTTTGAGAGATCGCCTGCTGTTCAGAGTTGCCAAGAGACTGTTGGCATAGACTAGGATTCTTCAAATTGAGTGTGATGTACAAAATAGATGCAAAATGAATCAGGCACTGTACGCACGTTTACCAACAACGAAATCAATAGCCAGCCACCAGAGTGTATGTGGAGATGCAGAGAACTTTTAGGTGTGATTCAATTACAAGAATAATCGCACAGGATCGCACTCACGGCTATGACCTCGCCAATAGCGACCACACTAAAATCGAGTCAAAATTTTGGCCAGCTACCGTAGAAAATCCACACACGATGTTAATAGGCACCGATTGATGGCATAAACAATGAGTTTGGATACCAAAGCATTTGTACTAGCAGAAGTTCAGCTTGTTGGGGAATTTGGTCTTATGAAATCATACCGTTTGAAGCTTGTTTTATTTCCGTGTAGGAGCCAGCATAAGGCACCTGCAATGAGGATGTCTGAAAGCACAGCAGCGATGGCAAATGGAGTGGCTGCTATGAACTTCATGCGACTTAAGCTCGGCGCTGTACCAGTAGGGCCTCCACGTACTGTTATCTCAGAAAGCCTTGAGAGTTCCTTTTTTATGAATCTAGATCGAGATAAGACTTGGAGTCTTGCGGATCGCAAATAATGACGGTTACAAATATACGAGAGTTTCTGGGCCAAAAAATAAGTCTAACAATACCACCTAAAAGGACAACATACCCATCCCAAATGCCAAATGGGCTACCACAGTCACGCCCTACGACGTAACATACACATTTGGTCAATGATGTACCTGGCTAGATACTCACAATGATGCTAGTGACGAACCACCTCAAACCCGGTCTGCACACTGACAGGTGGACATTGAGAACCCCAACTCGGAAACAGTCTGCCGGTAAATTAAATCTCACATATATGGATTTTCCTCGTGAAAAAACTGAACAGAAACACTGCCATATCAGCGGGAAACAACTGCAGCTGCAGGGAATTGGCTAGCGTACCACTGGACAATAAAAGCGATAATTACCTAGGAGAATCGCATGATTATTGATTCATTGAAGGAGATTGGCCGCTCACATTGAAGGCAACTGACATCTGAATAAACTCAATCATTGATAAAGTATCAATCTCTGTTTTTCACACCGACTTACGAACAACGACCTATGAGAAAAGGTCAATTTTCAGCACGTATGTTTCGAAGTAGGCCAATCTACCAGTGACCGACTCCCAGAGCGAGAGGATTATTGTAGTTGATTACCTACCGTACATGGTCAGCTCACTCATTCCTGCGTCGGAGAATCTATCTTACCAAGTAGTAATAGATGCAATAGGCAACTGGTATTTCATGATCAGTCTTTCAATGCCTGTCAGAAGGGATTACATGTCCACACCGATAGCCATATGAAGAGAATCGAGTACCCTTGATCCACATGGCTTGTCAGTCACCCTCATATGCAAGTCAGAGATAATCGTCACCAAATTAGAAATACCTACAAGACACAGTTAGCTTAAAAGCAGATAAGACCTGACTAACTCACCAGAAATTTAATATCGAATCCATCGTTTGTATAATGAACATAATAGAAATATGTCTAGATTCGCGATCAGTAAACTGTAAATATTACCACTTCGCGCACAGTACCTGCAGGGTTGTGAGTCCATACAGTCTTGAAGTACCCGTCCCAATCAGTTTGGTCAGTGAAATAGTATTCAGAACTGGACTGGCGTACATTGCTGTGAAAATAACTCCAACATAACCAGCACCTGATGTTGATTCTCGTATAGGTCTCAACGCAAAAAATATACTTCACTGACCGTAAGTGTCCTGTAAAGTGATTTGAGGGACCCCGGAGTCCATGTTTCGCTTTCAAAGAAAACAGGGAGTAGGGTCAGGTAGGGCTCAATTACAGGCACTTATTGAATGGATACGCAAAATCGTGTGAAGCGGCTGGTGGTGTTGGGAAGGCCCGGGAGAAGCCTGACGCCAGGCTGTCCTGGATCCTGTGACATGTGAGTGCCTTAACCGATATACTTGCGAGGAACGATGACAATGTACGATAGCCTCACATCTCCTCGGAATGTATGGAGATATTGTCTGTAGTAGTTCGTCTTGGGGTGGAATTTGAGGATAGTTTTTGTATCCCATTGGAAAGTTCTCCCTCAAGCAACAGCAGTCGGAACCCCCGCATTTTCCGATTGGACAACTATACTTGTTGTCAAGAGCATGACGTCGGACCTTTTTTGAAGAACTTGCGCGTATACCCGTTTAGATAACCGCCGCATCGATAATCCTGCGGCAAATGGGATTGAAGCTCATTGATGTTGAAAGTGTAGTTGGGAAATGAAGAGGGAGACTACTTTGCTGATATGCCTTCAACTGAATTGCAGAAGTTACATTTCAGCGTCAACTCTAGATGAAGCAGATCCCTAATTGGTGCCGGGGGATAAACAGCGCCGGAGAATCCAGCTATCAATGAACATTAAAAAAAGTTCCCAGGAACTCCGTCAGGGCCATTGCTGAAGCCAGATCAGCTAGAAAGCTGGGGAAACGATATCACTTTTGATGAATCTCAATTTGACTGACTGAAACCAATCTAACACACAGGGAGATCCATTAAATATCGACCATCTTGACTCAAATAAACTTCACCTATTTTTTCTGGGTTAATATGTTTTGTTCCAGAGCTGCAGCACTGAGAATTTGTCGATGAACTCAGTGATCAATGCAAATCATATTACTGTGTACCTATGCTCAAACAGTAAATCAATGAAACATATCACATGCAGCACAATACTTTCATTGATTGCGGATGTTCCTGCCAACAAAGCACTGATCGCCAAGAGAGTCCTACTTTGACAAGAAATACTAGCATTTATGATAGCCCTGTGACCACTTACAATCCCTTTGAGTTTCTTTGGTTCCGTCCACATGATCACCCACTTGGCAAACCTCCTCTTGGGCTTATCACTCACTAAATTTGCACTACCTCCGGAAAGCCCGACCGATGTGTGCTTTGAGTCCACGACCAGCAAGACACTGGTAGACGTTATTAATTGCCTCGGCAATTTCACCGTGCGCCATGAGTTTTATGATCAAGATTCCTATAACAAAGCTCAACCGACTGCTCTTCAACGCGCGGCGTGGTCCACTGCAGTCTTGACACTTCTGCGCACCAATCACAATTGTAGCTCAGCAATTGTCCCTTCTCCTCTCAAAAACGCGTATAATGTTGTTCCATTTACGGACTCGGATGGACAGTCATTTTGCATTCTGTATGAACAAACTATCCTATCGTACCCCAAATTTTTTGAGAAGGGATGGGGACATATCATTGTCCCATCCTCACAGGATGATGTCGCTCGACACATTCATCTTTCAGCCCCTCATCCTATTTATGATGGCGACACGAGTTCCGGAGCAACTCATCTTTTCAAAGAAACTGGTGCAAAAAGCCTCCTCATCCCTGGTCGCACCAGGAATGCCTACAACGTTTCTTCAACATGTATCAGGCCAACCACGAAAACTTCTTCCTTGATGACGGATCCCGCACATAATGATGTATGTGATCTAAAAGCCTGAGTCACTACATTCATAAGAGTGTCGGCTTACCGTGGATTACTATTCAGCTCGAGCCTTTTTTCAATGCAAATGTGGCTATCTTGGATTGGCAATCACAACAGGGGGGATGTCCCTCAGCATCATGTGCCTTCATACAGCTTCATGGGAAAGCAGACACGACATGCGTTGAAGATGACATATTCCTATCAACAGGTCTTCGTAAGCACTATAATATTTCCTCTCCCTGACTTCCAACAGCCAAGCCTAATCCCATTTGTGATTCTAGGGAATAGTAGCTGGTATACAGACGACGTCGATCGTCCGATAAAACGCCTCAAGAAAGAGCTTCTCGGAGCGTTTAATTCCGGCTCTGACTCAATAGCACCTGTTACAGTCTCCCTCCCTTCTGACAGCAAGTGCATATTGACTGCGACGTTGAACGTGGTTGGAAGATATTTGAACCACTTCCCATCCTCATCTTCGATTGATGTCTGCATGCAAAGTGCTAAGGCAGATACAACTCGAGGTTTTTTCATTCATGTCGAACAGACGTGGCGGACTGCCTCACAGGTTGCTTGGATTCGGGCGATAAACAACACGTTCACTAAGCTAAAAACCTTGTAGAATCGGATTTGGTAGTACACATTCTAAATTCTAAACAGCTGGTGTAAGTAAGGTCCGAGAATAAAACGTAATCAATGAAAAACTTGTTGGATAGAGATATTTAGGAAGCTTTTTTTTACATAATAAAGTAAACAGAACTATAGCCCACCGCGAGGGTCGAACTCGCAGCCTTCAGATTTCAAGACCACCTTGCCTAAGAGTCTGACGCTCTATCCGATTGAGCTAGGCGGGCCCTTGTTAGATTGGCAGAGCTAGTTTATATAGCTATATATCTTTGAAATAAGCAACGACCTTAACAACATTCGATTTCACAGCCTCAGGAGAGTCAACTCAAGACTCTCAATAGAAACGACAGCTAGTGACCTTTGGCAATTTCACCACATCTTCATCTCCAACTGATTCCTTTCTCTATCATCAAGATATACCCATCCCATAAACCGTCTTCGCACTTCTCAACTCCTTTTACGTTTATAGCTTTCACAAATGAACATGGCAACGACGACATTTGCATCCCTAAACACGCTACCTCCTCATCCGTTCGTTCATTCTCTCAATTAGGAGGAGTACTCATATACTGATGTAGTCAATTATCAATTTCACCAGCAGTCACCCAAGTTCATCTATGGCTATTGCCATTCACCGTGGTGCCATTGACAATACGACAGTCACGCAGAGACCGCCGAATGAGGTGATGACTCAAATTCGGGGTATCCTGGACTCCATTGGAATCTGTGTTCAGCCCGAGAGTAGTTTCAGGTTTCGATGCATTCGGCCTTCTCAGTCCTCCTATGCAAGCGAAGTCTCACATGAGACGAATGAACCCGTAATGTATCCCTTTGATCAAGTCGTTTCAAACTCTGATCGTTTCCCTGTCGCAGGTCACCGCAGAGGCTACGGCCAGCACTATATATGCCAAAAACATTTCTAGAGATCCGGCTGGCGAAGTTAGATTCTCTGTGGAGCTGACACGTCTGTCCGGTTTGAGCGATACGTATAGCCTCGATATCAGACGTTTAAAGGGGAACCTCAGGAGTTATCAATTCTTATATGAGACAATACGCGAGTACGTCTCCTCTCAATGAGCCAACGACAGAAAATGCTCATATGTTCCTCCGATAGTCGAGCTCAACTTTCAGCATAACCAGCAGATCATTTGTATTATACTTTCATCTGTCCAATCTGTTTTATGAGAAACTCAAATACAGCGCGAAACACTCCGTCCATCACCAAGACTGATTTATTTCAAAATTGTAAAGAACACAATATTCTATGATAGAGTTTGTATATGGTATCAGACACACGAAAAGCCCCTCCGAAATAAAAAGTGACCACAGATAGAGAATAAGATACGACCTAAGTCCGGGCTATTGCCTTTGACCCGTTCATATGATGATGATCATGCTTCAACATCAGAAATCGAAACCGCCTGAATGACCGCATTCAGTTCCAGGCTCGTCTCCCCATCTTCCATACATTCACCCTCCACTATAATTTTCGAACCGCCTTGAACAAGTCCAAATTCAGGAATGATTTCATCGGCTGGAGTGATAGGAGCAGTGGTGAAAGGCGTGCTCGTCATCGATGCTGGTGAAGCAGTACCAGTACTAATAACCAACGATAAACCAGACACATTCGATCGAATACTGGCCGCTGGACTACTACTCGTACTTCCATCATCACCCTCCCTCCAGAATCTGCTGCTATTGTTGATGTTTTGGTCGAGTAAGGCTGATCCAGAATCCAAAGTTTCCCTGAAACTTATATATTCGCGGAAAGTTTTGACGGAATCCAGAGCCTCCAGTTTCGAAGATGGTCCCAACAGGCTGCTTCCAATGGCGACGGGTCCAAAACCAGGCGAAGGAATCTGGGAAGAAGTTTGCATGTCAAGTTCGCTTTCAGTGTGTAGAATGTCAGAAAGTGGGATCTCTCTCGAGTTGGGTGAGCCATAATCAACAGAATTGCGCATAGAAGCAGACAGTGCCACCAACAATGGATCAATGGGCAGTTGACCATTTTCATCGTCCTCAAGTGTCGGTGAAATTGGCTGGGACCGGTAATCCTGGGCCTGAGGTGACATAACAGCGTTCGAAAGGCTGAAGCTTCCTTCATATACTTCGTGAGCCTGAAAATTGACGTAGTCCTCAAAATCCGCTTTAAAGAGTGGAGCAATCTCAGGTATCCTAGGACGAGTGCGACCAAGAGAGGGGTCATAGGGTAAAAGAGGGGCCATTCGCTGATACTCGACACACTCGGCATATGCGCTTCCATATTCGACGTTCTGGTATTGCCAACCATCAGGTAAACCGTTGTAAAGGGAGACCTCGCGTGTCATCGGGAATCCAGCAAGAGAGCTCTGATCAGGCGATAGTTGATTGTAGCATCTGAGCTGATCAATAGGTGTACTACTTTCCGTGTGGATGAATTGCGACTGTAGCCCATGAAGTGGCGTGCCAGGCAAGGAATCAGAACAAGAGTCTCGCGGATGGCTCTCGATGCCATCAAATTCATTAAGATGTTCCCTCAAGGGCTGTAAAGGCATTGTAGGGCCTTGCTGTGGGGCAAAGTAGTCGACAGAAGGCTGAGCGGCTGAGATGGATGGGGATCCTGCAGAGGTCCCGAGACTGGGAGAAAGAAGACTAGGTTCAGGGTGTCCACACTTCTTCAAGATACAAGTAGGGCATGCTTTGATGAACTGAGCCACGAGGTCCTTGGGCACCCAAGTGTAGTGCTTGCGAATGAGCGCACAGGTTTTATCCCGCCCACCGTGATTAGTGCTGCCATGACAAAAACAAAGTAAGTCATAGATCTGTTCCCGGACTGCGACAAGGAGACCATCATGCAGTAAGACCTCCTGCTCCATTGGCTGAGATCCACTAGTACCGAAGGAGACCGTATGCGATTTGCTAAGCGTGAACATCTTGCGGGCCCAGAACCGAAATTGTGCATTTTCCTTGACATTATCAGCATTATGCAAGACGTCCCAAACCCTGTCAAAGAGCGCCTGTGAGATAAGAGCTTTTCCTTGACGGCGTGGTGTAAGTGATTCGAGGTATCCTCTCTCAATCAATTGATATTGGGCGCGGGTCGGAAATCCTGTCTGACTTTCGTCTACCTGGGATGTGCATGGGTATTCTAGTTGGGCGAATTCATTTTGGTCCTCGGTCGATGGAGAAGGACTGCGAGTGTATGGCTTTGATGTAGCTGCTCGTAAACATGGTCGTTCTGGAGACATTAGCGGATATGATAGGTATGGTAAAGCTGGAATCAATAAAGACTGGTAGGCTGTTGAGCATCGGCGTGAAAAGCAGTCATTGTGAGTGGTGATTTGAGGGCTTACTGATAGACTGGGATGTGATAGGAAGACGAAACGAAGGTGGTTGTGGCTGACAATGGGAAAACTGCCAACAAGCATTATCAAATAAATTCGGATTTTGAGATCACACAAAATTTTATGCATCAGTAATAATAATAAAACAAACATAGATGTATCTGACTACAAAGATGTGAGCACAACATAAGGCAGAAAGATGTTGTGCAGTAGAAACAAAGTACAAGCAAGCAGAATCAGATTGAAAAAAGACCATATGACCCTATCCCTGAATCTGCCCTTCCGGCTTCGTGCCTACTGCACTTTTGGGCGCGACCGTCAAGGACCGATGAATGAATGGCATAACACCACCACCAGCAATCGTAGCACGGACTAAGATGTCAAGCTCCTCGTCCCCTCGTATGGCAAGTTGAAGATGACGAGGTGTGATACGCTTCACTCTCAGATCCTTTGACGCATTCCCTTTCAGAGATAACAAGTCAGGTTTGCCTAAACACAACCTTGTACAATAAATATCTTACCAGCGAGTTCCAGAACTTCAGCAGTAAGATACTCAAGGATAGCTGATGTATATACCGCGGCCTTGGCACCAATACGAACGTTATGTTGCGTCTTCTGCTTCAAATAACGGTGAATACGACCGACTGGAAACTACAGCATAGGTCAGAGGAAACACAGTTGTAGTCCTGAGACAGACATACCTGAAGTCCAGCGCGAGCACTTCTTGTCTGGATTGATCGCTGTTTTTCGGGAGCATTGTCATTTGTGGCACCTCCAACCTTTGCTTCTCCACCAGTTTTCGGAGGCATTTTAATGACTGATTGAACGAAACATAAGTGTAAAACCACGTTGTTTCAATTTTCATCCGGATTGAGCATGGACGTACCCAATAACGCGTCTTTCGAAACAAAAAAGCAAATGCGAGGCTCCTTAGTGGTAGGCGGGCACGCAAGTAGCGGTCGTGGTGGTTCCAAAGAAAGAACTGATTTGTTTATGGATTCAACACGAATGTTACGATATCACATGCTGCGTCACACATCCAGGATGGAGTCAGAAATTTTCAATGACTTGGTATCTGGATTGGTATCTGGTGGAGTATTGAGTCAATTCTTGATCTTGTGGAACATGTGCTCCGCTTTCTTTGCTTGGCCTGATGATGTGTTAGTGACGACCTCTCTTTTTTTGTCGAGGACAGATCTTGGTGTCGGTTGAAATAATTATATGTACTGATGGCTGCGGGCCGAAATGGTCAGGGGACTTCCCAATACTGATCACAAACAATTCACGATCAGACAGAATTCCTGAGTGATTATACTTTTCCGACTTGTTCAACCCCTAACAAGTAGTAGGGCGCTAACACACGATTCAGCATACGACGATGGTATAGTGCTAGTGAAGTTTAATAGCCTGAGGAAGCATTTTTCAACGCTAATGTTGATAGTCCTTGTCAAGGGACACTACGAAAGGACAAGCCAGACAGTATATAAACTACTGATA
>Ga0153919_100092_pt1 | contig 17358 bp, 14 predicted proteins | sample TSGA003MetaG_FD_104712 | JGI IMG/M metagenome (GOLD analysis project Ga0153919, IMG submission 104712) | Attine ant fungus gardens microbial communities from Georgia, USA - TSGA003 MetaG | ecosystem: Host-associated > Fungi > Mycelium > Unclassified | place: USA: Connecticut, Klassen Lab...
CTTAAGCCAAGGGCCTGGCTATGCATGGAGGTGACTAGTGATTGTGATGATCACTGGTCAAGGATCAAAAGGATTATGAGAGTAAAGGTGAGCAAGGTCCAAGGTGGATGGTGCTCTAGATATGGTATTGAGTTCTAGTATAGCAACTTAGTCTAAGACAACTTAATCATACTACAAGTCTAAGTTGACAAGAAAAACTCGATAGAGTTTCCTTTTGATTCTATACACTACTTATACAACTACTACATAGTCTGTGCACTACTTTCCCACATTTATCATGTGATGTGACTGTGACATGTGATATTGTTATATGACACTTTCCCACACTTCTTTCTTGTGTAGTAAGTTCAACTAAGAAAAGAAAAGAAAAAGAAAGTAAAATAAAATAATAACTTAGCTATTTTGCCAAGTTATGATAGTATAAGGACAACTGGAGTGGACTCCAGGAGAAACCTCAATATATAAATAAGCTCTGGGATGTATTACAACTCATTTTTAGGAAAAACCTCAAAGAATAGGATAAGGCTCCTGGAGGGTGATCTATACTATATATACCAATTCCCTAGTTATGGACATCTTGGCTGTCAGGGATAGGAGTTCAGGAGGAGACAACTAATTAAACCTGGAGTAATGCTTATTTAATTAGTTGTCAGAGTTACTCCAGCTTGTTGTTACTGGTGTGTTAGGAGTGGAGTTTGGTGCAGTCCTCTTACAGACTGCAATCAAGCACCATGTAATAAACTGTTGATTCAAAAAAAAATAGGTCCTATTCAATGTCTAGTGGCATAGCTGGAAGAGTGTGTAATGACAATAGTGACAGGTCACTTGACATCAGAGTGTGCACTTTTTTTTTTTTTTAAATCAATGATTTATTACATGGAGCATGTTGGCAGGCCGTAGGATCAGAGTGTGCACTGTGTATCTCAGTAATTCATAATATAGATTGACAACTACTACCTTTTACAAGTTAATCTGTGGTAATATATCAGTTACATGACATTAGATACTCTCTCAGATGAGCCTCACCTCAGTAGTCAATAATATAGATTGACAACTGAGGTGGTAATGAAGGGAAGAACATGTATATAGGATAACATGACTACTTTGACCGGTGAGGTACTCATGATGTCATTTTTAGTTCCATGGTAAGTCTGCGGCGGTCCTCTTCAATACAACTCCTTTTCCCAAGCAACATTTTCAGGTCGCATCCTGCCTGGAGTGCGATATTCTCAGCAACGCCCTGCTTCTACCCTCAGATAACACTCTCATGCCACAGTCGTTGAAGCTTTTTTAGTTGGACAGCATCCGTTCGTGTCCTGCAGTATTCTCATTTTTCAGATAATGGGCCTGGCACAAGAGATTGAGTGAGAGAATCATCCGGAGGAGAAAGATCAAATATGGGAAGAATTTGCTGCTGTAGGATAGTTTGTGCCTGGTGTTCACACATTAACATGGATTTAACAGCCTCCTGTTCTCATCGTCTATCTGTCTTACTACCACCATGTCCGTATTTCCCAACGCCAGTGACTTCATAGTTCAGGATAGTAGCTTCCATGCGCGATCGACTACCAATATCACGAACATCACAAACCAACACGGCCAATCTGGTGAGCAGCTTCATATTCTGCTAATGACATGTTAGTCAGTCCAGTACTAGGTATCGATATCCTTTATGAAGCCTCCGATCCAGAAGCTGCATTCGATTCTAAACACCACTACGATCGCCGCTGCTTCCCCGGTACTCGGGAACAATATATTGCTGACATCACAAACTGGGTAACCGAATCTGTCCACCAACCCTCGTCGATGTACTGGATGAGGGGACCGGCTGGTGTTGGAAAATCGGCCATCGCTCAGACATGTGCCGAGAAACTCAAAGAAACTGGACACCTTGGTGCTGCATTTTTCTTCACTGTCAACAAACACTCTGATCCCTCACGCTTGTTCACTTCCATCGCTTACCAACTCACTACTGCGCTTCCTGATTATCATGCCGCTGTCGATGAGAGGATCTCCAAGGATAAGAGTCTTACTGAGAAGAAAATGCCATCTCAATTCAGATCACTGATTGTTGAGTCGCTTCTGGAGCTAGAGAAGCAGGGAAAGAGAGTACAACCAAAAGCAGTTTTTATTGATGGATTGGACGAGTGTGCCGGTGGAGATGCACAAGCAGAAATCATCAAGATAATTGCATCCTCTGTCATGGAAGGGTCCACTCCATTTCATTGGGCTATCTTCAGCCGTGCTGAACCTTGCATCATGTCCACATTCAAGCAAGACAACATCGCCTCTGTCATTCATTCTGTTGAACTTCCCATCTCTCGAGAGGCAAATGGCGAGATCGAGTTGTACCTTCGGAGTGGATTCAAGAACATACTTCAAAAACAAAATTTCACGCAACTGCTGTCATCATGGCCAACTGACAATGACATTAGGACCCTTGTCGATGCAGCGGCTGGCCTATTTGCGCACCCCGCTGCCGTTTTGCGTTATGTAACCTATCCACAAGACTCGCAATTCCGCGAAAGACTGCAATCTGTTCTCGACGCCCTCTCCGATGCAGGAAGACAGCCGTCCATATATCCTTTTCACCGCTTGACGCTCTCTATGTCCACATCATGAAGCAGATTCCAGAGCACATTCTCCTGTCTGCTCTATTCCTTTTTTTCACTTGGGGCGGTGAGAATGTCAACTCTGGTTGGTTTGCTTCCTTGCATTGCAGCGTGTTTAGGATCTCCGAGAGTACGTTCAGAGACATCTGTCATCATCTACATGCCGTGATTTCATACGAGGTGAATTCTCTCATCTCACTCGACCCTCGCATTGACCTCACACGGCCATACTATGACCAAGGTCAATGGTTCCATCCAGATGGGTCAATCCGGCACCATGTTTGGAGTCTTCATGGAACATTTCGTTTCTATCACAAATCTTTCTACGATTTCCTCTGGGATCCTATTCGCTCTGGATCCTTCTGTATCAACACTCCTGCCACTTATTGCAAATTCCTTGATCACTTCATCCAATGTCACCATCATTATGCATCAAGCTATGCTATTGACAGTTCAAGCATGTATTTTCTCTCCTTGCATCTGCCCTAAACTTATTTGTCATTCCAGTCCTTGTGCCGGCACCGAATATCATCAGCTCCTCTACCGCATCCTCATGGCCACATGGAACCGAGTTTGTTGACTCCTTTCTCAAGTTGAGGACTTCTTTCAACCTTTCATACTTGTTATCCGATGACGGACACTTTTGCCGATTTTTTGAGGATATTCCGCTCGCTATATTGCAGCGACTGGCAGACGTTGATTATCGCAAGTCTCTGATAGCGGGCCGGATGTACCGGGAACTCATTGATTCACCACAATTTACTGTTTTCGGCATTCTGGGGACTGTCCAAGCATTATCCCACACCGTATTTGGATGTATTTCTACCGAAAACTTTGATGAGCTGGTGCCTGCTGCATTTCTTCGGGTATGTTTCAAATATTATTACCCACAGTTTACCCACACATTGCCAGGTTGTCAATACATTGGAGAAAGCAAAGGTCATCCGGCCGTATGCTCCTCTCTTTGGTTCAAGTCGTGTCTCAGCACTTCTTCACGTTCTCTCCCGCAAAAATTCAGTGAGGAATAATAGAGGGCTTTATAAAGTTGGGCATGGGAAAAGTCGGTGGTATGGTATTGGGAGTTTGATGTAGACAAGCGGTATTTCCATCAGTTCAGAACTATTGACTATGAAGCGGCAGTGAAGTTCTACGAAGCGAACAAGTTCACAATGTGGGGAGAAAGAAGGCTGTGCAGAAGACGACCAGGTAGATGGTGAGGGACAGAGACAGGGAGATTTCCATGGACATGCTGCCAAGCATGAATGCTAGGAGTAGCGTGAGTCCAAAACCGATGTTCAGGGCCAGGATGACGGCCAGAATTTTCGGGATGACAATGGCAATTCCAAAGACAATGACGATCAGCCGGACAATGAGTAGGGGCAAAGAGGGGATCAGGATATCGTTCATTCTTTTTAGACGACGAGTTGGCCCCGGAAAAAAGCATTTGAATATCATCCTTTTGTTGCTTTTCAATTCTTGTCTTCCATCGAGTCTTCGACCTCTGTTTGCCGGAAGATATGGGTTGAATGAGCCTCTTTTCAGTAGTATAGATTTATCGAATTATTCAGTCTCGTGTGTCCTTAGTTAATAAGGTAAACATGTGTGACAGATTTATCTCTTTTCTTCTGTTCCTGCCCATCCAGTTCACTGCTTTTGTGTATGTAGTAGTCAATTTATTGTTCGTGTCCTTAACATGATCGGACAATCCCATGTCTGTCGAAACAAATATAATAGTGCTGAGAATACAAGGTCTACGTGTGCAATACCTTATACAGATCTGACATAATTTGAAATCTTCTGTTCATGCGCAGGCTCAACCTCTCTAATAATTCAAACCTTGTCAGCCGAACTGAATATCGTATCTGAAGACAAGTGATTCTTTTACTTAACTTTACAAATCTTGTTCTACAATTGCTCTTAAGTTTTCTGGGTCCTTCCCTTTGTTTGGATGAGAATATAATCTCAGTTCTAGTCCAACAATACATTCACTCAAACTCAAGCCTCTGACAACATTGTTAGTGTCGACAGCCAGCACCTCAAGCATCTTACACCCGCACAAATGCCCACATTTCGTCCACACTTCCATTCATTGCTTTCAATTATCTTCTCATCTCATCTCTCAGCAACTCTGCACTGCCAACCGTGTCCAGCCCTGGACAGATATGCCATGTGCTGGGTCAATAGAACCTGGATTGTGCTGCAGAGGAAAAGAGAGGTAGCAATTGAGAAGAGAAGTTTGAAGACCGCCTGTTGGACAAGATGTGCACATATGTACACATGCCTGCAAATTTGCAGGTACATCAGATTCGATTGCATGTGGGATGAGTCGTCCTTCCGCAGGCAAAGCCGGGAGTCGCAGTGGGACGTTGAGGATGCCTCATCGGATTCTTCAAAAAATTTTGGTATTTCATCACGGGGTCCAAAGTCATGAGTGCAGCAAGAAATTTAGAACAAACAGTTGTGCCTTTTAAGGTCAATTCCACGAACGATCACGACGAGAAGATATCAAACCGTCTTTATCAACAATTTGTTTTGTCAGGTTCGATACATTAGTAGGGGCATTGATTTTGGTACCTTGATCAATCATTATTGGTACTTTGTTGATTTTCGGTGATCATTGTGCAACTAGTGGCTGTGGGGTCATTGACACGTGCTTGCCCTCTATTCACATGTCTTTTCATCGATCATCCAGATACTTTATTGATGACTCTATTTTGATAGGTTTTCATAGTCAGCCCATTGTTTTGCATGCCACGCGCATGATTTACACTGTCTGTGGGTCACAACAGGATTGTGTGACCATTTTCAACACGGATAAAAAAAACCTGATTTTCTATGAACTTAAATGCGGTTTGTCCACCACTTAAGTCTACTAGGGATTCTTCAGCTCAATGTCATATTTTATTATTTCTAATACGTTGCTGATCTTTTGTTATACCATTGTTCTTATTTTGTCGATGTTAATCCATCATAGATATTGATCATCATTGTCGATATCTTGTTGAATCATCCAGGGGTATTGCTTGATCAATGTTGGTACCTTGCAGATCATTCATTGATTGTACAAATACCCCTATTCTAAGATGAAAAGCAAATCAATTTGGCACCAAAATGTGAGTATTTGTAGAGAATGAAGGCCTCTTACAGTCATAATTGATTTTTGACCCATGTATGATACACATGCAATGGAAGCCACAAGCACAACACACAAAATTTGATTCAGATAGCTATCAGAATAGCCTGAATGGTCAGCCAGGTACCAACAATAATCATTGATCTAGTTGATTTATCTAGTTTATCATCATCATTCTAATTCTATTCTAATTCTAATTCTAATCTTCTAGTAAGTATGCAAGAAGGATGTGGGAAAAAAAAGAAGGATGTGGGAAGATGCCTGCTTAGCCAATGCTTTACAAGCATTAAAGAGAGTATGCAATGTTAAGCCTGACAACAATTTAAGGCTAATAAATAACATTTTGGACATATTTTATGTCTAATCTGTCTGTCATGACTTGGTAAGTCAATGTTTATTTTTCTTTTCATTTTCTTTTCATTTTCATTTTCATTTTTATTTTATTTTATTTTAAATTCTAAAGATCAGATATGTGAGAGAGTTAGATGAAAAGGAATGCATGGGACTTTATAAATAATAACAAATAGTAGAATGTGTATAAGTAGTATATAGTAATTAAATGGGGACTCTATTGAGTTCTCCTTGTCAACTCAAACTAGGAGTGGGACTAAGTCATCACAGCTACATCCTTACACTGTCTCTATCAAGTCTGAGAATTAAATAGGCAATTTGGTTGTGCCCATTGTGTTAGCATACAGTTGTAAGGTCTTAGAGCTCAACTAAGATGGTTGTCTAGGAAGAACTCAATAGAGTTTTCTGTTGGATTCCACTAGCTACTTATACAAATGTTGGTTGGTCTGTGCACCTGTCTCCCACAATCACATGACCCTTACTAAGGACTATTTATATCTTTCCCACATTGTATTCTTGGATGTTTCTCATCAAGTTGACAAATGTATAAGAATGTCATATACCAGAAATTTGGTATAAATTAATATTAATATTTATATTCTTTATTATTATTTATCTTCTATAGGAGTATTGTGTTTTAGACTAGAAGGAGTATTGTGTTTTAGACTGACTCTCTCCTATTCTGATTATAGTATATATACTGGGTAGATACATAGGAGCAACCTAGTTTGTAGATTAAAGTCTTAAAAGTCATAAAGCCACTTCTCCCATATTCTTGTAGTGCTCTCTGCTACATAACTCCTTACTCCTGAATTTACTTCTCTCTTGGATGATATTCCACTACTCTGAAATAAGCAACCACATACATGATAGGAGATTGAGACACAGTGCACAAGCTGAGGCCAAGGTCATTCCACTTCTGTATCATCATTGTATTCCCTCCAGACCAGCTGTAAAACCATAGAACCAGAGAGCAACATATCTTATTTTATCTAGTAGTATGTTCTACTCTCCAACTCCACTTATTGCATTACTTTCCAGAACCTGGAGTATACACTCATTGTATATTCATAGTAATTCATAGTATATTCTAGCCTTCCCATGTTACTATATCTTTTCCTACCTGACAGAGAAATAGTTTTCTTCTTGGAAGTCATCTCATAATACTCTGCTGTACTGGCCTCCAATTTGATAGATTGATAACAGAGAATAAAAAATAAGTCTGACTGAATTATGATAGTAGCTTAGAAACAATAAAACTAGTTTACTACAATGCTAGGCAATCTATTAGTATATGAGAACAGGTGGGAATTGATAAGGATTGATGAGAAATTTTAATAAATTGTATAACTGCTAAGTTTCAAAACTTTTCCTATCTCCTACACTCCTGTGAAAACTGACTAAGCAGTTACTGTAACATCACACTCATAATACACTTTAATTTTACAAAATTCCACAAAATTCAAATAAATTCATTGAAAATCAGAAAAAACTGCAGAAATTTGAATTAAAATTATTAAAATTGGAAGAAACTGCACCTGTCCCCAAGTTTTTTTTCAGTACACTCTTTTCACTCAAAAATTCAAATAAATTCAGGAAAAATGGAAAAACCTGCAGAAAATTAAGGAGTATAGTGTACTACAGACAACACTACTTACTGTGCATATTGCAGATAATACTACTGCAAACTGTTGGAGGAAAGGAGTATAGTACACACTATTGTCATGACTTGGCAAAACAGCTAAGTTATTATTTATATTTCTTTTCTTTTCCTTTTTCTTTTCTTTTTTTATTTGAACTTACTACACAAGAAAGGAGTATGGAAAAGTATCACATGATAATGTCACAAGTCACATGTCAAGATATCACAGGGTCATATCATATGATGATGTTATATGATAAATATGGGAGAGTAGTGCACAGACTATATAGTAGTTGTATAAGTAGTGTACAGAATCCAATAGGAACTCTATTGAGTTTTCCTTGTCAACTCAGACTTAGAGTGTAATTAAGTCATCTCAGGCTAAGTTGCTACAACTATCCTCTGCTATGTGGACCATTGAAGAAAGAGAGCATAGCAAGCTGACAGACAACACTATCTACTATTATACAGACTGTTAGAGGAAGAGAGCATAGCAACCTGCTAGGCAATATTGTCAACTCTACTCAGAATTAGTAGAGGGTTCAAGTTGGGCCAGAGGTCTAGATCAAAACCTTGTCACTAGTATAGTTGAAACTTTATAGTTCTTCAGCAACTATTTCTGATTATGTAATTCTGTGCTGGTGTTATAAGGGTATAACAGTACCCTCTTCTTAAGACCATACTCTCATTCCCTTACAAGTTATTAGAAACAAAAAAAGATATTCAGAGGAATATAAGAATATATAGTTGCCAATCTGGTAGTATTCTATACAACTAGTTCACCCCCAAAAATGGTACCCCTGGCTTGTCTAGGTTTTGCTTGTGAAATTTCTATACCAGCTCAGATACATAACTTAACTTGTTGGTTCCCAACTATGAGAGCTCCTCTGCTATGCTCTTATATTCTGTCCACTATACATAATATAGTAGCTGTACTTTTCATCTGCAGTCAATTTTTGAGTCTCATACTTATGCAATCTCATATTTGAGATCACTCTCAACTTCTACTAGTGGTAGTAGAGGGTTTTTGTGCTCTTGGATGGTACTAGACTTTGCTGGTTTAAGCTAAGATGTCAGTGATCACACCTACTAAGTTGAGATGACTGTTGGGGAGAGCTCCAACTGTTATGGATTTCAAATCACTCAATGCATTCACTGATCTAGTGATTCTAGACACCAGTAAAGCTAAAACAGAAGAAGAAGAAATAATAGATGAATCTGCCTTTCTAGAATGGATATATGAAAAAGAAGGGCATAAGCATTTATATGGATAAGAATAGAAAAAAGAAGAATGTTAGGACTGGTGCAGAAAGCAAAAAGAGATACAGATCTTGATTAATGAGAACATGAACATTTAAATTCTTCTAGACTTATTAAACTTACTTTGGCAGTGAACCTTTCTTTCTTTGATATTATAGACTATTTCTAAAGTAACCCTACTTCTCTCTGACTTAAGACCTGATAAAAACTATAAATACTAAAAGTAAAATTAATTGTAGAATTAGGTTTTATCTTTTTGTCTTCTAGTAATAGGAATAAATATTCCTGTTCATTCCTCTACACTCAGAATTGCATTCTATAAAGAAAGCAATCAATTAATCTATAATATAGTTAAAACTCTGGAAGAGAGCTTTTCAGAAATGAAAAGCTACTAGGATAGAAAGAGAACAAAAGCTAAGACTAGCTTTGTTATTGGACACTGGTCAGAAATCTTAACATTATCTTCCACAAGCCTCATCCTATTCTCTGAGGATTCTCCTGGAGGTGAGTTGTAATGTACTGTAGACACTATTTATAAACTGAGAATTCTTCTGAAGTCATTCCACTCTGGTTACCCTTACAATACCTGTATATCTTTCTATTAGTAACCTGGTGCTTGGGATCTATTGTGATCCTTATATACAAGGGAATAACAACTGCTTTTTAAGAGAGTTGTTTAGAGTAGGGATCTCCTTCTTAGGAGTAATAGTATATCTTTATTCTTAGGATAGTTATAAGTGAAACAGTAAAACAAACTGTAAGAGATGGATTCTGTTAAGGAAGAATATTGAGCTAGGAGAGCTAAAAAGTGAGTATAATAACATATAGTTGTTCCAGAGAACTATTAACTATCTTCTTTGCTTTAAAATGTTCCTCCAGCTCCTGTTTGGAATAGAAAAAGTAATAGAGGAGGAAGTTTTCACATGACTCCTGTATATATTCCACAAAATCTTGATGATGCTATACTTGATTTGTGTAGATGTCAACTTGCTGAACAAATGTTATCAAGAGAGCAACAACAGAGAACAACTCAGGATTATAGAATAGAAATAATAAGGGTAGGAGTAGAAAGACAGAGACAAGTAGAAGAGAGGCAGCTACAGCAACAGAGAGTAGTAGAACAGTTAGAAGTATTACAAGCAGAAAAAAGAGTTGAGCCTGTTCATATAGTTCAGATCAATCAAATAATGGAGAAATGGAAAAATGAGGATACAGATACTCTTGATTATGAAGGACAGCAGAATAAAAATAGTGATAGAGACCTAAATATGGATAGAAATATGCAGGAAAATATTTTAAGTAATAGATTTTACTAATTGTTAGTAGATAAATATTGACCAGATATAACAGGATATTAGAGAAGGAAATATTCAAGAGTTTGATATAGAAGATAATATGATTCAGGTATGTTGATTTTTGTATAATAAAATTCTGTATACTCATAAATTATTAGGATCAAGAAGCTGTTGTTGTAAATGATACCCCACCACCTGTTACTAACCCTGCATCTTATCCACCTGCTGGACAACTATTCTTAGAGATGAATATACAGTATAACAACTTGGGCATGCTAACTGTTATCTGTCCTTACTGTCATGTCCTTTACTTTGATTGTAAAAAGCTTAGATTCTCATGGGTTAATCTTCCCAAATTTGGCATATACTATTTGTAAGAACAGATTCAACTACCTCCTCTCTAACTACTCACTGGAATCCTCCACAACTACTTAACTGGAGATGATCATTTCTCAAGAGAATTTTACAATAGATCTACAACAGTATAATATAGCATTTGCCATAACTTTAGTAGAAGTCAAAATTGACAATTTGGTCACTGGGCAGTCTGGCCTCTACTGTTTCAAAATCCAGGGAGAACTTTATCATCTTACTAATGCTCTTCTTTCTCATACATATTAGACTTCAAAATATGCACAAATCTATATTCTTGATACAACAGAGTAGCTCAATGTTAGGAGAGCCAACAACAATAACCTGGATTCTGTAGTAATAGACAATCTTCAAACAATGCTCCTGGACAGTTATTCATATATTGACCAATACTGTCATGCATATGAACTTATCAGGGACAAACCAGTAGATGAACAGCAGGAGGTCAAAATTAGATTGCATGTCAATTTACAGCATGATCAATGAACTCACAATCTGTCTACTGCTGAAGAGATTGTAGTTATTATTCCTGAGGAAGGAGTCCATCATGCAATAGATAATAGAGATGTGGTATTACAGACAAGAGGAGGACAACTTAAACAGATAAGCCAGAATAGTCCTTCTTTTGCTGCTCTTTATTATGTTCTGTTATTTCCAAAGAGAGAGAATAGGTGGCATCCAAGAATTCCAATCCATAGTACTCAGCTGAGAGAACAAGGGGAGAATGGAAGACAGAGAGATGGAGAGGAATAGGCTCACTCACAGGTGGTTTCTGATAGATACTACTATGCCTATTGTCTTTATGTCAGAGAAGGTCCTTAGCTATCTCTTTATAGTGAAAAGCTATTTCAGTAGTTTGTTGTTGATGCATGGGCAAACTGTGAGCAGAGAAAACTTAACTAGGCTAGAATACATCAATATACTCTTATATCTGAGCTCTATCAGGGATTACAGGATGCTGCTGTGGATGATAGGCATGATGAAGAAGATGTTAAGCCTTTAGGATACAAACTCATTTTTTCTTCTTCTCATGTAAGGAGTCCTAGGTTTATGACTCAGTTTGTAAGGAGACTGCACCAAAGTCTACTCCTGATACACTAGTGGTAGTGCACTAGACTGGCCCTATAACTAATTAAATTGCAATTACCTCATATTTAATTAGTTGTTCACTCTTGCATTCCTGTCCTTGACTGCTGGGATGTTCCATAACTAGGGGAGTTGTATATATAGTGTAGATTACCCTCCAGGAGCCTTATCCTATTCTCTGAGAATTCTCCTGGAAGATAAGTTGTAATGTTAAAAGGGTGCAAAAGAGAATTACTCACTGGAACAGACAATAAAGCATGGTACTAGCTCCCAATCATATGCTAAAGGTTTGAGGGGATGAAATAGAAGTGGGGGATTAAAGAAGGGTATCAGAAGTTATATGCAGCTTTATATAAGTTTTATAATTATTTGACATTAAATAAACATGAGGTTACTCTAGATCTATGTTGCATATCCTCCCTAAGGTATTAACCTTTACATACCATAACAAAAGCTCCTCTGGAAAATATAGTTAGTTAATCCCTCTAGACCCTCTACACTCAGTTGTCCCCTTGTCTGCACCCCCAATACTAAACCTTACAGGTGTAATGCAATCCAAGTGTATACCTAGCTGAGCTTTCCCAGCTTGCTGTCCTCTCTAAAACCTGTTCAAGTTGAGTCTGCAACTTGGCTCTAGATCAAGTCTTGGTATATTCTGTGTTCTGATCCTGACACTATACTGATTCCAAAAGTTGTCACTCAAGATATACCATGTTAAACAATTCCAGAAGTAGTGGAGATGGAGGTATATGCCAAGATAATTCCTTGTTGCCATTCCATCTGCTTCTGGAACTATATATTAAATATTACAAATTATGGAGATTTAATGAAATAAAATAATAAGAAAAATTATTACTACTTTTGGTGTCATCTCAATTTCTCTCTTGTATTAAGTTCTCAACTTCTAAGATGATACATCCTTCTCCTAGAGCCTTCTTATCAAAGATGATACATACTTGAGATGCATTCCTTCCAGAACCTTCTTTCTCTTTCCTAGTTTATTCATTCTATCTCTTTCTAGACTTAGTCAGCATCTCAACTGTCCATTGGATGTCTAGTAACTTTTCTTTGAAAAACTGTGCCTTTCTAAGTAGTAGTCAATATATTTTATCTGAAAATAGAGTGGTACTAATGAGATCAATGCTTATTTGTAAGCATTATCTCTGGTCCTAAGTCTGCCCTTTTTGACCTTCCAATATAAGATAGAGACCCTATAGCTATATCAAACTATGATCACCACAAGTGGTTCTAGATCACTGTTTTATCCAAAATATCCTTTTAACCTAGTGCCAGCTCACCATTCTTATCTCCTGAGTCTTAGTAGTAAGCTTTGTCTATCTTAAGTGTTACTCTAGATTGGTCATCAACCCTACTCCTACCTGAGGATATATGTATAATAGGTTCTAGAGTGAATTCTTCTTATGAATCTATTGTTATAAAGTATATCAAATATTACTTTTTATGCAAAATTTGTTTATGGTGTAACATCTCCTCTCTGCTATAAATGACTGTTCTCAGTCTTCTTCTTGAGGCTGGTTATTGGCTCTAGATTCTCTTCTGGCTGCCTATGACTCTCTTTTCTCATAAATGGATATCCTTTGATCAGCATATAGCCCCTACTTCTACAATTGCCTGATCATTCCAGACTTCCTTAGCTTCTATTCAGTATCCTGCTTCTTTCTTTTCTGATCCCAATATATTGCTGGTTCCATGACTCATTTCAGTGGCAGCTCTTTTATTTAATTCACTAATTTTTATCTTTAGCTTAATTTAGCTTATCTCATCTCTTTTTGTATAAGGATCAATACTTGATCTCTTTTCTACTTTCCCATATCTGTTACTTTTTGGTTCTTCAGGACTCTGTCCTTTTCTTTTCTTTTTATTCCCTTTTTCTTCCTGTCTTCTGTCTTTTTCAATGTCTACTCTATTGGCCCTTTAATAGTGCCTCTTTGATCTTCATTTTATATAGCTGTCCAAGGACTGTAATGCCCAGATTGCCTCTCTGATATTCAATATCCAGTGGTTAATACAGCTACTGGCATTCTCTATCAACAGTCCTTCTGATTCTATATCTTATAGAAGAATATATATAGTGCAGTGTATCACTCAAGATGCTATGCAGCTGAGATCTGAGATCCAGAGACGAAGACTAAGTATATTGAGAAGGTGAAGAATAGAATATGCACCTGAGATCCAGAGACAAAGACTGAATCTCAGGAATACAGAGTAACTACCTAAATACCAGATTGTAAGTATACACATATTTGTTGTAGAATGTAAAAACTCCAATGCAGTGGAGTACTCATAGCTAGGGAAGACCAAAAAAGTATAAGCAGGTGATCAAGAAAATGTTTAGGGGACATAGTGGTTGTTGCGACACTCCCAAACATGGTCCCCTCAACATATCTCCTGAAGCTCTTTTTTTTTTCCTATTCCCATGTATTCTAATGTTCTGTCTACTATGGCTTCTATCTCAATTACCTCCCTCCTATCTCTGCTAGGGAGGTTCCTTCCTCTGCTTTTCAATCTTTGATTGTAACTCTATCTAATCTGGCCAATAACAGAAGTACTAAAGAGACAGCCTCTTCATTGCTGGCCCCTTCTAGTCCTGTTCTATCTCTGGTAAACTCTGTTGTCTTCAGTTCTTCTACTAGTAAGTCTCTATTTTTCTTAATTTGGTATCTATTATTCTAATCTATTACATATCTTTCTATAGATACCTCTTTTTCTAACCCAGTTCTGTTGGTTGTACTGCCATTACCCTGGTCACATCCTTCTGTTCCTGTTACATCTACTTCTATGGCCCTGACTACTTGCCAGTGCCCTATTGCTATGCATGCTGTGAGTTCTCCTGCTTAGCCAATTAAGCCAAAGCCTCATTCTTGCCCTCTTCCTTAACATATCTCACTTTCTCCTATATCTGTTTCTCCTTCTCCCAGTTTTCTCATTGTTGTGCCTTCTGAGAAGGAAGTTTCATATTCCAGTTCAGCCAGCACTGTAATGCTACCCCCTCCTAAATCTAAGCCTTGAACTCAAAAACTACATGTCTCTTCTTGTCTTCCTATAGCAGGGCCCTTTATACTCTCTTCTCTACCTTGTAAGAAGTGTCAAGTTTGTGAGCCTGATCTTCCTCCCAAACCAAAGCCCAAGAAAAAGTGACCCACTTAAGAGCAATCTACTTGCAGTAAGTTCTTTTTCTATTGGCTTTTTTGTTCTAGATCCCACTAACTCATTCAATGTCTCTTTTTAGCTCACAATATTACTGCCCTCTATGGGATGTCTACTAGGTACCCTCTTCTAGAGATAGTTTCTGCTCTTTTCACTCCTCTTTTTCAAAAGAACTTAGTATGTTTTCTTCTTTTTACTTTTGTGCTCAATCTTTTCCAACTTTTCTTCATTGTAGGTGTTACAAAAAAGTGACTACTAAATAGTGACATAGAGGTATAACAAAATACCTGTTCAAAGAACTACATAAATAGCTAGACCCTTGTTAGCAAGTAGTCTTGCTAACATTGCCCTTTTGGTATAGTGGTAAACCATACAGTATGTGACTACTGGTCTATAGTACAACTGTGACAGCATTGGTAGTTTTCTCCTGCTCTGTGTATTTGTCCTCTTCTTCTTTTTCTTTACAGAGACAATCTTGTTCCTCTTTTTCTTGCTGAAGCCAGAGTTGCTCTATGAGTTCATCCTGTTGTTTCTTCTCAGTGAGATAGTCCTGTTTACATTGTAATTGTTCAGCAGCCTCTTTCTTTTTTTGCTTCTAGAGCTCATTATAACAGTGTAACCTCTCTTGTTTGTAGGCTTTGTCATCAGAAAGGGTGAGGTCAACAATATTAATGGTATCAACAGTAACAATGGTGTTTATAGTGTCTATATTGGTGGACATAGTAATAGTTGGGGATCAAGAATGAAAAAATTTAGTAAAGTTCTTTTATTCAGCCAATCAGATGATAATTGAATTGCTTATGCATTGGGGCTTTGAGGGCTTAGCCTTGAGAGGGAAGTACTATCATATACCAAATTTTTGGTTATATTTTATTATTTATTTTCTTTTCTTTATTATTTATCTTTTACATAGTTAGGGGTAGGAGTATCACATTTCAGACTGGTTCTCTTCTATTCTAGTTATAGTATATATACAGAGTAGATATATAGTAGCAACCCAGTTTATAGATTAATATTTACTCCTTGCCTCCAAAATCAATGATCACTTGTGATAGAAGATTGGGGTACAATATATACATTGAAGCCAAGATTGTCTCTTACTGTCATCTCTGAGCTTCTGCTCCTTAGGTTATATATCTCAGAGTATAAGTATATTCTATTTCTGTCATTAGCTAGTACTTATTTTCCATGATCTATGCCATCTTGGAGTTATACTATTAGCTAATTCTTATTCCACTCTGCATTCCTGATAGAATCTACAGACTTTGTGTTCCCTCCAGACCAGCTGTAAGACTATGGGACCAGAGAGCAATATCTTTCATTTCATCTAGTAAGTAACATATTCCATTCTCTGACTCCACTCTTTGCATCACTTTCTAGAACATAGAGTATACATTCATAGATAATTCACAGTATATTTCTAGCCTTCCCACACTACTGCTCCCTACCTATCTGACAGAATCTATGAACTAAGAGATTACAATATACTAGTAGAGTACTTATACCAATTCTAGAATAGGAGTTGTAGTTCAAGTGTTTTAGTCTATATCATGATTCTATAGGAGTAGACAAATTAGGAGTTTAGAAGTAGGAATTAGAAATAAAATAAAAAGAAAATAAATATAAATAATAATTAATACTGAATTTCTGGTATATGACACTCATTTCAAAAGAACATTCCTTTAGAAACTAGAACCCAAAGTCAACAGACTTCAGCAGCACAATGAGCCAGAACTACTAAACTAGTACCTAACCCAGAACAACTGTTGAAGTGTTCTCAAAACCCTTGATGAACTAGATTTGCCTTACCAACTCTTTCAACTATGGATTTAACAATTTACCATACCCCAAACTGGGATTGCCATCAGACAGTGAGCCTAACCCTTTTGTCAAGATAGTAGTGGACAGGAGTAGACTATCTTTACTAGGACTCTTCAACATTTTGAGAAATGATCCCCTAGCAACTATCATTAAGAAACCAACTCTAGAAGAAGATCTTCTAGAGAAAGCATCAATTCTTTTCCCCAAACTTCTTGGTAACACTTTGAACTCATAACTAATCTGACTATCAATACTACAACCACCAACAAGAAATACTGCTAGAATGCCTTTGTTACCATATATGCCACTGGCTCTGAGCCTAAGTACTCCAAGATGGGATGAATACACCAGGAGTTTCAGAACATATATTAGGCTAATAGAATAGATGCTGACCTCAACAAAAATTACTGGTGAATAGCAAAAACTCAGATAGCTAACTGAATATATAGATCCAGACATTAATGGACAATGGACTGTAAGGGGACTACACCAAACTTATCACAAATGGCCACTTACTGATTTGTGATTGCTTGATTTGATAATCAAAGTGTTCAAAAAAGTGAAGTTAGACAAGCAGCAAAAGATGTTGTTAAGTCTGAGGTTTATCCTCAGACATAC
>Ga0153919_100095_pt1 | contig 17125 bp, 9 predicted proteins | sample TSGA003MetaG_FD_104712 | JGI IMG/M metagenome (GOLD analysis project Ga0153919, IMG submission 104712) | Attine ant fungus gardens microbial communities from Georgia, USA - TSGA003 MetaG | ecosystem: Host-associated > Fungi > Mycelium > Unclassified | place: USA: Connecticut, Klassen Lab...
CTATATGTAGAACAATAGGTAGTGATCATGTGGTAGGCTGTTCTGGTACACAGACCACCACAATCATGTATTTAAGAACTGTATGTCTGAGGATAAACCTTAGACTTAACAACATCTTTTGCTACTGTCTAAACTTTGCTTTTTTGAGCCTTTTGATTATTAAATCATCAACTCACAAATCAGTAAGTGGCCATTTGTGATAGTTGGGGAAAAAGAAAGTATGAAAGAGAAAGGGAAAAGAGGTAGAATGAGAACTGGAGTCAATGGAAAAATTCCTCGGGACGAGGAAACTTGAAGGGGAGGTCATGTTATGAGAGCCCCAAAAAGGAAGTAGTTTCCCATGCATTTGAATACTTAATCCAAAACCTCAAATCATATAATGGGATCAAGATATAAATAATGTAGGAACTAAGGCAATCAGATTACATAACAAGGTTAAGTGATCATAGAACATTCTGGAAGAACATGTGATCATGGACTAGTAGTAGTACAGCCACTATAAAATAAGTATAAGTAGTAGTCCAATCCAACAAAGAACTCTATTGAGTTCTTCTTGAACATCCACCTAAGGTGATCACTAAGGACATTCACTGTCTATTGATAACAATGTAGTTGTTATGCTGGAACTCTACCATTAAAAGGAGATCATACCAGTTGTTCTGTTGTTTGTTTACAAAGACATAAAGGTATTGATCCAACTCTTGGTTGATACATTCTATCTGTCTATCTAGGTGTTATGAAATAGTTTCCAAGAAGAAAATACTTCCATATATATCCATCAACTTGAAGAACATTACTTAAACTATAGCAGACTTAATCTATAAATAGCATGTGAATGCTTATATAAACTGTACAGTACTAAGTAAAGATCATGTAATCAGAGGAGATAGGCATACAGACTATCAAACATTTGTATAAGTAAATAGCAAAATTGTTATCAATGGACAGTGAATGTCCTTAGCAATCACTCTAGGTGGATGTTCAAGAAAAACTCGATGGAGTTCTTCGTTGAATTGCTGCTCTACTTATACTACTACTACAGTGGCTGTACCCTAGAGTCCCATGATCACATGTTCTTTCCAGAATGTTCTATGATCACCTGACCTTGTCACGTGATTTGACTTACTGAGTCTCCACCCTATTTATATCCTTACTCCATTGTATGCTTTGAGGTTTTGGATTAAGTATTCAAATGCGTGGGAAACCTTTTCCTGTTTAGGGCTCTCAAAACAAAAATCCAACAGGGAACTCTATTAAGTTCTTCCTAAATACTCACCTCAAGTGGTCTATAAGTCTTCATGACTAAGCAACAACACTGGGGATGCCAGGCAGTAGAGGAGGCTAGCCTTATACCAAGAAGCCTGTAGAGTTTCTGGATGAAAAGTATAACAGACTGTAGACTCTGGTCTGAGACTACTTGTCTGGAGAGTCCATGGAGTTTCTAGATGTAATGAAGGAATAACCTAACTGCTCCTTCCACAGTCACTGTTGTGTAGGTCAGAATAAAGTATACCTTCTTTAACACTGAATCTACCACTGTCATTACCACATCATGTCTAGACAACTTGGGGAGTTCTACTATGAAGTCTATGCTTAGGGTATTCCATTGTATCTCTAGGACTAGGAGAGTGTATTGTATGGGTTTTATCCACAAGCATAGATTGCAAGTGCTAACATACTGTCTAATGTACCAGAACATCTGGGACCACCAGTAGTTCCAGAACACAAGCTTTAGAGTTTTCTACTAGCCAGGGTGTCCTATGATTTTTATATTGTAACACAATGAAATAATATGTCTGTAAAGTTCTGGGTTCTATGGAATATATATCTTACCTCAGAAGCAGAGCAAGCCATTGGCATTTGATTGTTCCATAGAGTACACTATCTAACAGACCTGAAGAATTTACAGTACCCTTTATCATACACTACCACTTTTGTTACTATACTTGATTGCAAATTTACCATACTTTTTGATAATGTTTATAATAACCTTGCCACACATTACTGCAACTTGACTGTATATTACTGCTACTTGGCTACTATCTGTTATCTTATTACACTAACTCAATGTTATGAGACAACTCCCAAGAAGAAAGCTATTTCTCACACATTCATCAACTTAATGGGAAATATCCAAGAATACAATGCAGGAAAGATATAAATAGCATGGGAAGGATTATGTAAGATATAGATAGTTCTTAGTAAGGGTCATGTGATCATAGGAGATAGGTATATAGACCATTCAATATTTGTATAAGTATCTAGTGAAATCTAACAAGGAACTTTATCAAGTTTTTCCTGAACAACTACCTTGGTTGAGCTCTAAGTCCTCACAACTGTACACTAACACTTAGTAATAGTAATTAGTGATAGTAATTAGTAATAATTCTGAGTAACCAACAGATTGACTATGTTATACTCTGTAACACTATATAATGGAGTATTCCTACTTACTATTGCTGACTTCAGCACACTAGCATTAGCTTACTAAGAACTGTACTATTATAACTCATCACCCTAGTCTACCCAGCCTAGAGTACCAGTAGTAGCCTAGCTTTGTTATCAACTAAGCCTTCTCCCTAATTCATCTTTCACTATTTGTGGGCAGACATAGGAAAAGACTCAATCTGATTAGTTAAGGTCAAGCCCATCAACTTGAGAACCAAGGCTTGACAGACTAGTCAATTAAACTCATAAAATGGCTAAGTTTATTGGCTAACAAGCTATGATTACTAGCTCAGTAATTATTCAACTATAGTACAGTACCAAAAAGCTAGTAAAAAAATAAATTATATAACTTAGTTCTGTAATACAGTTAATAATTTGAGTAGAGACTTATCACAGCCACTGTAGCAACTTTACTGCACTTTCTGATTTCTTGACTTCTACTGGGTTACTCTACTAGATTTTTGGTTCCTAGGCTCTCTAGTAGTCTTGGATAGCCTTAGAACCTATTTAAATGAAAATTATTTTCACAAGTGAGTTGACCATCTCACTGAAAATATGTTACTATTATACTAGTAACTTTACCATGTTTTTTGGTTTCTTGACTTTCTTTGGGTTATTCTACTAGATTTTTGGCTTCTTGGCTGTTTGGTAATCTTGAGTGGTCTTATAATTTATTTATCTCTTCAATAAAGTTCTCAAGTTTTATTTTAAACTATGTTTTGGTCTAACTATATAAAGACTAATATTGAATTTGTAAAATTTTGTAGGTTTATATCATTTCTAGAACTTCAACCCAAATATTGTATTTTCAGCTCTACTTTACTTATAAATCATAGTTTTTGTATGTATAAGAACCAATATTCTAAGGTCTATTTGCTGAGTTTTCTCATTTTAGAAATTTCTCAAACATTATGCACAATACTTCTTGAGTTCATCTCAAGAAAATTCTTCAATACTGGTACAAAATGAAATAAAATAATCTCTTTGTATATTATATTTTTTTCTAGTTGATTTTTTTTAAATACTTTTCTATAGAACTAGCTAATATTTAAGCTTTGATTCAAGCACTTCAATCTTTAACACAATCTTCCCAGCCTTTGAATCTACAGCAATTTTCCCAGCCTCTCTTATTGTCTTTAACTTCAAATATCCCTTTCTAGCCCTTCTAGTTTGCCTTGCCAGTCCAATATAATCCTGGATTTATCCATTCTACTTTAGTTTCACTACTATCTATGCCATCTACTCAAATATACTCTTATTTTCCTTTACAGTCCTTTCCATTACCTTCATTTCAAAATATTCCTACTCAATCTTCTCAGTTTTCTATGCCAGTAGTCTACTATGTTTCCAAGTTTTTTACTCTAGCTCCATCTACCAATCTATCACTTACAACATTAGCCAATCTATATTCTTTTTTTCTTCTCTAGTCTCTTTCAATGTCTTCAGTCCAAAATATTCTAGCAGCACAATATATTCCTGAACTTCCCTCTTTTACTCTAGTTCCATTAACTAATCTACTACCAATAATATTAGTAAAGTCATACTCTTATTTTCCTAACAGCCATTTTGAGTGGAATTTTACTGAGGCTGAACTTATCAAAGGAAAGTAACTATCTAATCATTGGGCTTATGAAGTAAAAAAAGATTATAACCAGAAAAATGGATAGAAAAAGACTTCTTGTTGGCAAGAAGGATTCAGATCTGTACAACAATATTTGGGAATCATCCAATACTCAAGCTATGACTGCAAAGTTCTTATACAACCTAGGACCACAAGATCTGGATGAGAAATTTAGATTTAATGGAAATATCAATGTGGAGAACCTTTTTTTTATATTTCTTATAGAGTTTGGGCAATAGTTTATACATGGAAAGATGGAAAATACTTTGTACAAGATAGTTTTCATAATTACACTTCCCCTTTTGTCAACATTTATTTAAATCTTGATAAAGAGGCTCAGTTTGATGAAATAGTACTTAATAATCTTAATGTTGGTCTTTCTGGTTTACAACTAGGTATTTTGCCTTTGACTGGACCTGGAAATCAGTCAAGGATATTTCTCATGCCTTACACAATTGAGATCATGTTATCTATCAGAGAAGTAAGACTAGAAAAAAGTTTACTCTTCATAAACTTATAGTTTTTCTTTTGTCTATCAAACAATTTACTGAAGATTACTCTTAGTTTATCAAAATGTTATAACTTGGATTAGAGAACATTATCTGCATGCAAACTTCCTTTATGGCATCCTAAGCTCTTTATAGCAATAATGAACTTGAAGAAGATATTGTATGTAAAATGGTTGCTAATACAGCTCATGGTTTTTAAAAGAATAAAAGCTGGGTTCTTATGATGACCTCAGTCTTCTCACCAGTCCTCAAGAGATAGATGCCTATTCTAATGTCTTTTATAAATGGTAGCTTGATAGAATATCATAAAGTTTATTTTATTACAACCTTTCAAACTATTACTACTTAAGCTTTACAAAAAATTATTTGATAGTTTATAATCTAGGTAATGAACTTTAGTGAAGCTCAAAGAGAAGGTTTTCTTAAGGCATTTACTGATCTTTTTTCATCAAATAGAGATCCTAGAAACAGAAAAGAGCTAAGAAATATAGAAGAGAAATTGATTCAAGAATGTAGAGAGTATTTTAGAAGATTGATCACAAGGTGTTCAAGGATCAGTGGTATAGTTTCTGTTTCTAAAAGGGATGAGTTTATCATCAAGGCACAAAAACTCATGGAAATCAAGTTATTGGATGAATTTCAAAGTATAGTTCAATGGATCCTGGATGAGTTCCCTCATACTGCCAACTGGATAAAGTACTGACTTTGAAAACCTTATGCTTAAATGATTTTTCCCACTTATATATCTATAGATTCTGAGCTATAGGAGGTATTGTCAGCTACAACTAATACTCAAGAATCTTTGTACTTTCAGCTATATTGTGCAGCTGGTTGTGATAAGGGATTTTTTAAAGGACTAAAATCTCTCTATAGTTGGGTACTTTCTTTTGAAGATAATTACAAAAACAAGCAAAGTACAGTTTTATTTTCTCTTTTATAAAAATAAAACTAAGAAATATATCTCATAGTGAATATTCTGACTTACTATAGCAAGACAAACCAATAGAAACAAAAGAGATCAAATATTTCAATATTACTTTCTACTTCAACTAAGCCTAGTCATAAATCAAGATCTTTCAAATCCCAGACTTCAAGAAAGAAATTTATTAATAATGGTCATAGTTCTGACTCTATATAGAAATTAATTCCTAAAGGCCCTGGCTCTCCACAAAAGAAGTCTAAAATTGTATTCAATTATGAAAAACACATTTGGAGAACTATATTATCTATGGAAGCAAAATTTGTATTGGCTTGATACATCTCTTCAGCTACTTTATATCTTTGTCTGTGGATTATTTTCAGAGTTCCAGGAAGTTATAGATACACTTCAAGACAACTCTGTTCTATTTAAAGTCTTTGAATGCTTTCAGCACTGTTTTATAGAAGATCATGACTCTGCTTGGTTTTCTCAAGAACATAATACTCTATGGTCTAATTTATATGCTTATTAAATCATAGAAAATAAATTTGGCTTTCAGTCATTATTTGCAAGTGATTTTTCTCTTATTAATAAAGATTATTGATATTTTTTCATAGAGCTGGTTATGGAAAGAAATTGCTAAAGAAACAAAGCAAAAATAGATTGACAGCTCAACAATCTTGTCTATATTCTTTGTTCCTATAATATTCAACATCTGATATTACACTGGTGACAACAGAACTGGAGAAAAGCATATAGAGCTAACAAGAATGCCTTTTATTATCACAGATATATTTGCTTTTTCTGATGACTATTTATATTTCAATGGCAATTTTTGAAGACTGGTTCAAATACTAGGTTGGAATAAAAACTGAAATAAAGCTTTTCAATATAACTTGCTGGAGACAACATAACAATTCTCTTTTATGCTTTGGAATTCTGAGTAGTATCAATTCTCTGGTGTTAAATCTATTACTTATTTTTGTTGTCAAGCTATCAGTTGGTGATGATAGAACTCCTTTGGACTAGAATATTCCTCAACATCTAGAGCCTTTGGGATTAGACTAGGTCAAGAAATCAAAACTTGTCTATGATCTTATAGGTTTTAGATTTATAAATGAAGCCTAAAATCACTTTATAGTATACTATCAAGATAGAAGTATTACTGGAGTAACAACATATGATGAAATACAAAATCACAGAAGAGCTATTTGAGTTTCTAATCTCCATTCTTCAATATATCTTTCTAGCATCTCTCTCTTGTTACCTCCTAGTTATTTTTGACACAATATTATCTATAGACTTTGTGGAGGAAGAAGAGCTCAAAGCTGCTTTTATAGACAATGTATCAAAAAGTGTCAAGAGAAGCTAGAAATCTTATTCTCAACCAGAGATCCTTTACTTATGTCCAAAATTTTATATTAGGGAGATTTGAAGAAAGTGCAACCAGAGTACTGAACATGGAAAATCAACTCAGTATCTACCAAGACTAATGAATATGTTTATCTCTCTTATACCTATGTCTCTCTAGCTCTTTCTTTTCCCAAGGAAAAAAAAGAAAACATTGTAGATTTTATGACTCCTTCTTCATTATTACTATTTATTGGCTCTTTTTTATACTCTCTCACTTTTAACAAGTATTCAACTTCTACAATACTAGTCAACTATCCTATAAAAGGTCAGAGAAGTCCTTTCATAGATATACAGGATCTATGGAAGCAGAAAATTCAACCAGAAGTTGAGTTAAAGATAAGTATATCAATTCTAAAATATCTGTATTTTGTACTTGTTTTTAATTAGAAAGAACAAATAAAGGTTGTTTTGCCTACTCAACCTTTACTTTCTAAGCCAAAACCTATAAAGAAAAGATCTCAAAAGATAATCTTTGAAAAGAGTCTTGAAAAGAGTTTTGAAAAGCAAAAACATGATAAAATAATAGAAGTTGTTTCAAAAGGTAACAAGTACCTTACTATACCAAACTACCTAAAGTAGTAGTTGAAATTCAAGTTCCACCACCACCTTCTACTAGATAAAACTTAAGAAAGAGAAAGAATCTAGTTAAATAGATATTGTATTTAATCTAATATATATATATCAAGAAAATTGAAGTTTAAATAATTGATAATTTAAAGACAAGCCATTTTTATCAACATAGTGTCCAATCCATAGTTCTATTCTCTTTCCTAGTGCTAAATCTTGTCTTGAATAATCATTTATAACAATAAATAAATAAAGTAGAGGATATAATATTTTTTTTCTCTCCACAAGTAGAATTACTGCAAATTTGAGTAATTGGTGACAATTCTTTACAATAGTTAGTTGATATAGCAATCAATATATTCAATAACATACCTGGATAACAATTTTTTTTTCTTCTACTAATTTCTATCTATTTAAAACATGGCAAAATTCATATAAACAAGTATAAAGATTACCAAGTGGTCTATATAGATGATTGGACCATTTCAAAAAACAAATACCCTGTTTTTTATGCTGAATAATCATAATAGACTTTATTTTAGCTCCAAGATCAAGATTAGCTAGAAAAAGACTTGGAAAAATAACAGGGTTTTGAAAAACAAAAATATTTCTAATAAAATTTATTAAAAATGAATAGTATATAGTTGGATGAAAGTTTGTGTTAACAAATGCCATTGTTAGCCAGAAATGACTACTGAATAGTAATAAGCATAGTTTCTTTCATTTTGAAAAAAACTTCTAACTTTGTAAATTAATATATTTGCTGAAGTGAATTGATTTTCTAAAAAGGACCACCACAACAAACAAAAAAGAGAGATAATCAGTTATCTCTTTTTAAGTGCTGTATAACAAAAAATAAAAAGATATAGGGAAAAAACTAAAGAAAATAATTAAGTTAAAAAATTGTTTTGAATAAATTTTATGTACTTACATCCTGAGATTGGAGTAAGTATATATTTGGTTCTGGATAAATCTAGAACTCTCCTTCTAGGGTTACATAGGTATATATAAAAGTAATAAATCAGTTGAATCTAAAAAAGACTTAGTAATTATTATGAAGTATTTAAAAAAAACACACTGTGAAAGTTGTTAGGGAAGTTCTTTTATTTGGGCTTATTACAAATGGCCACTTACTGATTTGTGAGTTAATGATTTAATAATCAAAAGGCTCAAAAAAGCAAAGTTTAGACAGTAGCAAAAGATGTTGTTAAGTCTAAGATTTATTCTCAGATATACAGTCCTTAAATATATGATTATGGTGGTCTGTACACAAGAATAGTCTACCACATGATCACTATCTATTGTTCTACATATAGGAGTGCTATTGTTTCTGAAATAGAGATAACTTAACTGTCTTAGAGCAGTCATTTGTTCTATTCAAGGACAGATAATAATCTATGGGTAAAGATCAATGTTATATACAAACATTGAGGACCTTATATCTCTATGGGATCTTATTTCCTCTGGATCTATTTATAGCTGAAAGAAGCACATTGAAGAGAGCTTCACAATGGTTATTGAAGCAAATGATTATATCAAGTGGTTCCTAAGATATCAGAGATTTAGTGTCTGGTAACTTGGTGATTGCCAACTGATCTGCTGATAACTTGGTGAATACTGATTGCCTTGAGACATTTTTGGTACTGTTTGAAAGGTCTTCTTAAGAGCTTTTGGTGGCCATTTAGATTGTTGAAATTGGTCAAGTATCCCTGGAGTTATGGTCTGAATGAAGTTTGTAACAGAGCTTTAGTTCTACTTCAATCAAGCTAATGCTATGTACTGAAGATCCTCTAGGAAAATAAGGTTTGATATAACCATAGACAAAACAAGATATACATGATGTTGGATCAAAGCTAGAAAGTCAGAAAACCAAGATACAAAGATTATCCATTAATATAAGAGAAAGTCATGCTCTTGTAGGACTAGCATTTGAGACCATGAAAGACTGCTGAAGAAGAGAAAAAGGCTATTTTATATCATTAAAAGGAGAAAATTGAAGGATTTCAAGTGTATATGATATGCTTGATGTTGAATTGCTAGATTTGTTGACCAGCAATAAGAACAGATAAAATCACCAAGTTCAATATTAGTAGAAACATAGTTAAGACATTCTGTATAAGGATTTTGGCCACAAGAACAAATATACAGTTGGCCTCCTTCAGTATACCAACTACAAAACTAATATTTTGGAGTTAGGGTATAGATGAATGGTATTATGAAGTTTGAACCTATATGTTATGAGACAGTTCCCAAAAAAGAAACTATTTTCTACATATTCCTCAATTTAGTAGATAATATTCAGAAGTACAATGCAAGAGGGATATAAATAGTGTGGGAAGGCTTATGTAAGATATGTACAGTTATTAGTAAGGGTCATGTGTTTGTAGAGGATAGGTACATAGACCAATAGACATTTGTATAAGTAGTTGTATAATCCAATAGAGAACTCTATTAAGTTCTTTCTAAATAACTACCTTGGTTGAGCCCTAAGCCTTCATGACTTTGCACTAATATAGCATTACTTTGTTCTTCAATCAACATAGGATCATATACCAATTTTTGGAAAGAGAAAGTTAAAATATCTTTTTGAGTACTGTCTGGTGATATAATTTGAGATCTCATTGGATATAAGACATTAAAATGTGTAGAGTTTGTCTTTTTTGTGATTTTAGACATAGGTAGAAGAGTAGGTTCTAAGTGAACTTGGGAAAAGTGAGATGGATATCCTTATTATGAAATATTCAGTTAGTTGTGACAATAAATCACATGATCTCAAATTAAACTGACAGAGATTCCTCTTATTTTTGGATCAAGAATTTCTATAAATTAAGTTGTTTGTAACAAAATAAATACAAAGACTATTATATTACAAAGTCCCCTTTGATAGCTATTAGAGAGGCCTCTTCTAACAGATACCAAAGGGGAAAAAATAGAAAATAAGAACAAAAAATCTATTGAAATATAGGTATTAGTAAATCTACCTACATATAGGTATTAGTGAACTGAAAAAAAAACAAAGGTAACTTACAAAAGACAAAGTACTAGAAAGTACCCTAATGCTTGTAGTAGAGGGAATATAGGGAGAATATAGTCAGTGAGCAACATTGTCAGAAAAGAGAAAACAAAATAGAAAAATACATATGGATGGTCACAAGTGGAGATATATCCATGGAGGGTTGACAACCTATCATACAAGAAAGGACAAATAGAGGGGCTGAGATAAACATCCTATATACATAAATGGGTTAGTAAATAAATAAAAATCAAAATAAAATAAGTCAATGACGTACTGGGAACTCTACTTAGTATAGAGACAGGGACATATCCAGGGAGCACAGACAAGACATTGTATGAGACAGAACACATAGTGGAGGTAAGATGAACATTCTAAGAAAAAAAAGATCAGTAAATCAGATAAAATAAAAATAAAATATATGAATGATGTAGCTAAGACTTGACATGAGCTGGGTACAGGAGCATGTCCAGGAGGTGCAAATGAGCCATTGTATGAAGGAAGGACATATGATAGAACAGAAATGAATACCTTATAGGAAGACATAGGTTAGTAAATACCATAAACTCTCTCTGTGAGAAGAGACAATCTACTGTGTGCTCTGGCAAGTAAAAAAGTAGAAAACAAGCCTCTAGATCCCACCAGGGTAAGCAGTATAGCACACAAAACCCCAAACCCCCCCTAGTCTATAGCTATTAAAGACCAAACTGCTAGACAAAGGAGAGATGGAGATATCCTCTTATCCAGGGCCAAGGAAGAGACTTTACCACACCCATGTCATAACAGCCCTGGGCACTGGATGATAGTCAGTAGAATAACAGGTATAAGTTCTCAGTAAGGAAATCTCAAAGAACTAGCATAACAGTATACTGGTTTTGTTTTCTGATACATGGAATGATATGACTAATCATTATATCATGCCCAATTTCTTATTTTATTTTTATTTATTTACTGACCTATTTTTTTCTTAGAATGTTTGTCTTGTCCCTACTATGTATCTGTAGTGACTTAGCCTAAGATGACTTAATCACACTCCAAGTCTGAGTTAACAAGGAGAACTCAATGGAGTTCCTATTGGATTCTATACACTACTTATACAACTACTATATGGTCTGTATACTACTTTCCCACACTTATTATATAACATTATTATATGATATAACTCTGTGATATCCTTGATATGTGACCATAATATGTGACATTTGTCATGTGACACCTTCCCACACTCCTTCCTTATATAGTAGGTCCAAATAAGAAAAGTAAAGTAAAGTAAATAATAACTTAGCCATTTTACCAAGTCATAATAGTGTCTTGCCTTATATAATGTCTCATTGACTCTCTCTGGATATGTTCCTGCCCCCACCTCAAGTAGAGTTCCCAGTATGTCTTTTGTATATTTTCTTTTGATTTTAATTTATTTACTAATTTTTTTTTTGTAAAGTGTTTGTTTTGTCCCTACTATACATCCTGTCTTGTACAATGTCTTGTCTACACTCCTTGGATATGTTACTGTCTCTACACTAAGTGGAGTCCTTGGTATGTCATTGACTTATTTTCTTTTTATTTTTATCTAATTTACTGGTCTTTTTTTTTTCATAGAATGTTTGTTTTGTTTCCACTATATATCCTACCTTATATAATGCCTTGTCTGTGCTGCCTGTATATATTCCTGCCCCTACCTCAAGTGGAGTCTCTGGTAGGTTATTTACATATTTTCTTTTCTTTTTAGTTATTTACTGACCTATTTCTTTTCATAGGATATTTGTCTTGGCCTTTATATATCTTCTCTTGTACAATGGCTTGTCAACCCTTTCTGAAATATCTACTCTAAGCTCCCTTGTCACCATATATATGTCATATTTGTTTTTAATTTATTGTATATTTTCTCTTATTTACTGACAAACTTCTTGTAGATCATTGTTGATACCATACTTATCCTTTGGTATAATAGTTTATGAAATTTCTTCTTATGTAGCTGCAAAAAATCTTTACAATTTTCTATTGCTTTATGTAAAGTAGACAGCAAATAATTGATATTGTTATACTATACTTGCAATGAACCTAATCAAAACTAATCCTTGTTGCTGCTAAGACTTGGAGAGAAGACTGAATTGTTAGACTGACTTGCTCATTGGCTTTGACATCATTAGCAGTTGTGATAGAAGATACTGCCAGGATTATAACAGTAAACATTGTTGAAAGGTAAAATTAAGATCCCTTATTTAAGCAGTTATCTAAGTTCCTTAAGTTGAGTATTTCAACATCCATGGTACTAGTCCCTTAAGCAGTGCAATTTGTCTACCACTCCTTTACTGCTCCTCTACCAAATGCAGTACTATACTGCATTTGTCACAAATAGTCACAGATTCTTGCTCCACTGATATTTTAATAAATATCATTATTCTACTATTGGAATATTCAAGTACAGATTGATTTTTAAGCTATATATATCTTAAATCCTGTTACTGTATTGTCTTAGATAGAAATTATGTACTTATCTAGATTTTTATATATATTTTCAAAACATGTCTCTCAATACAACAGAGTCAGTAATTATACTCTAACCTTACTACTATGTTCTCAAGTATAGAAGAAAGTAGTTTGGATAAGATTTAAATAAAAATATACAGGCTTATACTTGATTTATTAGCTGTTCTTACTTGTTATTTTCATACCTATTTTCTGTTTTTATTTCCATGTCAATATATATATTTATTTTCTCCCTGAGCATTTCAATAACCTCAAAGTTACCTTTGATATAGCATATAGTAACTACAATACAGAGTAGAGCAAGAGATAATATCAATTGTTAACAATATTATTGCAATGTGACATAGTAGTGACATGTTTGTGATATGTTTGTGACAGGGTACAGTAAGTGCAGTAGGGGGTACTGTAATTTCTCTATGTCTATCTTGGATACTATGACTTGGCTTTAGTATTCCAGGTATAGTATTGAGGAAACTGCCAGTAGATAAGGTCCAAACCATTATCATGTATAGAGTTGTAATCAAACCAAGCAGTGAGTTGAGTTTTTTTCACATTTTGCCTGGCCAATACTTCATTGGCAGTCTGGTGTATATGAAAGTTAACATAGTACTCATTGGGAAAATGGATAGGAAGATGTTAGACAGCTAGTGACTCTCTATGTATGTTGAACTCAAAGATCTTTTAGCAAGCTTCAGTTGGACTAATAAACCAACCATCCAAATGTGCTTTGATCTCATCCTACACCCTACTACTAATCTCTATAGTTGCTCTATTAGGACTCTTGTAGATGTACTTGCTTAGATACTTAACAGTTTCCAATCCAGTAGAGATTTTTACATTGATATAACAATCAAAGAGAAGAAGAAGTTGAGGACAGTAAGTAACCATATATTGATTGGTGAACTTGGCTCTATTGCATTCAAATACCAAGCCATTGTTAGACCTAGTATAGAGTAGATAACTGTCCTCAGCCCAGTCTTTTCTATCTCTATAGTCTTTAGAAAAGCATTTACTACATCATCCATTGACTATATACTTGGCTTGGGGATTGTCAACACCATATGGACCATGTAATATATATTTGGTGACTTTTGCATGGAGAAGTAGCTGTAGTTAAGGATCAGGCAGTTGTGCTAAAATTATAGAGTTTATGTAATAAGGGTCTCAAATACAATCTTAAGAGTATAGAAAGATAAGCAGATGAATATGGAAAAGACCTCTCTTCTGGAACTCAATAGTGTGAATATGAGCTACTGCAGTACCAAAGAAGCTATTATCAATCAGCCTGAGAAGCACTTTCTTTTTCTGCTCAAAGACCTATGATACAATATTAGGATGATCAGTGGCTTTTTGTCCAGGAAAAAGACTCTGAACAATTTCTGACCACTTGGGATTAGCAATTATAGTGAGGAAGAGGTCTGGTTTGTGAAAATGCCTGTAAATGGCCATAGCATCCTAGAACAACTGAGTCATAAACCTAGGACTCCCTACATAAGAAGAAGAAAGAATGAGTTTGTATTCTAAAGGTCTAACATTTTCTCCATCATATCTATTATATATAGCAGCATTCTGTAATCCCTGGTAGAGCTCAGATCTAGAAGTATGTTGATGTGTTCTAGCCCAGTTTAGTCTCCTCTGCTTACAGTTTGCCTATGCATCAACAACAAATTGCTGAAATAGCTTTCTACTATATCAAGAATATAGATTTGTACATATATTAGAGTCTGATCAGCATGAGGGAGGAGAGCACCAGTGAGATGATGAAGCTCTCCCTGGATTTTAAAACAGTAGGGGCCTGACTGTCTAGTGACTGAGTTATCAATTTTGACTTCTACTGAAGTCATAGCAAAGGTTGTATTATACTGTTGTATATTATTGTAGAATTCTCTTGAGGAATAATCATTTCCAGTCAAGTAATTGTAGAGGATTCCAGTAAGTGGTTGGAGAGAAGACAGTTGGATCTGTCCTTGTAAATAGTACATGCCAAACTTGGGATGATTGACTCTTGAGAAAGTAAGTTTTTCACACTCAAAGTAAAGAGCATGACAGTGAGAGTAGATAATAGTTAGCATGCCCAAATTGCTATACTGTATATTGGCCTCCAAGAATAGCTGTCCAGTAGGTGGATAAAGTGCAGAATGAGGAACATGTGGTGGGATATTATCTATAACAATAGCTTCTTGATCCTGATAATTTATAAGAATACAGAATTTCATTGAGCATAAATCAACACATCTGAATTATATTATCTTCTATATCAAACTCTTGAACATTTCCTTTTCTAACATCCTGTAATATCTAATTAGAATTCATTTATCAACAATCAATGAAATTTGTTACTTATAACTCTTAGAATGTTTTCTTGTATATTCCTATCTATATTTAGGTCTCCATTACTACCTCTATTCTGGTGTCCTTCATAATCAAGAGCATCTGTATCCTCATTTCTCCATTTCTCTATTATTTGATTGATTTGAACTATATGAACAGACTCAACTCTTCTTTCTGCCTATAACACTTCCAACTGTTCTGCTACTCTCTGTTGTTGTAACTGCCTCTCTTCTACCTGTCTCTGTCTTTCTGCTTCTACTCTTATCATTTCTGCTCTATAATTCTAAGTTGTCCTCTATTGTTGCTCTCTTGATAGCATTTGTTGAGCAAGTTGACATTTATGCAAATCAAGTATGATATCATCAAGATTCTGTGGAACATGTACAGAAGTCATGTGAAATCTTCCTCTTCCTTTTTCCCTATTCCAAACAGGAGCTGAAAGAACATTTTAGAGTAAAACAGATAGTTGATAGTTCTCTAGAACAACCACATGTCATTGTGCTTGCTCTTCAGTGTTATGAGATGGTTCCCAGAAAAAAAACTATTTCCTGCACATTCCTTAACTTAGTAGATAATATTCAGGAGTACAATACAAGAGGGATATAAATAAGTATGGGAAGGCTTATATAAGATATGTACAGTTATTAGTAGAGGTCATGTGATCACAGGAGATAGGTGCACAGACCAACAGACATTTATATAAGTAGTTATACAATCCAATAAAGAACTCTATTGAGTTCTTCCTAAACAACTATCCTAGTTGAGCTCTAAGTCTTCATAACTCTATACTAATACTCAGCTCTTCTAGCTTGATGTTCTTCTCTAACAGAATCCATCTCTTATAGTTTGTCTTACTGTCTTACTTATAACTATTCTAAGAATAAAGATATACTATCACTTCTAAGAAAGAGATCTCTACTCTAAACAACTCTCTTAAAGAGCAGTTGTTATTCCCTTGTGTATAAGGATCACAATAGATCCCAAGCACTAGGTTACTAATAGAAAGGTATACAGGTATACTACTACAGTACTGCTCAAAGAAACAATCTGTCTAGAAGAGTAGACTTGAGCTTAGTCACACCAACTATACTCTACACCACAGCTGTAGAGTACTGTCCCCTTTACACCTAGGGCCCAGTATCTAGTCAAGGTATAGAGAGAGTAGAGGGGTAAAAGAGAAAAGAGAAAAGACAGGAAATAGTAATTGGAGACAAAGAAGTTGATGAGCTGGTACCATCACTGTATATTTGTACATGTTTATTTTACTTCCACACAACCAATTTGGGTTGAATATGAAAAGAGGAGGGTGGTGATGATGGAGTCAATTTCTTTAAATTTTATTAAAATAAGAAAAGGAAAGGAAAAAGTCAATTACAATTTTTCCTGATTTTTCCTAATTTTTCCTGAATTTATTTGAATTTATTTGAATATTTGAGTGAAAAGAGAGACATTAGGTAAATCTTAGTTATGATTAGGTAAAGCTTTGTCATGCTTATTCAGCCCTATCATTATTCCACATTTGGTCTCACATATATAATAAACAAGATTTTTATCTGGGCCTCTGGCCCAACTTGAACCCTCTACTAATTCTAAGTGAAGTTAATACTATGTTGTCTATCAGGTTGCTGTGCTCCCTTTCTCCAACAGTCTGTGTAAGTATAACAGTGAGTAGTCTTGTGTATGTACTATAGTGTTACCGAGGAACAGTGAATGTTCTTAGTGGTCACCCTAGGTGGATGTTCAGGAAGAACTCGATGGAGTTCTTTGTTGGATTGCAGCCTTATTTATACTACTACTACAGTGGCTGTACCCTA
>Ga0153919_100096_pt1 | contig 17104 bp, 17 predicted proteins | sample TSGA003MetaG_FD_104712 | JGI IMG/M metagenome (GOLD analysis project Ga0153919, IMG submission 104712) | Attine ant fungus gardens microbial communities from Georgia, USA - TSGA003 MetaG | ecosystem: Host-associated > Fungi > Mycelium > Unclassified | place: USA: Connecticut, Klassen Lab...
CTTCATCGCATTGCAGTGATCCTGGGAGATTTAGATAGCTATGCTAACCCATCAAGCTTCTAGTCTGATCACTGCCTTGATTTCCCGCATTTCCTCCCAGCTCAGCCTTGCCTGATCTTCTGCATCAATCAATCCACATATTGCAAAATCACCTTCTTGCTCCACTTTCACTGGGACAATCTCTTCGTTGACTCGGCTGGTCCCTCAGTTTACTTGCAGGCAGTGTATCTCTGAGAACTGTATCTGCTGCAGCCTTTCGCACTAGTTGCTGCCCAACCAGATGTGTAAATGTTCTTCAACCCGAGTCCTTCATTTATGATGATCCAAACACTAGAGTTGGGGATGGCTCCTGTTGTTCCTCTCCCAACATCCGTCAAGTCTCCTGGCATCCATTTGAGAGTGGACAGGGTTCTTTACCTGGTGTCGGTGCAGAGTTGGTGCAGGATGATGCAGCAAGTGTTTCTTCATCATCTTCTTCTGGATTTCGCTGCCAATGATGAAGACGAGCGACAAGATGAGGTTGGTCTTTTGGGTCCTGGGACTAGTAACGCCAACCTTACTGTACCTGTTTTAGTTGTCACATCAGGAGGGGGAGGAGAATCAGGAGCCGTGTCGCCATCGTCGTCGTCAAGGTCAAGAACCGGTTCTTCCTCTCCACGATCAAGAGCGCCTTCTTCTCTTCGATCACGCTCATCTGTACCTGTCGCGAGTGAGCTCGCTTGGTGTTGCGGTACATTTGCAAGCACAAACACTGCTTAAGCTTGTTTCGTCAACGACGAGTCTGGTTGTGCCACAACCGAGGGTGAACTTGATGAGGAAGTTATTTTTCTGCTTCTTCGTCCCATCCGGTGGTGCTTGAAGTACTGTCGTCTGTTGTTGTTGGGCGCAGTAGGAGTGGGAGTAGGAGTGGAAGTGGGGCAGCGAGTTGGACGTTTGGACGGCCGATGATGTTTATGCATCATTCTTCTCTTCTTGTTGCTGTCACTTCTGCTGCTTCTCATTTTGGTAGAGAGGATAACTCTGGTCTGGAAGTTGTGGACATGGACGTTGGTGTTCCTTCTGATTCCAATCAAGGACAGCGGTTCGTGCTGGGACCTGGAATATCATCGGGTGATGATGCCACGTCTGAAGCGGTAAAGCATGGTGATGGTGGTGACGATGGTGATGGTAACACGGGTCAGAGTCATGGCGTTGGAATTGATATTCCGTGGGACCGTTCTCGATTACAGGAACGGTACGGAATGCCTGGTGGGAGTGGGAGTGGGAGTGGTTGGACCTGAGAGGAGAGATAGAATGAGAGATTGGAGGCAGCGGTGAAGCGTCGTGTGTGTGTGTGAAAAAAAAAATTGACCTCTACATATTTCTGGGAGAGTGGGTGACTTCCCGTAAGCAGTCTGTGACCTCAGATTTTCTCAGACTGCTCCATGCCAAGATGCCGAGCATGGATTTCAAATTTCAGGGCGTCCCAGACTTTCCTAGATGTTGCAATCTGAGAAGAATGCAAAACCCTTTCTCAGACTTCCCTAGATACCAATTTACCTTATTCAGTTGGAGATATCAGAGTACTATATTATATATAGGTATCCTCTCCATTACACATCAAGGTCATATACCATATACAAATGTCATCTCTGATATAGAATAAAGCTGGATTAAACACACTGATTTTTTCTTATTTCTCCTTTATGAGCTACCAAAGGTCATATGGTAAAGATTCTTTTCAAGGGAATAGGAGCCAAACACAGTGGCAATCTGAGCCACTGGGTTTATCTTCTGATCAAAGTCAGGGAGAGACTTCAAGCAAAATATTTTATCATAAAAATTATCAACAAGTAAGAAAACTGTTCTTTGGCTTGTTGAATATTAATTATGGTCTTTTTATCATTAGTATCCTCTTGATACTGGCAGTAATAGCCTTCCTCTGATTAGCCAGATGATGTCTCTGCAAAATATCTATCAAAATTATGGGCAAAATAAGAACAGTAAGTACATAGTACATAGATGTTTTGTATCAAGCCACACAGAACTTATCCAGGATAAGTCCAACTTTTTCCTCTACTTCCAGTTTCTCTTATTCACCACTGGAAACTGTTATAGGAAGCTCTTTTATTCAGAAGGTTTGGGTGCTAGATTGAGAACAAAACTAGCTTACTAAGCAGCAATACTAACTATCAAAGGTAGATTATTATGTAATAGATCATAATAAGATAAGATATCAAGTTCCCATTATGACATTTTGAATGATTAATATCTGAATTCAACTATTTTCTCAGCTACTAGAACCTCTGATTATTACCAAATTTTATCTTCTCAACAAAAGTCAGCCTTGTAAGAGAACACCCTAGGGCTGTGCTTAGTGAGTGTTGATGGGTCAATTCTTATCTAGGATCTAGATCTCTAAATTGTGTATCTACTTTTCTCTATTCCTGTCTGGCTTGTACCTAGTTGATGGCCTTTAACCATTTTAGGTTGTTTGGTATTATTGTATTAGTATTCATGTAATTGTATACAGACCACCTCCAGTAGTATATATAGGAGCCTATGTTGATAGATCTACCTTTACTCAAATATTACTCTAGCTTCTAGAACTCTTATTAGCTTTCTGATGTGACCTCCAGCCTTGAGTTTGATATCACCCTTACAAGCCTCTTCTGCATCTTTTACTTATGCAATTTCATCTTATAAAAGTATAAAACCTAAAAAAGCCTCTACTAAAAAAGAAAAGTCTCAGATTAATGGTCATTGAATAAACTCAAAGAATTTTACAAATAAAGATACTATTATGCTTGTACATCTGATGGATAATCATAAGCCTATTGGTCCTCAAGAATGGTTAGCACTTGAAAAGGAATATAATAAGTAGGTAAAAACTAATAGTTCAGTTGAATGTGATTATACATTACTTAGAAAAAAGTAGGATACAGTAAGTTTTGAATATTAAATATTTTCACACCCTGGTGACACCCTGTAATGCCACATCCCTATAGACACTTACCAAATTCTTATCTCAGTGAAATCCTATCTCAGACTTAAGACTGGCTATACATATCAAGGATATAGAGTAGAGTAGAGTTAGCTAATAGAGTAGCTCCAAGATAGTGAATATTAAGGAATAGGAGTACTAGTTAATAGGAGAAATAAAATATACATTTACTCTGAGATATATTTAACCAAGGAGCAGGAGTTTGGAGACAGTGGTAAAAGATAATCTTAGCTTTAACATATATGTTGTGCCCTGATCTCCTATTATAAATGATCATTGATTTTGGAGGCAAGGAGATATTGTTAGATAACTAAGTGAAGGTCCCAAGTCCAAGTTGAAAAGTATATAGAAGGAAAAGAAATATAGACAAGTATGAGTAGACATTAATCTATAAACTGGCTTCCTACCATGTATCTACTCTATATATATACTACTGCTGGAATAGGAGAGAACCAGTCTGTACCATAATACTCCTACATATCTAGAAATAATTATTTAGGAGATAAATAAATAGAAAAGAAAAGAATAATAAAATATAACCAAAAATTTGGTATATAATAATGCATTATAGCTGAACTTCTATTAATATAACTCATTCTCACAACTAGAACTATATTATAAATAGCTAAACTAGTTAGTTCCTTCTTAGCTTTGTTATCTACTAAGTCTATTTTTCTTTGTCCTAGTTTCCTTTTTTTTCCTCTAGAATATAACAGCTTCTCTTAATCCAGAGTAGATAAGCACAGAGAGAGACACAACTTAAAAGATACTTGAGTCATACAATAGAAGAACTCAATACCACTTCTTAGACACTATTCACTTCGAGCCTTATTTACTCTATTACTCTTATATTATTTTGACTCTCAACTGGTGATCATCATGATCACTAGTTATCTCTATATATAGCTGGACCCTTGACTTAAGAGGACTTGGTAGTCAGTTAGGGACTGCTAGTAGTAGTGTGGTACTAAACCCAGGTATTATATCCAAGATTTGACCTTGCAATTGGGTGATGTTTAGTAGACTACTTGTACTCTTTTACTTTATCAACCTTGTACTAGGGGTCCATTGTAATCCATATGTATAGAGGAATAGCAGTGTATCTCTAAGAAGCTGCTTAGAGTAGAGATCCTCTTCTTAGAGGTGATAGTGTAACTCTAGTACTAGAATAGTAGTTAGTAAAACAGTAGATGTCTGGCTGGGTAAAGATCTTGTGCTCTAGCAAATATAACTTAAGTAAGATCAAAACCTTTTACTTTGACCTTGAGGCATTAATACTATGTCTCAACAACAATATAACAACCTATTGAGCAATATGCTCAAAGAAAAGTAAGCTTTTGCTTTACTAAGGATACAATTAGACAAAGGGGTTCAAACCTATAAAAATCAAAGATAAGAGTTTTTCCTTAAAAAAAAGGTGAAAAATATGTGATGTGACCTTTTCCAGGAAGCATGGAACTGGAGAGAGAAAGAAGCAAGGAGAGGGGAGATAACAAGGGTGCAGTGTATGAAGTATGAAAAAAAGAATACAATAGAAGGAAGAGTGCTGGAATAAAAAAGAAGTGAGATCCTATATTCAGAATACAGAACAGGAAACCATGGTAGAACTGAAAAGTGGCAGTGCACCCCATAGAGGGAAAGGCACAGTAGGGTGGTACATGGGTAGAAGTTCTGAAAAGTGTAGTAAAAGAGAAGAACAAGCAAAGAGATATTAGAAGAATATTCAAAATATTAAAAAAAGTATAGCTGAACATTGGGGTAGAAAAAGTGGATATGCATGAAGGCATAACAGTAAAAGCACTCTTGAATAGTGGTATAATGGAGATATTTATAGACAGGAAGATAGCAGCAAGGAATAGATTTAAGCTACAGAAGTTAGAAAGATCTGTGGTAGTAAGAAATATGGATAGTACAAATAATAGCAGAGAAGTAATTATATACCAGATGGAGGTAAATATGTACTACAAAAGTCATATTAAAAAAATGAGAATGGATATATGTAATTTGGGGAGAACAGATGTTATACTGAGTATACCATAGTTGCAAGTGCACAACCCTAAGATAAATTGGGAGACAGAGAAAGTCAAAATGAAAAGATACCTACCAATCTGTAGGAGGAGTATAGCAGCAAAAAAGGAGACAGAGAAAAGGAAAAAAGTAGAGAGGAGAATCAGAGCAATAGGAAAATCAGATAAAAATAAATGAAAGATATCAATGAAAGAAAAATTTGATGATGAAGTTAAATGAGATAAGGAAAAGGTAAGAAAGATAGTGCCACAGAGATTTCACAAGTAGCTTAAGATATTCAAGAAAGCAGAGTCAAAAAGAATGCCAGTGAGAAAACCTTGGGACCATGTAATAAATCTGAGAGAAGATTTTGTGCTAAGGAAAGAAAAAACATATTTAATATTGAGAGAAGAGAAAGAGAAGATAAGAGAATTTGTAGAGGAACAACTGAGAAAGGGGTATATTAGACCCTCAAAGTTATCCCAGACTTTGTCAGTATTCTTTGTGGAAAAAAAGGACAGAAAGAAAAGAATGGTACAGAATTACCAATATCTGAATAAATAAACAGTCAAGGATAACTATCCATTATCATTAATTTTGGACTTAATTAACACTATAGGCATAAAGAAAGTGTTTACAAAGATGAATCTGAGATGGAGGTACAACAATGTATTGATAAAGGAAGAAGATGAATAGAAGGCTATATTCACTATATATCTAGGGGTGTATAAACCCACAGTTATGTTTTTTGGTCTTACAAACTCACTAGTAACCTTCCAGGCAATAATGAATGATATTCTTAGAGATTTAATTGATACTGGAGATATAGCAGCATTTATAGACAATATATTGGTAGAAACAGAAAATGAAAAGAAGCATAATGAGATAGTAGAAGAAGTATTGAGGAGAATAAAGAAAAATAACCTCTGTATAAAGCCAGAGAAATGTGTTTGGAAAGTTAAAGAGATTGACTTCCTTGGACTAGTAATAGAGACAGAAGGAATTAAAATGCAAGAGGAGAAAGTAACAGGAATTCTTAAATGGCCTAGACCTAAGATGGTCAAAGAGGTATAGAAGTTCCTGGGATTGGCAAATTACTATAGGTGATTTGTAAAAGATTTTGCTAAGTTAGCCAAACTATTGCATAAATTGGTTTAGAAAGATAAAAAGTGGAATTGGGAAGAGGAACAGAAAGCAATGTTCAAGGAGTTAAAAAGAGTATTTACAATAGGACCAGTGCTAGTAGTACCTGATTTGGACAAGGAGATAAGAGTAAAAGCAGATATATCAGAGTATGCAACAGGAGGAGTATTGTTGATAAAGTATGAGAATGAAAAGTAGAGGCTAGTAGCCTTTATCTCAAAATCATTGAACAAAGCAGAAAGAAATTATGAAATTTATAATAGAGAGATGTTGGTGATCATCAGATGTCTAGAAGAGTGAAGGCATTTACTGGAAGGTGCATGAAACAGATTTGAGATCTGGAGCAATCATAAAAACCTTGAATATTTCATGAATAACCAGAAGTTAAACAAGAGACAAGCACAATAGACTCTATATCTATCAAGATTTGACTTTTACTTGAAACATGTGCTAGGAAATAGTATGGAATAAGTAAATAGCCTAAGTAAACAGCTAGACTGGCAAATTAGTGTAAAGAGAGATAATAAGGATAGAGTGTTAGTAAAAAAGAAGTTGTTAGAAGTAAAAGCAATACAGATGACAGAGGTAGTAATTGAAAAAGTAGATTTACTAGAAGAAATCAGAAAGTTAGATGCAAAAGATAATGAAGTAATAAAAGTAGTAGAGAAGATAAAGCAAGCAGGGGTGAAGATGTTAAGAGATGAAGAATGAAGAGAAGAGAATGGTCTAATGCTAAAAGATAGGAAGGTATATATACCACAAGATGAGAAGTTGAGGGCAGAAGTAATTTGGCTACACTATAATACACTAGTAGGAGGACATGGAAGATAGTGAAAGATGGTGGAATTGGTCACTAGAAACTTTTGGTGGCTAGAAGTAATGAAGGAGATCAAAAAGTATATAGAATCTTGTAATATATACCAAAGGAACAAGAATTGCACAGAGGCACTAGCAGAAAAATTAATGCCTAATGCAGTACTAGAAAAACTCTAGAGTCATATAATAGCAGACTTTATTACAAAGTTACCACTAGTACAGAGATATGATGCAATCTTGGTAGTATGTAACAGAATGACAAAAATGCCATACTTTGTGCCTACTACAAAAAGAACTTTAGCAGAGAAAGTGGCAAGACTATTCTGAGATAATGTCTGGAAATTACATGGATTACTAGAAAGTATTATAACAGATAGGGGAGCATAGTTTATAGCAGGAATGATAAGGGAGTTGAATTAGATGTTGGAGATCAACACCAAATTGTCAACAGCTTACTATCCACAAACAAATAGTCAGATAGAAAAAATGAACTGTAAGAGGATAGTATAGTCCCTAACTATTCTAGTATTAGTAAAGAGAGCAGACTTAGAGTTGGAACAATAAATAGCCCAGGAGTTCTAATCAATGTTGGGATAAGGTATTCTACCATACATCCACTAGTATATATATTTACACTAGCTGGTCTGTGCATATTGCCAAGGAAATACATGACTTGTACATTAATAACTATGTTATCTTATAAGGCTATCTAGTACTGATAGGATAATAAGAACAAGAGAAAAGAGTTTATATGAAAAGTGGCTACACAGATTGTAGAGCAAGCTAGATACTACTCATCTATACTGATGCATTACTAAGCTTTCCTAGTGTGACTAAGACTTGTCCCTTTACATGAACCAGAAACTAGAGCAGTACTTGAAAATATTCATTGATTACCATCAGAAGTAGTAGTAAAGTAATAATGAGGTAGTTTATTGTTGGTAAGTAGTTTGCAAGCATAACAGCATCTATATTTCACTACCTGATTTCTGTTATAGAAGACTCTTAAATACTCTGTAGCTACAGTGGCCAGACTACTACCTTTGTATAGTAGAACAATAAAACTGCTGACAAATAGTTCTGAAACAATAAAACAAAAGAAATAGGTCCAATTGAAGAAGAGGATGAAAATAAAAACAATATGTCACAAGCTTCATTTAGACCAAAACTCCAGGAATACTTGACTGATTTTAATGATCTAAATGGCCACCAAAAGCCCTTAAGAAGATCTTTCAAACGGTACCAAAAACATCTCAAGACAATCAGTATTTACCAAGTTATCAGTAGATTAGTCAGTGATTACTAAGTTACCAGACACTAAATCACTGATATCTCAGGAACTGCTTGATGTAACCATTCACTTCAATGACCACCATGAAGCTTTCTTCAATGTGCTTCTTTTGGCTATAAATAGACCCCAAGGCAATAAGATCCCATGGAGATACAAGGTCCTCAATGTTTGTATCACAAATGGCCACTTACTGATTTGTGATTGGTTGATTTGATAATCAAAGTGTTCAAAAAAACAAAGTTAGACAAGCAGCAAAAGATGTTGTTAAGTCTAAGATTTATCCTCAGACATACAGTTCTTAAATACATGATTGTGGTAGTCTGTGCACCAGAACAGCCTACCACATGATCACTACCTATTGTTCTACATATAGAAGTACTATTGTTCTTGAAATAAAGATAACCTAACTATCTTAGGGTAGTCCTTTGTTCTATTCAAGGACAGATGATAATCTATGGGTAAAGATCAGTATCATATACAAACATTGAGGATCTTGTATCTCCATGGGATCTTATTGCCTCAGGATCTATTTATAGCCGAAAGAAGTGCATTGAAGAGAGCTTCATGGTGGTCATTGAAGTGAATGATTACATCAAGCGGTTCCTGAGATATCAGTAATTTAGTGTCTGGTAACTTAGTAATCACTGACTAATCTGCTGATAACTTGGTAAATACTGATTGTCTTGAGATGTTTTTGGTACCATTTGAAAGGTCTTCTTAAGGGCTTTTGGTGGCCATTTAGATCATTGAAATCAGTCAAGTATTCCTGGAGTTATGGTCCAAATGAAGTTTGTGATAGTTTGTACATAACACTAATCTTTATCTATAGATTATTATCTGTTCTTGAATAGAACAAAGGACTGCCCTAAGACAGTTAGGTTATCTTTATTTCAAGAACAATAGCACTCCTATATGTAGAACAATAGGTAGTGATCATATGGTAGGCTGTTCTAATGCACAGATCACTACAATCATATATTTAAAGACTGTATGTCTAAGAATAAACCTCAGACTTAACAACATCTTTTGCTACTGTCTAAACTTTGCTTTTTTGAGCCTTTTGATTATTAAATCATCAACTCACAAATTAGTAAGTGGCCATTTGTGATAGTTTGTTAAGTCTACTGTTTTCTGTCTCCATTGTCTCTGCAAAGAACATGGGGTTGTGTTCATTCCAGATGTGGGTCTAGGGGGTTATAAGAGAGTCTCTTTGTCTCTGTTACAGAATAAGATGACTTTCCTGAAGGTGTTTCTATTTCTGTTATAGGATAAATGACTGACTGAGGGTTTAGAGTAGATTTCTGTTAAAAACCTATCTCTATAGGAGAGTCTCTGTTTTTGTTACAGGACAGATGACTTACTGAGGGCTTAGAGTGGGTTTCTGTCAAGGACCTATCTCTATAGTAGGCTAGACCTCAGGTATAAAGGGGAAGGTCTGTTTCTCAAACTATTGGAAGTAGGCTAGCTTGTGCATCACAGCTGGTCCTGAAAGACTTTGGATTTATATAAACATTTCCAAAAAACCCTTGTAGATGGCTGGAACCACTCTAAGACCCCTATTCCTTCTCTATGAGCCAGTGTGAAAAACTAAACATGATGTCAAACTCTCCTCTCAAGACAGAACCTATGTCATTGGAAGAACACTTTTAGTATAGTTGTAGTATAGTTTCTGCCCATCACATTTTATCTGCTGAAATAGAGATGTTATGCTCACTTTTGTCTCCAAGCCATGCCCACCATCAGAAAAAACAGCAATATTGTCACCTTCACAAATACTGAAACTGGTGTTAGAGAAACACTTTATCTCACTCTAGAAAGTCATAAAAAGTTCAAAGATATTGGAAAGAGAAGGAGAACAGTTATACCTATGCCTATTCTACCCCCTAAACCTCATATTCTATTGAAAGAAGAATCAAGGGTATTAGTGGAAAAACATAAAAAATATACTACTAGACAAGCATTGTTACATCAAATTACTCAAGGTAAAGGAACTTCTTAATAAGATTCCTGATCCTCTACTACTATTACCACTCAAGCTATAGATAGAACCCTGCTTTTCTTCACCACCTCTATCTATTTCAATTAAACCACTCTTTTTCCAAACAAGAGACTTCAAAGGAATTTTAAAACCAACCCTAGACCATATACTACCATTTTTAAATGAAATAAGAAAAAGAGTTAGGAAGGAGAATCAACAGTATAGTCCTGTATGGAACTGGTTTAGAAGGTTAGAGAATAAAGTATTGAAAGTAGAGAAGAAGGATTATATAATAACCACCAAAGAGTAGAGACTACTAAAAGGTACTTGTAAGCACCTAAGGAGTGTAGATTTATCAGAACCAATAACTAGAGTATTAGAAATTTGTCAAACTCTCCTAGAGTTAAACATTTACATTCCCTAGATATAAATCTAGAATAGTACTGCTGTATAACTGTGGCATTAAGAGGTTAAATTTGGGTGTTTTTTCCTTTTACCCCCTTGAAAACATACTCAAGAACTGTAATTAATTACTTAAATTAGATATATTGACTTTTAACAACTTTACCACTACTGTTTCCTTTTCTGATTTCAGTGCTGAGAATTGGAATACACTTGTCAAAGATAGTATAAGTACTGAGTACATGCCCTAGGATGAGACTAAGATACAGATGTTGTGAAATGCATATCAAGAAACTTCTCTCCTTCTTAAGAACTACATTGACCAGGTGCTCAATGGAGTAATCAACTATTATAATGGTGCCTTGACCACTGTATACAATAGGATTGCAACTTTGGAGGCAAAAGTTATTTATTTTTGGAGAGAGCTGACAAGGCTTCCTAGAGAAAATATTATCTCCAAAACCAAGGTGCCAGAACCACTAACATTTGCAGACTCTGAAAATAAGATACATTTGTATGATTGGTTGAGCCAGATTACTCTCTATTATTCAGCATCCAGTATTATATCAGATGATCAAAAAATCATATATGTCTTTACCTGTTTACATGTTTCTGCCAGCACATATATGAAATCATATTATAACAAGGTTTAGACAGGATTAAGTGTTGGTTCTTGGAGCAACTTTGCCCAAGAACTCAAAAATATTTATGGACAATGAGATAATAAGAAGGGAGTAAAAAAGAAATTAACAGTACTCTAGGTCAACAAGGACCTAGCAAAAAAGAACTTTGTTAAGTATGCAGAACAATACAGGACATTAGCAAGAATTGTCAACTATAGTAATGAAGTTCATATCAACAAAATAAAGGAGATTATCCCTGATGAGCTATGAAATGCACTTGTCATCTACAAAATAACAAATCAATCTCCAAAAACATAGAATGACTACCTCAAATTATTGATGCAAGCATATAAGGCCTTATATCTAGACAAGGCCCAGGGCACAATATTCAGTCCAGAGGCAATTGGAGAGAAGAGTAAAGAAAAGAAGAACCTGAATGTAATGAAAATAAATAAGATTCAGAGAAAGGAAGAGAAGAGCTTACAATACTATCAGATATGTACTGGAAAAGACTTTAAGAATAAGTCAAAGACATATAATACAATAGACTGTTATGACAAGCCCAGTAATAAGGACAAGCATCCTTATAAGACCTCTTCTCAGAAACTATCTCCACTGGGTCCAAGCAAGAATAAAAATCAGTTGTTTAGAGTACAGCTGATAAAGATGTTGGAGGAAGATAGTAGTAACCCAGATTCCTCTTTTGAGAATGTCAAAATTAATAGTGTGTCAATTGAGAAAATCCCTGATCCTGTTCTCCCAAGTGAAAAGGGAAAGGAGATACCCAAATTGGATTTTCCCTTGGGACTGTAGAGTATAATGTCTGTGATCTATGGTCAGAGGAAAGTATACCCTCTATTAGCTTACAAAAGTTGGAAGTAGTACTGGAATCTTGTAATAATATAGCATGCAACAAGACTACCTTCTTTAAAATTCCAGTTACACTTTGGGTATATGGAAAGAAAGTACAGACTAAGACTTTAGTTGATTCAGAAGCTACTATGAACTTTGTTGACAAAGTCATTATGGAAAATAATAACCTGGTAACTTATAAACTGGCAAATCTATATCATGTAATCAATGCGAATGGCACTCCCAACAAGACAGGACAGATAACTAAGTATGTCTAAGCTTATGTAGAAATTAGATTATACAAAACAACCCAGCATCTCTTTATTACCAACTTAGGGGATAATTGGGTATTCATACTTGTATAAGCATAATCCAAATATCAATTGGTGAAAAGATCAATAGAAGTTTACCAGGTACCTGGATATATATGCTAGTAAAGCCCATAAAATACGAGATATAGAAGTAGGAGCTAATAAACTTTACTTTGAACTGGATGTTAGTGGATCTCCCTCATTGGACAACATAGGAGATAAGGACTCTGGCAACTATATTCTTAGCTGGGCAGACATGACTAACCCAGGCAGTTATCAACAGATAATGATGATTGTAGCTATACTCAACAATTGAGACCAATATGGAAACTCAGATTGTAAGAATACAAAGACCTGGAAGGCTCATGTGCCAGAGTGGCTACACAAGTATGGGAATGTGTTTTCAAAGAATAAGTCAGAGAGAATGCCAATATGGAAACTCTATGACTATGCGATTGACTTTGTAGAAGATGTAACGCTTCCCAAACTAGCCAAGGTCTATTCTCTCTCTCCAGCAGAAAGAAACTCTCTTAACATGTGGATCAATGAGAAACTCAGAAAGGGATATATCTAACCATCTACTAGCCCAATAGCAACTTCATTCTTCTTTGTAAAGAAGCATGATGGAAGCTTACAATCCATTATAGACTACAGAGTCCTTAATGGAATTACTATCAAAAATTGCTATTCAATCCCTAGAATAGCTAACTTGATTGAATCACTTAGTAAAGTCTCAATCTTTACCAAAATTGACTTGAGGTAGGGATACAACAATATTTGCATTAGAGAAGGGGATAAATGGAAAACAGTATTTATTACAAGACAAGGCCTTTTTGAGGCAACCATCATGTATTTTGGTTTTTCCAATGCACTAGCAACCTTCCAAAGCATGATGAATGACATATTGGGAGACTTGATTTGTATACAACTAGTAATAGTGTATTTAGATGATATTCTAATATTTGGGACATGTTTGAAGAAATACAGGCAATTGGTCAAGGAAGTACTGAAAAGGCTCCAATTTAATGATCTCTATGCTAAAGCAAAAAAGTGTTTCTTTGAGCAAAGTAGTATCAAGTATTTGGGCATAATTATTTTGGAAAATAAAGTACAGATGGATGAGGAAAAACTTTCAGGAGTTCTAGAGTAGCCAGTATTAATAAAAGTCAAACAAGTACAAGCATTCTTAGGCTTTGTAAGTTTCTATCATAGGTTCATTGAGAACTTTGCCAAGATATCAAAGCTACTTTCTGACTTGACCAAGAAGAATAGTACCTGGACTTGGGGTATAGAGCAACAGAATGCTTTTGAGACACTGAAAAAGGCCTTTACTATGGCTTCAGTCCTAAGAATACCAAACAATGAAGATCCCTTTAAGTTATTCACCAATATGTTATGAGAGCCCCAAACAGGAAAAGGTTTCCCCTGCATTTGAACACTTAATCCAAAACCTCAAAGCATACAATGGAATAAGGATATAAAAAGGGGTGGGGACTCAGTGAGTCAAAATCACATGATAAGGTCAGGTGATCATAGAACATTCTGGAAAGAACATGTGATCATGGGACTTTAGGGTACAGCCACTGTAGTAGTAGTATAAGTAGGGCTGCAATCCAACGAAGAACTCTATTGAGTTCTTCTTGAACATCTACCTAGGGTGATTGCTAAGGACATTCACTGTTCACCGATAATACAATACTAGTGACTTTGCAATAGGAGCTGTCTTATCACAAAAGAACATGCAAACTAACCTGTGGTATTCAGTAGCTTTCTTCTCTAAGTTATTAGATATTCACAAAAGAAACTATGAAATCTATAACAAGAAACTACTTGTGGTAATTCAGGAACTAGAGGAATACAGATACTATTTGGAGGGATATCCATATAAAGTTGAGATCTGATTGGATTATTAGAACCTTACTTTTTCAGGACAGCTCAAAAGCTGACTAGAAAGCAAGTAAAATAGGCACTTTTTATAACTCATTTTAACTTTGTACTTTATCATAAACCAGGAAAGACGATGTAGGTAGAAGATCCTTTGTTTAGACAAGCAAACCATGAGATAGGAACAGACCTCAACAATATGAACCAGGTATTGCTAAAACCTGAGTTCTTTGTTATCAACACATTAGAGGCTACTCATGAGATGCCAATAAATAATGAGATAATCCTAAAGAAGGTCAAAGCAGCACTCTTATCAGATGAAGTTACCAAAGACTATAAGACATTACTCAAGTCTGGTTCAAGAGAATTTGGGAAATCCTTGTAAGACTGGAACTTTAAGAATGGACTACTTCTGTACAAAGGAAAAGTTTATATTTCCCACAGTGTAGAAGACACCTTGTGACAATAGATTGTTAAGATATACTACATATCATAAATGGCCATTTACTGATTTGTAATTGGTTGATTTGATAATCAAAGTGTTCAAAAAAGCAAAGTTAGACAAGCAGTAAAAGATGTTGTTAAGTCTAAGATTTACTCTTAGACATACAGTCTTTAAATACATGATTGTGGTGGTCTGTGTACTAGAACAGTCTACCACATGATTACTACCTATTTTTCTACATATAGGAGTACTATTGTTCTTGAAATAAAGATAACCTAACTATCTTAGGGTAGTTCTTTGTTCTATTCAAGAATAGATGATAATCTATAGATAAAGATCAGTATTATGTGCAAATATTGAGGACCTTGTATCTCCATGGGATCTTATTGTCTTGGGTTTTATTTATAGCCAAAAGAAGCGCATTGAAGAGAGCTTCATAGTAGTCATTAAAGTGAATGGTTATATCAAGCAGTTTCTGAGATATCAGTGATTTAGTGTCTGGTGACTTAATAATCACCGATTAATCTACTGATAACTTGGTAAATACTGATTGCCTTGAGATGTTTTTGATACCATTTGAAAGGTCTTCTTAAGGGCTTTTGGTAGCCATTTAGATCATCAAAGTTTGTGACACCACAATTTGCCATCTACTAGACAGCCAGGTTGGTAGAAGACCTATAAGTTAGTCTCCAGAAATTACTGGTGGTCTGGGATAACAACATTTGTCAAGAAATATGTTATGGGTTATGATATATGTCAGTGGATAGAAAATTGCATATAGCAACCTTTTGGACCACTCATGTCTAATAAGATACCTAATGGACCTTGGAAAATAATCTTAACAGACTTAATTATGCAATTGCCAGAGTCAAATGGTTACAATACTATCTGTATTATTGTTGACAGGCTCACCAGAAGGGCTTATTTCATTCCTATCAACAATTGGGTCTTATCCAAAAATATAGTACAGTTACTATATGACAAGGTCTATCCATTGCATGGACTGCCTCTACAAATTATTTTGAATAGAGGAGTACAATACTCAGCCAAGCTATTCCAAGAATGGTACAAGATTTTAGAAATAGAATCTACAATATTGATAGCATATTATCCATAAACGGATAGACAAACAGAATGAGTAAACCAGGCATTAGAGCAATATCTTTGGTGCTATGTAAATTATAATCTCAGTAATTAGTTAGATCTACTCTCCAGTGCAAAGTTTACATATAACAATCAAGCACATGAAGGCATCAAAAAAAGTCTGTTCTTTCTTGAATATAGTAGATACCTGAGAGCAGGCCCAATTTTAGTCAAAGAGTCACTGCAAAGGAACTTGAATGACCTAATGTATAAACAACAAGAAGCCTTGGAGCAGGCAAAAGTAGCTCTTACTTTTGCAGTGGAAAGAATGAAGTAGTACTATGACCAAAAAGTCCAAAGTGTCCTATTCAAAGTTGGTGACAAGGTGCTACTCAATCTGAAGGATTACCAGACTATAGAGCAAGCATTATGACCCTGGTATGAAGGACCATTCAAAATAATAGAAAAGTTGTTCTTGGTTATGTTCTGGCTTAGGATACCATCTTGCTACTAAGTGTTGTACCTAGTCTTTTATGCTAGGAAGTTAGCATAGTACTCTGAATTCACCATCTGTGGACAGAAATCCACACCCCCACCACCAACCTTGATACAGGACCAGGAAGAATAGGAGGTAGAGAAGATTCTAGATTCATGACAAAGATATAGAAAAAATGAATTCTTTGTTAGATGGAAAGGATACAGTTAAGGAGACGGCACATGGGAACCCAAGGAAAATCTACATAATGTAGGTGAAAAGCTGCAGGAATATCTTCAGAGTTTACCAAAAACAAGATAACTTTTCAATAGAGCTTGAACCAAGAGAGAAGATAATGTCACAAACTTCATTCAGACCATAACTCTGGAAATACTTGACCAATTTTGATGATCTAAATGGACACCAAAAGCCCTTAAGAAGACCTTTTGAACAGTACCAAAAATGTCCCAAAGCGATCAGTATTCACTGAGTTATCAGTAGATCAGTCAGTGATCACCAAGTTACCAGATACTAAATTGCTGATATCTTGGGAACTGCTTAATGTAATCATTTGCTTCAATAACCATCATGAAGCTCTCTTCAATGCTCTTCTTTTGGCCATAAATAGATCCCAAGGCAATAAGATCCCATAGAGATACAAGGTCCTCAATGTTTGTATATGACACTGATCTTTATCCATAGATTATCATCTGTCCTTGAATAGAACAAAGGACTGCCCTAAGACAGTTAGGTTATCTCTATTTCAAGAACAATAGCACTCCTATATGTAGAACAATAGGTAGTGATCATA
>Ga0153919_100107_pt1 | contig 16271 bp, 17 predicted proteins | sample TSGA003MetaG_FD_104712 | JGI IMG/M metagenome (GOLD analysis project Ga0153919, IMG submission 104712) | Attine ant fungus gardens microbial communities from Georgia, USA - TSGA003 MetaG | ecosystem: Host-associated > Fungi > Mycelium > Unclassified | place: USA: Connecticut, Klassen Lab...
GGGGGAACTCGCTATGGCTGCGCGGAAGAGCGAAGGTTGTGTATTTCCATTGTTTGCGATGACATGCTGAATGATAGAACCAGCACCTTGTGATTGAAATTAAACAAGGAGATGCAATCATATTATCAGTAACACGCACCCGCAGATTCTCCCCAAATTGTCACCTTCTTGGGGTCTCCACCGAACTTGCTGATCTAATGATACAGATGTTCGTAAAAGCAAGAAAAGAGGGTATTGTAAGGCACTTACGTGACGCTGTATCCACTGAAGGGCGAACTGCTGGTCGTCTATGTCTGAACTCAATGACTAATTCCACCCATTTCAGATTGTACTTACAGAGTCCGGCGTTCAGAGTGCCTCTGTCATGAACACTTTGGCCGCCGAGGAATCCGAAGACACCCAATCGGTATTGTATGACCACGACGATAGCTTCACCGCCCGCTTGGAGCATCAGATCATTCCCATTGTACATAAAAGCGCTTCCGGTGAAGTAACCTCCGCTAAGAAGCTTCCAGTACTGTCACTCAAAGGAGAATCGCGAGAATCACGAACCCATGGAACCAAACAACAACAGGCAGACCTTTCTTGCTAGAAGGGGGTGCGACGATGCTAAAATGTCATAAATAAATAGAATGACATGAACTGTATTCTCTGAACGTACTTGAGAAAAAGACAATCTTCCGACGGCGGCGGAGAGCCAGGCTTGTTTGGCCCGGCCAGCCAACAGGTGTAAGGTTGAGTGTCCGCTATCTTGATACCTGCAGTAACTTCAGGTGGTTGAGGCTTCCTCCATCTGAGTGCCCCTAGTAAAGACTCGATTCGTAAGTGGTCGCAAGAGACCGGGTGGAGGTGTACCTATAGGAGCAGCTGCGTAAGGAACACCCAAAAACTCAATGTTTCCGGTCGCTTTGTTCATGTTCCCTTGGTATTTGGCATAACCAAGATCCACAATAGGGGCCATACGAGTGAAGTACATGGCCCATATGCTGGCAAGCGATAGCAATGGAATTTGCATGGGGAAATTCGAACTTGGTGGAGAGGGGATAGGTTAAACGAGACAGCAGAATTTCATATTGAGTACTATCGAAGGCGCCTAGCAAGATCTTCCGCAGCCAATGATAAGAAGCCGTGACTGCTTCCAGTGGCACCTCTGATGAAATTAGACAGACGTACATCACCCTCATAGTTTCAGTCCAAGTTGGTAAGAATAACCCATAACATAGCTTACAAATAGTATCTTATCTCTGCAAACTTATAACATCAGCAAAATAGTATGTTCTTGATGATTTAAATAGCTGGCATGGAATATTGAAGGCAATGCACCAGTCAAAGCCTGTCGTTCAGCCACTTCGTCTGTTGCCTCATGTTCCACCTGCATCCCATTCTCTTCCTCATCCCGTTCCCCGACGCCTCCTGTTGCTTCCTGCTCTAACTCCTTTCCCACCCAATCTGCGACCTCTTTATCTGTCCCGTTCTGACCACCTGCCTCCTGCAAAGTCTCGCCCTGCTCACCATCCGCATCCTTGTCTTGTTCTGTCGCTCCAGATCTGCCGGTTTCTGTTCTAGTGATTTTCTTGACCTCCTCCAACAAGTTTCTGACCCAGATGCATCCTATACATGAAAGACCACAGGGCCTCAAAGGCGCTGTTGGCCCCCAGCCCAGTCTCCACCTCCTCGACCGATGTTTTCCCTTGTCTTGTCGTATTCTGCGCAGTCAGTGTCGTTTCCGCAACCTCTCCTGTCCGACCTGTCTTCGCTGTGTCGTACCCATCATCAACATTGTTCCGCCGTACGGGGCCCTCTACATCTACTGCTAGAACACAGCGCTGTCTCAGTTCGCTACAGGTGACGCAGGAATATGATTTGCTGCAAACCAGGTCAAAAAATGAAGATACAGGCAGATAGAAAAACGCACGTCAGCCCACGGGAACGGCACTCCCATCCGTTCATCAGGCACCGTTGACATATCGACGTTTCACCCATCCTGATAAGAACCCCATCCGGTCCCACATTGCCCCTGCCCCTGTGCATCTTGATGGGGCCCGTCGCTCGACGAGCCTTTTTACGAGGCCCGGTCAATTGTTCCGTCGCCATGCGCTTCCTCGTCTTCTTTCCCATGGGCGGCAGAATGTCAATCCACTCAGACTCCCCCATGTCCTCCCTCCGTGTCGCTTTACGCTTCTCGTGCTTCAATTCTCCTTTTTTCCCTTCCTCTTCTCTTATCATGTGTCAACGCTCCTGCTTCTCTCAAGCCCGCTTCTCCTCCTCCGCCCGCCGTTTTTCTTCTTCCGCCTGGCGCCTTGCCTCCTCTGCGTGTCGTTGCCTCTCCGTAGCTTTGGCAGCTTTTTTGCCTGGTATTTGAGCGTATTTCTCCATGAACTTTCGATTCTCTTCCTCCCGCCTTTTCCATATTTCGTCTTCCAGACGAGAGAGTGCCTCACCCTCGGAATCCACTGATCGAACCACGACCGACATGTTAGACGAGGTTTTCATCTGGGCCTCCGGCCCAACTTGAACCCTCTACTAATTCTGAATAGAATTGATATTGCGTTGAAGTTAGTACACTGCACTCCCTTCCTACAATAGTCTGTGTAACAGTAGGTAGTGTTGTCTATCAGGTCGCTGTGCTCCCTTCCTACAATGGTCTGTGTAACAGTGGGCAATGTTGTCTGTCAGGTTGCTGCACTCCCTTCCTACAACAGTTTGCAAGGTTACAGTTAGCTCACTTTGCTTATTGTCTGTTTTGTATTCTTTTTTCTTAATTTTTACTGAGTTTTGCTGATTTTATTGAGAATTTAAAGTAAAAAAGTGTGCTGAAGGAACTTGGGGATAGGTTCAATTTCCTCCAAATTTATTCTGATTTATTCTGATTTTTCATGGATTTTTTAAAATTTTTAGTGAATTTATTTGAATTTTTGAGTGAAAAGAGAGAGAGAGAGGTATATTAGCTAAAACTTAGTCATGATTAGCTCAGTTCTTAGTCAGCTTACTTAAGCCCATCACTCCCATACCTGTCTCACATACCTGTCTCCAATACTTATTGATGAGGTTTTTATCTGGGCCTCTGGCCCAACTTGAACTCTCTACTAATTCTAAATGAAGTTGATATTGTGTTGTCTAGTAGGTCACTATACTCCCTGCCCCCAACAGTCTATGTAATAGTGTACAGTGTTGTCTGTCAGGTTGCTGTGCTTCCTTCCTCCAACAGTTTGTCTACAATATACACAGTGAGTAGATTGTTTGTAGTACATTATACTTCTTCCCTCCAATAGTTTGCAGTTCACTATACTTCCTTCCTCTAATAATGTACAGCAGTATTGTCTGTAGTCTGCTATACTTCTTTTCTCTAACAGTTTCCAGTTCACTATACTTTCTTCCTCCAATAACTTCTAGTAGTATTGTCTGTAGTGTACTATACTCCTTTTCTCCAATAGTCTGCAGTACACTATACTTCCTTCCTCCAATACTTTGTCTAATTTTCTGTACTTTTTTCTAATTTTTTCTGACTTTTTTTCTAATTTCTAATGAATTTATTGTATTTTTGAGTGAAAAAAAGGCTATTTCTAATTTTTCCTGAATTTTAATGAATTTATTTGAATTTTGTGGAATTTTTGAGTGAAAAGAGTGTACTGAGTGTGCTGAAAAAAAACCTTGGGGACAGGTATAGTTTAGTTTAATTTTTTTCAGTTTTTCCTGAGTTTTTTTTAATTTTTATAAATTTATTGAGTAAAAAGAGAGAGTGTGTGAAAAAGCTGATTAGTCAGTTCTGTATCAGCAGACATCATCCCACATTTAGTCTTGCATACTCTCTTTGATAAGGTTCTCATCTGGGCCTCTGGTCCAACTTGAACCCTTTACTAATTCTAAGTGAAGTTGACATTGTGTTATCTGGCAGGTTGCTATACTCCCTGCCTTCAATAGTCTATGTAATAGTGTATAGTGTTGTCTGTCAGGTCACTGTACTTGTAAGAAAGCTAAACTCCAAGCCAGAATGAAGCCAACTGCTCTTTGCTTAGCAATTGACAAAGAGAACTCAATAGAGCCCCTGTTAGATTTGCTACACTATATATACAATTACTGTCATGGCTATGCACCTTGTCTCCCACAGTCCTCATGTCCATCAGCTGACTTCTTTGTCACATGCTTTTGTGACTTGTCACATGATATTTCCCCTACTCTACCTTAGCTGTTTTGCCAAGTCATGACAGTACTCTCTTCCTCCAACAGTCTTAGTATTGTGTAAGAGAACTATATTAGGTCATACTCCTGTATTCCTGACCCTAGCCCTTAAGATGTTCTATAGCTAGGAGGACTTATATATATAGTGTAGAGTACTCTTCCAGGAGCTTTATCCTATTCTCTGAGGATTCTCCTAGAAGGTGAGTTATAACATACTCTGGAGTGTATTTATAAACTAAGGATTCTCCCAGAAGCTCCACTCTAGTTGCCCTTATAGCAGAATAGAATCTCCTGAACAGAGCCTTGGAAGAATGCAGCAGACAGCCTCTACTCAGTTACTCTCCACTATCCATACCCAACCCTCTATGCCTCTGCTCTATGCTAGATATTGTATGTGGACATCCCCTAGGGCATGGCTAATGCCCTGGCCTATCTACAGCATTATTTGCACAAAGTCACTGAAAGACAAAATAACTCAGAAACTAACATCAACAACGCCCTCTCCACTTTAACTGCCCAGCTGCAACAACTCATGCAGCTAGTATCAAACTCTCTCTCCCAGTCTTTGGCTCTAGTAGCAAACTCTCTATTACTTTCTATATCAGTATCTCCTTCTCTGGCAAACCCCCACTCTCAAGCCTGCCCCAAGCTCTTCTTCTCTCTAGACTTTAATAGCAATTGCAATACCAGATGAGTGTTCCTGAACTCCTGTATACTGTATATATACCTAGCTCTGGAACAATTCAGCTGCAAAGAGAAGAAGGGTGTGCCATCCTTTTTTGCCACAAAGTGTGCTGGCGACGTTTGGGGTGACTTGGAGGGTTGGATATATCCTTTCCTCAGTTGGTCTTCCACAAATATTTGTATTTCCTCTCTTTCCTCCCTCAATAGTGAGTATATCTTCCCCTTTTTTGGCATAAACCCCTCTTTTAGCTCTATGGCATGGTTCCAGGTCTTTCGCACTGGCATCCTCTTCAACTCCCTTTTTCCAAATACTTTCCTCCACTTCCAGAATCTCCTAGGTACCAGTTTCCTTAATACTTCCTCGTCCTCTTCCTTTCCTATCTTCTTTACTTTCTTCTTCTTCCCTTCTTGCTTTCTTTTTCCACATATAGGTGGGCAATGTGTCATCTTCACCTCTCTCTTCTCCCAATCTATTTCTGGATTGTGGGCTGCTAGCCACAGCATTCCCAGTATCAATTCTGTCTTTCCCAAGTTGCACACATCCATTCTTGCTCTTTCCACATATCCCTTGAAGAATATATTGCACTTGACCTGGTGTGTTATAGCTCCTCCCACATTCATTGTTCTATCCACATTCCTGACTAAGAGGGGTTTTTTTAGCTTTTCTATCTTAAATCCCTTTTCTTTTGCAAAGGTTGTGTCCATGAACAGGCCTGTTGCACTGCTATCCAACAATGTCTTCACTGCTACTCCTTCATGACTCTCCAACTTCTCTAACCCTACTTTCAGCCAGACTTCCTTCAATGGCCATAGTGTGCACTGTATATCTCTTACCCTCTCAGTCATATTGGCAGGAATCGATTTATTGTCCATTTTTTCCAGGCACAATACACTGTATATGTTATTGGAGGCTAGCCGAGAGCTTACTGTCCTCCATTTTCTTTTGCCGACTCCTGCGGCATTTCTACTACTCTTCCCTTGTGTCTTTCCCAGCAATTTTTGGCCATATGGCCCCACTTTCCACATACGTAGCATGTCCTATCTCTTCCCCTCCCTCTGTCCACATCCATTGCATTTGGGTCTCTCCTTGGACCCATTTGAGCTCCTCCTCTATTAGTTGGATTTCCCTCTCCTCCTCTTCTGTATCTCCCTCCCGTTCTCCATGTTATCTGTCCTCCCCTTCCTCCATATGACCCTCCTTCTCTTGGCTGCGCATTTCCCCCTGGGCATGCCGCATTCCTCCCTAGTACTCTTTCCTCTGCTCTGCTCTGTCTCTGATTCCTATCTAGCCTCACTGCCCTTTTCTGCCACTCTCCAATGGTGGTTAGTGGCTCCTCTGCTTCGACCAACTTTCTTTTGATGGCCCCATTCAGTTCTCATTTAAATTCTTCGATGAGGGGTCTTCTCTCATAGCTGCTCCCCCTGGCGACCTTTTTGAATTCCTGCACATATTCATCGCAGGTTCTTCCTCCTTGCTCAATTGTTCTCAACTGCTCTGTCTTCCTCTCTTTTTCCAACGTTTCCCCAAAGTCGTCCCTTATTTTAGCAAAGAGCTGCTCTGCTGATTCTACTTCTGACTCCTCTTTTGCCAACTCATCCAACAGATTGTCCTTCCATGCCTCTGCTATCCCTCCTTGTACATACGATAATACCCATGCCACTTGGGTTGCTGCCACTTCTTCTGTCATCTTCATCCTGATATATAGTCAAGCCACATTCACAAATGTGCTCACTTCCTCCATCTTCCCACTAAAAACTTGAGGTCTTGTGACCTCTACTTTGCTTCCTTGTTGTTGAAGGAGCATGGTGTTAACCTGCTGCTGCAGGGTTGTGATCATAGTGAGGAGTTGCCCCATAGAGGGTTTCTCTTGTTGCTGTTGTTGTCGGGACATGTTATATGGTGATGGTGATGGTGATGATGATGGTGATGATTCCTCATAAGAGGATGAATGGTCTTCTTCGCCTGTACTTATGATTACCTACTGACTAAGAAGGGTAAAACAATATTATCCCTAAGAAGGGAATCCCTAAGCTAAACGGGCCTTTAAGAGGTTACCATTGTTCCCCTGCATAGACCAGTCACAATGGATCAGTAGCACGGAGCTGATAGTGAAAGACTAGTTATGAGCCCACTCGATATAGAGGTCAGGTCTCAGGCAGGGACACAAGCTTTGTCCAGGCCGTCTACCCACTGTCCCTAACTAACAGTGAAGTCCCCTTTACAGCTAGGGCCCGCTATCCAAGAGGCTTGAGAGCACTGTGCTCCCTAGCAAGGAAGAGTGTGGAGTAAGTGTGGTAGGGAATCACTCGCAGGGCTGGTATGAAGCCAACTGTGCCTTTAAGTGACTTTGAGCAGGGTTCGAGGTGAACGGTGCTCGGATGTGGGATCGAGTTCTTATGTTATCGAGAGATAGTGAGTGCCCTTAGTGATCACCCTAGGTGGATGTTCAAGAAGAACTCGATGGAGTTCTTCATTGGATTTTGACTACTACTTATACTACTTCTACAGTGGCTGTACTACTGCTAGTTCACGATTACATGTTCCCCTAGAACCTTCTATGGTCACATGATCTTGTCACGTGACCTTCCTTTGCACATCCTTGTGCTATTTATATCTTGACCCTGTTGTATGCCCTGAGGTTTCAGACTAAATGCTCAAATGCATGGGAAACCTTTTCCTGTTTGGGGCTCTCATAACAGGGATACAATAATGTTAGGATCAAAGAGGGAGACAAGTGGAAGGCAGCATTTACAACACATATTGGAGCCTACAAACCCATGGTTATGTACTTCGGATTAACAAACTCTCCTGCTACCTTCCAAATGATGATAAATGACCTATTCAGAGACTTCATAAACCAGGGAGACACAGCGACATTCATTGATAATATCCTAGTAGCCACAGACACTAAAGAGGGACACAATGAGTTAGTAGAAGAGCTACTAAAAAGGTTAGAGGAGAACGACCTATTTGTAAAGCCCAAAAAGTGTAAATGGAAAGTAAGAGAGGTAGAATTTCTGGGAGTAGTAATTGGTCCAAGAGGGGTGGAAATGCAGAAGGAAAAAGTGGAGAGAGTACTAAACTGGCTGGTACCCCGAAACATCAAAGAAGTGCAGAAGTTTTTAGGTCTTGCCAATTACTACAGAAGATTTATAAAAGACTTTGCTAAGTTAGCAGCACCATTGCATGTGCTGATCAGGAAGGAGCAGAAATGGAAATGGAAAAGGGAACAGGAGGAGGCATTTGAAAAGCTTAAGGCAGTATTCACTACAGAACCTATCTTAGCTATTCCAGATATTGATAGAAAGATGAGAGTGGAGGCAGATGCTTCAGACTATGCAACAGGGGGAGTATTGTCAACAAATGGTGAGGATGGAAAGTGGAGGCCAGTGGCCTTCATCTCCAAATCGTTAAACGCTACAGAGTAAAATTACGAAATTCACAACAAAGAGATACTGGCAGTTATTAGGTGTCTAGAAGCATGGAGGCACTACTTGGAGGGAGCAAAACTCGAATTTGAAATCTGGACAGATCATAAAAACCTCCAGTATTTTATGACAAGCCAAAAATTAAACCATAGACAAGCAAGATGGGCCCTATACCTATCACAATTTAATTTTACATTAAAACATGTTCCAGGAAAGAGCATGGGAAAGGCAGATGGACTAAGCAGGAGACCCAACTGGCAGAAGGGGGTGGAAAAGGACAATGAAGACCAGAAGCTGATAAAACCAGAATGGATTAGGAGAGCCAAAACAATGATAGAGGAAGGAGACCTAAAAGAAAGAATCAAAAGGGCACAGGAAGAGGATAAAAGGGTAGTAAAAGCAGTAGAAGAGCTGAAGAGGGTAGGAATAAAGATGCTGAAAGATGAAGAATGGGAAATAGAGAATGGGATAGTAACAAAAGAAGGAAGGATATATATGCCAGAAGGGGAACTTAAGGGGGAGATAATATGATTGCACCATGACACCCCTCTAGGAGGACATGGAGGGAAATGGAAGATGGCAGAGTTGGTCACCAGGAATTACTGGTGGCCAGGAGTAACAAAGGAGGTAGGGAGGTATGTGGATGGATGCGACGTATGTTAAAGATATAAGAATCGAAGCAAAGCACTAGTGGAAAAACTAATGCCCAATATGCTCCCAAAAAAGCCGTGGAGCCACATCTCAGCAGACTTTATCACCAAGCTACCATTAGCCCAGGGATACGACACTATCCTAGTAGTATGTGACCATTTTAGCAAAATAGTGTATTTTATAGCCACAACAGAGAAAACATCAGCAGAAGGATTTGCAAAGCTGTTTCGAGATCACATGTGGAAGTTACATGGGCTTCCAGAAAGCATCATATCAGATAGAGGAGTGCAGTTCGCGGCAGGAATGATGAGGGAGTTGAATAACTTATTGGGAATCCAGACAAAACTCTCAATGGCCTATCACCCTCAAACAGATGGGCAGACAGAAAGGATAAACCAGGAGTTAGAACAATATCTGAGGGTCTTCATTGACCATAGACAAGAGCAGTGGCCGGATTGGTTAGGAACAGTGGAATTTGCATACAATAACAAAATCCACACAGCAACAAAAATATCGCCATTCAAAGTGAACTATGGTCAGGATCCAAGAATGGGGTTTGAAGGGAGGAGAAAGGGGAAGTACGAAGCAGCAGGGAAATTTGTGGAAAGAATAAAGAAAATCCAGGAGGAAGCAAAAGCAGTGCTAGGGAAAGTGCAGGAAGAAATGAAGAAGTTTGTGAACAGAAGGCAAAGAGAGGAAGAAGAATACAGAGTAGAGGACTTAGTACTACTAAGTATGAAAGACTTAAAATGGCAAATGAAGGGAAGGAGATCAGAGAAATTGACAGAGCATTTTGTGGACCCCTACAAAGTTAAGGGAATTGTCTCTAGCAATGCAATAGAGTTAGAACTACCTAAGTCTATTAGAATATACCCTGTGGTTAACATAAGTAGAGTACGACTCTATAAACCACAGATAGAGGGACAGAAAAAGACACCACCAAAACCAGTCATTATTGAAGGAGAAGAGGAATTCAAGGTAGAAAAAATCATAAACAAAAGAATGGTTAGGGGAAAGGAAAAGTTTCTGGTAAGGTGGAAGGGGTATACAGTAGAGGAAGATACTTGGGAAAATAGAGAAAACTTGGAGAATGCAAAAGAGTTTGTAGAAGAGTTTGAGAGAATATATGGAGAAGAGGTTGAAGAACTAAGACAACAGGAGTCAGAAGAAGAAGAAAAGGAATTTAGTTGGGAATTACCTAGGGAATTCATGGCAAAATTGCTATATGGTTGGGGAAAAAGAAAGTACAAAAGGGAAAGGGAAAAGAAGTGGGACAAAAACTGGAGTCGATGGAAAAATTCCTCGGGATGAGGAAACTTAAAGGAGGGACCATGTTATGAGAGCCCTAAGAAGAAAACAGTCTCCCATGCATTTAAACATTTAATCCAAAATCTCAAGTTATACAATGGGGTCTAGATATAAATAGTGTGGGAACTTAGGTAACCAAATCATGTGACAAGGTCAAGTGACCATAGAACATTCTGGAAGGACATGTGATCATGGACTAGTATTAGTACAGCCACTGTAAAATAGTATAAGTAGTAGTCTAATCTAAGAAAGAACTCTATTGAGTTCTTCTTGAACATCCACCTAGGGTAATTGCTAAGAGCATTCACTGCCTATCGATAACAATGAGGTAGTCAAGGTAGTTGAGGAAATGAAGTAGGCTGGAGTAAAGATGTTACAAGATAAAGAGTGAAGAGAAGTAGATAGCATAATATATAAAGAAGAAAAGGTGTATGTACCTAAAGATGATATATTGAGAGCAGAAATTATCAGGCTATATCATGATATGCCAGTAGAATGACATGGAGGGCAGTGAAAAATAGTGGAATTGGTTACTAGGAACTTCTAGTGGCCAGAGGTAACAAAGGAAGTAAAGTGATATATGGAAGGGTATGATTCCTGCCAGAGGAACAAAAACTGCATAGAATAGCTGGCAGGTAAGCTAATACCCAACTCAATTCCAGAAAGGCCTTGAACACATATTTCAGCAGATTTTATTACAAAATTGCCATTAGCTCAGGGTTATGACTCTATTCTAGTAGTAGTGGATCAATTAACAAAAATGGTGCACTTTATGCCAACTACAGAAAAGATGTCAGTAAAGGGTTTAGCTAGACTGTTCAGAGATAACATGTGGAAGTTACATAGTCTACCTGAAAGTATCATATCAGATAGGGGACCACAGTTCATAGCAGGATTAATGAGGGAGTTGAATAGGATGTTGGGGATTGAAAGTAGAATGTCAATAGCATTCCACCCTTAAACAGATGGGCAGACAGAGAGGGTCAATCAAGAGCTTAAACAATATCTAAGAATATTTATAAATCACAAACAAGAGTAGTGGCCAGATTGGTTAGGAATGGCAGAGTTTGTATATAATAACAAAGCATACTCAAGTATGAAAACATTGCCCTTTAAAGCAAACTATGGGCAGGATCCTAGAATAGGATTCAAGATGAGGAAAAAGGGGAGGTATGAAGGAGCAGAGAAGTTTGTGACAAAGATGAGGGAAATCCAAGAAGAGGCAAAAGCAGCACTAGGAAAGGCACAGAAAGAGATGAAGAAGTATGCCAATAGAAAGAGGGCAGAAGTCAATGAGTATAAAGTAGAAGACTTAGTAATGCTCAGTACCAAGGATTTGAAATATCAAATGATTGGAAGAAGAACAGAGAAGTTAACAGAGAGGTTTGTGGGCCCTTACAAAATAAAGAAAATTGTACTGACAAATGCAGTTGAACTGAAATTACCTAGTATAATAAAAATACATCCAGTAGTAAATGTCAGCAGGATATGTAAATATGTAGGGCAAATAGAAGGTCAGAGAAGGAAGCAACCAGCTCTAGTTATAATAGAAGGGGAAGAGGAGTAGGAAGTTGAGAAAATTCTAAACAAGCAATGGGTGAGAGGAAAAGACAAGTACCTTGTACAATGGAAATGACTCATAGTAGAATCCAATACTTGGGAAGAAAAGGAAAATTTAGAGAATGCCAAGGAGGCAATTAAGGAATTTGAGAAGGAATATCAGCAAGATATAGAAGATATAAAAAGACAAAAGAGAGAAGAAGGAACATTTAGAAAAGGGGAATTGCCAGGGAGATTTACAGCAAGAAAGTTATATAGATAGACAGACAAGAGGTATGATAAAGAATACTGGGCAAGATTAGAAAGGAATTGGAGACACTGGAAGGGAGGACCAACTAGAAGATGAGAAATGATGGAAATGATCAAGGAAGAAGAAGATGAGAAATGATGGAAATGATCAAGGAAGAAGAAGAAGAAATTGACCAAGAAGAATCTAGACTTAGAGAGTGGAATAAAGAGAATAATGAAATGGGAAATATCTATAACCCTTACTATGAGTTGTAAAAAATCTTCAGGACAAGGAATCTTGAGAGGGATGTGGTATCATAACTTGGCAAAATGGCTAAGTCATTATTTTATTTTATTTTTATTTTATTTTATTTTCTGAACTTACTACACAAGAAGGAGTACAAGAAAGTATCACATGATATGTTATGGATAATGTGTCACAAAGTCAGGTGATATCACATGATAAAGTCACATGATGAACATGGGAAAAAGTAGCACACAGATCATGTAGTAAATGTATAAGTAGTGTACAGAATTGAACAAAACTTGATGGAGTTCTCCTTGTCAACTTGGACCAGGAGTGCAGTTAAGTTATCTCAGGCTAAGTCGCTACACCTGGGGTGTTCTCTATACTATATATACTATTATAGCTGAGGCATTTCTAATTCTATAGTCCTGTCAGTCAGGGTCAAAAGTCTCCAAGTTGAGCTAAGGGGAATTCAATATTAAATAGTAATATTTAATTAGGCACAGAGTTACTCTAAGATGTGAGTCTAGTATTCTAGGGATGGTGTTGGTAGGGTCCCCTTACAATGTACCTACAAAGTTCCAGGTTCTGTGGAATGTATATCTTGTATCAGAAGTAAAGCAGACCATTAACATTCAACTACTCTGTAGAGTATACCATTTAACTAAAAGACTATTGGAGTTCACAAGTGGCCCTGGCTACAGGTTCTTCCTAGTCTCCATTGCAATTGCCTTTGCAGATATTAGAGAGCACATTCTTCTCTGCCCCTTCTAGTTTAACACCTTCTAGAGCCCGAATAGCAAATATCTCCAGACAAAGGAGGGTAACATCTTCATTATTAGAAGTTCCTGTACTATGGTCCAGTCTCCAAGAGAGTGCATCTGGTTTTCCCATGGAGTGGCCAGAGCAGTGAGTAAGCATGAAGTTGAAGCAAGCTAGGTAGAGGGACCAATGAGCTTGACAATATTATATCAGGCAGTCTTTTTAGACAATATTCATGATATTTGTCACAAAAACTATACCATAATTCAGCTTGAAAAGTGAGTTTGACTCCCCAAATATAACCACTAGACATCCAGTCATGGACTTACATATACTACTTGAGTAGCAGAATAGTAGCTGTGACCACCACTATACCAATCTCATAGGGAGATAGGGAGTACTGGCCATGCAATTGGAAAGAAACCCTATCTTATCATTCTACCCCCTGCCATAATGGGCCATTGGAATGTTTCTTTTGTTTTCTTATTTGTTGACTCAACAATTTGTAATTCTAATATATACTCTAGTAGTGCAGAGGGGCCTAAAAACAAGTTATCCCCATCATCTCCCTTCTTCTGTTGCTCTAGAGCTCCACTGCTATTTTTGAGTGACTGAGTTTCTTCTTTGCATTTCTTTTATAAAAACCTACACAAAACATCCCTTAAGAGGATATCTCACTTTAAGGATGACTTGGGCATTTGCTTGGCTAGAAGTTTAACTGCTCACTATGCATTTTTAGAGTAGGTTTCCAACTGTATGGTCAGTTGAAGTAAAGCCTATACAAGGGCATGGGAGTTCTAGGCAGTACTGCTGTATTGACAGCAAGCCAGGCTGCTAGACTAGACTGAAAGGGTAGTATCATGGTGCAAGATGAACAGGCACCTTAGAGATCTATAATCAGTTGGGGTCTTCTCAAGAGGATACTAAAAACAGTATTCTTCTTTGGTTTCTATTAGATTGATTTGTTATTCATTTTCACTTGTGAGCTCTCTCATTTCTGATTTATCTCCCCTGTGCCTATTTGTTTGTGCACAACTATGAAGCAGCTTGGAAAGTCTGTTTCTCTGATCTGTTACATTCACCCTTGTCATTACATTTTTATTCCTATCAACAATGGTTAAGTTTCTTGGCTGTCATAAAGTACTCTAAGTGCTTGTGGTCCATCCATATCTCCACTAGGTGTTTTGCTCCCTCCAGGAAGTACCTCCATTCCTCCAGTGTATAGATGATAGCCAACATTTCCTTGTTGTAGATCTCATAGTCTTGTTCTATGGGAGACAGGAATTTGCTGTAGAATACAACTGGGTGCCATTTCTTGTTTCTGGGTAGCTGTTAGGAGAGGACTGCTCTAGTGGTAAGATCTAAACTATTGGCTTCAATGTAGAAAGGCTCTAAGTCCTGGGGTAATACAAGAACTAGAGCACTAGTAACTGCTGTCTTAAGTGCTTTGAAGACTCTGCACTCCTTAGCATTTTAGGCCCAGGGTGTCATGACTCAGCAAATGACTAAGAAGAAGTGCAGGAAAGTATTACATGACAAATGTCACACATAACTAGTCACATGTTAGGATGTCACAGTGTCACATCACATGAATGAAGTCACATGATGAGTGTGGGAGAGTAGTGCACAGACCATGTAGTAGTTGTATAAGTAGTATACAGAAATCCAATAGAAACTCCATCAAGTTCTCTTTGTCAACTCGGACTTGGAGTGTAATTAAGTTATCTCAGGCTAAGTCGCTATACTAGAACTCAATTCCACATCTAGAGCACCGTCCACCTTAAACCTTGCTCACCTTTACTCTCATAATCTTTTTGACTCTCAATCAGTGGTTATCACAATCACTAGTCACCTCTATATATAGCTGGAGACTTGTCAATTAGTTAGGGATTGATGGTAGAAGTATGGTACTAAGCTTGGGTATTGATACTGAGACCTGACCTCACAATTGAGTGGTGTTTAGTAGATACTTGTACTGTTCTTAGTATAAACCTTGTACTGGGGTCTATTATAACTTATACATGCAGAGGATTGATGGTTACTCTCTAGGAGGCTGTCTAGATTAGGGATCCCATTCATTGGGTGATAGTCTAATCCTAGTATTAAGGCAGTAGTTAGTAGGGCAGTAGGACTCTAGTTGGGTAAAGATCTTGCACCCCAGCAGACATAGTATAGCTAATAAGATCAATCATTTACTCTATACCACTGAGGTGTTGACACAATGTCTCAGTCCCAATACAACTTTCTCATGAGTGGTCTGCTCAACCAAAAGTATGCTCTTGCTAAACTAAGGGCAGAGTTAAAAGAAAGAAGGGGGAGAATATGTTGATGTTGTAAGAAGTTCAGTGTTATGAGACAGTTTCCAAAAAAGAAACTATTTCACGTACATTCACTAATTTGCTGAACAACATAGGCAAATACAACAGAAAGATATAAATAGTATGGGAAAGTGTTATGTAATACTAGGTAGTTATTAGTAAGAGGTCTTGTGATCATAGGAGGTAGGCACACAGACCATGTACAATTTGTATAAGTAGTAGGTCTAATCCAATGGGGAACTCTATTGAGTTCTTTCTTAATATCCACCTCGGATAGTCCTTAAAGTCTTCATGACTTAGTAACAACATTCAGGCACCTGGCCTATAACTGCAGGAATAAGAAGAAGGAGGTGAAGGGGAAACTGATTCCCCAAAATAAATTTGAAATGATAGCAAGTAGAGTAATGCAATGTAGAGTGAGGGAAGAAATAAAAGTAAGGAGGCAAGAGGTGTGTCACAAACTTTATTCAGACCATAACTCTAGGAATACTTGATCAATTTCAACAATCTAAATGGCCACCAAAAGCCCTTAAGAAGGCCTTTCAAAAGGTACCAAAAACATCTCAAAGCAATCAGTATTCACTGAGTTATCAGCAGATCAGTCAGTGATCACCAAGTCACCAGACACTAAATCACTGATATCTCAGGAACCACTTGACATAATCATTTGCTTTAACAGCCATTGTGAAGCTCTCTTCAATGCACTTCTTTTGGCCATAAATAGAACATGAGGCAATAAGATCCCATGGAGATACAAGGTCCTCAATGTTTGTACATAACACTGATCTTTATCCATAGATTATCATCTGTTCTTGAATAGAACAAAGGACTGCCCTAAGATGGTTAGGTTATCTCTATTTCAAGAACAATAGCACTCCTATATATAGAACAATAGGTAGTGATCA
>Ga0153919_100115_pt1 | contig 15936 bp, 10 predicted proteins | sample TSGA003MetaG_FD_104712 | JGI IMG/M metagenome (GOLD analysis project Ga0153919, IMG submission 104712) | Attine ant fungus gardens microbial communities from Georgia, USA - TSGA003 MetaG | ecosystem: Host-associated > Fungi > Mycelium > Unclassified | place: USA: Connecticut, Klassen Lab...
GTAGACATACAGTAAAATGGTCTAAAAATCTATTCTACCAGAAGACAGACACTGTGTTTTCCCTTTTTAGTCTTGGTTGGCCTTTGAACAGCAGTTCTAGGCCCAATTCTTTCCTGTCAATGTGGAGGCAAATGCCACCAATACTTTGGAAGAGTTCTACTACTACCAGAACAATTAGATAGTAGAGAACTATCTAGACTTCTTCTAGACCCTGGTCTCAGATGCCAGCTACTCCAATCCAAGGACCCTCATCATCAAATTCTAGAAAGAATTATATATAGGTATTCAAAATCAGATTACAACTATACTAGCTGGACACTCTAGTGACATGGACCCAAAGGCATAGTATGAAGTCACCAGAAGAATAGACCAAGCTTACCTAGTAAATAAGATCTTTTAATCTAACCAACAGCAACTCTCTCTCTACTTCACTCCAACCCATCTACCTCCCTTGTTAGTTATCCACTCCCCTCTACCTATAGCTTGCCCCTTGCTAGCTCTAACCTCTTTACCTCTATATTCTCTTTCTCCAACCCCATCTATGGCTATAGACATTGACACTGTCTAGAAACTCTACCCTGTACTTCCAAAAGGCTACTACAGGTACAGAGACACAAACCATTTGGTAAAGGACTACCCTACCAGATAAACATAAGACTGTTAATGGTAGAACAACAGAAGGAGTTAATAGAAGATCTCTTGGCTTTAAAAGATATAGTTTCCAAAGAAGAGAACCCTCTGGTAGAGGAGGATTTTGCATGATATAGCCAGTGAATAGTACACCCCAGTTGCCCTTAGTAAATAGATTCTGTATACTTGACATAAAAGAATCAAATACAAGAATATGTAAACCTATAGTCATACCCCTCTCCTCTCCTGCCATAATACCCATGACTTAGAGACTAAAATGGAAGAAGAGACTCTCAAAGCAACTCTCTATAAGTATGCTGGACACATGTAAAGCCTCCTTGATCCTTACTATAGAGCTCTGCACCACTGACACCAGTAAGGTCTACTCTGTCAAGGCACTTCTAGACTATAAAGCAACTGGAAGTTTTACTAACAGGGACTTTGTCTGTGACAAAGGAATCAACATCTGGAGTATCTCATACTCAATACCCATGTTCAACATAAATGGTATCTCTAACAAAGCTGAACAAATATCCAAAGTCATAGATGTTGTTCTTCAGTACAACACTTACTCATAGTAGATACTCTTTGTGGTCTCCAGTCTAGAGAAATAAGACCTGATACTGGGATACTCTTGGCTTAAGGATCACAATCTGGAGGTTAACTGGCAGAGAGACAAAGTACTGATGACTCATTATCTACCCCAGTATGAAGAATGTCAATTAATACAAAAGAAACACACTACATGGAAAAGGCAGGAAGTCCAAGCTATAAGTACCTGTCAGAATAAAGAGTTGCCTACACTGGCAGAAAACACTGACAAAGGAAAACCTTTGATCAGAACCAATGGATATGACTGGGAGCTTGGAGATAGGCTGTTTATAATACAGTTGCTACCAAGTATCATGAGTTACCTTAACTATGACCAAAGATATGTATTTATAGAATAATAGACAAGAGAATTGAACTAGCAGCCTCTTGGCTGGTTGTAGAATACCATCAATGTAAACAAGGGCAAATAGTGTACTTGTATAAGTAGCTGGTACAATTAAATGAGAACTTCATTAAGTTCTCTTTGTGACCCTCAAAGACTTAGCTACTGAGTTAACTCAACTTGAGTTGTATAACAGAAGAACTCAATGCTACTTCTTAGACACTGTTTACCTTGAGCCTTGTCTATTCTCTTAACTCTCACATTATTTTGACCCTCAACTAGTAATCATTGCAATCACTAGTCACTTCTATACATAGTCAGGCCCTTGGTTTAAGAAAACTTAGTAGTTAGTTAGGGACTGCCAGTGATAGTGTGGTATCAAGCCTAGGTATTATATCCAAGACCTGATCTTGCAATTGAATAGTATTTAGTAGACTACTTGTACTCTTTCACTTTATCAACCTTGTACTAGAGGTCCATTGTAATCCATATATACAGAGAAATAGCAGCACATCCTTAAGAAGCTGCTTAGAGTAGGGATCCTCTTCTTAGAGGTGATAGTGTAATCCTAGTACTAGAGCAGTAGTCAGTGAGACAGTAGATATCTGGCTGGGTGAAGATCTTGTACTCCAGTAGACATAACTTAAGTAAGATCAAAAAAACCTTTTACTTCAACCTTAGAGCATTAATACTATGTCTTAACAACAATATAACAACTTCCTGAGCAACATACTCAAAGAAAAACAAGCCCTCACTTCACTAAGAGCATAGTTAGAGGGAAGAAGAAAAAGAAAATGTTGGAGTTGTAGAAAGTTTGGACACCTGGTCCATAACTATAGGACAAAGAAAGAAAAGGAGAAGAAAAAAAGAGAAAAACCCCAAAATAAATATGAGATGTTGGTGACTAGGGTAATGTAGTGTAGAGTAAGAGATAAAATAGAAGTGAAATGGCAGGAAAGAGTGGAGGAAGTAAAGTGTTTTAGATATTGGGGGGTTGGGCACTGCAGATAGGAATGTCCAAACATAGAAGTAGAAAAATAGAAAAGGAAAAGTGAGCAGGCAGTGCATATGGTTGGTCCACAAAAGGCATAGCAAAAGAAAAGGCTGGCATATCCTATATAGAAAAAGATACAGGAATACTGTAATGAGGAGAGCATGCCCCCAGAAGAGGTGTTTCTACTTAAGAAGGGATAGATTATAGAGGAGACAATAGCAACCTATGTAGAGTGTAGAGAATGTAAAAACAAGAGGGTTCAAATCTATGAAAATCAAGAACAAGAGTTTCTTCTCAAAGGACAAGTAAAAAATATATAGTACAACCTTTTCCAGAAAGCATAAAACTGGAGGGAGAAAGAAGCAAGAAGAGGAGAGATAACAAGAGTGCAGTGTATAAAGTGTAAAAAAAGAGATACAATAAAAGAAAGAGTACTAGAATGAGAAAGAAATGAGATCCTGTGCCTAGAATATAGAACAGGAAAAAAGAAACCATAATGAAACTGGAGAGTGGTAGTACATCCAACAGAGAGAAAGACACAATAGAGTAGTACACAGACAGAAGTTCCAAAAAGTACAGTACAAGAGAAAGACAAGCAAAAAGACATCAAGAGAATGTTTAAAATATCAAAAAAAGTGTAGCTGAACATTGGAGTAGAGAAAGTGGATATACATGAAAGTATAACAGTAAAAATGCTCTTGGATAGCAGTACAACAAGGATGTTTATAGACAGAAAGATGATAGCAAGAAATAGATTTAAGTTGCAAAAGTTAAAAAAACTGGTGGTAGTAAGAAATGTAAATGGCACAAATAATAGCAAAGAAGCAATTACATACTAGGTGGAGGTAAATGTGTACTACAAAAGTTATGTGAAAAGAATGAAAATAGATGTATGTGATTTAGAGAGAACAGACATCATACTGGATATGCCATGGTTATAAGTACACAGTCCTGAGATAAATTAGAAGACTGGGGAAGTCAAAATGACAAGATGCCCATCAATCTGTGAGAGGAGTATAGTAGCAAAAAAGAAAACAGAAAAAAAAAGAAAAGTAGAGAAGAGAATCAAAACAATAGGAAAATCAGAGAAAAATGAACAAAAAATGTCAATAAAGGAGAAATTTAATAATGAAGTTAAATTAGATAGAGAAAAAGTGAGGAAGATGGTGCCACAGAGATTTCACAAGTGGCTTAAGATATATGAAAAAGCAGAATTGAAAAGAATGCCAGTGAAAAAACCTTGGGACCATACAATAAATATAAAAGAAGATTTTATACCAAGGAAAGGAAAAACATATTTAATGTCAAGAAAAGAGAAAGAGAAGATAAAAGAATTTGTAGAGGAACAGTTGAGAAAAGAGTATGTTAGACTCTCAAAATCACCCCAGACTTCACTAGTATTCTTTGTAGAGAAAAAGGACAGAAAGAAAAAAATAATACAGAACTATCAATACCTAAATAAAGAAACAGTCAAGAATAACTATCCATTGCCATTAATTTCAGACTTGATCAACACTATGGGTACAAAGAAAGTACTCACAAAGATGGATCTAAGATAGGGGTACAACAATGTACAGATAAAGAAAGGGAACAAATGGAAGGCCATCTTCACTACACATCTAGAGGTATATAAACCCATAGTTATGTTCTTTGGTCTCACAAATTCACCAACAACCTTCTAGGCAATGATAAATAATATTCTTAGAGACTTAATTGATACTGGAGATGTAATAGTATTTATAGACAATATGTTGGTAAGAATAGAGAATGAAAAAAAGCATAATAAAATAGTAGAAGAAGTATTAAGGAGGATGGAGGAGAATGACCTCTATATAAAACCAGAAAAATGTGTTTGGAAAGTCAAAGAGATCAACTTTCTTGGACTGGTAATGGGAGCAAAAGGAATTAAGATGCAAAAGAAGAAAGTAGTAGGAGTTCTTAAATAGCCTAGATCTAAGATGGTTAAAGAAGTATAAAAGTTCCTAGAGTTGGCAAATTACTATAGGCAATTTGTAAAAGATTTTGCTAAGCTAGCCAAACCATTGTATAAATTGGTTAGGAAAGATAAAAAGTAGAATTGGAGAGAGGAACAGAAAGCAGCATTCAAGAAGTGAAAAAAGATGTTTATGACAAGACCAGTGCTAGTAGCACCTAACTTGGACAAGGAGATAAGAGTAGAAGCAGATATATTAGAGTATACAACAGAAGAAGTATTATTAGTGAATTGTGAAGATAAAAAGTAAAAGCCAGTAGCCTTTATCTCAAAATTATTGAACAAAGTAGAAAGGAATTATGAGAATCATAATAGAGATATATTATATTGATAATCATTAGGTATCTAGAAGAGTGGAAGCATTTACTGGAAGATGCATAAGACAGATTTGAGATCTAAAGCAATCATAAAAACCTTAAATACTTCATGAGCAGCCAGAAGTTAAATAGAAGACAAGCATAATGGGCTCTATACCTATCAAGATTTGATTTCCACCTGAAACATGTACCAGGAAGCAGTATAGAACAAGCCAATAGCCTAAGTAGACAGCTAGACTGGTAGATTAGTATGGAGAGAGATAATGAGGATAGAGTATTAGTAAAAAAGAAGTGGTTAAAAGTGAGAGTGACATAGGTAACAGAGGTAGTAATTGAAGAAGTAGACCTACTAGAAAAAATCAGAAAGTTGAATGCAAAAGATGATGAAGTAATAAAAGCAGTAGAGGAGATGAAGCAAACAGGAGTAAAGATGTTAAGAGATGAAGAGTGGAGAGAAAAGAATAGCCTAATGCTAAGAGATGGGAAGGTATATATACTACAAGATGAGAAGCTAAGAGTGGAAGTAATCTGGCTACACTATAATATACCCATAAGAGGACATAGAAGATAGTGGAAGACAACAGAATTGGTTACTAGAAACTTTTGGTGACCAGAAATAACAAAGGAAGTCAAGAATTATGTAGAATCTTGTAATATATGCCAAAGAAACAAGAATTGCACAGAGGTACTGGCAGGAAAATTAATGCCTAATGCAGTACCAGAAAAACCCTAAAATCATATAACAGCAGACTTTATTACAAAGTTACCACTAGCATAGAGATATAATGTGATCCTGGTAGTATGTGATAGAATGACAAAAATGGCACACTTTGTGTCTAGTATAGAAAAGACTTTGGTATAGAGAATAGCAAGACTGTTCTGAGATAATGTCTGGAAATTATATAGATTACCAAAAAGTATTATAACAGATAGGGGAGCACAGTTTATAACAGGAATAATAAGAGAGTTAAATCAAATATTGGAGATCAACACCAAATTGTCAACAGCTTACCACCCACAAACAGATAGTTAGACAAAAAGAATAAATCAGGAACTAGAACAGTACTTGAGAATATTTATTGATTACTGTTAGGAGCAGTGGCCAGATTAGTTAGCAACAGCAGAGTTTGTATACAATAATAAAGTACAAATGAGTATAAAGGTGTTACCATTTAAGGCAAATAATAAATGGGATCCACATATGGGATTTGAGATAAGAAAGAAGAGAAAGTTTAAAAAAGCAGAAGAGTTTGCAAAGAGGATGAAAGAAGTATATAAGGAAGCAGAGGCAGCACTAAGGAAGAGTTAAGAAGAAATGAGGAAATATGCAGATAGGAAAAGAAGCAAGCCAAAGAAGTATAGAGTGGATAACTAGATGCTCTTGAACACAAAAGATCTTAAGTTTCAAATAAAGGAAAGATGTTCAGAAAAATTAACAGAGCAATTTGTAGGATCTTATAAGATAAAAAGGATTATATCAACAAATGCAATTGAACTGGAGTTACCAAGTACAATAAAAATACATCCAGTAGTAAATGTCAGTAGAGTATATATGTATAAAGATCAAGTAGAGGGCCAGAAAAATGAATGGCCTCTCCCAGTAATAATTAAAGGAAAAAAAGAATATGAGGTAGAAAAAATATTAAATAAAAAGAAGTTTAGAGGGAAGAATAGATAGCTAGTATGATAGAAGAGATATATAACAGAAGAAGATACTTGGGAACCAAGGGAGAACTTAGGGAATACAAAGAACCTAGTAGAAAGGTTTAAAAAAGAGTATGGAAAGGAGTCAAGATAGGTAAGAAAAGAAAACCATAGAGAGTTTCATAGAGGAGAATTACCAGGGAGATATATAGCAAAGACATTGTATGAATAGAATAATAAGAGGTTTGATCAGGAATATTAGGGACAATTGGAAAGAAATTGGAAAAATTGGAAAGGAATATAGAGAAGAACATTGGAAATGATTCAGGAAGAAGATGAACAAGAAATAAAGGGACCAAGGATAGAAGAGTGGGATGAAGAAAATGAAATGGGCAATCTACAAGACCTATACAATAAATTGTAAAGTCCTCAGAATAAAGACCTTTAAGAAAAAGGTACTGTTATGAGTTATCTTAACTATAACCAAAGATATATATTTATAGAATAATGGACAAGAAAATTGAACCAGCAGCCTCTTGGCTGGTTGTAGAATACCATCAATGTAAACAAGGGCAAATAGCATACTTGTATAAATAACTGGTACAATTAAGCAAGAATTTCATTGAGTTCTCTTTGTAACTCTCAAAGACTTAGCTACTCAGTTAACTTAACTTGAGTTGCATAATACTAAGCTCCTCCACTGAGAAGCTCTAAGCTGCTACTACTATCTCTCAGTGTCTAGCAGAAGGAGCCCATTGTAGTATAGAAGCCAGGGCTATCTATAGCCCACTGCTTAGCTATACCCAGAGATTTAAAGCCATGTTTGCTAAAGAGAACTTCAACATCCTCCTAGAGTACTACTATTGGGACCATGCCATTAAACTCCTTTCAGGCTTGGAACCCAAGTCTTTTAAGATATACCCCTTATATCCAGTAGAACAAAGAGAGCTCAATGTCTTTCTGGAAGAAAACCTACAGACTAGACATATTAGACTATCCAAGTCCTCTATAGTAGCCCTAGTGTTCTTTATCAAGAAAAAGAACAGTTCCCTCTGTTTGGTCCAAGACTATCAAGTGCTCAACTCCATGACTGTTAAAAACAAATACTTTCTTTCCTTGATCTCTAAGCTTGTCTTGCAACTCTGTAGGGCCAAGTACTTTACCAAGCTTGATGTCTAGTAGGGGTTTAATAATGTTTGTATCAAACCTAGCAATAAGTGGAAGACTGTCTTCCATACTAACCACAGTCTGTTCAAGCCTCTCATAATATTATTTGAAATGACCAACAGTCTAGCCACCTTCCAAATAATGATAAACAACATCTTCTAAGATCTCATTGCTGAGGGTATAGTAGTGGTCTATCTGGACAACATCCTCATCTTCACCAGGTCCATAAAAGAGCATACACAAGCTATCTGGAGAGTGTTAGAGATTCTGGCCAAACACAAGCTGTTTCTGTGCCCTGAAAAATGTAAGTTCCAGAGTAGATCAAATACCTAGAACTTGTTATCTCAGAGAATGAAGTCTCTATGGACCCCATTAAGATGGCTGGAGTCTACAAATAGTCTATCCTAGAGAACCAGATAGATATCTAGGCTTTTCTCAGATTTGTCAACTTCTACCAAAGGTTTATCCAAGGCTTTTCTACAATAGCATACTCCTTCTTTAATCTCACTTGTTCCAACCAAGCTTGGACATGGGCTGAAAGAGAACAAAAGACCTTCAATGACCTTAAGATAGTGGTGACTTCTGCTCTGGTATTAGTATCATCTTAGGATTCAGACTCCTTTAGGATCAAAGTTGACAGCTTAGATTTTACCATGGGTATGGTCCTGTTCCAGCAGTCTCTGTCAGATGGTAAATGGTATCTAGTGGTTTTCTATAGCAAGTTGTTATCTCTGGTGGAATAGAATTACAAGATCTACAACAAGGAGATACTGGCTATCATCTGGGTTCTAGAAGAGTTGAGACATTTCCTTAAAGGAGCAGCCTATCCAGTGGAAATTTGAATAGACCACAAGAATCTCAAGTACTTTATAATGGCCAAGAAACTCAACTGTTGTCAAGCTTGTTGGTCCTTGTACCTCATCTACTTCAACTTCACTCTCTACTACTGCCCCAGATGGTCTATGGGGAAGCCTGATGCCCTGTCCCAAAGACCAGATCATGAAACCAGAACTGGCAATAATAGGAGTATCATCCTACTCTATCTAGAGCTTTTCACTATTTGTACACCTGAGGAAGTAGAGCTAACAGGGGTTGAACAGAAAGTGCTGTCTGAAATCCACTATAGCAATTATAAAGGAGACCTTGAAGGGCCTGTCACCAAAGCAGCCCAAGAGCTCTGCCAGTCTACCAATAGATCAATACACTTGTCAGAGTAATCTAATATCAATGGGTTATTCTACTTCCAAGGTAAGATTTATGTACCCTAGAACCTGGAACTGTGAAGGCAGATCATCTTGCCATATTATGATTCCAAAATAGCAGGGTACCCTATTCAGCTGCTCTGAGACACATCCACCAAACAGATATCAACACCATTTTTGGACTCTAGATCCATTGCTTTGAAATGCAGCAACCTTGGAAAAGGGGTAAATGTAAGGGGACTGCACCAAAGTCCACTCCTGATATACTAGTACTAGTGTACCAGAGTGACCATACAACTTATTAAATTCCAATTATCTCATATTTAATTAGTTACCTACTTCTGCATTCCTGTCCTTGATAGCTGAGATGTCCTGTAGTCAAGGGAACTTGTATATATAATATAGATTACTCTCCAGGAGTCTCATTCTATCCTCTGAGGTTTCTCCTGGAGTCACTCTATTCTAGTTGCCTTTATATCAACTGAAGTGATTGTTCAGAAAAAACTTAATAGAGTTCTCTGTTAGATTGCACTAGCTACTTATACAAATATCTATTGGTCTGTGTACTTGTCTCCTCTGATCACATGACCCTTACTAATAACTATACATATCTTACATAATCTTTCCCATGCTAATTATATCTTTTCATAATCTATTATATATGCAAAAAGGATATAGGAAGATAGTACTTGGTAATTGCTTAGTCAAATTTACCTAATCATTCCCACAGTCTCTCTTTTCACTCAAGAACTCCACAAAATTTGAATAAATTTATTAGAAATTAGAAAAAATCAAAAAAAAATTAGAGAAAAATTGTATTTTACTTTCTCTTTTTTTCTCTAAATTTGGACAACAAAATTCAATTATGAATATCTTTCTCTTTTCATATTCAACTCAAATTGGATGTGTGGAAGGAAAATAAACATGTACAAATAGAGATTGATAATGTCAGCTTATTGACTTCTTTATCTTTGATCACTATCTTCTGTCTCCCCTCTTTGCTCTTTTATCCCTTTACTCTCTCTATACCTTGACTGGATACCAGGCCCTAGGTATAAAGGAGACAGTACTCTACAACTATGGTGTAGAATATGGTTGGTGTAACTAAGCTCAGGTCTACCCTCCTAGACAGACTGTTTTCTTAAGCAGTGCTGTAGTAGTATATCTATATATCTTTCTATTAGTAACCTGGTGCTTGGGGTCTATTGTAATCCTTATATGCAAGGGAATAACAGCTGCCCTTTGAGAGAGTTGTTTAGAGTAGAGATCTCCTTCTTAGGAGTGATAGTATATCTTTATTCTTAGGGTAGTTGTAAGTGAGACAGTAAGACAAACTGTAAGAAATGGATTCTGTTGAAGAAGAATGTCAGGCTAAGAGAGCTAAGGAGTGAGCACAGTAGTATATAGTTGTTCTAGAGAATCATTACCTATCTGCTTTGCTCCAAAATATTTCTCCAGCTCCTGTTTGAAATAGAAGAAGAGGTAAAGGGGAAAGAAGATTCCATATAACTCCTGTATATATTCTACAGAATCTTGATGATGCTATGCTTGATTTGCACAGATATCAACTTACTGAACAACATCAACTTCTTAATCATTTGCAAATTACAAGAGTAGAGGCAAAAAACAAAGAGAAATGGAAGAGAGACAAATATAGCAACAGAGAATAGTACAATAGTTGGAAGTATTACTTACAAGCAGAAAAAAGAGTTCATATAGTTCAAATCAACCAAATAATGGAGGAATAGAAGAATAAGGATGCAAATGCTTTTGATTATGAAGGACAGTAGAATAGAGATGGTAATGGAGACCTAAATGTGGATAGAAATATACAGGAAAATATTCTAAGAGTTGTAAGTAACAAATTTCATTTATTGTTAATAAATGAATTCTAACAAAATATTACAGGATGTTAGAGAGAGAAATATTCAAGAGATTGATATAGAAAATGATATAATTCAGGTATGTTAATTTTTGTATAACAAAATTCTATATACTCATAAATTATTAGGATCAAGAAGCTGTTGTTGCAGATGATATTCCATTATCTGTTCCTTATTCTGCACCTTATCTACTTGCTAGGCAGCTATTCTTGGAAACTGATATATAGTATAACAACTTGGGCATATTGACTGTTATCTGCTCTCACTGTCATGCTTTTCACTTTGACTATAAGAAACTTAAATCCTTATGGATTAATTATTCCAAATTTGGCATATGCTGTCTATAAGGACAGATCTAACTATCTCCTCTCCAACCACTTACTGGAATTCTTCACAACTACTTGACTGGAGATGATTATTCCTCAAGAGAATTTTGTAATAATATACAACAGTATAATGTAGCATTTACTATGACTTTAGTAGGAGTCAAAATTAACAACTCAGTTACTAGGCAGCTAGGCCCTTACTGTTTCAAAATCTAGGGAGAGCTTTATTATCTCACTGGTACTTTTCTTCCTCATGCAGATTAGACTCCAATATATGTACAAATCTATATTCTTGATACAGTAGAGCAGCTTAATATCAGGAGAGCCAACAACAATAATCTAGATCCTATAGTAATAGACAATATTCAAACAATGTTTCTGGATAGTCATTCATATATTGGCCAGTACTGTCATGAGCTTATCAGGAACAAACTAGCAGATGAGCAGCAGGAGATCAGGATTAGATTGTATATAGATCTATAGCATGATCAGTGAACTCACAATCTACCTATTGCTGAAGAAATTGCAGTTATTATTCCTGAGAAAGGAATCTATCATACAATAGATAATAGAAATGTAGTATTACAGGCAAGAGGAGAACAACTTGAGCAAATAAGCCAGAACAGTCCTTCATATGCTGCTTTCCATTATATTCTATTGTTCTCAAAGAGGAGGAATGAGTAGCATCCAAGAATTTCAATTTGTGATGCTCAACTAAGAGAACAAGGGGACAGTAAAAGACAAAGAGATAAAAAGGAACAGGCTTGCTCATAGGTGGTCTCTAATACATACTACTATGCCTATCATTTTTATATTAGAGATGGTCCTTAGCTACCCCTCTTTTATAGTGGAAAACTATTTCAGTAGTTTGTTGTTGATGTATAGGCAAACTGTGGACAGAAAAAACTCAACTGGACTAGAACATATTAACATACCCTCAGATCTAAGCTTTATCAGGGACTATAGGATGCTACTGTACATAATAGATATAATGGAGAAGATGTTAAGTCTTTGGAATACAAACTTATTCTTTTTTCTTTTCATATAGACAGTTCTAGGTTTATGACTTAGTTATTCCAGAATACTATGGCCATTTATAGGCATTTTCACAAACTAGATCTATTTCTCACTATGACTGCTAATCCCAAGTGGCCAGAAATTGTTCAGTCTTTTTCCTAAATAAATAGCCACTGATCATCCTAACATTGTATCATAGGTCTTTGAGCAGAAGAAAAAAGTACTTCTCAAGCTCATTGATTATAGCTTCTTTGATACTGCAGTAGCTCATATTTATACCATTGAGTTTCAGAAAAAAAGTCTTCTTTATATTTATCTGCTCATCTTTCTATACCCTCAAGATCGCATTTGAGATTCTTATTATATAAACTCTATGATTTCAGTACAGTTACCTGATCCTCAACTACAGCTACTTTTCTATACAAAAGTCACCAAATATATGTTGTATAGTCCATGTGGTACTAACAATCCCTAAGTCAAGTGTATGGTTAATGGATAATATAGTAAATGCTTTTCCAAAGACCATAGAGAAAAAACAGACTGGACTGAGGACAGTTATCCACTTTATACTAGGCCTGACAATGGCTTAGTTTTTGAACACAATGGGGCCAATTTCACTAATCAATATATAGTTCTTTACTGTCCTCAACTTCTTCTTCTCTTTAATTGTTATATTAATATAGAGGTCTCTGCTGGATTGGGAACTATCAAGTATCTGAGCAAGTATATTTACAAGAGTTCTAATAGAGTAACTATAGAGATTAGTATTAGGATATAAGATGAGATCAAAGCATACTTGGATAGTCAGTTTACTGGTCCAACTGAAGCTTACTAGAAAATCTTTGAGTTTAACATATATAGAGAGTTACTAGCTATCCAACGTCTTTTTGTCTATTTTCCTAATGAGCACTATGTTAACTTTCATACATACTAGACTGTCAATGAAGTATTGGCTAGGCAAAATATAGAGAAGACTCAGCTGACTGCTTGGTTTGACTACAACTCTGTATATGATGATGGTTTGGGTCTTATCTACTGGCAGTTTCCTCAATATTATATCTAGAATACTAAAGTCAAGTTATGACATCCAAGATAATGTACCAAGGTAATTGAAAGGATGTACTTTGTGTCACTATCAAAGGGAGAACAGTTCTTTTTATGACTTTTCTTAACTATATTTGAAGATAGAAAAAGTTGGGAGTATCTAAGGACCTAGAATGGCCAAGTATTTGTCATATTCAAGAAGGCATATATAGTAAGAGGATTACTGGAGGATGATTATGAGTGGAGAATTTGCTTGAAGAAAACAATTGCAATATAGTCTAGAATGGTATATCATTGGTTGTTGGCAGTGATTTTGCTGACTAATAAAGTAGCTGAGTCTCATGTTCTCTGGGATCAATTCAAGGCTGAATTGTGTGATAATATCAAGCACAAACTACATCATATGAGCTACTATCAAGCTAACCAGAAGATACCAGAGGATGATGTTTATAATTATAGCCTTTGGGATCTAAACAGGATGTTAATAGGAATGGAAAGAAGTCTTGCTGAGTTTCTACCCATGCCTCTTTTACAGCAACAGTGGAATTACAGAATACCTAATCTTCTCTTACAGGCTGAGCAGTATAATGCAGATGAAATGGCAACTTTGGTAAATGAGCAGAGGGCAATGTTTAATCCTGAACAAACTACTGCTTTTGATGCTGTCCTAGAGTCTGTCACCAACAACTAAGGTCATCTTTTCTTTATTTATGTTGCTGGTAGTTGTGAAAAGATATTTCTTTGTAACACTATTGCTGCTGAGATTAAAAGGAGAAGATAGGTAGTACTATGTGTAGCATTATCTGAAATTGCTACTCTTTTGCTAGATGAAAGAAAGACATCTCATTTGTACTTTAAGATTTCTTTTTCTATCAATAAGGACTCTATAGCTGGACTGAAATATAATAGTTACATGTTTCCAGCCATCCAGCAGACTAAGGTTATTATTTGGGATAAAGTTCCATGTAGTACAAGTATAACATTGATGTTATTAATCAATATCTGAGAGATTTGCTTGAAGTAAGTGATTACTTGTACTTGATAGCTGTTGAATTAATATATTATCTAAAATGATCATCTGTTTAGTGGAATTACAGTGGTATTTGGAGGGGATTTTTGTCAAACTTTGCCTGTAGTATCAAGAACTTGATATATCTCTATAGATTTCCTCTACAAAGAGATACTGCCACTACTTGTTGATGTGTTTCTTTAACATCTCAGGCACAATATACACTTGGGCCACTCTGAAGCTGACAATCAACATACTCAGTGGTTGTTGAAAATTGGTGCTGGATCAACTATGGATAATAATAAGATGATACAAGTTTCTCAGTCTATAGTTTGCACTAATCTCAATACTCTCATCAACAGGATCTATCCAGGAATTGGCAACCCAAGAGTTCAAGATGACCAATACTTCTTGGAGCATATTATTCTCTGTTCTAGAAATAATGAGGTATATAATATTAATAAAGCTATTCTTTAACAGTTCAACCTAGTACCAAATGCAGAGGTCTATATCTTGAGAAGTGTGAACTCTATGTCTGAGAAAGATGAAATGCACCATGTCTATCCTGTAGAGTTTTTTCAATAACTTAATAGTAGTGGATTGCCTCTTGCTTTACTTTGTCTCAAGATTGGCTGTCCAGTTATCTTACTGAGAAACTTGGATCCAGGAGAAGGACTTTGCAATGGAATAAGAATAGTGGTATTGAATGTGAGGAGAAAGGTGCTCCAGTGCAGAATTATTAGCAAGGATAGGAGGTTTAAAGGAAAGGTTATGTTGATTCCAAGGATCAGGTTATCACCTAATGCAGACAAATTGTCTATGCCACTCAAGAGACTTCAATTCCCAGTCAGGTTGGTCTTTGCTATAACTATCAACAAGTCTCAAGGACAGTCAGTAGAGCATGTGGGGATCAATTTGCAGACATTAGTGTTTTTACATAGACAACTTTATGTGGCATTTTTAAGATGTACTTTACTATTGAACATTTCAGTACTTCTTTCAGAACAGAGCTAGGAGAGCAGAAAGACACTTAATATAGTATATAAAGAGATATTCAATAGTATTAGATTATAGATTGTATATATATGGACAATGGACTTGAGATTAATTTCTACTATAATATCAGAAGTGAGTGAGTAAAGTCAGTCAGAATAGTTAAGTCAGTAAGTGATTGAAGAAATATTACATAGAAAGTTGAAGAAGAGAGCATAGCAGACTAATTTCAACATATACTCAACTATTCAGAATTAGTAGAGGATTCAAGTCAGGCCATAGGCCTGGATAAAAGCCTTGTGTGATATATGTTTGGGCTCCCACTAGGCACACAGGTCTGTGTTGCTTAGTCATCTATCAGTAATAGGATAAGTCTAGCTAATTCAATGTGAAATTCCATATTAGAACAGACATAGTGTTTATTGAGACAATGATTTAGAGTTCAACCCTTAGACAACTTCTTGCATAGTTGTTCTTAATCTGACACTTGTCTAGTATATTAGGAGGCTGGTGGCTTTGATCACATGCATAGAAAATGGTTAAGAAGCCATTTTTCTCTTGTATTAACCTCTGAGTTGTAAATGATTTAGCCCATGTATTAATTGACACAAATAAGGCCTCTTGTGACTCAAAATGTCTCTCAGGAAAAAACCCCTTAAAAGTTATAGGAGAGAGGCAGTTGGTTGGGAAGGCCATGGCCATGGTCACATTATTTGAGTCAAATTTATTGGTGAATTAAACATGTGGAATTTTGCCTAATAACCAGACTGATCCTATGACTGA
>Ga0153919_100117_pt1 | contig 15809 bp, 15 predicted proteins | sample TSGA003MetaG_FD_104712 | JGI IMG/M metagenome (GOLD analysis project Ga0153919, IMG submission 104712) | Attine ant fungus gardens microbial communities from Georgia, USA - TSGA003 MetaG | ecosystem: Host-associated > Fungi > Mycelium > Unclassified | place: USA: Connecticut, Klassen Lab...
CAAATGATGTTCGTCTTCTCTCCCTTTCGCGTTGAGACCGCTGAAAATGCCACCTCGACTGGTCACGCCCGGAAAGGATAAACCATGCTCATCGTGGTGATTTGATCGCTTGAGCCACTTCCTTACTAGCCAAACGTACATGAGGGCTTTGGTCTTCTTCAAATCGCTGGGGCACAAGAGGCTGCTGCTTCCCAAAGCTGAAACATAGGTCGGCTGGATACCAAGCACGGGTGGTCTAGATTGTAATTGCTGTAACTGTGTTTGGAACATTGCAGAGCATGGACTTGGCTGGTGTGAGTGAGTCGGGGGGTGAAGCAAGACCTGAGGGGTTGCAGATGAAGGGTTGTGAATAACACTTCCAACCTCAACACCTTCATTTGTAGTTGCCAAGCTGGAGGCGCTCATGTTCGGAGATGGGAGATTCTTTTCCCCGACGTCCGGCGAAGGAATACCAAGACAGGCCCCTTGTCCTTCCAAAGAATTATTGACATTCGACGATGAAGACGAAGAGGAACCCGTAATCCGTGACAGCTTGGGCTTGTTATTCTTCAGTACAGATTTCAGAGGTGCTGCGAAGGCCGTCAGACTAGTATTTCTGGTATGACCCGTTCCGGATTTACGTGTAGATACAGAGAAACCATGCGCCTGCTGATATGATGGCCTGGGAGTTGTCTGAGGTAATTCCTGCAGAGGTTGAGAAATCACGACAGAAGCGGATATGGATGAGGCATCGGATACGACAGCCAGTTTCTTGTTCGAACTAGTTTGGAAAAGTTTCCCGAAGATATTCCGCTTCGTTTGACCTAGAGACTGCGGTTGAGGGATTGGAAGCGTAGGCGTGGAATCAGTCCCGATAGCAGAAAAGGCTGCGGGTTGCGGACTATGATGCTGCGGTTGCGTATGCACAACATTCAGGTACGAGGAATCGGCCGACTTTCGATTGACAGAATGGAGAGAGATGGCAGACGAATTCGCATTGAGATGCCGTGCCGGCGTGTGGACTTGAACAGGTGGAGTGCCAGAGAATGTCGAATTCTGAACTGGTGAAGATTGGTGATCGTCTACAGTCATGTTTACACTGTTCCTACCAGTGTGGGATGACACATCTCCCCAAACTTCAACGGGTTCGAGAGAAACCAGATCAATGAGAACGATTCCGCGTCGTTGAAACTTGGCTATCTTTGCATCAGTTCCAGCGTCAACGATAACATTGGTCATGACATTGTGAGCTTGTAAGTTGTATAGTGGGACAATAGTGCGCCTCAAAGATGCGGAAGACGATGCGACGGACGAGAATGAAGACGTAGATGATGCATAGTTATGGTAGGATATATTGGAACGCAGCGATGAGCAACGGGTGAGATTGGTGTCTGTAACAGTACTCTGAAAGGATGCACTGGATTGGGAGACCATGCCATTTAGAGGTTTAATGTTGGGTGGGATCAACTGAACTTGCAAATTCAAGGGATGATTCGACTTTGAGGGCGGAGGTCTAACAATTATGAAGCTCTACAAGGACAATTTAGGTCAAAGTGGCCGAGGTACGGTAATAAAATTACCTCATTTAATGCCTTTTCCCGAGACTTGGACATTGGTTGGGGTTGCTGTTGCTGTTGAGGACATGATTCCTGCAGATCTTCTTGTTCATCCTCGGACTCTGGATCATCCTGGCAAAACTGGGGTGGTTTCTGGATACCAGCACGCTCGATATGAAGAGCGGAAGGAAGAAACGATGCGATGGAGGAAAACATTACCGTAGGCACAGACTGTGTAAATGAGAGTAATGAGAGTGGAAAGCTGAGGTCAGTGTCATATAGTTGCTCATACTGTCATCACAATTATGTCAGCGCCTCTTGCCGGCATCTGTCCTTCCTTTTTGATCACATCTGATTAGGACTGAACATGTCTCCACGGCATCAGTTGTCAATTACTTGCAACTGCGGCCGGAATGTTTTTTCTTACCAATTCTTACCAGCTAGGCAGGCAAACCTTTTTGGATCTCTGACCTATGTTTTCCAGAATTAAACTCGACTGCTTCCAATGAGGCTAGCTGTCTTTGTCCTTAAGCAAAGGATCTGAATAGGAATAAAGCAAACTGATAAACGGAATAAACGTCAGTAACGGTTCAAGTCGAATTACACCGGTTGAAAGTCAGTGAAACATGTCAACGATTACCAACCATCAACATGGGACTGCATGGCACTCTAAAGACAATCCTGAGTCAACGTTGTCCAGCAAAGGTCGTGAAGATAACCTGATTTATTTGTGTTCATCTTCAATATGGAGTTACCTCTCTTAGTCTACTTATTCTCCTGTTGATCTACTTACACATAGCAGCCTCGTTGGTGAGATACTGAATTCACGAAGGACTCTTGGTGGATGACTGGACATTCAACCGGTTGGACTTCCCGGGCAATAAAATCAAACACGTGAAAACCCAGGACCAGTGTAACTTGCATGGAGATGGACTGAGGTGTCCGCTTTTGGTCAGCATGACGGAAGGCTCGACCAAAAAGCGTGTCGGAAAGTAATGATTAAAATTTAACCAAGAAGTCTATTGACAGCAGATCAATGTTGTTGAAAATGCTCCGGCGATGACGTCGCCTCTGGTTGTCACTTTCCACAGTGTAAGCGAAACTCATCACTTACGAATGGTTTTCTATTTTCGGATAGCTCAGGTACTCATAGAAAACGGCAGACCTCGGCATCATCGAACACAACAATCAGTGCTCGGGCTGATCCTATTTATCCCGACTCCAGTCTGTCCATTTGAGATCGCGGGCACATGATGGACGTCTACTTTATACAACTGGGTGGTTGATTCCATGAAAAGATATAGGTGAGATCAGGTTCTCGACTTTTCGGCGAGCATTATGAATAGATGGTGAGTGACGTTGACCAACTTCTATTCAGGCGCACAAATTCTCGAGCTCTACCGCGGGACAACCTTGACTTTCCGAGGCATGTATCTTCACTTGCGGTCTACCAGCGCACAGATGAAATGAGGACAAACCCCGTGAGTCATCCATCCCTCCTCGGATCGACTTCCAATTGTCCTACTACATACTCATTGTTTTTTCAAGTGGGGCTGCTTCACTTCCCAACTCTATCAAACAGCACTGGGCCCTCTCAGGTCTTCAGCTAGACAAGGGTTAATACCAAGAGTCTGACATTTTCCACGAGATAGAGTTTTTCAAGCTCTATCTGAGGAAGGGCCGTTGAGTTCACGTTGTGTCCGCGGTGAAGGTCGCGTTGACGTTAAGCCAAGACGCTTGGGCCCAGCAGCCCCAACTTTGGCCTAGAACAGCGATTTAAGTGCTATTGTAAGTCTTGTTTGCATTCACTACCTACGTTTTTATCGCCGACATCACCGAAATCACGCTTGTTGACAGTCATATCGCTTGTTGGATGGGCGCGGTTAATATCCACGTCTGTATCTTATCACGGTATTGATTTCTCTTCATTTCCACCTTTTACCCACCTATATATCTTGCAAGTTGAACATCAAAACCACGCTTCGCGGCAGAGAAACCTCTTGTTATTCCGGAGGAGATGAGGAATTATTTGTGCTGTCAGAAAGCTTCGGCGACAAACACCGCGAAGAACACCGCAAATTCTAATGTTATGAACACCTATACGCCACCTCAAGACGATCGGGTACATCTTCAGTGCAGATAAAGAAACACCGTGTCTATAAATAGCAAAGGTTGACTTTCTGCGGTTCTATATCCGAAGTCAATCATTTTATGTGAAGTATCAGGGTGTTCACCTTTCCCACCCAGAAGTGAGCATGGCACGGCTGATCGTGGCCCATTACTCCCATCCCGACTCCATTTTCTTACATACAGTCGAATCATAGAGATGACCTTCATTTACAGGCTTGTCATGCATGTAGGCTCGCTCCACCTATCGCCATGTGTGAGTAATAATCCTGACTCAAGGGTGTGGTAGTCCCACGGAGAGAACGGATGGGACTCGATTCAGATGCTGAAAGAGATTGAAATCGGAGTTCGAGACACGTTTGTTGTTCAATCGGAAGACTGCCTTTTTCATGAGAATTCCTCGCACTTTGCATTGTCAACTTGTTGATCATTTCAATACCAAGGTCATACTCCACAATTTTTTAATGACCGTCAAACCCTGAGACCTATGAATGAGGAAATTTCAAGAATGATAACACGTTCATGTAGGGTCTCTCCCGTGCACATCATGGGCTTATTTCTCCCGGGTCGACTAATGACGGGATGTATGTTAAGTTAGTAACGTGTTTCTGCCATTCATGGACATTGTAAATTTTCTTTCCTATGTCAAAAATATCTTCTTTTCAAGAGCCGAGTAATTTTCGAAGCCTCACAATGTCATATGCCAAAAATTCAAACGAGTAAGGATTTAATAACGTGGCATGTCTCGCGGAGAGCCAGCAGATCTGACTGTGATGAGTTCTTTAGGAGTAGATAGTCAGAAGAGATCTTTTGAGTGATTTATGTGACGTGACTGATTTCCGCCGTTTTGTTCTGGCCATTTTTTCTGTGGTCGACATGACCATACCACAGTAAGCAAACTACAGTGCCGAGACGCAGAGGAATCACATGAGAATCGAGATTAATCCACCACCTAGCACGAAGGAAGTGAGCGTTGGATGTGAAGTGGGCATTAGAATGTCTGAAGTCTTTTGGCTACGGTCAACAGGCAGGAAGTCCGCCTGCTTCAACGTTTCAATAACACCAAAAGCACAAAAATTCAGTCCCTCTGGTCTGCCATTACTTCATTGTAGTCGTTGGGTCAAAAATATCTGGCTCCTTCGATGTGACTTCTGGGAGCCACCACGATAAAGAATGACTTGAGCATCCAGTCCACATTCCCGGATAGTTGCCCAATCGTGAAGCCAGGTCGGCGGTCGTGTGAGGTTATTCCGAGTTGAAGACCGAACCGAGCTCAAGAGGTGCTAGCAACTAAACTGACATTGAGGCGACACTCAGACGTCACTGAGAATGGGCTCCGACTGAAAACCTTCCATTTGCTCCGAGAGCTTTTTCGTAATGCTCAAACAGCATAGCGACCCTCTTTCTTGTCTTGTACTGAGAAGCCACCTGTAATGGTCCATCTCCTTTAACTAACAAGCGAAGGGTCGAGCAAAGCAAAGGGTCGAGCAAAGTAAGGTACCATCCTCATCGGGTCGAATTGAGCCTTGAACTAAGATGTAGCCAAAATATTAGAAAGCCTCGTGCTATTCGAGGAACTGCTATTCTCTCATGCATGTAGGGGTTCGAGTGTACCAGTTTAAACTATAAGGTCCTGCCAGTACAGATAGAAGGCGTCGGAGTTATTGTTATAACGAGATCTATGCATTCAAATGAAATCTCTGTTGTGTGCCTCGGAAATGGTGCTGACAAAGTGTCAACTCGGACACCGGTTTCGGTAATCTTCAGGCTTTGAACTCAATTCTAGTTTTTCCCTTCAAATCCGACTCCTTCGCAGGCCAGAGAGGTGTGATCTGAAAGTATGATTAACTACTAAATCAGTTGCAGTCAGATTTCATCTCCAACACGCGAGTGGCACAATATTTAAGCTGGAGGAATGAGTCTGCATATTAAGTCAACTTTCTGTCTTTCCCAGCCTCAGAATGAGCTCTCCACATATTTCAGTGCGTGAAAATCATCTCAGATATTCTCGTGCTAGTCTTGATTCCGTCCAGTCAAGCACTCAGGAAGACTACTATCTAGAAGTTCCAAGGACACCGAAGCGGACACCAATGGCTTGTAAATTCTGTAGGGGTGAGTAGCTTCTGAAACCCTAGCAATCATCATCAAAATCTCCAGGTCGAAAAATGAAGTGCGATGGGAAGAAGCCCTGTTGCTCCAACTGTGATAAAAGGGATGTTACTTGCGAATATGCACCTGTGTGAGTTGGAATTGGAAGTTTCTCTTGAGTGAATTGCCGAGTCTGAGATTTATCTCCTTTAGGAATGCACCCCAAAAATAGCGATGATCGTGCTTCTGCTTCTGAATTTTGATTGTAAGGAATGAACCATCCAGCTGTTCGATCTACTGACCCTCTGGCAGTTATCTAACAGAGGGTGCCTCCGATTATGATAATTAATTCCTGGATGATAATCTATTATGCTATTAGTTCACCGACCTTTACCCTCGTAAGATTTGTTGTATTGAGGATAAATTATTATGGCACAAGAAAAACGACATTTCACGATATGTGAATGTGGGGACAATTCCACCAGCCAGATTTCGAACTAGATGTAAAAAGTTCCATGGTTGTCCGGATACTCAAAGCCTTGTGACTGTAGCATGGAGGCAACAACGAGGATTTCGCGTTGCACATCGGAATGGTTTCAGGAAACAGACTTCTTTCCACAAAGTACCAAGTTCTCTTGGAAGTTCCCTTGAGTCCTGAGAATAAGGAATTCTCGGGCATCGGACAAAAGCACCCCAGCCGCGCCGTCCAATACTAGGGGGAAGCATATCTACTCCGAAATCACGATAGATGGTGAAAGTACATGAAAAACGTGAAGTTTTTCTTGATTTGCCTTCTAAGGTTTCTTGATCTGAAGACATCGACTAATTTTTTGGGATGAGTCTGCGAATGCTGAGTGACTCATTTAGTAGACGCGATCAAGAAAAGGCACAAGAGAAACTCAAACCACACGACAAATGAATGTTTCCGGTATCACATTTTGAGAGGGTCTGCAGAACTCCAGATGCAGTTACAAAGTCTTGATCTTTGTTCAGCTGAGTGTAAAGATAAAGAGAAAGGTCACATGTGTCACGAACCCTACAACGAGCTCCCGCGGTCGTTTGCGACTAACGATCGACGTTGAAACCTTGGTTTCACAAATTGCAATTGATACTATCAGGCACTCGGAATTGGACTATATGGAAAATCAAGACTTAGATGTCCCTCCCATTGATAATTATCGTCTCGGGAATCGCGATGTTTTCTATGTACCCAACTTTCTATCGGTAAGTGATGTGGTTATCGTGTCAGTACAATACAGTTTCCGGGAGAACCTACTAGGAAGAAGAGGAGCAGTATATTCTGCGTAAGGCAAGTTGTATGTGATCAGCAGTGCCTGATGGTGTTTGAGGGTGTTCTCGATAGATACGCGACTCACCTCGACAGAAGTGGAAGCAACTAAGAAACAGAAGGTACAGGTTTCATGTTTCTCACAAATAATACCATTCAAAAAGATCATTAGGCTGCAGATATTGGGTAAGGTGTCCAACAGCCAGAGTCCTGCAATACTCACATCATAAACTCGCAAGGCGGAGAGATCACGTCCAAGGGCTTGCTTCCGCAGACGCTCCCATCGTATTTGACATCGTGGTAAGTTTACATCGGCACATTCGTTCAGCGTATCAATGGGGTTGATAATACTAGCCCTGCCATTATAGACCACCTTAAGGAAACAGGGGCTTTTGTTCAATCTCCCCATCAACAACCAAATCATGTTATTCTAAATGAAGTAAGCGGAATCCCAAATATTGCTCAAGCTCAAGCCAACCCTTTTGATAGTACAAGCCCGGACAGGGCATCATGGTACTTGACTTAATGACATTACACTTCCTGATACTCATATCACTCATACATAGCCCCATGAAGATGGCCCCAGGTATTTTCCCGTAGTGGCCACCGTATCTCTTGGTTCACACACAGTTTTCAACTTCTACCAATACAAAGGCGCCAGAATGGAAGATACTGAAGGAAAAGTTGTCGACTCTGTACCAGTGTTCTCCATCCTTTTGGAACCTCGTAGTCTCGTAATCTCCTCGGGGGACATGTACACGTCCTACTTGCATGGGTCAGTATACGCCCAAGGGCGTCCTTACACACCATAGGCAGGCCACTTCATTCCTGATTTGCGGACAAATCACAGTATAGATTCTCTTGAAGAAGATGTCGTGCTTTCCCCGTTCCCAACTGAGTCGAGTTTAAGTCACAGCGTACAGAGTGATCGGTACAGAATATCTCAAGGTGTATCTCGCATTGAAAACTGGGGACTGCTCGGGGATCAAAACACGAAACAGATCCTTATGAATGGTGGGGTGCTGAAACGTGGGACCAGATACTCCCTGACTTGTAGGGATGTCAAGTGTATCACTTCTGCAAAATCTTTCAGGGTCGTTTGAATGGTCTTTATACTGTTTAGTATGCCACCTGTGATATTCCTATATCCTGGTGAGTCGATGTTCATTCAGTCAGATATTCCGTTCATTGATCTTAGAGCACTCAAGGTAGAACGGTGTCTTTGTAAGGTCGATCTGAATGATGATGGGCTTTGAGATCCGTTCACATGACAGTGTCACCCAATTGTCTATATTCTCCTTCAGGATCCGAAAATTTTATGGAAGTATTGTAGAGAAGTTGCACGGAGCTGACCTAGATGGCTGATTATAGTCAATGCTTCATGTTCTCTCCGACCGTTGTAAAGTTGCATGATCAGTGAATAAATAAATAAATAATTTCTGGTACTGATATCAATTGGTCATCTTTGGTCGGTTCAATTGGCAGTGTGGTAGAGGGGTTCGGATCAAAGTCTTCCAGTCAAAGGTGAGATCATCTTGCATGATCAGTTAATGGGAGCCCTCCTTCCGAGTGGATACTTCAGGGTCAGGCAACCAACACAATGCCAACGGATATTGAGACTGGTTCAGAAGTCGTTCAGAAATCCAGTCCTAGTTAGAGACAAAATCAGAAACAAGAAACTGGTATGGGGTTACATCCTTTGAAGTGACTCAGCACCTGACCCTGAACATCGAAGGTAACCAAAGTCTAAAAACGCGTGTCGGGTCATTCCATAGAAGTAAGAAATATTGACAAGGGGAAAGAAAATTTAGAAGCAGTCATAAAGTCGCCACTCTAGATTCGGAGCCGGAAGAAGCATAAGTGAAAACAAAGCATCCTGAAGCACAATGGTGCAACCTGACGCTGGCTTCCTAGATCCGAGACAGCGAACAGACATAATCGACACCACCCTCACTTGTCGGTGTTTGAGGTAGTGAGTATCTCCCTGGAAAGCAGTATGCGGTTGGCCAGGGCTGTCAGATTGGCATCTGCAAGTATGACCTCTGGCGCATATTCTACATCAAACATCTGTTTGATGACCATACAAATCCTCTTGGCTTGACGTTCAGACCAGAAGCTGAAATCATCAGGATCCTTATCTTCCATATCCAGGTCATCAAGACTGTTCGGTGGCAGATCAGTATCAACGGCAGGAGGAGATAGTTGGGCAGTTTTGGCCAAGAGCGTTGATGTCTTGCAGGAAAGTGGAACCAATGATGGGTCGGAGTCCAAGCATAATGGAACAACCCGCATAAGGCTTTGGTGGACACTCGAGAAATCAAGATGATCGGGTTGATCAACTGGTGGAAAGCCAATCAATTAGTCGTCGATCCGCAAAGGGAAGGAATTCAAGATGATCCCGCGACTAACCATGTATGTCGATTGGTCCGTCCAGATGCATGACGTTGTACTTGCCATCATGATGATAGCGGGCCTGAAGTCGAGTGAAACTCGAAACGAGATGTACACGTTCCTTGGACATACCTCGTATTTACCGACAAGCCAGGGCAAGGTGTTCCCTTGAAAGGTAATAAACCCACATTCCGAGTCACGTTGAAGGCTAGGAGATCTCTCCGGGTCAATTGGAATATCACCATCCCACTCTTCTCCGTGTACAGGAAGCCATCTGCCTAACGAAGAAACCTTGGTTACCAAAGTTGACTTGTTGGCACCAACCTAGTTTGCAGAAGTGAGCTAGTTGCATGCAAACAAAGAACGCCCATCTAACCCGATATAGCCCTATCCAATCCTGGCGCGAATGATTACGAGGAGCTTGCCATTTGACAGTGATTGGCTCGCCAAGATAGAAAGAGGCCATACCAGTAGACGCGTTGGGGACAACAGAAACTCGATACTTTTCAGTCTCGTAAGATGAGAGATCGTTGGCAACGCGACTAAACACAAGTCATCAGTGAAGATTCTATTGGAAACCCAATGAGACAACAAACATGACGAAAAGCCGTTCTCGCGATTGCTGTAGGAGTATCTTGGTATCTTGAACCACCTCAGAGATCCTGGGCCGCGCTGCATTGTTTGAGACCAAGCGAAGGTTCATGAAAACACTACAAAACCACATACATTTGGCGAGAAGCTCCTCAAGGACATCCGTAGTCTCTTCATACACCTTTTCCAATGTCCCTTTGACATCTCGTGCGACACGTTTGAGTTCGGGGGCATGCTTTCCTGCATGGGACTCCAAAAGTCGAGCATTCTTGCTGGCAACACTCTTCATGACCTTAACGAACCCTGCGTCTTTACGCAAAGAGTCACCATAGAGCTTGCACATGTGAGGACTATAGCAATCATGGCGTTGAATTTAATCAGAAACATCCACCCTAGAACAAGATGTACTCACTTCTCAACATTCCTCAAGAACCACCAGTTGGCCAGGTGGCGGATAACCGCTAGAGTAAGGACAAGCTTGCTGTCACTGATCAATGCAAGTCCAAACCAGGCCGCACCACCCATAGCTTCAGGATTGTTCAGATACCTGACGCGTTCAGTAATTTGACCTCGGCCAAGCCACATCTCTCTTACCGATATATGCCTGTATACTCGAGATGAGCTGGGAACTCTTCCATGAAAAAGTCGCCGAAGAACCAGCCTATATTCAGCTCGGTCTTTAGGTTAGCGCACGAGTCACTGACTGCACACACCAAATAACCCTAAGACCTCAAAAGACTCCATAGAAGCCCAGATGTGGAGACCGATCAGAAGCTGAGTCACCGATGTCAGTTACAAGCATAGGGTGCATGCATGGCGTATAGACTCACCGCTCCAAGCGTATGGCAAAGGAGATCATTGCCAACGCTCCAATCATTTGGGATTGAGTACGTCTTCGCGACGACAGCCAGACAGGATACTGTAGTAATCAGAAAATGGGATGACGTCTAGACTGCAGTGCGTCATACCATGGGTCATGCATATACTCATATTATAAATGACTTTCCAATTACTGAACGCCTCTACAATGGCGCCTTTGCTATCCTCAGAGTAGTGATAATTCTTGACGTAGTGTCGAACCAGGAACTTGCTCTTACTCTGTGCACGGAGTAACAATCCCAAACCCACGTAGTGAAAGAGACACCAAGTTAGAGCATGAGTGAAGTGAAGTGCCAGGATGACACGGTCGGATGAGTTACTTGGGACGAAGATAGCAGCAAGTGCATAAAGTACGATCACTGTGAGCATAAAATCATTGGCGCTGAAGTACAAATCAGCTTGGGATTGACTTTGGCAAAGGGGACAGCTGACCGGAGAAGATCCAGATTCTTCACAACGACGGTGTCTCGGCGGAAATACTTGTTTAGTAAATCATGCTGGGAAAGAACCTTCTTCTTTTCACCCACAGGGTCCCTCCTGAAGCTGGCTTTCGAGGACCTAGGGCGGTGCTTTAAGCTAATTCTACATTGACTATGGGATGGTGACTTTGTGTGATTAGGGTCTTCCTCAATTTCAGTTTCGGTCTCTGGCTCATTCTCTAGTTCAGTCTCCGTTTCAGTAGTCGTACAGAGGAAGGTATCCTTGACTATAAATTCACTGGGAATGGTCGAGGTGCGATTGGTGCAATCGACAGAGGGTATTAGAGGTACACGTCTAGCAATGGCCTTGGGTCTTCCATAGTAGCGTTCGATATCTGTATAGAAATCATTCTGAGTGTAAAGAAACTAAATCTTAATCAGGCTGGAATGACTCACGGGGATTCTCGAAAAGCAACAGGAAGGCAAATTGAGCAGCGTGGATAGCGAGGCTCACAAAGAGAACCAAGTAACTACCAGATATAAGTGAAAGACCATAGTATCCGGCATACCCTTAGGTACAATGAAGTCAAGACCCGATCTGCTGAACCAGGAACCAAGAAACCTACCAACAGAGTACATGGGGTGAGGAGCCAATTCAAAAACACCGTCGAAGACTAGATTTCCACGTTGGAAGAAAACATCGCCCCAATACCAGCCATAGTCTTTGACAACGTTATGAGCTTCAGTCTTCACCCAAAGGTTAAAGCCGATCAAGACAAAGCCGCCTAACCACCTGGTTAAGTTCAATTAACGTGACTCAGCGCCTCGACCCGAGCGGACTTACCGCATGATATGGAGAGTCAGAGATAAGTCTCGGGGAACGCGGAAGCACGAAAATGCAAACATGCAGTAAGACAGGAAGTCACTGCATTGCGTGAGCGATCAAGGGTACTGGATCTCATTCTGGGAGTTGAGCACACACTTGACTAAAATCACGTCAACCGCCTGACGAAAGAGTAACCAGGTGTTGTATTCTAATGGAAGGTCCTATAAGAATTCAAGGTTTCAGTACGGACTCAGTACCTCGCACTAAAAATAGATTCGAAAGCTGGAACCGTGTGCATACTCACATCAAACGAGTAGTCACTCCCCATTTTTCCAGCCAGCTGTCTCTTGATCCAGTCCCTGATGGCTGGGTGCCTCTGCGCATCTAACCATCCAAGCCGCCGAACTTCACGTACAATCCATTTCTTTTTGCTCTGCTTGGTTAATATCCATCCCAGACCAGCATCATATGCGGCTCGCCAAAACGCAAGATAGAAAAAGAAGAAAATCTGCACTGATTTCTTCGGTAAAGCGAAATATAATGCAATTTGGAAACCAAGCAAGCCTAGGTTCAACAAATCGAGGTGGCTCTTCGGATGTCCAGGGTGGAACAGAGTTGTTAAGACGTCGTGCGTTGTGGGCACACGGAAGACTGTTTGGGATAGGAGGAACTATAGAAAGCTTGCCAGCATAGTTCAACTTACCTTCACCATTTGGTGTTTTGCCCCAGACCACTTCTTCGCTTCGATTTTTCTTATCAGTAGCATTGAGGTGTTTAACCGTGGAAACAGCGTCGACTTTGCTAGAATCTGACAAAGACATATTTGAGTCTCGTTGGCGTTGGCGTAGTGATGCCTGACTGTTCGTGGTGGCCATGATCAGGGCCAATGCGAAGTACCACACTTAATTGTTGAACAAGGAAAGTAAGATGCAAGCGAAAGCAAACCCTGTTCGGGACGGCAAGTCCTCTCAACGTGTACTCTGAGCAGAAAACTGCAAATACAACCAAATATGATTATTACCCCGAGTCCAGTCCTAGATGAACCCTCTCTGCCTATTATAGGGGACCACCCCATCGTTCGAATTTCAGATATCTTGATAACTTTACGCGCAGTATAAATATGTTGAGGGGCCCACTGTCTTTTCTCCACCAAGTGCCACTTGCCATCAGATTGATCATCATCAACCAGCCCTAATTCACGTGTCTGCACCTCAAATTCTCCGGAGCTTTTTTTCTCCTACGTAGTACACTGATGTCGAAAACTGACAGTCTTTGAATAGTTCACTTTTCTGATGAAGGTCTGCAAAGCGACAACATATTGCTCAATCTTAAACATCCTGGACTCGGATCCCCAACTATTCACTCGAGGTTTGGGTTCCCACCGGTTCTCGAGTTGCTGATGTAGGGGAAGAATGATATGACTCTAACGGTTCAAAGAGAGCATTTTTTTCGGTTGATTCTTGTGCTTATCTACAAAGATTGACCTTACGACGTGCTCGACATATTTCTCTGTTGTCCTATCTAGTAAATATAAACTCATCAGAAAAATGGAGGCATGATTTTTGGAATAGATGCTCGTAGGTATCTCACATAAATCCTCGAAATAGAGTCTATCTCTATTTACACATTTTTTTGCAGTACTTCTATAGAAATGATAACGTACTCTCATAAATTTTCATCCCGACTTAAGATGATGTCAATGGTAAGTAAACAGTTGTGCAGACGAAACATCGGAGGGGACTAAAGATACACAGGATTGACCAAACTAGGATAATATAGACTGACATTGCGAAAGCCCCAAGAACATAAGAACAGGATAGTTAATGAACAGGAGAAATAAACTAAGACACCGAATATAATTGGGTATTGAGAAAAAATCTGAATACCAACAGATATTCAATGACAATCGCCTTCGGGTATAGTCTCAACCTTTCCAAGCATGATCAGCCAGTAGCCAGAGCACAAAGGAAAAACTTACAACGTCAAGCTGAGCTAGACATTTACCTATGATCTTCACGGCCTTCTTCAGATCTTCTTCATCGATGATCAGAGGTGGGGCGAAACGGATGCTTTTAACGACAATAAATCAAGATGATAGCATGTTCAAGGTCGAAAACCCACATGTTGTCATGAGTGGGCTTGGCCAAGACACCACAGCCCTTCAACAGTAGACAAAGCTGCCAAGCTGTCCTTCCCTTGGTACTCTTCTTCTCATCAACGACAATGGCATTCAACAAACCACGGCCCCGGACACATTCAACTAATGGTGAATTCAGAGCCTGAATACCAGAACGGAAGACTTCTCCTAATCTCATGGCACGATCGGCCAACTTCTCGTCAATGAGAACGTCAAGGGCAGTGATAGCTACGGCACATCCAAGCGGATTACTGATACACGATTCAAGTCCGAGTGAGATTTAAGATATGACCAAACTTACCCGCCATAAGTACTACCATGCTCGCCAGGCTTGATACACAACATGACGTCGCGGTCAGCCAGGACAGCAGAGACAGGGTACACTGCGAACGATCAGTCTCTAATAACTTCCCTTTACACAGTGACTACCTACTTCCTCCTGAGAGTGCCTTACCAAGGAGAACTACGTCAGGACGGATACCATCATATTCGCAAGCAAGAAGCTTGCCCGTTCGACAAAGACCCTAATTGTCGTTTTCAGTATAATTCCACCTCGAGGAGAATACGCACTGTTTGGATTTCGTCACAAATAAGCAAGACTCGGTGCTGCTTGCAAAGTTCATGTACACGGGCAAGGTAACCCAGTTCTGGGACGATAATCCTAACAGAGATCCCGATGTCACCCAAATCAAATTTTGAAGAAAGAGAGACACATACCCTGCTTCTCCCTGGATTGGCTCAACCAAAAAAGCAGCAACATGTTTTCCATGGAGCTCTAAAGCCCTTTCAAGGTCTTCGACAACGCCAAATCTGATGGTCTTAGAAATCCCGTTGTCCTCATATACCGGGCCGACCCCCTGAAGATATGGACCAAAGCCAGTCCGGCTGTCGGGATCTGTGCTCATGCTAGAAATGGAATTATTGTCATACGTCAGCCAATATTTCGGAAAATCAAATCAACTAAGAGTTTCAAGATCGTTGCAGGGAGGCGGAATTCATTACAGAATTATAGCACACACCTAATTATACCCAGAGTACGCCCGTGAAAATTTCCAGAAACACTCAAAACAATAGCCTGCCCTTCAGCAACACCTTTTTTCTCGTATGCCCACTTCCGGGCAAGTTTAACGGAAGTCTCAACGGCTTCGGCACCGGTATTCATGGGAAGAACCATTTCGTAGCCAAACATCGTTGTAATCTTGTGGGCGAAACGGCCAAAAACACTGTTGTAGAACGCGCGGGATGAGAGCGTCAGTTTCTGAGCCTGTTGAACCAAGGTAGCCACAATACGTGGATGACAGTGGCCCTAAGAATTGTGAACGAATTTTAAGTCAGCATTTGGAATTGCGTGTGGTCAAAGACCATACCTGATTTACGGCTCTAATCATGGAAGCAAGCGAGACATGATGAGATGAGCAACATTTTATTTGATGATCCAACCCACGAATAAGCAGACAACATGTCGATGTACTCGTTACCCTCAGGATCATAGACTCTGAGGAAGAGGGGAGTCAGCACTGGGAGGCTA
>Ga0153919_100123_pt1 | contig 15515 bp, 6 predicted proteins | sample TSGA003MetaG_FD_104712 | JGI IMG/M metagenome (GOLD analysis project Ga0153919, IMG submission 104712) | Attine ant fungus gardens microbial communities from Georgia, USA - TSGA003 MetaG | ecosystem: Host-associated > Fungi > Mycelium > Unclassified | place: USA: Connecticut, Klassen Lab...
CCTGGATCCTGATGCGAACCCAAACACTACATTTGATCTTTATGAACGAATTCAAATTTTGACTACCCAGGGCCACCCAGAATACACAGAAGAAATAGTCACAGAGATGGCTCGTCAGCGTGAGGAGAAACACACAATCACACAGAAGACGGTTGACGACTACTTTGGCGAGAAGGGAAGAGGATCAGAGGAGAGACCCATAATCACGAGTGGCACAGGAAAGAGGTGGGCTAAGGACTACGATGGAGTGAGAGTCATTGGCCATGTGTTCTGGAAAATTTTCGGTGTCCAGTATCCTGACGAGGATGAGGATTACGAAGAATGATTATATATATGTGTTTGACGCCTAGCAGCATTCAGAGTCTAGTAGATCAAATCATATAGGACTTGATATGTTTCATTAATAAAGTTCTATAAGAACCTGGCAGCAGACCAACTAGGCCTGTTTCCACAAAGACAGTCCTATCACTCTGATTGACACATCTTAACAAAAGAGGAAAGAAAATAATATGATTCTTGCTTATTTGCCAGCCAGCCAAAACATGACATTATCTCCGCTGTAGCCTCCTATCCTCATCCCCTGGGGATGCCGTTTCGTTTTGACCCTAGAGCAACTTTTGATTTCCAACTGCGAAAGATTTGAGAAAGATTTGATTGCATTCTTTCTCGTTTGTGTCCCCAGTTCCTTTGGCTCGGGATTCTAATCCAATATTGTCTCTCGCTGCAAGAGGTTCATTTACAACGGACAACAGCACCTTCAGCATATTTAACAAGGGCGCCGGGACAAATAGCTTGACCTTGGATATATCGTTATCCGATGAGCCGGTGTAATCGAGTATAACATTTGGTGCGGGTGGGCAAAGAGCGCATGGGAGTAGGACAGCCTTTAATCGGTCCTGAGAAGTCTGGAGTATCAAAATAGAACAGTCTAGCCTTGGTTCAACGACAGGAAATAACTGGGCGATTCACCCTATTGGAGTGTCTGCTTCTCTACTGGCAGTAGCCGAACCTGGTTTTTTGAAACAGCACGCACGACGTTGCCACGAGCTGCGCTATTCTGATAAGAAACTACATCATATTCACCAATCTATTTCATCTGCTCCCCGCAGCTAGTTCAAATAATGTCTTGTAAATACGAATGAGGTTCGAAGGAAACTTCGGCACTCGACATGCATGAGGAAACAGTCCTTTATCTAGAGATTCACCCTACTTCTTTTGTTTTGCCGGTGATGAATGATGGCCTGTAGATGGTGTGCGCAGTTACATTTCTTTGCTCTTCCTTTTCTGACGAGGATGTTCTACCCACATGACGATAAAGATAAGAGCTTACTAGCAATACCACAACATAGGTACCCTGGCTCCTTCAGTTTCCAAAATCAAAATAACTCATGCCAGAAAATTGGCCGAACTGAACAGAACTAAGAGTCAAGCTTATTCCAGTAGTACGAGGTCCTGTACTGAGTCACATACATATTATCAATTCATCTTACAGAGAATCTCTATTCTACAATGTTGCCGGAAAAATAGCTTCCCCTCAAGATCCACAGTGGGCTCACTTATGAATCTTTGTAATGGCCTTAGGGCTTACAGGGAAGTAGCTTATATACAAGATAAGTGTGTTGCCTAGAGAATGAAATTGTCTCGGAGTTTCTGCATACATTACTAAGGTGATAATGACAAGTGAGCATGTAAGTCAGAAAAAATAAGCGCAGCAGAGAGCAATGAGTAGAATGATGAGATGAAGAATTCAGATGATGTCATACTTCGTCAAATCAAAATCGCCCGGTAGATAGAACATGAAACATCCTACTTCAGGACATGTCAGAGGGTATTCAGAATATCACATTGGGGTATGACCTCATCTGAGTTTAATCTAGCCTCTATCTGGTGCACCCGCAGCCTACCGTGATAACGCGAACAATGTTTATGGATTGACATCAAGAACAGTCTTGTGGCCTGGGACTCTGATGTCTCCTATCAGAGACAACCTCCTGACACTACATGGTTCTGGATCCTGATCAATCTTCAGTCGGTTGTGATACTACCTTCTTGTCAAGCCATTTTTTTTCAAAATAGCTTTGAGCAATACCCCTTGATTCGAGTGCACCCGTGACCGGCGAGAAGGCGCTCTTTATCAACGAAGGCTTTACACGCTGCATAGTTTGATTCACGAAAGAAGAGTCAAATTATCTTCTCAGATTCCTGTCTGATCGTCTTGCTTGAAGGAGCGATCTCCACGTTCGTGCTAGCTATGAGCCTGTGATCTCGGCGCTTGCATAATTTATACAGCTCCACTCTGTTCCTAATATCAATGATTGTAGAACAACCGTGTTACTTGCCATTCAACGATCAGGGAATTCGATCACACATTCCGTCGCCATGCCGCCCGCCTTACACCTCGGGCTGAAGTGCCCGTCCCGGCAGGCTGAGGATGACTGTTTTGTATTGATTGTCCTATACAGTTGGATGAGTATGAGATGAACGGAGTTTATTGTCAACATCAGTATTCGGTACGCTCATTCACTAGAGGACCAAAATTAGCACAAAACAGTAACCACTGTGTCGACAAGCCAATCGTCGTGTGTATTGGTATCAAATCAGTGCCAAAGGACATCTCCCATCATAACTTCCCTGATTGCGGATTGTGGATAATCCAATCATATGTCAAAGTATACCCACTGCCACGACATTATTCAAAAATTATAACGCCGCCCGCGAGATAGACTGATCGAAAATACCCTTTTGACGAGTGCTGGGGTAGGTCTTTGACCTGAGTAGTCATCATGTCAAGCAGGATCTGCTGAGCCATAAGAAAATGTGGGTAAGCCAGTACGCGATTTTCCTGTTACCTCAAAACTTGAAGAAAAATAACAGAAGGCCTCCAGCTACGTAAAAGGGGAGGCCTCCTGTAGCTCTGCTCTATATCTGTGAGCGCATACAATCACAACGACCGTGGCTCGATGCAGCTTGTCTCAGTTCACAAGAACGTCTCCGACTGTACAAGGTTTCTATAACACTTACTATTTCCTAGGTGTCCATTCGCAGGGCAATGCCTCCAATCAAATTAAGTAGCCATCCTCTTACATCACTCATCAAATGTCTCACTGGGAACAAAAGCATGACGGTGTTACAAAAGCTCGGGACTCAGTCCGTGAATAGTAGCTGATATGAATAAGTGGGTTTCTGAATATTTCCTCTGTGGACCATTATTTCGTCTTGATTAGTAAGCAAGTTAGTGCAGAATTTTCTTACACCTCAGTTCTGCACGCTTCAGGCTGAGGTAAATATCCTTTTGATAACTCTACTGTAATCATTGTGCTGATGTAATTAGACTCAGAGCTCTGACAGGTACATCAGTTCTGCACGCTTCAGACTGAGACTTAAAGTTCTGACAGGCCGCTTATTCATCTCTCTGCAATAAAAGTTTCCAACTGTACTTAAAAAGTATTGAGACACTACAAAGATGGTCCATCTATATTTACATGAGGGGTTCACGAATATCACGAAGTGAGATCAGTTCCAGAGGAGCAAAGTATTTTCATCTCGAATTCTATACATTACTCGGAGTGTCAATTTATCGGCATTATACCATCTACAAGAAAGCACCAACCCTTGGTGTGTCAAGAAGTGGATAAACCGACAATCTCCCGTCGATCAATATGGAGATCAGCCTTCACACATATTCCTATCCGTCTTTAATTTATTCGTTCGTGCCACAAGAACTCTCGACTATCTCACATGAGATGAAACAAACCCTAGCCCGCGATAACTCTTGGCTGGAGTCCTTGTACGGTCCTTCCACGTTACTCATAATCGTCTTTGATACCTACTCTATTTTGATGTCTGCATCACATAAGAAAATTCAATTACTTCAAAGTACAGAAGGACAAGAACTACACACGGATATAGTTAGTCAGTTATTCAGTTATTTTTTCCCAAATTCTCTGACAATTACCGTGATCGTCGTGCGATCGATCTTTATATCATGGAGCTGCCATGGGGTATGACAGTTCACATCGAATCAGATAATGTGACTTGGTGACGTGTTCGCGTGATAGACCATGAAATCACAGCTACAATTAAAATATATTACAATCTAGCATATGCTTCGCCGACAGGTCAACGTGGTAATTTGGCTCACTTGAGCTGTTTTACCATGTCATACCTTGAGTCTATACTCCTATACTCCATTGCATACCCACGCATGCTAGTATATACCCAAGATCCCAATTTGATGGTTCGCCTTTGGGTTGAGAAGCACAGGTTTCGCTGATGCACTATCATGAAGTCGTAGTCTTCAGGATACATCGGATAGTTGCGAGTAACTTGTTTCGATGCCCTGAACTGCCAATGTAAGAGCCCGATAGAGCTTCCATGACCCACCCAGACTTCATCTTGTTCACCAACTTAACTACTATTCCCCGGCCGCTGGTTACCGCGGAACAGATCCTAAACAGACACTGGACCAAATACCGTGAAGATTTGTTAATGCAATAGAGTTATCGGAATCTCTTATACAGTCAAATCAAAATATGCCAGAAATTGTGAGTGCGCGAGTATCGTTCTATTACACTGATTGACCTATAACTCTTCAAGCCCACACATACTCAGATCCTGGTAATAGGTGGTGGTCCAGGTGGAAGCTTTGCTGCCGCATCACTCGCAAGGGAAGGCTTCGAAGTGACGCTGTTCGAAGCAGATAAATTTCCCAGATATCATATTGGCGAGAGTTTATTGCCTTCCATGCGTCCGCTCCTGCAATTTGTGGGTGCTGAGAAGAAGGTCATGGAACATGGATTTTCCCCTAAAGTAGGTGCTTGGCTGTCGTTGCACAGACATGGGGGACTGATGTAGATTAACCTGGTGCGGCAATCAAATTCAACCAGCACAAAAGGGAAGGGTATACCAACTTCATTTACCGTGGGCCCGAATTTGGGTCCTGGAATGTTGTGAGTTGTCAGTTCCCAGAGATGGCCCGACGGACACTCACAAGTTTTAATGAAGTCCCGGTCAGAATTTGATCATATCCTCCTCAAGCATGCGGCTTCCTGCGGTGTCTGAGTTTTCGAGAAAACTAAAGTTTCTACGATTGAGTTCCAGAAACAGGGTGAACCAAAGAGTCGGCCCATTGCCGCTACATATATGGACCCTCAAGGCGAGGAGGGTCATATTGCGTTCAATTACCTTGTCGATGCTTCCGGGAGAAATGGAATTATGTCGACGAAGTATCTTAAGAATAGGCTCACCAACCCAAACCTGAAGAACATTGTTATTGGGAGAACTTTGACCGATATAAGCCTGGTACCGAAAGGGATGATGCGATTTGGATCGAAGCTCTGACAGGTTAGTAGACATCCTCCGTCCATACTTTATGTCCGCATGACACGGCATCTATTGATAGATGAGTCTGGTTGGGCTTGGTTCATTCCCCTCGCGAAAAACCTTGTTTCTGTTGGGGTTGTCATGAATCATGTCCAATCCATTCAGAAACGCAACACCCTGCGCGAAGCATCAGGCGACCATGATTCGTCTCTCCAAGATATCTATCTCCATCAACTTAAACTAGCTCCTGGCCTCATCTCGGATCTAATACCCAACGCAAGGATGGTGGAGAAAGAAGGAGGACCCCTTGTTCGACAAGCATCAGACTATTCTTATTCAGCTAGTGAATATGCTGGTCCGGGATATCGTCTTGTCGGTGATGCAGCTTGTGAGTTCTCCCTGTTCCGCCAGTTTGTCACTGCTTATATATTTGGCAGGTTTTATAGATCCCTTCTTTTCGTCCGGTGTTCATCTGGCTCTTACAGGAGCACTGTCTGCTGCAGGGACCATCGCTTCTTCCATACATGATACTCTCACTGAGGAAGAATGTGCAAAATGGCATAATGCTAAGGTTTCCGTGGCTTACACCCGTTTCCTGCTCGTTGTTCTGGGTTCTTACAAACAAATGAAAGCACAGAGTGTGGATGTTCTATCCAATGTGTCGGAAGATAATTTCGATCGCGCATTCGACCTCATACGCCCCAGTGAGTAAAGCACTCCTGTTCGCCCTAATCTGCGAACTGACTGCCCGAACGATAGTCATCCAAGGGACAGCTGACGTGAACAAGAAAGTCACCGAAGACGAAGTTACAAAGACCATGGACTTCATCAAGAACATACTATTTGTTCCAACTACTCCCGAACTCGAAGCCGATGTCAGACGGCGCATAGATCCAAAATTTTTTGAGGATGGCGAAGCCAATATATTATTACCAGCGCAGGTAGAGGCAATATTTGAGGAAGAGGACGTTAGACATGTATTGCATGTCACAAACTCGAGGAAGCCAATCCACAAGATGTTTGACTCGGAGAGGGATTTTGCACCTGAGCCCATCAATGGATATACCGTTAGGCTTGTTAGGGGTAAACTTGGTATGATTAGACTAGGGAGTATCGCTGTTGCTTAAACCCTGTAATGTAGAAAAAACGTAACTCGATGCTTGATAACTATTTTAATCTCTGTGTATTCAAGGATTTTGACTAGTTTGATTGATTTGACATGGTGAGCGGATAGTCTTGATAAACCAATCAGCAAAACTTCTATGTAGCTGAGAGTGTCTCCATGCCTTATGAATTATTTTTTTCCAATTATGTCAACTTTATTTGCAAGTAGTTGACTAGGCTGAAACAAAGTAGACCCTGGCAAACACACACCGGTCATAGATTGATTTGGCACAGTATTGGTACTAAGTACAATGATCGATGAAAATATAATATCTGTAAATAAGACAATGATCATTACCACCGATCGCTGGATGATCGCCAAGAGATATACAAAGTACCGAGGAATGATCAACAAAGTATCAATGATGGTTGTCCAAGAATTGAATTTCACAATATACGCACGTTGATTGACAAAAGACCAACACTTCCAGGACAAAAAAACGACAAGGATGTAACAAGAGCATTCAACAATGGGTCGATCAAAACATGAGCCAAACAAAGTCCTATCGACAGCGAACCAATAAACATCCTCAACAAAGATGTGTTGTGATGATGACCACTCTGATTTGCGGTAAGATTGTCTGGATCTCAGTCCAACATCTATTTTTGAATCCTGAGGACTTACCCATGCATCTTTGCTGTGAACGTTTTGACATTGTAGGTTGAACTGTTTAACATGAAAGTGATGTCGAAACTGATACTTCCAACAGGGAAGAAGTCCAAAATTTTTGCAAGCATTGAACTGAAGATGAAATGAAGGACGTTACAATGTATCAGCCAAAGCTTTCGGAAGGACACACGTGAACGAAGTCCCAAAACCATCAGGCTAATCGCTTGGTGTCTTTGTGTGAGCCGAGCCCTACATGCAATATATTCCATAGGACCATCAATACTAGTCCATAATGCATCTTCAAAGGGCGCCTCATCCCGGAACGTCCGACGATCTCACTATATAGTCAGATGATATGATTACTCCAAGAAATTGCATAACAGGATATCCCATGGTTTAACAGCCAATCCGCAACACTTCTGCTACACCACCAGATGTCTATACAGCCATCGAACATGAATCACTCAACACTGTTTGCCAGATCACTTCTCCTAGTGTACACGACACTGCCCATTATCATGGCCGATTTCCGTGCGTCTGCTCTTTCTCTAGTTATTTTTCATCAAGGAGAAACGAGATGACCAGGTAGATGACCATGCAAAGGCGAAAGTCACCATGGAAAGTGAAAGCGAGAAATTTAATATCGTGCTAGAGACCAGAACGAAAATAACGATTGGGATCAAAATGATGGTACCAGAGGTATCAACGAAGGACAAGATAACCATAGGGGAGAATTTCAAGCGAGAATCGGGAAATCCTATTTACATACCCCACTGCTGTGCTGTGTCATGTGGCCTACCCACCAGACTTGTAACTCCGTGAAAGATTGCAGTCCGTTCTGGACAATCTCTCCTATGCAGGAAAACGGGGATATATTATTCTATTCGCAACTCGATGCCCTCTATTTCCACATCATGAAGCAGATTCCAGGGACCATTCTCTTGTCTGCACAGTCCCTTCTTTTTGTTTATGCTATGAGGTACTGGGAAGGTGACACTTGTATGCATGTTTCCGTGCTTTGCTGCGTGTTTAGGATATTCGAGTATACATTTAAAGACATCTGTTACCATCTACATGCCGTTATCCCTATGAGGCACATTTGTATCCTCTCAGCTCAATTGACCCCCGTATCGACTTCACACGGCCGTTTTATGACCAAGGTCAATTGTTCAATTCGGACATGTTAATCATAGACCAAGTTTCAAGCGTTCATGGATCATTCCGTTTCTACCACAATTCCTTCTACGATTTTCTTCGCGATCCTGCTCGCTCTGGTGCCTTCAGTGTCAACACTCCTGTAATTTATTGCAAATTCCTTGATCATTTGATTCAACATCACCACCATTGCGCATCAAGCTATGCTATTAATGACTCAAGCATGTATTTCCCTCCTTATATTTGATTTTTAACGTACCTGTTATTCTAGAGCTTGTATGGGCACCAGGTATCGCCAGCTTTTCTGCCTCACTTTTTCGGCCACATGGAACTGAGTTTTTGATTCTTATCTCAAGCTGAAGACCTTTGTTACCCTCTCATTTTGCTTCATCTTATGATGATCCAGACTTTTGTCGATTCTTCGAGGATGCCCCGTTCAATATCTTGCAGCAGCTGGCAGACGTTAATTGTCATAAGTCTCTGGTAACGAATCGGATATGGTGGGAATTCCATGGTTGGTCAGGTGCCGCTGTTCTTGTTACGGAACTATCAACCCTGGGTTAGGGAATTGATGAATAGGTGTATACCAGCTCGAAACTGGGGTCTACTAAGTTATGTCGCTACCATACAACTAGAGTCACATGACTTGCGAGTCACCTATAGCTTCGGTGGGAGTTGGGACCTTGTAATATCCATGTGATGCGTGGCTAAGGTTCGTTACAGTTCTGGTGTTTTGGGAACTGCGAAAATATCACCTCACACTGTTTTTAAGTGTATCCGTGCTGAAAATTTTGATACACTGGTATCTACTGCATTTATTTGGGTACACTTCAACTATAATAACAAGCAATGGATCAATTCACATGTTGCCAGGTCGTCAATAGATTGAAGAAGTCAAAAGTTATTAGGTCGTATGTCCCTCTATTTGGCTCAAGTCGTGCCTCAGCCCTTTTTCGTGTTCTCTCTCGCACACAGTCAGTGAGGAGGAATAGTAGGCTTTATAGACATGGACGCGGGGGAAGTCGGTTATATGGTATTGGGAATTTGATGTGGAGAAACAGTATCACCATCAGTTCAGAACTATTGACTGTGCGGCGGCTCTAGAGTTCTACTCATCCAACAAACTCACGATATGGAAGGGAGAGGACCAGAAAAGGGATGTCGACAAGAATGACAGAGCAACAGAATAGCGCCAATACCGCTGTCGAGGCATCGCATGGCAGTGAGACCAGAGTCCAGCGTGTCCTGCCAATTCTCCTCTCCGTCGCTGTTGCCTTTGGTATCAGGATCTTGGGCGTGGTGCAAACATAAGATTCAAACCCTGACCTATTCAAAATCCTGTATTTTCTGGCAACTTTTGTTTTGCTCTCATTGAGCATCTCCGTGCCTATGTTTAGATATTTGTCACCATCATCGTGCCGTCATCTCGCATGAAGCATCTACCGACTATTTCAATTTGAGTCGATTCTCGCGTTGACCTGATGCAGTCTTTCTACGACCGATGTTTATCATCTTGTTCGCATATCGAGTCTTTAGCCACTTCAAAGTTCACGGATTGCATACAGGAATACGACACCATGAGGTGTCAACGAAATGTACAAGGCGTATGACCATGCATCTAGAGTTAGCCGGATCACATAAATCCTCGTACACGCACAATAAATATTTTATTGAGTACATTGTGTGCATATATCCTCTCTGGTATTCTGATGGTTGGCATTCTGGGAGCATCCGCGTGTTTCTTCTAAAAGTTATAACATGCCTTCAAAGCTCCCCTCGGTACTTTCTCCCATATTGTCTCTTCTAGTGGCTATTCTTGCCACTTAATCAAATATTGAAGTTATTCTCCCCTTCATCAAGAGCCTAAAACTCTCTCAACCCTTGTAGTATTTCCAATCCTGTGGTGAGTTAGGAGCTGTGCACAGGGAGAGACATAGAGCAATTCCAGTATATGATCCACATTGTGCTCATCCATCCAAGGTTTTTCTTGTCATTAAATTTGTCTGTTGTTGATGATAGTTCCAGAAGATGTGTTGAGACAATGGTAAGGTTGAAGAGGACAGAGTAAAGAGCTACATGCAATGGGATGAATTATATCGTAGGCAGACAAGTATCTTCATAAAACCCCCATAGACTGGATGATGTGTGACTGTTCCTTATTGTTGTCCAGTTACCCTGCCACCATTGCTTTTTTGTCAAGTCACTCATAGGAATCTCACTGATAGAAGGAAAGTGCCCACCCCCTTTAGGAACATTTATTTCAAAATCACATTTTATTTTCTTCCTCCCATTGCACAGTGCGTTCGACTGAGATTTCTACCTTGGGAACAAAGTAAGCTACTATCTACTGTAGAAGCTGGATGAGACATACTTTAGAACAAAGTTCAGTAGATGGATCTTTCAGAGATAGCTGTATTTGATCATCAATTTCAGTAAATGGTTTCTTTGTGGTAGTGACACTCACAGTGAAATGATCCTCTCGTTGGCCATGACCACCAGGTTTGAAATCCATAGTCGATCTCATGCGGCTGAGATTAAGGCTTTTACGAGTGTTCAAACTGGATGGGAAATGGATAAATTCAAGAGCTGGATAGCTTGAACGAGACTCACGTCACAAGTATGGAGTTGGCGTATACTAATACGAGAATTGGAGTTAGCACCATATATGATGAATTGAGATCAAAATATTGGATGGAGTTGACAGGAAAAAAGATCTCCGGAAAAATGCCTAGATCTCAGGTTTTCGAAAGTCACACAAAACTAAACTCACATTTGGCAATTATGAAATGCAATCCCATGAATACGAGATTATTCTTTTGCACCAGCCACTGTACAAGTACCTCATGTCAGACACAGTGCAAACAATTCTGCTGGAAGCAACATTGTTAGAAAAGGCTCATACAAATATAAGAGAGGTAGTAGCTCCGATGCTATCATTCAAAATGAAAGGAATCCAATATAAATTTAACCAAAGACCCACGTGGTGAGTGCCCCCATCTCGAAGGCGTAGAGAATCAATGTATCAATAACAGCATTGAGACTAGAAAAAGCCATCAAAGAAAATGTGTAGATGGCAATGAGAATTTTGATGTACTTGAGATTGTTTGTTTTGCTGGTCTTGAGAAGGAAAAAGAGTGAGCCGGTAATAAGAATATCCACAGTCGTAGAGAGCCCAAGTCCGAGTGTGAATACCCACTATATATAGAAGGTTACCACGGCAATGATGATTGGTATGAGATGACAAAACACACGCCAAAATGCACTTGAAAGCTATGAAAGGTATGATACAAAGTCCTGTCAAAATAAAATATCAGACCGAGACTACCCATATCATGACGGCTAGGCTGAAACTGACATCTCGGCAGTTGATACTGATTTAGGAAATTAGAACTAGTGAAAATTGTGTATGATTCAGGTTCTTACCTGTGGCGGAGACTTAATCGGTTGTCAGAGGAAACTTGTCAGAGTAACAACAAGATACTAACCCAAACGGAGGAGGGCTAACAAAACCTTTCAAACCTCTTGTTAGCAAAAAATAATCACCGAGTTTCAAGTGAACCTTACTATAGGAACAGATAGGAGCCAATTGTGCTGGCTAACTAATTGAGGGTCAGGGGTTTCGAAAGGTTGGGGACTGCAAGGGACATACACATGAAGATCCGATAGGAAAAGAATCTGTCATCTGTCATCTTTAAGCTCTCCAATGTGATAAAAGCCATAGGAATGAACGACGAATGTTAGAATACCCTGTGTTTTTGACTTAGTGTCCATGACCAATGATAATCAAGATATACTGGCAGTTACTGTCACAGTAGCCTGAAATCTATTTGAGCTCCAAACAAGGTAATGATAACGCAGCTCACTCACCGAGATAGCCCTAGTTAAGCAGGTATAAGAAAGCTAATGTCATAGGAAGAAAGCCACACTTACCAATAGATTTCGTGGATATGGGTAATATCGTTGATATTTCTCACAAGATAATCCCACAGACTAGCCCATAAGAGTGCGGTGTGAAAACTATCGAGAGTGCTGGCTACCATCACTATCACTGTATTTTGTGCACTGTCTTACTGAGAACTCACAAAATGAGAGCTACCTAAAGGTATCTGGTCAGATCATGCGAGGGGACAAGAGGGCAGACATGCTAAAGCCTTGGTCTTCTTGTGATCGCCTTCGTATATTTTGAAGTAGATGAGGACTTGGAGCACCACCAGTCCACTTAACCTACAGGATGTTTGAATGGAACATGGAACAGGCAAGATGAATCATACATAGACGCAACGAATCCCCCCAAAAGCAGGGCGCCGTACGTCGCATGAACGTTGACCATGTCATTGGCCATGTTGTGTAAAGGGGGGAAAGTCCAGGGTTTGCAAGCACCGAATTGAAGGTGAAATGAAAGATGTTACAATATATTAGCCAGAGCTTTCAAAAGGGAGACAGAGGGACAAAGTTGAATTCAATAGTGTAAGGGGAACATGACCATCAGGCTGATCGTTCATTGCCTTTGTGTGAGCCGAGCCCCACAAACAATCTATTCCGTGCGCCCATTATTACTTTAACAGCTAGTCTACAATGCCACAGTCCTAATTTGCAAAGGGCGCTTTGTCCAGTGTGTCATATAATCTCGGCATATAGCAATATTTACGTTTGGACTTTAAATATGGTTACTCACATCTCAAGTAATGGCCATACAGACCCTTGTTTGATATGTTGATGGTAGCACAGCAGCAGCCATTAGACAATGAACCTGGGGAGATATGATGATGGGGATTCTTTAGAGAAAAACTTTTCCGAATACTACTCCATTATTGTAGTTACAGATTGTCGGCGCGAGAGCTCAACGATGGGAAGTCATTTACTAAGGGAGTCGCTGCATCAAAAATTAAACCGGAAGATTTTTTTAAAGTGTGTAGTCCGCAGAGGCTCGAAGTCAACATCAGTGATAGTGTTCATTTAAATTTAACTCTTTAGCTAAAGCAAGATCATCTACTAATAGAGTTAAATGTTGGAAACCATTACAGCTAGCATCCAGCTGGATGGGCTCGGAGTCCATCACGGTACTGCGGTGCAATTGATGTCAGTAAACACAAACAAAGAGTTACGGTTATTGGGGACCAGAAGCCCTCCATTCTACTTTTCAGTAGCCAGTGTAATTTGGAGGATTGGCAGTCACCTGCCAGACTATTCCTCTCGAGAGCCTTCGATCATCTCTGAGATATACTAATAAAAGTACCTAGACGGATACTCGTCAGCATGACCCTTGTCTGTCGTTTTTTTCTGCAGTAGCCCTACCTAAATCTTTGGTCCAAGTGAACTCTTGTGGATGGTCAGGACCTAAAGTTTCACCCACTAGCTTTCGTCGAGCATTGATCAAGAACCAGGACCCAGAAAAGAGTCTTGCAAAGCATGGGAAAGCATGCACTTTCATGCACTAGCCAACTGCTATCGCCTTCCTCACCATGTGTTGCAGTGCACTTTCTAAAAGGACTTCGGTCGGTGGAGTACGTGACATCTCACGATGTCTGCATTACCAGATGTATGCTCAGATCTGGTCTGGCCACCTCGCTGTCTTTCTCTAAGTGCTCATCAGAGTCTCGGATACCTATAAACCCTGTGTTGCTGCTACACAATCTGATGAGGCTTGAAGCTGTCAAAATTTTTAATTAAATGTACGATTCTAGTCAAACAAACACAAACTAAAAAGAGGAACAGGAGGAAGGAAGACAAAAACAAAAGAGAGAAAAGAAATAACAAGAGAAGAAAAATGAGACGAAAAGGATAGCAGGAGCAGATTCCAGTGTGTACAGGTGAGGCACTGTGCCTTCGTTTTTATACTCCGAATGGGGAGACGGGGATTCCTTGTGTCATTGGTTATTTTCGGGGGGTTATGGGGGTTTTCTGGGTGGTGTGAATGTGAACGCCATAGGGTTAAATGTTAGAAATTTGATGAGATCGCCCAAGGTAGCGTGACACGTTCCTAGAGCTCTACGTTGGGATGTGAGTTCTGGTCTCGAGGTTTGACTTGCCGCACGAGCATGCGACTGGCTCTTCGGGGCGGAATCTCACCCTGTGTTCGTCGTTTTGTATTTGAGTTCTTGATTAATGTACAAACGAATTTGTGGTATCTGCCAAAACACCATTTTTCCGTGTCAAATGACAAAGGGGTTTCATTTTTCTGCCAAATCGTCTCAGAAAGCTCTTATTCCTTGGCAAAACAAAGGAACAAATGAATGGTTATATTTGTGGTTTTAGCGAAATGTATAATGTAGTTTCTTCATATCAAAATATACAGCCTCCATGCAAATAAAAACTGTACCAACAGAATAAGCCAGGTATGAATTTGAATTCTCGATGCCAATGAAGGGGTTAGACGTTGGTCGATAGGTATATCACTTTGAGTGGGCTCTGACACTGTTGTCCTCGACGTTCTCGTTTCAAAAGGAGCAGATTCGGAAGAAACTAGGATAACTTAAATCAACGAACAGCCAGGAGGATCCAAGCACAAGCACAAAGACATACAAGGAAAGCTTCCGCTACCAACCCTTGCAGAACTTACAGCCATTTTCAATCTTTCTCCTGCATTCTGAGGGACCGTCGAGAGAAAGCCAATTTTCGCAGGGTCTCTGGAAGGATACTCAAGGTCTCCAAAATAAAATGCTGATATAACGCTATGAGCTGGTTATGAGATCTGGGCCGCAACGGCAATCTGATGCAAAACGCACCTCTTGAGAAAAGGTGTACCTAAACTCCAGCTGAACAGGTAGCCTCCGACGGCAGGAGGATCAGTGGCCGCCACGTTAGATATACAACGAGCAACGGAATTGCTGCGCTCTTGAAGCAGAAAATCTCGTGGATCGACTGGAAAGGGCTTTCCACCGATTGAGAACGTGAGATTATGGGGTTCAGCACAAGGAAAACTAGTTCCTATTCGACGAGTTATCTCTCTGACCACGTCTTCGGGACCTCTGATTATAGAATTTCCCTTGACGAGGTTCGTTAGTATATGTACACTTGAATGCAGGACTGATTCACTAACCGTATCAACGAGCGCTGACAGTGAGATATTGAAAGTAGATAAGTTGGAGCGAGGTAATAGGTTCCCGTCTAGATAGACACCGTCGATTGGGATTTCCCATGTAATAGGATATGTCTATATGCACTCGCAGATTTGTCAGGTAATCGTGGGACATGAAGAGACAACCGACTTCACCAGGAGAATCCAAGGGTGCAGGTAAGCCGCCTTGATCCTGGGTATACCCAC
>Ga0153919_100124_pt1 | contig 15453 bp, 17 predicted proteins | sample TSGA003MetaG_FD_104712 | JGI IMG/M metagenome (GOLD analysis project Ga0153919, IMG submission 104712) | Attine ant fungus gardens microbial communities from Georgia, USA - TSGA003 MetaG | ecosystem: Host-associated > Fungi > Mycelium > Unclassified | place: USA: Connecticut, Klassen Lab...
GAAATGAGCAGAAGCGCCGAGGACGAGTTGTATGAGATAGAGTATCAGAAGGGCCAGCCCACATTTGAGGTGGGTATCGAAGAAATGAGTTGGTGGCACAAGTTGGAGTTCCTCTGCACTCTTATAACCTAAAGCCCATCCAGCAAAGGTGATAGGTCCCGCAACAATAAATTGGATTATCCAGTGAGGTAGAAACCACCTGAAGATAAAAAGGTCATAATGCTGTTCACAGTAGTCGTCTTCCAAAACAGGTAGCACCGGGCAAGCGCCACAGATTTGACAGTGCAATGGCGAATTGAGCCTTGGCACTGAAAATATCGTCCCTGTAAGGACATGGACATTCTTTCCTTACGGTGATTTCTGATATCAGGAATTGAACTCACTTGGTTGTAAAGGTACGTGAGTATCTAGCACTCAGTGCACCAATAGGCAATAACACCAGGAAGCCAATCGACGATAAGATGGCGTGCGTCTTGACTTGTTGTTCTATCGGTGATAAAGGTGGATGAAACGCAAGTGCAGGACTTGTCGACATAATTTCAAGAATCTCAACTGAACCAGAATACAAGTTCGTTGGACGGCTGAGTGCTAGCCAATAAGAGAAGTACGCTTCGCACAACTTGATCAGAACTCTGGCTCCTGTGGGAATTTATCTCTCGAATGGCCACTTGATATGTCATGCCCACGGTTGGTCAGAAGGGCACTACTAATTATGGGCGAGTCTTGGTAAGGTCCCTGCACTGCCCTGGTAGCACGTTACTCGTGCTACGTTATGATTAAAATGATTGTCACACTTGTACTTGACCAATTCAGCATACCCATTGGATTGTAAATGAGGGCAACATGACTGTCTTTGTGATCATCATACGACCTCAGCAACTGTCCGTATATCCACGCAATTTACTTTCCCACATTCAACAGTAACTTCACCTTCGCCGTCTCTACATCGCGTCTCATCCGATATCTTATGCAGATGTCACAGTATCGCGGTGAACTGCCATTATGGATACCATGTGATGGGGACCCCAAATCAAATAAACTAGCCTCGAAAAGTCAACCTAACTAGGTTGTCGACTCTCAGGATTTGCTGATGATTTGTGGCGCAGCGCACGTTGGAAAGATCTTCCCTTAGCAGTCCAGTGGGTGATGTAGGGACCGTAGCGGGAAGACATTGTCACAAAGACATAGCTCACTACGCTATAGCTGACTCTGTAATGACCCATACTCTGTCATGACCTTATAGCATCTCCCAAGTTGATTTTTAGGTGTATAAACACCTTTCATAACTCATACATTGTCAAAACTCAGCCAAATTCTATGGGTTATTACAGAGTTGACTGTATTGCTTTGCAATGACTGAGGATGGAAAACCTTAATTTCAACGACACCTGAACCAAATGGTAGCAAAGAGTCAAGTTCTGCGACCAAAAAATTTACTACCGATGATGATATAGTAGATGTAACATACGGATTACGTTGCATAATGCTTGCGTGCGCTGCGAAGAATTACGAGGACATCAACCTGCTCTATCCTAATCTCACTGAAACTTGTAAGGCCCGTACCTCTCTTAATGTAATTTTCTCGATGATATTTGTGATATAGGGTACACGCGGTAAACAGTTTCTATCAATCAAGAATCTTAATTAACTGATCCTACTACCTTGTCTGACTAGACAGCATGGGACTGCGCTACCAGCAACTATAACTCAACTACAGACCGTCAAGAGGTGATATCGGATAAGATTGGTAGTGATGGTAGTAATTTTCGGGGTCAAGGCTTAATGTACAGATATTTGGATCTGATATACTAAAATCATCCGACCAACATTGTGTTCTTGGAAGCCCAAGGTTAAATTATTTCTGGAATTCAAGAATCAGATTACGGCAACGCTACATCATGAAAAAAATTCTTGAAAGCCATGCAGTTATCAGAACCCAGGAAACTCCAGCCAATACATCAGAAATCTAAATGAAACAGCAACGCACAACACCGGTCTTTCGCCAAGCTATCATAATCACCTACGAAGACGCAACGATATCTCCTTCCTTCAGAGTGACAGGCAAGATTTTCTCTCTCCAAACTTCCACCTCTACCTCGTCCTCACTCACCGAACTATCGAGTTCTTCTAGACCGGTAAACTTAACTTTCTTCGGCGTCCTATTCTCGCTTGTTCTATTATCATCATACTCATTCTCGTCCTCAACAACGGTGTACAAGCGCTTGCACAATCTCGGGCTTGAACCAGATACGGCAGCATGAATCGCACTACTTCCATGAGAAGTAGTATTGGTAATCTCCACGCCAAACTCCGTCGCCGACGAATCTCCAAGTTTATGATGGTGGGTATGATTCTGGGAACTAGAATTCGTCTTCTCGTTCATCTGCATCTCCATACTTGATAAACCGTAGTCGTTCTCTTCTCCATTCAAACCTGCAGTATTATTCTCAGTCATCCAGTCTTCCACATTTCTCTTCTTCTTCTCCTTCTTCTCCCTCCGTGGAGGTTTCGGTGTTGGTATAAAGTCCTTATTATTCTTCACCGCCCATTCCAGCTCGATGATCCTATTAGGGCAGTCAGTGCCGAGTTGACAACGAGTTGGAATGGCAGTCAAGTAAAAAAAAAGACGAGACCAAGAGAGAGCGAATGAGGCAACAGCTATAGTGAGGGCACAGGCGTGATTCGCAGTATGATGAGATAACAATAATAGCAGAGCAGATTGGAAAAAAAAAACTAGCTGTTTGTCAGGGATGCCGTTGTTCGCTCCCGAGTTTCAGGAGAAAAACTCGGATAACAAAGTGTATCCACCTCTCTTTGAGCTTGATATTATCTGGCACATACGCCTCTGCTCGACGATATAGTTCCAGTGCATCTTCAAGTTTACCCCTGAGTTTCATGATCGGTCAGCTCAGTACCAGAATACAATAAAATAACCAACTTTTCTGAGTAAGCACGGGCAAGGGAAACATATGCTCTCCCTGTTTTTTTCTTGGAAACAGGGGAGAGTACATCTACAAGTGACGTTTCCTTATGGCTTTGTTCCCTGCCAATGAGATTATCAATGAGTAAGGAAACAAAGATCTCAAGAACCCACAGTTTCCGTTCCAGCTCGTGTAATCTCGCACGTAGTTCATCATCTAGATCCTTGTGCTTCTTCAACAAGGGCGTGAGCACCCCCGATGGTAACGATCCACTCGTCTCGGCCGGATCATGGTGGGCCTGAATGATCTGTTCTTTCTCTTTAGCGATCCTTTCAGCTTCCTCTTTCTCCCTTTCAGCTGCCAAACGCTTTGCAACTTCTATTTCCACGACTTTCATAATCTATAGATGGAACAATTAGTCAAATGCCCAAAGGACAATTATGCCGCAGCAAATCACGTCAATGAAACAGCAAAATATTCAGTGAGGACACAGAAATATGATTACTCTTCGAAAACCTAAGTTTCCCTGTGTCAAGGCTCGGGCGAGGTGTCTGTATGACAACCATCACAATCTTTGGTTGATGCCATTACTAGAAGTGGCTTACCGACACCGAGGCTCAAGCGTATTAGAGTTGCTCCATGACGAACAGGAAAATAGAAACACCATAAGAAACGATGAAGGCATACGATCCACTACCAAGACATCGCCCGAAAATACGACACAACCACCGTTGGCACGAACGCCATGTGGAGATGGGTGTCAAGAACAGAAGGCTCTTGGAAAACACCTGGCGGCCGAAATTGCAACAAAAAACTTGCCTTCTCTTCAATGTCCTTTTCTGTCAATCCTGCGAATCCACCTACGACAGGTCTCTCGTCAACGCTCTCTAAAAATCTCCTTCCGCCTCCAGGAAGTCCTCCTGGAAGAGCAAATCTCTGATAGACAGTCCCACCTACACCCATATTGGAGATGCGCGGCACTCGGGAACGAACTGCATTCGCATTGGGACCAAGAGAGGCCCGTGCTTTGCCAGCTGCCGTGGCAGCAACATTCATTGATGGACCTATAGATGAAGAAGACCCTGCTGTGTTGATTGTTTGAAGAATTGTTGGTGCAGGTTTCGGTGCGGGAGGGGCAGCAAGATGAGGTTTAGGTGCTTGACGGTTATCTAATGAAAGTCTCAGTGAGTATCTAGATCAATAGGATGTGTCCACATGCACACACCGCGTTCATTGACAATGGGTTTGTTTTCAACATTCTTTGTACGTGTTGCAAAGCTATCAAAACCCGTTACTGTCAATCAGACAATGTATATTCGAGGGACGCCACATACTTGAGGGTATTTAGGGTATCCTGTCGGAACTTGGTTCCGGGGGCTAAATTGCAGATAAGAAGTCCCACAGAGGAGCCTCCAAGGGCGTCTTGAAGCAATCGTGTCAACTTTGAATTACGGTAGGGTATACGGGCCTACAAATTAGTGTTAGTTAGACATAGGACGGATGGCATGCAGGAAAATCGAACGAACAGCATTTTGATTGAGAGAATGCACGACTTGACCGAGTACACTGAGAGATTGGTTGATGGCCTTCGATTCTGCCATTCGGGAAGGGTCATTACCAGTAAGCTGTACAGAATCTGGGTGAGTTTTAGTCGCAATGTGTTATGATCAAGTACCTTGTTATTTTCCGATCCAGCCAGGTCAACGAGATTGATCTTCCCGGTCAATGCTAACTTAGAAGTTGAGTGGTAGTTTTTGAAAAGGAGAACGACCGACTTTTCTGCTCAGATGGATCATCCATCGTAATTTCAATTGTTAGGATGGCGTGTGAGCGAGAGGAAGCACGATTGAGATTGGTAGCACCTATTGAGCGATTTTTTGTCGCTTGGCTATATGCAAAATTCAGTAAAAGTAGGAAAATTATTTGTGAAAAAACATACTTATAGATAGCTTCAAATTCAGTTACCGACCCAATGGATAATGAAGAGAGGTTGGCAACGAAGACCATGCCATTACCATCCTCACGGACGGGCAATTTGGGAGCCTAGAGAAAACAAAAAACCAAGATGAAACAGGATACCCAAACAAGGGAACTAGGTAGGTACATTCTCACGAACGACGAGGAGGTCGTATGGCTCGTCCTTGTATAATTCCATATAGGACATTGAGAATGAGAGCTGATACTGTGAGTATTGACTCTGCCGGTCGAAAAGAGCCTACAACACGTGAGATACAAGGGAATCATAGGAAGACGAGACGCACCTGTACTGTACGAGGGATGATGCCAGGTTCTGCTTTTGTGCCTTGCATCGTATGCGTTTTTCCGGAAGAAGTGACACCATATGCAAATATAGTTACAGTCTGAGAGAGATTTTTCAGTCGTATATTTTCAAGGAGCAAGATTATAATACTAACAACACCACTGTACACGAGATCAAGCAATGGCTCTACGTCATTGAGGAAAATTTCCTCCTGTGTAGAATCATAGCCATAACAGCTAGAAAATCTGTTTGTCTCTCTTGAGAAACCATGTGGTTCAAAGCCAGGTACAAGCACGTACGCAAACTTAAAAATTTGTGAGATATCCCGAGGGTTGGCTACAGATATATAGCTTCCGTCAACAGAGTCGATAGACTCATCAGAAGAGTGGTGAACAAAGATGTCGTGGTCTGTGATTTCCCCGGAAGGGGAGGGCGAAGACGAGCAGCAATTTTAATCCTATGCGAAGCCATTGAGGGCAGCTAGGAGGTGTATTGTCGATGTTTGGTTCTTATGTTCGGCGACGTGCTGCTGAGAACTGGCTGACGGTGGAGCACTAAACGCGGCATCGCGTACAGCACGTGACCGCAGCACAGCGGAATTCCATAATTAAAACTCCGATCCAATCCGTCAATTCGGGCACAATGCTGCAGACAGTGACAACGACTCGCTCAGACTCAAGATGAAGTTGGTCAGGTATGTTATTCTGGTGTGGTTTCTATTCTCAGCGGTGCCCAGAGGTTAGTTGGACTCTTGCAGAGTTTCGAGTATCTCTGGACTGCTTTTCATATCTCGTACAGTTACATTCGTCTAACATCTTTTTCTTGCAAGATTTCTGATGAAATTGAACAATGAGACGGTAACAATTGAGCTTAAGAACGGTTTTGTAGCTCATGGCACCATCACTGGTATGTTTTTTGGGAAAAACTACTAACCCAAGTTACTGATGTGTGCCAGGCGTGGACATGCAGATGAACACCCATCTCAAAACTGTGAAAATGACGACACGCAACCGTGATCCCCAAAATCTAGATACTCTATCCATTCGTGGAAATACTATCCGGTATCTCATCCTTCCTGATGCTCTCCCGCTAGATACGCTACTAGTTGATGATGCACCCAAACCGAAGGGCCGCAAGAAGGAAGAAGCAGCTCGCGCACGGGGGCGTGGACGTGGTGGAGATCGTGGACGTGGAAGAGGCAGAGGCCGTGGAAGAGGTCGAAATTAGACTGCCGCTTTGCAGAACTCGCATACCCTCGAAATGGCCAGACGCGCATAACACGCCATCACCAATAGAAGTTTTGTATTCTTGATGTCCTTTGCTGTAATGTTCAACGTGCTCTTCAATTTCGGGATATACGTAGCTCATGGCTGACCTTATTTCGTCCACCAGTACCAAATAGTATCATGTTTGAATTCTCCCTTCGTCGGCGAGATTGGTTTCCGTCCTGCACAGTGCACCAGTCTATCTGATCAGGGTCTCTGATCGATGTGTTCATAATCCCTGCCTGCATAATCCCTGCCTGCATAATCCTGAATGGTCATGTCGCCCTCACTTGGGCTGCTCCCGGTCTTGAAAACGCCAGCCCATTGCTCTTCATCAAAGGCCAAAATACCACCATGGCTATCTCTACCCCACAGGCCTTGGTACTCGGTATCCAACCTACCTTATGCAATGACAATTCCCCGCCAAAACTACAAGTCATTGGCTTGATAATCTTGAATGAATCATCACATCCAAAGGCGAAGTCTACTACTCTAGCCGCTCATTTACTGATGGCCGAATTGAGCAACAGCAACCGGGACAAATCCCGGTTGCGTCCTTGGGCAAACATATGAGAAGTTATTTCAAAATTTCCTGGGCTCTCTTCACACAGCGTAGGTTTAGGTTATCTTGTAGCCAAATCGATGGTAAAAGACTTCAGGTTCCCGATCCTGACACCCTCGATCCTCGGCTGAGCGGTCAATTCAGCACTACTCATCAATACAGGAGGAATATTCTCATTATGTTCAGAAGTTTGGGCCCAGGGATGTTTACAAAATGTTCAGAACCATACCCAATTCTGAGCTTGGGGCAGAAGTGATGGTTGAGATTACGGATGCGCTGATAGTGTATGTGCATTCGTTTGCTTTTATATGATTCGTTTGCTTTTATATGTTTTCATGACCATCTGGTAATCCGATTATAATATGTGCGTCCTTAAATCTGTCATATCTAACCTGGAGCTGACACATTTGTTGAACATTGGTGCTCATTAGCCTCGGGATGGACTTATCATGTTGTCTTTGAAACCATGGTTTACAAAATAAAATATTCCTGCGAACATGGTAGCATCATCGCCAGATCTAAACTGTAAAACCAATTTTCTGGTGTGTATTTCAGTTGCCAACATCTTTTGCCTTTACATGATCAACATCTACGACAGCCTTTTCATATCCTTCCCATTGAAAGCGCCATGACACTTGATCTAACTAACACTATTCTCGACCTTCTTTATCTCGACCCAGTGCGAACTGTTGGTCCCTCAAAGTTCCCTCTGCTTGCCAATATGTCCTTCCTGGTATAATTCTTTCCTGAGACATAAAGTCTGCAAATCACACTGAACTTTCTTTGCCCGCCTCCTACTCTGTTCCGTGACCTATGTGTTTATATTGTACTCAATATGAAATGCAGAGCTCATGAAAGTTGAAGCCATTGCCGAAAATGGCCTCGACGGAATTGGCAGATGCAGGCGGTTCCATCCCACTCTTGCTAGGGAGCATAGTACGGGCGGCGGGTACACGATTGGATGCACTGCAGTCACGACAGGACGATGAATTCTTCCATGACCGGAGACTAGGAGCATGACACTGATAGCTTGGGGTGCTTGAGTCTTGGTGCATGACACTGGAACCACGAAAGGCGTAATAGCTGGTCGTCTTATGACTTTCTTGGACGCCATGGACTTGGCTAAGACAGGAACATTTGATCTGGTATCGCTTAACTCATCGGCACCAGAGTCGCCCGTTGGTGGCATGATAGAGGTGGGACCTTGGTCGGAACTCCGAGCCTCGCTGAAATGCTGGACTTGGGTATTGGCACGACTAAAGTCACTACTACGCCCACGATGAGTTGCACCACTGGGACCACTTGAGCGTGAGTAGCGGATCCTCGCGCTATTTCGATGGGCCTGAGTTGACTCGACACCTGATTGCCTGTAGTCTGTCCAGGAGTGCCCTCACTCGTTCGCTGACGTCTTTGACGGGTGTGACGACTGCGATTTGTCAGACGCTCGACTCCACCAAGACCTTTGGTGGCACTAGACAATACGGCCGTCTCTTTACTACCCTGCCCACCCGCAGCATCTCTCCTCCCTTGAGCTTTGAATACAGCTGTCACGACGGCGTGCGTCAAGCCTCAGCTTTGCTCACCTTTAGGCCGAACTTGACGGATGTTTTCATTAAATCGCCTCCTCGACGCAGGCTACAAACTTCCTCATGCACACGCACACATCGCGAAGTTGAGTCTCTAAGTTTGGATCGCTTATGTGTTCAACGAAAGTGTCGGCTTCACTAATTATGACTCCTCCCTGCTTTGATGTATCATCTCAGTCCCTGGATGCACAGAACTGAAGTGTGTTTAACCTAGGAGGCAAAAGAAAAATACGCTGATCAGTGATGATCAGTGATAAAAGGAAAATAATAAAGTAAGTCACGATGCAATGTCTTTTTTTTATTTCAACAATTTATTACGCGGCAACGATACAATATGTCATCACAGAAGATTGATGGAAAATAATTCCTGACACATATATCAATCATAACAACTATTGGGCAGTCCACAGTGAATCAGATAGACCACGGACTATTAACAGCGCATTAATCACCTGACTGGCAACCAGATGCCTTATTGATTCATCCTGCAGAGTTGAATCCGAGTTGGGGAAAAAATGATATGGCAGGGTACATGCGTATATACTTTTTGATAAATACATATATGGTAATTGCATCCAACAAATGGGATATTAGGGACATTTACTGTGCCCAAGGTTACAAAACGCAGCCACAGAACATATTCTTCACAAAATAATAGGGTGGTGTGATGAACGTGAAATATATCTCAGATCAACAAACATCGAAAGCGACAAGTATCAAATGAAATCCAATTCTCCAGCTCAAAAAGACTGCAAGTGAGATGATTTGGCATCAAATTAGCTTAGGCGGAAAGGAATTATTAATATGGCAGGTAGTATACCTTGTTTCGCGGGAACGAAGGAGCAGATAAAGCCCCTAGTCACACGGGTCATCAATCGTCCTTGGGAAAATTGAAAATACAGACTTACAAACCCGACAGCGCATGTCACCACCTGCCGTGACAATAGTTGACCTGTGCAAATCGACAGAAATGACTAACAAATTCAGATTTTTGCCGGATCACGGATGGAGAAATGCTCACCCGAATTTGTATGACCAATCAACTGGAAACAGGCTGAATCCTCAACTGTATCCCGCAAAAATATACTACGGTCTTTGGCACCCGAGATGATGTACCGATTGTCGCAGGCAATCGTCAGAACGTAATCCTTGTTGTGAACGGGGTCAGAATGTAATGATAGTGGACTAAGCTAGCAAACATACACTGTGTCCCCAGAAAATCTTGATGACCGGACATGCAACCATTCCATGCAAGAACCTAGGTTTCGTGTGCTTCCTATCATCGGATACGGCATCCCACAGACTCGAAACATTCCAGATTCTGATACTGCGATCCAAACCCCCACTAACAAGTCGCTTCGCGTCATTCATGAATCTAACAGCATAAACACTGTCCTCATGCCCTCCCAACTTCAGCTCTCCTGTTTTCATGGACCATATACGAATGAACTTGTCAAGACAACCACCAGCGACATACTGACTGCAGAACGAGATAGAGATTGATGTGATGCCTGCTGCGTTAGAAGACTCTTTGATCTTGGCTGCAGGTTCTGAGGTCCTGAGGTACTTGTGATTAAAATTACGTAGGTCCCAAATGATGGCAGAGCCATCCATGGAACCAGAAACAACAGAATGCCCATTTGGGGAATAATCAAGGGCACAGATCTCGCCTGAGTGACCAGAAAAAACGCCACATAGCTTTCGCTGTTTGGTGCTCCATATCTGTCCAGAAATGTAAGTAAATGAGTTCAATAATCGGATGGGAAAATATACGTGCCCTAACATTCATATCCTCGGCTCCTGCGGCCAAGTATTCGCCATCAGAACTGAAGCGAACACTCCGGATGTAAATATCCCCTTCTATGTTTGAGAATGCCGAATCGGTGAGCGAACTGCATTTATTGATAAAAAAAATAAAGGATGCTGGTAACCCATGAGTGGAACACTTACTATACTTGAACACCCGTCTTAATGTTGTAGATATTGATATCTTTGTTACATCCCGCAGCTACACAATGGCCATCCGGTGAAAAATGAATAGAACAGACGATACTAGATAGGAGATGGTAAGGCAGGCTGGTGCATGAGAGAGAGAGAGAATAAACCTTGGTTGAGAGGTGGATAAGATTGAGTCAACATCTAGATTCTGAACGAATTTAGGATTAAAATTAACAGCCCAGTCACTGTATTCTTTACGGCATCCTGGAGGTACGCTGGACACTGCGAGATCTTTACACAATGAAGGCGCGAGTGAAGGCTTCTTCTCATTAACGCCACTAGAAGACGGAGATGGAGCGGGCAGTGATTCAATTGTAGATGATCCATGATCGTAGCTGATGTCAGCGAAATTGACCTTCAGACTGTTTGCCGGAAGTATTCCACGTTGATAGGAACGATGCAGTAGAGAATCTAGGGTTACTTTGATATCAGAACAAGGAAACTTAGTTCCTTCTACCGACCTCGGTTTAAGCAGGATCCTCTATCCTCAGACTTGATCCGCTTGGAATTATAAAGGCCATCGTCCGCACTGGAGTATGTTCTCACACGTCGTTTGAGCTTTCGATCGATATGGGTGGTAGGCTCATGATGGCCTCGGTCTTCCGATAGCTGGATCACAGAGGGAGCTAAGCTTGTAGGTGCCGATGCCGAGAATGACGGTAGGTTTGTTGAGAGCTTTTGCGGAGGGAATTGGGGCTCTAGACTGACAATGCTACGCTCATAGTTCAACTCGCCAATGATCTTTGATCGCTCCTGCTCAAAATGCTGTCTGTAAATTTTTGAGCATCTCTCGAGCTTTTGAACTGCTTGTTTCATCATTTTAATTTCCATCTCCTGTTTTGTGACTGAAGAAGAGATGAGAAAAATATGAGATTCCTATAGATTGTTACTGACAGAGAGTCCAGAGGCGGTTGCAGTCTTGATAGATGGCACGGCGCTCTGCCAAGATTTTGTTGTACTCTTCCAGGATTGCACTAAAGGTGTCCCCAAGCTGACTGCCAAGGGATTGCCTAGAGCGCTGCGAATAGTCGTTATGGGCAGAGGATACAGGTTGCAAGGACATCAAGAGACTAGGATAGCTTACGGAGCTTAAATATAGCGATTCGAATATTCAGAAACAAGTAGATCTCCGGCAACCTGATCCAATGATGGCCTCGCATAGCTTGTCTGTAATCTCCGCTGCCGCTGTCGGCTCCTTTCTTCGGATCCGGCAACACCCCTGAATATGTAGGCTCCAGCACTTCCAGGATGGCCAATCAACCAGTGTTACCCCACAGTTGTCTTACCCTAGGCCACGGTTTTCGTCACCTTCCGGTATCCATACAATATGCCGAAGGTCGAACAGGCCAACCATCTCAATATTGCCTAGTCATCATATTCAGATTGTCGGCAAAATTCCACCGATGGACAGCGCTTTTTGCAGTAAGGTCTTCGGGTCAAAAAGCTTCTCATATCGTTGTTTGACGCCATTCCGCTGAGGGATAAAAGATCAAGAACAAAGGAAATCTGATAACTCCTGGCGTACTTCTCTCGGCTATCAAAGGTGAGTCTTGGCATTTCTGCTCCCGATGTCTCATTCCAGGTCCATATCCTTAGCACCAGCTGGTGTTCTATATATTTCTGGCCGCAGGGTCCATTCTAGAAGCATTTCGGGACAGCGACTTCTTGAGACACTGTTTCGAACCTTGATTATCTCTCCTTGGGAAAAGGTTTATCACGTAAGCCCGCTTAATGACAGTCGGCGATTGTTTCCTTCCCCACGGCACAGGAGGAGTGAATAGTCTTGCCTTATTTACATCCATCCATGCCGTAGCTAGAGGCTGAACATATTCTCGGCTCAGGGTAAGACATTTGAGCGATAAAAATCTGGGGTATTCATCTTTTGTCATTATTACGATGTCTTCCCCACTTGACATGACATGTCATCGCAACGCATTAACGCATTTAGGGGAATTTCAAAAGGTTGTTGAGGACTGATCAGGACTGGAGTGTATATCATTTTGTGACGCATGATTCTGGATTACAGCTTCACTGTCATATGAAACATAAAGCAATGTTTCTCCATTTTGAGAATCGCCCTCTAACCCCATTCTATGCAAAACTCCACAGTTCACCGACAACATCGAAGTCGAATTGGTGCAGTTCACCGCCATCTCCTCCTTCCCCTGAAGTGATGACTGAAGTCGGAAACGATATAAAGCCCTTCGATTGATCTATAGCTAATTCGGGTGCTTTCTTGATCTTTCTACCCGCTTCCGTATCAAATAGCTACCCGGATTTGAGAAGCCAGAGAACGCAACACGACAAAAGGAACAATAGGATATTTTAACCAATGAACTACTTTCCCATTAAAGAACTCACCGTAGCATAAGTATGATCTAAAAAATCTTCAAGGGGATAACTGGGTTTCGTAAATGGTTCAGTGAATATTTTGCACAGCGTGGATACGGTAGCATGATAATGCGATCGGTGAGACAGCAGTTCCCATAAGGAGCTTTCTAACGCTCGGGTATTGATAGGATCTGTCTCATCGGAAAGAAAAGGATCTGTATAGATCGATGAAGAAGTGGAGTTTCATGCCCAGCGAACGCGAATAACAAATCAATTCACTCAGCATTCATGACATAAACAAGGTACAGACCTGCATATTCATTTCCAGCGTCGGGGTTATGTATCATGACCATCAACGCGGGATGTCTTTTTAGGATGTTATAGGTGAACGGGATGATCATGATGATAGCTGCAGGGGGCGCCGACAAAGAAAGCCGGGACAGGCGCTTGATGAAAGATGCCAAGAGAGTCGCCGGAAGATGGCTATAAGATAAGTAAATTCAAGAAATCAAAAAGGCAAAAAAAAGAGAGGCTTACGTCGAGCTAAGGAAGATTTCTGTCATTCGGAAGAAACGAGCGCGATGCTTGAGATGCAGAACGTCCCGATCTAGGAATGCGTATAGGCATGTGTAAAATGATGGGTAGTCCCTGAACTTGAATGAAAAATGAGCGTGTAAAAGAGTTAGGTCCGAAAACCTACAGATTGTAATCCTTGATCAGGATGAATAGGGCATTCAGGGCCAATAAGCCAGAGGAACCCCCTTCACAGTTGAAACATAAAAGACAAGAAGTAACAACAGGGGATTTAAAACCCACCAAAATCGACACATGCACTCACCCAGTCCATCACAAGGACAGGGCGCGTAAGATGGGGTAATATCGCTCGATGCATGATGTGTAGTACCCGTACAGCCAACTTCTCCGTATCTGTGGCGCTGGATAACCGAGGAAGGAGAGCTAGCCAGATGCGACTAAATACAGCACGATGAGATGCTAGAGAGTGTAGTGATTGATGAATGTTCATCTGGTGGAGGCGTACACCTGGTTCCTTGGCTTTTGGTGCTTCAGGCGGTGCAGGCTCGTCTTCAAAGTACTTGCGCCAATCATCTTCATCACCCTCACTAGTATTAGTCTTGGGATCCTCAACATCTGAGTCAGAATCGTCTCCTTTCTTTTTCGATCGCCTGGATTTGGGCGGCGGTTTTCCCATCTCCGAAACCCACCAAGCGTTTAGTTCGGATGGTTCTGTGGGGAATGTCGTAAGTCGTTCGAGTATAGAGAGGAGATTAAGAGGGAGTGTCGGATGTGTTGGGTGAGTATTCAGCAGCGTCCTGATAGTGCATTAAAACCAATTGAAACTCTCTTGAGGGAACAACATGCATCCTTACACGGATTCGCGCAGGAAAAACCAACGTATATCATCATACATGCTAAACCATTTTTCGTGAAACAGATTCGCAACATCGAAATCAAGTAGCTGGTCGAGGGGTGCTTCCGAACCCGGCCGAGAGCATGACGGGCATAAGAGGAGCGCTGAAGTAATTTTACGGAAATGGGAAAGGTGAAATGGAAGTTGAGATCCAGAAGAGGACGTAGAGGTGTCTTTGTAAAGAGAACAAAATCTGAAGAGCAGAAGTCTGAAAGTTTTCAGAGGATTGTGCGAAGAAATGAAGTGACAACTCGACAACTCACTCTTAGAGTCCTCTCCTCGTCCTTTAACAGGCCACAAAGGAAATCAACGTAAACATTTAGCTGTTCCAAGAGCCAGGTCTTGACCAGCTTCGAGGCTTCATCTCCTCCCAGACCAAGCTTTCCACCGTTAATTAGGACGACAAAAATTCGATAGAGGGCATAGATTGCTTTGGATACAAGTTGTGCATCCGTCATCGCCACAAGAATGTCCAGCAGATCGGGGAGGGCGTTGAGAGATTCGTTTCCATGAGCTGCTTCGATAAGAGCATTTTCTAGAATTTTTATTTGTTCAGCAGACCTGGAATTACACTCAGTCTTTCGTTTGTTAGCTGGAGGGAGTGAACGTGGGGCCATTTACGAAAACTCAAAAACGATACAAAGGAAAATCTTTGTCCCGGGCCGGAACAGACAAATAAAACCAATTAGCCTCCCACAAAGAATTCATGTTGCTCCGCAGACTCCATTCAACCGTTGCTCATCCAGCCCAGTTCAAATTACCACCAACAATTCGGCAGCTACTTTCTTCCAGTGATAAGGAGGTGCAATCAACGACTTTAACGGGCTGGGTCAAGTCTGTCCGCAAACAAAAAAATGTCACTTTTGCCATCATAAACGACGGGACAAATGCAGAGGGACTACAGGCGGTTGTGTTGAAGCAAGAAGGAACAGCGCCAGAAATCATGAAACGGTGAGTACATTTTCGGCGTCTGTTCTTGAACTGCTCACGAGAGGAAGACTGACGAATGGTTCAGCGGTGCGCCTAACAGGAAATCTGCTCAAGTCACCCGGTCGTGGTCAAGAATGGGAATTTGTTGTCCAAGAAGGCTCCAAGGGGGCC
>Ga0153919_100125_pt1 | contig 15405 bp, 13 predicted proteins | sample TSGA003MetaG_FD_104712 | JGI IMG/M metagenome (GOLD analysis project Ga0153919, IMG submission 104712) | Attine ant fungus gardens microbial communities from Georgia, USA - TSGA003 MetaG | ecosystem: Host-associated > Fungi > Mycelium > Unclassified | place: USA: Connecticut, Klassen Lab...
ATTTGAGTGGTATATACAAGTCTATGACTGGGTGTTTAGTAGTTATACTTGAGGAGTCAAACTTGCTTCTTGAGCTGAATTATAGTATAGTTTGTGTGAAAAATATCATGAATATGGCCTAAAAATGTTACCTAGTATAACAATGGTCAAGGACCTGAAAATAAGCCTTGATAAAGCTCCTCTTGGAGTGATCACAAAGGTAAAAGGAAACATAATTAGAGAAGCTGTTCAACAACTTGCATTCATGGTGAGGAAGAGGTCTGGTTTGTGAAAATACCTGCAAATGGCTATAGCATCTTGGAACAACTGAGTCATAAACCTAGGACTTTCTACATGAGAAGAAGAAAGAATAAGTTTGTGTTCTAAAGACCTAATGTCTTCTCCATTATGCCTATCATGTACAGCAGCATTCTGTAGTCCCTGGTAAAGTTCTGATCTGAGGGTATATTGATGTATTCTAGCCCAGTTGAGTTTCCTCTATTTATAGTTTGCCTATGCATCAACAACAAACTGCTGAAGTAGCTTTCCACCATAAAAGAGAGGCAGCTGAGAACCATTTCTGACATGAAGATAATATACATAGTAGCATATATCAGAAACCACCTGTGAGCAAGCCTGTTCCTTTCTATCTCTCTGCCTTCTATTCTCTCCTTGTTTTCTCAGTTGAGCACTATAGATTGGAATTCTTGGATATCACCTATTCTCCCCCTTTGGAAATAACAGAACATAATGGAGGGCAGCATATAAAAGACTGTTTTGGCTTATTTGCTCAAGTTGTCCTCCTCTTGTCTGTAATACCACATCTCTATTATCTATTGTATGATAGACTCCTTCAGGAATGATAACTGCAATCTCTTCAGTAGTAGATAGATTGTGAGTTTGTTGATCATGCTGTAAATCTATATGCAATCTAATCCTGACCTTCTGTTGTTCATCTGCTGGTTTGTCCCTGATAAGCTCATATGTATGATAGTACTAGCCAATATATGGATGACTATTCAGAAGCATTGTCTGAATATTGTTTATTACCATAGAATCCAGATTATTGTTGTTGGCTTTCCTGATATTGAGCTGCTCTGCTGTGTCAAGGATATAGATTTGCACATACATTAGAGTCTGATCAGCATGAAAAAGGAGAGTACTAGTGAGATGATGAAGTTTCCCTTGGATTTTGAAATAGTAGGGGCCTGATTATCTAGTGACTGAGTTATCAATTTTGACTCCTACTGAAGTCATGGCAAAAGCTGTACTATACTGCCAGATATTATTGCAAAATTCTTTTGAGAGATAATCATCTCCAGTCAAGTAGTTGTGAAGAATTCCAGTGAGTGGTTAAAGAGGAGGTAGTTGAATCTGTCCTTGCCAACAGCATATACCAAACTTGGAATGATTAACCCATAAAGACACAAGCTTCTCACAGTCAAAGTGAAGAGCATAACAATAAGGACAGATAACAGCCAATATTCCCAAGTTCATATACTGAATATTGGCCTCTAAGAATAGCTGTCCAATAGGTGGATAAGGTGCAGGATGAAGAATAGGAGGTGGAATATCATTAGCAACCACAGCTTCTTGATCCTGATAACTTGTGAGTATATAGAGTTTTGGTGTTGAAAAACTATCATACCTAAATAATATCATTATCTACATATAACTCTTGAATATTTTCTTCTCCAACATTCTGTAATAATATTCAGTTAAATATATTTATTAACAATTACTCAAATATATCACTTACAACTCTTAGAAGATTCTCTTGCATGTTCCTATCTACATGTAAATCTCTATTATCTCCTCTATTTTCAAAAATTTGCTGTCCCCCATAATCTAGAGCATCTGCATTTTCATTTCTCTATTCCTCTATCATCTAATTGATTTGAACCCCTTCTACCTATCTTTGTCTCTCTGCTTCTACTATTGTGATCTGAGCTCTAAATTCCTGAGTTGTTCTCTGTTGTTGCTCAGTAAGTCAACATCTGTGCAAATCAAGTATGGCATCCTTAAGAGTATGTGGAACATGTGTAGGAGTCATATGGAACCTTCCCCTTCCTTTATTCTAAACAGAAGCTGGAGGAACATATTAGAGCAAAGTAGGTAGTTAATAGTTCTCTGGAACAACTATATATTGTTGTGCTTACTTCTCAGCTCTTCTAGCTCGACGTTCTTCTTTAACAGAATTTATCTCTTACAATTGTCTTACTATCTTACTTACAACTACTCTAAGAATAAAGGTATACTATTACTCCTAAGAAAGAGATCTCTACTCTAAACAACTCTCTTAAAGAGCAGCTGTTATTCTCTTGCATATAAAGATTGCAATGGACCTCAAGTACTAGGTTACTAATAGAAAGGTATACAAGTATACTACTGCAATACCGCTCAAGAAAACAATCTGTCTAGGAAGATAGACCTAAGCTTGGTTATACCAACTACACTCTACACCACAGCTGTAGAGTACTGTTTTCTTTATACCTAGGGCCTAGTATCCAGTCAAGGTATAGAAAGAGTAGAGAGATAAAAGAGCAAAGATAGAGAACAGGGAATAGTGATTAAAGACAGAGAAGTCAATGAGCTAGTACTATTACTGTATATTTGTATATATTTGTTTTACTTCCATACATCCAATTTAGGTTGAATATGAAAAGAGAAGGGTTGTGATGATTAAATTTACTGTTTTAAATTTTTTTAAAATAAGAGAAGAAAAGAATAAGTGAATCATAATTTTTTCCAATTTTTAATAAATTTATTGTATTTTTTGAGTGAAAAGAGAGGGTGTGGGAATAATTAGATACATAATTTATTAGCGTTATTATTCCATACACAATGTAGCATATCTACTAGATTTATAAAAACTAAAGGAGTAAAAGTACTGGTTCACTAATAGTAAATCAATAATTAGCTCACTGTATAATTAGTTAATACACTAATAGACTGTATAGGCAGTCAATACATTAACCAGCTACACAGCCAATCAATATACTAACTGGTTACTTAACCTTATAGAACACTTTGATTTACTTAACTCTGAGACTTACCTAGACTACTAATTCCAAGTAACCAAAAATTGTTTAGAGTTTTTTCCCTAGACAGACAACTACTGATCATCTTGACATTGTATTATAGGTTTTTGAGCAGAAGAAGAAAGCACTCCTCAAGCTGATTGATAATGGCTTCTTTGGTACTGCAGTAGCTCATATTCATACTATTGAGTTTCAGAAGAGAGGTCTTCCTTGTATTCATCTGCTCATCTTTCTACACCCTCAAGATCACATTTGAGACCCTTATCATATAAACTCCATGATCTCAGCACAGTTATCTAATCCTCAGCTACAGCTACTTCTCTATGCAAAAGTCACCAAATACATATTGTATGGTCCATATAGTGTTGACAATCTCCAAGCCAAGTGGATGATGTAGTAAACACTTTTCTAAAAACTATAGAGAAAGAACAGACTGGGCTGAGGACAGTTATCTACTCTATGCTAGGTCTGACAATGGTTTGGTATTTGAACACAATAGGGCCAGGTTTACTAATTAATATATGGTCCCTTACTGTTCTCAACTTCTTTTTTTTGATTGTTATATTAATATGGAGGTCTCTGCTGGATTGGAAACTGTCAAGTATCTGAGCAAGTATATCTATAAGGGTTCTGACAGAGCAACTATAGAGATTAGTGGTAGAGTGCAGGATGAGATCAAAGTACATTTGGATGGTTGGTTTATTGGTCCAACTGAAGCTTGCTGGAAGATCTTTGAGTTCAACATGCATGGAGAGTCACCAGCTGTCCAACATCTTTCTGTTCATCTTCCCAATAAGTACTATGTCAACTTTCATGCACACTAGACTGTCAATAAAGTATTGGCCAGGCAAAATATAGAGAAGACTCAGCTTACTGCTTAGTTTGATTACAGCTCTGCACATGACAATGGTTTGGGCCTTACCTATTGGCAGTTTCCTCAACACTATACCTGGAATGCTAAAGCCAAGTCATGGCATCCAAGACAACACACCAAGATGATTGGAAGGATGTACTTTGTGTTACCATTAAAGAGAGAACAGTTCTTTTTATGACTTCTCTTAACTATATTTGAAGGTAGAAAAAGTTGGGAGCATCTGAGGACCTGGAATAGCCAAGTGTTTGTTACATTCAAGAAGGCATGTATGGCAAGAGGATTACTGGAGGATGATCATGAGTGGAGGATTTGCTTGGAGGAAGCAATTGCAATGCAGCCTGGAATAGCATGTTGTTGGTTGTTGGCAGTGATTTTGCTGACTAATAAAGTAGCTGAGCCTCATGTTCTCTAAGACCAATTCAAGGCTAGACTGTGTGATGATATCAAGCATAAACTATGTTATATGAGCCACTACCAAGCTGACCAGGAGATACCAGAGGATGATGTTTATGATTCTTTGGGATCTAAACAGAATATTAGTAGGAATAGGAAGAAGTCTTGCTGAGTTTCCACCCATGCCTCTTCTATAGCAACAGTGGGGTCACAGAATATCCAATCCTCTCTTACAGGCTGAGCAGTATGATGCAGATGAAATGGCAACTTTAGTAAATGAGCAGAGGGCAATATTTAATCCTGAACAAGCTACTGCTTTTGATGCTGTTCAAGAATCTGTCACCAGCAACCAAGATCATCTTTTCTTCATTCATGCTGCTGGTAGTTGTGGAAAAACTTTTCTTTGTAATACTATTGCTGCTGAGGTTAGAAGGAGAGGACAGATGGCATTATGTGTAGCATCATCTAGAATTGCTGCTCTTTTGCTGGATAGAGAAAGAACATCTCATTCATGCTTCAAGATTTCTCTTTCTATTAATGAGGACTCTGTGGCTGGACTGAAACAGAATAGTTACATGTTTCCAGTCATTCAACAGACCAAGATTATTATTTGGGATGAAGTTCCTATACAGCACAAGTATGATATTGATGCTGTTGATCAATACCTAAAAGACTTGCTTGAAGTAAATGATCACTTGCACTTGATAGCTGTTGAATTGATATATTATCTAGAATGATTATCTATTTGGTGGAATTACAGTAGCATTTGGAGGGGATTTTCATCAAACTTTGCCTGTGGTGTCTAAAGAAACATGTCAACAAGTAGTAGCAGTATCTCTTTGCAGAGGAAATCTATGGAGACATATCAAGTTCTTATATCTCAGATACAATATGTACTTGGGCCACTCTGAAGCTGACAATCAACATACTCAGTGGTTGTTGGAAATTGGTACTAGATCAACTATGGATGATAATGAGATGATACAAGTTCCTCAGTCTATGGTTTGCACTAATCTCAACACTCTCATCAACAGGATCTATCCAGAAATTGGCAACCTAAGAGTTCAAGATGATCAATACTTCTTGGAGCACATTATTCTCTGTTCTAGAAATGATGAGGTATATAATATTAATAAAGCTATTTTCCAACAGTTTAACCCAGTACCAAATACAGAGGTCCATATACTGAGAAGTATAGACTTTGTGTCTGAGGAAGATGGAATGTACCATGCCTATCCTACAGAGTTTCTTCAACAACTTAATAGTAGTGGATTGCCTCCTGCTTTACTTTGTCTCAAGGTTAGCTGTCCAGTTATTTTACTGAGGAACTTGGATTCAGGAGAAGGACTTTGCAATGGAACAAGAATAGTGGTGTTGAATGTAAGAAAAAAAGTACTCCAGTACAGGATTATCAGCAAGGATAGAAGGTTTAGAAGAAACATTACCTGTGCCACTCAAGAGACTTCAATTTCCAGTCAGGCTAGTCTTTGCTATGACTATTAACAAGTCTCAAGGACAATCAGTGGAGCATGTGGGGATTAATCTGCAGACATCAGTGTTCTTATATAGACAACTTTATGTGGCATTTTCAAGATATACTTCACTATTGAACATTTCAGTACTTCTTCCAGAACAGAGCCAGGAGAGCAGAAAAACACTTAATGTAGTATATAAAGAGGTATTCAATAGTATTAGATTATAGATTATATATATATAGACAATGGACTTGAGATTGATTTCTACTATAATATCAGAAGTGAGTGAGTAAAGTCAGTTAGAATAGTTAAGTCAGTAAGTGATTGAAGAAATATTACAGAGTATACAGAAAGTTAAAGAAGGGAGCATAGCAGACTGACTTCAGCATATACTCAACAATTTAAAATTAGTAGAGGATTCAAGTCAGGCCATAGGCCCAGATGAAAGCCTTGTTCTCACTGGTCATACCTAGAAATCAAATATTACTAACATCTAGAAGTTCTATGGCATCAACCACACCATTCCAAACACTGACAGTGCAGAATCTCACAATATTATATCTATAACTGATATGCTAAGTGCATGATGACGAGAATCTAATGTTTCTAAGTTGTCATGATATTTAGAGAGATATGAGCTATTTAAATAATTAAGAATACCTCTCCCTATCTTGATCTATCTCCTGGGAATGTACCCAAGTACTTGAAAGTCATAGACACTCATGATCAAGAGAAGACACTAATAACTTGATCTTTTTTGCATGCTCCACTTGGCTATATGGTGGACTGCATTTCTGGCAATGCTCAAGATTCTGAGAGATGAGGACCAAAAGAGTTTACCAAGGAGGAAAAGGAGCATTGTTTATATTGACACTAATAGAGAGCATTTCAATTATTCTAGCCTGCAGATATCATCTGGCTGTCAATCTATTGTTGAATGTTCTAACTTGTTGTATACCATTTGTCTTAGGTTGAGTTTTGCATTAAACTAGATCCTGAATGTCCAAATTGTTGAAGTATTTTGTCTCTACATAATGCTTTACTCAATTTATATTGCTTGAGCTCTTTCCTAGATTCTCTAGGATAAGCCCAAAAACCTGTAAGGGAACTATACTAAGTCACACTCCTAACACACTAGTAGTAGTCTACTGGAGTGATCCTGTACTAATTAAATAACTATTACCTAATATTTAATTAGTTACCTTACTCTTACATTCTAGACCCTGACCATTTGGATATCCTATAGCTAGGGAAACTTGTATATATAGTATAGAGTACCCTTCCAGAAACCTCATTTTATTATCTGAGGATTCTCCTGAAAGGTAAGTTGTAACTTATTCTGGAGTGTAATGGTAACTAAGAATTCTTCTAGAAGCTCTGCTCTGGTTACCCTTATAGTAGACATAGTGAGAAGAAAGATATGTTTAAATTGGGAATATGGTCCTCCAAATATGTAACAACCTAAAAATCAGATATAACATGCCCTTTCCAGCTTGAGATCTAGTGGATTGATAAAGAATAGTAGGTCTATGTTCTTAGCTGAAATACTTTGAGTTGTTCAAACTCATAGGTGAATAGTAAACTAGAATGAGTCCCATGAACTGCACTACTTGAGTATGCTTTTGCTTTAGTGAGTCTGATTATCTCTATCAAAGTTGACTTACAAAAACTACTGGGAAACACTTTTCAAACAAATATAACCCTATAGATTTCAAGTAGCCATAACAATTATAATACCTTTAATTGCTTGCACTATCTTTGATGCTCTTGCTAGATTGCTTTTGTGTACCTCTCAAGAAACAGGAGTACAGTAAGGGTACCAAGTAGAGATAACAAGGTCAATGAACATAGGAGAATAGAGACTGAATTTGAAGAGTTTTAGTCAGTGGGTAACAGCTATCTCTGACATTTTTCAAGTTTTAGTAACATACTGTACTGACTCTGAACTTAATAAAGTAACATTTTTACAAAATGGGTGGGGCACAGCCACATGAGTCCTTGGCATTGTAAAGCTTTCAATATGCAGCTTAAACCAGACCTATCTTATCTCTTTCCATGGCCTCATCAATATAAAACCTCTCCATCTCACTTCTATAATCCTCCTCTCTCTGTATATATATAGTCTTTCCAAATCCAAAATTTCCCTAAAACAAGGTCCTAAATAGGAAAACAATTGTATAGTTTAAACAGGCCACATCTAGACTACTTCTTGACAAACTTGCTCAAAATATCCTGTAATTACCTATAAAAGATATCTACTCTCTCCAATTATTTTTTATTATTTTATGTAATCTGCATTGAGGTTACATCAAGATTTTGACTATGCTTAGAGATATAGTTTGTTATAACTTAGCAAAATGGATAAGTTATTATTTATATTTCTTTTCTTATTTGGACTTACTATACAAGGAAGGAGTGTAGAAAAGTGTCACATATCATAGTCACAATGTCACATCACATGATGGAGTTACATGATAAGTGTGGGAGAATAGTGCACAGACCATATAGTAGTTATATAAGTAGTATACAGAATCTAACAGAAACTCTATTGAGTTCTTCTTGTTAACTTAGACTTGGAGTGTGATTAAGTTATCTCAGACTAAGTTGCTATATAATTGATGCTTGCATCCCTCTTGTTGGCAGTACCAATACTGACTACAGCAACAAGTTCTTTGTTACTCCCCTTTTCTTTTCTTATACTATCTCTCAGCTATACTCAACATTCTAGCTTGTTTGTCCCTTACCACTAACATCTTTCTCTGTATATGAGATATCAGAAAATAACTTCTGCCATAGACAAGTCCTATCTTATCTAAGCAACACAAAGAATTCTTCTTGTATTATATCAGCAACTGACTCTAGAACCTTAAGTTAGGGATTAACTCAAGGTAATGCTTTAGGGTTAGAAAAGAACTCAATAGGGTTCTCGCTTAATTGCAGTCTACTATATATACAAGTACAGTGTTTGTTCTTGTTTAAACTACAAGCTATTCATCAGCTACTGGTTTAACTTCAGTCCATATTCATTCTATTTATAGCTCATTGTTATAGTCAAGGCAACTTATAACAGTACCCTTCTCTTAAGGATCCTTGTTCCAAGGATTTTACAGCTCATTATATGGATCTTGTAAATTACCCATCTTATCTTTTTTGTTTTATTCCTCTATCCCACTCTTCTTGTGTTTTTGCTTGTCTTCTTCATCTTTCTCATCTCCTTCCTGAATAGTTTTTAATATTTCTCTTTCTTTTGTTCTTCCTGATCTCCATTGTCTCCAATTCCTTTCCAATCTTTCCTATCAAATTTCTTGTCATCCCATCTATACAGTAGTTTTGCTGTATATCTTCCTGGTAATTCTCCTTTGTGATCTTCTTTCAAGTTCCTCTTCTTTATTCTTCTGGCCCCTTTTCCATATTCTTCCTCAAACCTATCTACTAATTCTTGTGTATTCCCCATATTTTCTCTTGGTTCCCAAGTGTCTTCTTCTACTGTATAACCCCTCTATTATACCAGGTATCTATCTCTTCCTCTAAACTTTCTCTTATTTAATATTTTTTCTATCTCATATTCCTCTTCTCCTTTAATTATTACTAGTAAAGGTCATTGCTTTTTCTGACCTTCTACTTGATCTCTATACTTTTGTACTCTACTAACATTTATTACTAGGTGTATCTTAATACTACTTGGTAACTCTAGTTCAATTGTATTTTTCAAAATTATTCTTTTGACTTTGTAAGGTCCCACAAATTGTTCCATCAGTTTTTCTAATTGTCTCCTCTATATCTGATACTTGAGATCTTTTGTACTCAGTAATACCCAATCTCCCACTTTGTACTCCTCTGGTTTGTTTCTTTTCCTATCTGCATACTTCCTTATTTTCTTCTGACTTTTTCTTAATACTGCTTCTGCTTCCTTATGCACTTCCTTCATTCTTGTTGTAAACTCTTCTGCCTTTTCAAACTTCCCCTTCTTTCTCATTTCATCATTCTGTACTCCTTCATCCATAATAATACTTTCTGGTAGGCCATGTAGTTTCCAAGTGTTATCCTGGAACAATCTTGCCACTCCCTCTGCTGAAGTCTTTTCTGTAGTAGGCACAAAGTATGCCATTTTTGTCAACCTATTGCATACTACCAATATACTATTATATTCCTGTGCTAATGGTAACTTTGTAATAAAGTCTACTGTGATATGGGTCCAGGGTTTCTCTGGTACTGCATTTGGCATTAGCTTTCCTGCTGGTGCTTCTGTATAATTCTTGTTTCTTTGGCAGATATTGCATTCTTCTATATACTTCTTGACTTCCTTTGTCACCCCTGGCCACCAGAAGTTTCTAGTAACCAGCTCTGTCATCTTCCATTGTCCTTTATGTCCTCCTACTGGTGTGTCATGATATAACTGGATTACTTCTACTCTCAGTTTTTTGTCCCTTGGGACATATATCTTTCCATTTCTTGGCATTAGCCCATCTTTCTCTTACCACTCCTCAGCTCTTAACATCTTTACTCCTGCTCACTTCATTTCTTCTACTGCCTTTATTACTTCATCATCTTTTGCATCTGACTTCTTAATCTTCTCCAGTAAATCTACTCCCTCTATCATGATTTCTGCTACTTGTGTTGCTCTGACTTCCAGTTACTTCCTTTTTACCAACACTCTATCTTCATTATCTCTTTCTACTCCAATCTGCCAGTATAGACACCTACTGAGGCTATCAGCTCTTCCCATGCTACTATCTGGCACATGTTTAAGAGTAAAGTCAAATCTAGATAGGTACAAGGTTCATTTTGCTTGTCTATAATTCAGTTTCTAACTACTCATAAAATATTCTAGATTTTTGTGATCACTCCAAATCTCAAATTTGTTTTGTGCTCCTTTTAGTAAGTGTTTCTACTCCTCTGAGCATCTGATGATTGCCAGCATCTCTTGGTTGTGAATTTCATAATTTCATAATTTCTTTTAGCTTTGTTTAACAACTTTGAAATAAAGGCTACTAGCCTCCACTTGTTATCTTCACACCTCATCAACAATACTCCTTCTGTTGCATACTCTAATGCATTTGCTTTTACTCTCATCTCCTTATCTAGATCTGGTGCCACTAACACTGGTCATATTGTGAATATCTTTTTTGTTCTCCTCTCTAGTTCCACTTTTCATTCTTCCTGACTAATCTATGCAGTGGTTTAGCTACTCTGGCAAAATCTTTCATGAATTGCCTGTAGTAATTTGCTAATCCTAAGAACTTTTGTACATCTTTAACTGTCTTAGGCCTTGGCCATTCTAGAACTTCTGACACCTTTTATTTCTACATCTTTATCCCATCTGCCCCTATCACTAGTCCTAGGAAGTCAATCTTTTTAACTTTCTACACACATTTCTCTGGTTTTAGATATAGATTGTTTGCTTCTATTCTTTTCAGAATTTCCTCTACTACATTATCATGCTTCTTTTCATCCTCTGTCTCTACCAATACATTATCCATAAATACTGCTACATCTTTTGTGTCTATTAGATCTCTTAATATGTTATTTATCATTGTCTGGAATGTTGCTGGCAAGTTTGTGAGACCAAAAAACATCATAGTGGATTTATACACCCCAAGATGTATTGTGAACACAGCCTTCCACTCATTCCCCTCTTTTATCTGTACATTGTTGTATCTCCATTGTAAGTCCATCTTTGTAAACACCTTTTTTGTGCCTATAATGTCAATCAAGTCTGAAATCAAAAGCAAGGGATAATTGTCCCTAACTATTCCTTTATTAAGATATCTATAGTCTTGTACCATCCTTTTTCCCTACAAAGAAGACTAGTGAAGTCTGAGGTGACTTGGAGAGTCAAATATACCCCTTTCTCAACTGTTCCTCTACAAATTCTCTAACCTTCTCTTTCTTTTCTCTTGACATCAAGTACGTTTTCCCTTTTCTTGGCATAAAATCTTCCCTTAGGTTCATTGCATGATCCCAAGGTTTTCTTACTGGCATTCTCTTTGATTCTGCTTTCTTGAATACTTTGAGCCACCTATGAAACTTTTGTAGCACCATCTTCCCCACTTTTTTTCTATCTAACTCAACTTCATCATTAAATTTTTCCTCCATTGTCTATTTCTACTTTTCTTTGTCTATTTGGTCTGCTACTTTAATTCTCTTTCCAATATTTTTCTTTTTCTCTATTTTTTCCTTTACTGCTATCTTCCTCCTACAGATTGGTAGATATCTTATCATTTTGACTTCTTCTGTTTCCTAATTTATCTCAGGGTTGTGTGCTTGCAACCATGGCATACCCAGTATGATATTTATTCTCCTCAAGTCATATATATCCATTCTCATTCTTTTCACATGGCTTTTGTAGTATATATTTACTTCCACTTGGTGTGTAATAGCCTCTCCACTATTGTTTGTTCCATTCACATTTCTGACCATCACTGGTCTATCTAGCTTTTGCAGTTTAAACCTATGTTTTGCTGCCATTTTCTTGTCTATGAATATTCCTGTTGTACCATTATCCAGGAGTGCTTTCATTGTCACCCTCTCATATATATCTATTTTTTCTACTCCAATGCTCAGCCATACTTCTTTCAATATTTTGAACATTCTTCTGATGCCCCTTTGTCTATCCTTTGTCTTTGCTGCACTTTTTGGAGTCTTTGCCTACATGTTACTCTGCTGTGCTTTTCCCTCTATAGGGTACGTTGCTACTCTCCAGTTCCACTATGGCTTTTTGTTTCCTATCCTACATTCTGGACACAAAATCTTCTTTCTTTCTTGTTCTGATACTCTTCCTTTTATAGCATCTCTTCTTCCACATTCTATATACTACACCCTTGTCATTTCTCCTCTCCTTGCTTCCCCATCTCTCTAATCCTATACTTTCTGGCAAAGGTTATACCATACATTTTCTGCTTCTTCTCTTGCTGCACCTTTTGTGGCTTGGCCATACACACTATCTCTTCCTTTCTTCCCCTCCTTCTTTCTACTTCTATGTTTGGACAATCCTATTTGTAGTATCCAACTCCCCAGCATCTGAAGTACATTACTCCTTCCTCTTTTCTTTCCTGCCATCTCACCTCTACTTTATCTCTTACTCCACATTGCATCATTCAACTTGCCAATACTTTAAACTTATTTTTGGGGATTAGTTTCCCCTTCTCTTCTTCAATACTGTTCCTGCAGTTATAGGCCAGGTGCCCAAACTTTCTACAACTGAAATACTTTCTCCTCTCTCTTCCTTCCAGTTCTGCTGTTGGTTGAGCATGTCACTCATAAGTTGGTTATATTGTTCAAGAGACATAGTGTCGTGCCCCTTGAAGTGGAATAGGATTTTTGGAATCCTGCTAATTACAACTACATCTGTTGGGGTACAAGATCTTCACCCAACCAGACTCCTACTGCCTTACTAACTACTGCCCTAGTACTAGGGTTACACTATCACCTCTAAGAAGAGGATCTTTACTCCAAGCAGCTCCTTAGGGATGTACTGCTATTCCTCTGCATATATGGATTACAATGGACCCCCAGCATAAGGTTGATAAAGCAAAAGTATACAAGTAATTTACTAAGCACTACCCAATTGCTAGGTCAGATCTTGAACATAATACTTGGGTTTGGTACTGAGTCTCTACCAGCAGTCCCTAACTGAGTACCAAGTTTTCTTTACAGCTAGGGCCTACTATCCAAGAGGATCAGTGATTGAGCTGATCACCAATTAAGGATGGTAGGAAAGTAAAGTTTAGACAGGATTCAAAGCAAATAGTACCTGGAGTATAGAATTGAGTTCTTCTGTTAGCAACTGACTCTAGAACCTTAAGTTAGGGGTTAACTCAAGGTAATGCTTCAGGGTTAGAAAAGAACTCAATAGAATTCTTGCTTAATTGCAGTCTACTATATATACAAGTATAGTGTTTGTTCTTGTTTCAACTACAAGCTGTCCAGCTACTGGTTCAACTTCAGTCCATATCCATTCTATTTATAGCTTATTGTCATAGTCAAGGCAACTTATGACATGTTAACAATCTGTAGCTTTTTAATATGGACTATTGGTCCTCCAAGGAGATTTGAGTAATTCAGTTGCATCAATCTCTACCAATAACAGTACCAAGAGTGAACTGGATGATAATGACCAACATGATGTGGATGATTTGACTGATCTGAATTGTAAAAAAATCTAGGCTATGCAATCTGGTACTGCAAAGAGGAAAATTGGCATTAGGGAATGAAAAGCCCAAAAAAGCATTGAAGTGACACTATTAGGAGCTATGTATGCTCTCCCACTCTTTTCATCAATAACTTTATGTTGTGGTTATGCCTTTTCAGACATAGTTTTCATCTTGTACATTACACAATCCAGCTTTCAATGTTGGTTGACTTTTTGTATACCTCAGTCTTGTTCTATGATTCTGAGGTGAAAATATTTTATACTATAGACTAGGATTTGTTGCTTAGTATACCTGCAGTGTTTATTATCACTCTAGATAATTCCTAATACATTTACAGTCTTGTTCTACAATTTTAAGTGTTTATTATTACTCTAGGTCCTTGTTACTTGTTATAAAAGGTTATAGGTCCTGTCCACCTATAATCTTAAATCAGACTCAAACCTCATACTCATTCACATTTGACTTAATCACCAATATTCATTTTCCCAGATCTTATAATGTCTAATCCTGCTGGATCTTCTCAGATTAGTAGATTTAACTGGTTGTACAACATCTTATATCTTGAAAATAATGACACCAACTTCCAGACATAGAAGTACTGGATCTCTACCATTCTTAGACTTTAAGGACTGATGGGAATTGTAAACAGTACAAATAAACATTCTATACTTATTCAAATTACTAGTAAGAGTATAAACTAGTTAGATGTTGATGACTGGGATTACTGTGATATAGAGGCCCAGGCTTAGCTTACTTTGACCTTGAAGAATGAGCCTTTGAGTAGTGTCTTGTATGCCATGTCAGCTACTAATGCTTGGGATAAGTTGAATTGTCATTATAAAGAAGAAAGTCAAAATACTATCATATACTTAATTAAAGAGATCTTCTGTGCTTCATTCTTAGATGAGATGCCTATGGGGCCTCAGTTAAATGGTGTCCAATATAAGGCCTATATCCTCAAAACACTTAGTAAACCAATTTCTGATGCTATTATTGCTTATGCCATGCTTCTTGCTTTTCCTAACTCATATTCCACTCTTTGTACTATTCTTAACTCTACTCCTGCCACTACTGGTGGCTTGTCACTCTCCACTGATATTGTTATCACTCAAGTTCTTACTGAAGAGAAGAATACCAAACTTGGCAGTTTGTAGATGGCACTCATTGCTTATACAAAGAGTAAAGAAAAACCATAGTTATTAAAACTATCAGATAAAGATAAGAGAAAGATGAAGTGTGATTATTGTGAGAAGAAAGGTTATATTAAATCTGAATGTTGGAAGTTCAAGATGGATCAGGTAAGAAAAGAAGGAAAATTTGGAGAGAAAAAGGATTCTGGCAGTGGAGATCTTATGGTAAAGGTAGTAGTAGCAAAAGCTAATGAGGAGACAATTTGGCTATTCAAAGCAGAGATCTTGACTGGTCAAAAGGATATATCATTGAAATGGATTGTTGACTCAGGAGCTTCAACCTATATGAGCTCTCAGCAA
>Ga0153919_100136_pt1 | contig 15124 bp, 15 predicted proteins | sample TSGA003MetaG_FD_104712 | JGI IMG/M metagenome (GOLD analysis project Ga0153919, IMG submission 104712) | Attine ant fungus gardens microbial communities from Georgia, USA - TSGA003 MetaG | ecosystem: Host-associated > Fungi > Mycelium > Unclassified | place: USA: Connecticut, Klassen Lab...
CCATGTCTAACCAGGACTCAGGGCCCTCAACTTACTCTGTATCCTCACAGAAGAGGCCGATTAATAAATACTCCAAGAATACATGCAGCTCTCCCCAGCGTTCAATGCCACTGCACCACCGTCGGGCATCAGGGTCGGCTCTCACACTACAGACACAGTTCAACAAGCATCATCTAGTGGGCCACTCTTTAACTCATGAATACCCAAGTAATCCAAATTTTTCGTACAAGCTAAACTCAGTGCTTGGGTCGCCGTATCTCACGACCGCAGACGTACAAACATCATCGCATATCAACTCTGACGATAGCGAAGGAGAGGGGGTCGATCCGCATCGACCACGACCTCCATCTCCTGCTCCGACTATAGAATACTCTATTATCGATGTAGAGGACTTAGAAGGTGACGATGCACCTAGCTTACCCATACCAGGTAGCTATCTTTATGCCCATCGTCGTTCCATGTCCTCTTCCTTCGGAGGATTTGGCGTACAATCTCCGGCAGCCTGCATGAGCACCAGTGGTTGCACGTACTACACAAGCTCTGGCTTCGGTGGGGCTTCATTCTTGAGTCTCAACCATCCTACAGAATCTATCTCTTTGCCAAATATGAACCAACATTCAAATCCTATCAGGACTCTTCTGCCACGTATCTGGGATGTACTCTCATCTCCGGGAAAAGCATTTTTTGGGAACCTTAGTACTAACTCACCTTCTATACCTTCCCTCGTTTCTATCAATCCTTCTCCCGCCGGTTCTCCAACGGTCTTCTCTCAATCAATCTCCTTGCCGACTCAGCTATTCAACAGTCAATCTCTTTCTGGTCGCCACTCACCTCTTCTTTGGAATGGCAATCGTGGAAAACTCAACAAGGGCAAAAATAGAGCTCAGTCTTCTATTCACATATCAGAATCTGTAGGAGACACCGATGTCAGTGAACTAGCGCCACTGGACGGAGAAGAAGGAGAGCTTATTGATGAAGCTTGCTTCGTCGACGTACGGGCAGTGACTGGTGTTGATATTTTACGATATTTACCACCGGAACTCGCTGTCTACATTCTTCAACTAGTTGCTCCTCCTCCTATATGCCATGATAGACACTTCATGATCGGAGCAGGAGAACTAGATCCTTTGTCGAATGAAACTGAGGGAGAATCTAATATCGCGTTATGCGCTATACTTGCTTGTCTCGCTGTCTCACGCTCGTGGCGGCATCTGGCAAGCAACAATTCTGTCTGGCATACCCTTTTTTTGGGAAGATGGACTATTGACCTCAGAAGGGCGGACCAAACACATCTAAAGCTTGAGGAAGATTTATCAGTTGATTCGCCTGGTCGTCAGTTAAAGCGACATCGGTGGAAACTCATACCTAAGGCTCAGGCACTCAGGTTTGCGGCTTCTTCGAAATACGGTACCTCGGCGAATACATGCACACAGTCATCATCGTTAGTACTTCACTTAGCCCCCAAGGCGCTTTGTCATCCAAAACACAAATTCCCGTTACAATTTGACTGGAAGAAACTTTATATGGACAGACTAGAATTGGAAAGGAGATGGCTAGGGAAGTCCTACACCCAGATTCCCATACTCTTACCAAAAGACCCGCAACGTGGTCGCGAGACAGGTAGGTCTATGTATTCCCGTGGAGGAATTAGATCGAGGTCGCTTTCCCCAGCAGGGCTCTTGAGGGCGGGAAATGACGCTTTCCATTCTACAGCAAGTAGTCCTGTTGTTCACTTGCCCAATTCTGCAACCCTTGAGAGAGCTTTTGGAAAGACATTGAACAGAAGGATAATTCCCGCTTCTCAAACGGAACCTGTGAATATGGACGTCCTGTATAGATCAGAGAGGCGAGAACCCGAAGCACGGGAACTTCGGGGTCATACAGACAGGTATGCCGATTATAAATCTCTGATCTCTTACCAAAAGCTGACTTATCCCTCCAAGCGTCTACTGTGTTGAATTTGATTCCAAAAGAATCATAACTGGCTCACGAGATCGGACCATCATGGCCTGGAGTCTCAAGACAGGAAGGTTATTGGGTACATTTGCAGGCGTTCATTCTGGTAGCGTCTTGTGCCTGAAATTTGAGAAGGATTGGGATCTTGATCCCGTGGGTGCACTAAGTGGACAGATGCAAAAAGATGGGATGTCACCTATACTGTCAACGGGTGTGGAGATGGAGGCGAATCTGAACGGGGTTTCAACCAGGACCGGATTTATGGTTACGGGAAGTAGCGATTGTACGATATGTGTGTGGAGTCTGGGTACAGAAGAGTTTGATGGAATTAGCTTTGAAGGGGAGGATGATCTAGACAGAAGGGTTATCGCGGATCCTATCGCTATCTTGAAAGGGCACACCGGTGGTGTTCTTGATTTGAGGATAGACAGTCAATGGATTGTCAGCTGGTAAAATTGCCTCTGATTTCCTTATCACACCATTGAGCCCTTACAATAACCACAGCTCAAAAGATACTGTCATCCGAATCTGGAATCGGAAGACACTGGAATTATACCGAGTGCTGCGAGGTCACGAGGGACCTGTCAATGCAGTTGGGCTTCAAAACGATCGAGTAGTAGGTTCGTTGCATTGGGAGCCGATCCGATTGTTGAGTAGTTTCTAGGTCAGCGCGAGTGGAGATGGAAAGATGATATTATGGGACATCGAGAGCGGCGAACGCTTGAGGACCTTTGATTGTCATGACCGGGGTTTGGCCTGTATCGACTTCAAGGTAATTTTCGTATCTGCTTGTGCAATGTCTCACAAGATCATTGATTGGTTTGTAGGACAGCCTCATCGTGTCAGGTTCGAATGATTGTAATATCAGGGTATGGAATGCACACACGGGGGAATGCCTGATGGTGCTTGCTGGACATAATGCTCTCGTTCGAGCAATATCATTTGATCCGCAAACTGGGCGTCTGTTGAGTGCTAGCTATGACAAGGTAGTCAAGGTATGGGATCTGTACAGCGGTGGGTGACGAGATCCATTTGACTTCTAATACCTTAAGTTGAAATTATGCCAGGGAGACTCATCCGAGAGTTCAAGTACGCTCATACAAGCCACATATTTGACGTGAAATTCAACCTTGGATGGATTGTGAGGTTGGTACTTGCCCAAAATTTGCATAACCAGTGATTGAACACCAACCACAGTGCGTCCCATGACCAGCGGATCTGTGTGCTTGATTTTACGACTGGGTTGAATGCCTCGGTTTTCATTTGAATGTTGGTCAGTGATGGTATTGGTTAGCGCTCACGTAAGTATCGGATAATTGAGTGGTACTTCATACCTTATCTCGATTAAAATGTACATCAGGTCTCGTATACAATGCGCTGGAATGTGATTGATCAAATGATTATGAAGAGTGGGCAATTCTCAATCTGATTGCACAGACGTCAGCCATTACGTTCATACACTGTAAAATACGGCAAGTTCTCATCTGCTACGAAGATCATAGTAAATACTGCGTTGATCAATATATCATAGAGTGGATTGAATAAGAATCCACCTTAAATTCTTGTTGAGGACATCGTGTATTCTATTTTCCATCATTATCAAATTTCAAAACAGGATGAATTCAGGGCAGAAGCTACCAAGGAATTACAATAGATGCTAGATGCGAGGCATTGTGTGGTGTCCAATTGGAAGGTATATTCAGATTCTTACCCATGATTTCAAGGGGCAGGAGCAGGAGTAGGACTTCTAGAGATGATTACCATTGGAATATAAGATGCAAGTAGAGCAGAAATGCACAACCTATTTGTGTGTGTGAGACAAGAAATTTCTAATATCAGCGTAACAACTAGGAGACATACATGAGATTTGACCAAATGCTGATTTCACCTTTCGAGCGCACAGGGTGTTGATTAAACATGGAATTTAGAGAGAACATGATAGCAGGCCAAGCAAGAAATCTGGGCAGTAAGAGAAAAGGCAGCTCAGTATGTCAATCCACCAGCTGAGGATGTGATAAACAACCCAACATACCGGTTACGAGTCACCATGATTAGACCAGAGAAAAGCATTCCAGATGAGTTCAAACCATCTGTTGGCAAGAATAACTTGTTTGAATTGGAGTATAATCATCGGTAATAGTGGCGCTGACGAACCACTGGACTCTTGATACCAAGTCTTTGGAAAAGTGAGCGCGACTTCTTGAGAGGAGTCACGCGGGTCTTCCTTATGAGCAGACATCTGCCAGGAGGAGCAATGAACACCGGAGTGACAGTATCTTGGAAGCGACAAGTGCGAACCTTGGTGGGAAACAGCGATGGCGGTCGGAGACAGCGAATCGAGTAGATTGCACAGCCACAAAATTTTGTTTTAATTTTATCAAGTCGTGTGACACATGTTTTTTTTGGATTCAGCATTTCTATTGCGCAACAAACCTAGTTTTAAGACACGGAGGACAGGGCCCAATGTCTACAGGAGGCATGTGGGCAAAGTTTGCTATTGTGACACATATATTTCCTAAAGAACACTGCCAAGATACAAAAACCTTGTACTCAGTCTCTGGACACAGGGTTAAAGATCCCTCCATCTTTAGACCTTTTATCACGGAATTATGTCATTGTCATGGAGTGACATCGAGTTGGAAACTCCATTTGCAGGAGTATTTGCTATGTAACTACAATGTAATTAAGTCTTCTTCCTTTCCCTGCGCGCAATTTATTTTGCTGCATCACCTTTGGACTCTGGGTCCCTATTTAGCGTGAACCATGCTATAGTACTAAGCATCAGTGACTGAGTGCAACATACAAATTGAAGCCAAGGCTGTTACCCACGTTCATATCAGTCATATCCATTTGCACCATTTTTCTGCCATATCCATGGACCTCTATTCTCAAGCATGAGATGTGTTAAATAGGTGCTCATCTTCCTATTAAGATGTTAAGTACAAGTAAATGTCACCAAGGTACATACAGAGCTTAGTAAATCCTGTAGCTACTTTTAAAATAGTTAAATAATCTATGTTTGCCTCTATCAGTCATATAGCACCGCCATTTCCGCAGAAACGATAGCCAATCCTACTCCTGTCATAAATAACAACGGTAGCGAATTCCACTTTGCAAATTACCACTGCTTCACTTCAATGCCTTTTTGTTTCAATATTGTCACCCATAGTAGTCCGGCGAGACTGGCAGAAAACGTGAAGCTGACAGCGCCGATATTACTTGCAACAGCAAGAGATATTGCTGCAGCTCTTTCAGTTGAAACATCAAAGCCAGCTTGATGGATGATTTTAGTCAAGAAGATGGTGGCGCCGATGTTTGTTCCAGCAATGTTACATAGGATGACCCCCATAATGCCTACAAGCCAGATAGCAGGGAACATTTTGCCACCAGAAGCAATGGCTAACCACCTTCCAAAGACTTCTATCCATCCATGCCTTGTCAATGCTTCGATAAGAATGAATTGCGAGAATGCAAAAGGTATAAGGAGGAGAGGTAGTCGAGGGAGGGCGGTGAAAAATGTAGGAAAATGTCTGATAAGATTATATTTTTGACTCATATTGACGTCTGGTGGTGAGCCTAATGTTGAGGAAGTTCACTGAGTCTCAGAGGTATAATTTGGATGAAGTATTGATGACGGACTGCTTTGGTTTTGGGGTTCCAATGTTCTGCGAGTATTAGAGGAATCTGTGTTCATAGGGAATGAAGGGTCAATCGGAGATTTTCGGACATCTGTAACCAGTGCAATTCCTCTATCCTAGTCATGTGGCAACCCTGTACTCGAGGTGACACGTTGAAGTGCATAGTTCACTGCGTCTTCCTTGGAGGCCGCGGCAACTCCTGATAACTTCCTGTTCCTATACCGATAATGATCCCAGGCCATGTCAAAGCAGAACTTGAATCCAGCGAACGGAAGAGTAATCTTCCATACGTCAATATGGAAAAAGCTCAGAACCAGAATAACGATTAAACAACTGCAAAGAACGATGCTTCCAACGATTGCACCAACGGGATCTTGGAGGACCTCGTGGACATTGAGTTGCCCTGTGATATTGAGTTTGCGCGGGATATACTTCGAATCCTTGAATTGGAGTGCAAGGGCAACGAAGCAGAAAACGTTGCAAGCAACAAAAGGTAGGATCGTGTAGGCAGTGAAAGCGGCGTTATTGATGCCAAAGCCTTCGCAAATGACGACATTTGTGGGGTTTCCAACGAACAGCACCATGCTGGCAGTATTGGCTGCTGCAAACTCGGACATGAGCCACGGGATAGGCTGTAAACGTGTAGCGCGAGTGTAATACACGAGAAAAACGGTCCCTGAAAGGATGACCGGATCATTTCCAATAATCATGCTTATGAGGGTAAGCATTACGTAGAAGTATAGGTAGAGCTTGTATCCATTGCTGTTGCCACGATTGCTCACCCAGAAGGCAGCGGCCTGGAGTATTCCTGTTATGTCTAGAGTTATCGCCATATATGCCAGGGAAATAAAGAGAATCAAGATGTTGTAAGGTAAGATGCCGTCTATGATGAAGATGTCGGTAACATGGAGACCAAATATTCAAATCCATACCTGTCCCAACAATACCATCACGAATTTGCTGGGGACCCAGACACTGTGATGCCCAAAGGATGGCAATGGCGAGAATGGGTGCGGTATTGAGATCAATGGGAACGTGTAGCTGTCCAAAATAGGGGAGTCGTATTGGAATTTTGAGTGGCTGAATAACAAAAAATGTCAACAAAAAATGTCGACAGAAAAAAAACACAAGCGTCACAATGGAAAACCGGTCGATGCCTGCCATCAAGAAAGGGATATTGAACACTCTAGTTTCAGCAGGCGAGCATTGGTTCATAAGAGTCGATGTCAAGAACAATTGATTTCTTTGCTGTCTTCAGTCACACACTGCAGAGGTTGGAATGGAGCATACCGAAAAGCGAGGAGAATGGGAAAAACCAAGAGGCGTGAAAAAAGAAGCTCCGCGCTGGGCCGAAGTCAGACGCCAGTCAGACAGGGCTGCATGGCATGACGTGGTCATGGTTATAGTGTTCCCATGTCATATTGCGGCCGCATTCCACATCCTCCTTATCGTCATGCAGCGCCTTCTGCTCCCTGGTCCTGGCTAGATATAAGCGATGGTCAGTATTCCCCGACTCCATTACCAGTTGTACATTGACTGAAAACCACAGCGGTGGACCCAGATCCAGAGCTTCAGCCGATCCCTGTATTATCCATGTAAATTGTGACAACACATGTTGGGAGGGATATCCTATATCTTGCTTCCCTAATTGGACAGAATTCCAGGTCAAGAAGAGTAAAATCAACGTGGTAAATGACCGCCATCGACCGTATACGTTATTCTATGTAGATGTCGATGACAAGGGCAGGTTCAGCCGTGCGAAGGAGACGGTTATTACGGAAAATGAGGTTGGCCGGAGCTGGCAGGCCGTTGTGGCAGACGGGGTGTGTTCGAACTATTATCTCTTCGAAAACTGACTACTGAATGGCTACTATGCAATAGCGACCCTCTAAGCTTCGGGTCAGGGCAGTCTTTCTTCAAAAATCTGTCGGGCCCTGTCCTACGAATGTTCGGAACAAAGTAAGTCGTCTTGTTGGGAAAGGTTACTGCCTCAACCACCTTCGGACGGGTGGTTCATGATTCTCAGAAGCTGTTATCGGTATCTGATCAATGAAGCAGGTATAATATAGAACCCTTTTTCTGGTCCTCGTTGTTAAATACTCCATTATCAGGTAGGCGTATAGCAGAATAACTTACATAATCACACCAGTACATATACGCATCATTTTTATCAGTACATCTCAGCTTGTATATAAGGTCTATTATTCTACAATGCAGATACAGTCGCTTCTAGCCTCCTACTCATAGTGATCCCTTCTGGACGTCTACTAGGTGAGTCAGTCGGAGCACTCCACCGCTGCGCGATGCTCGCTAGCTATACTTGAACACTCGTCACTAAATTGGATCCCAACTTGCTACCAACAAGATCCCCAGATCGGCAAGGGCGATCGTCAGCTTTTTCTATTTTTCCCAGTATCCGGACAAACTAACACCGCTATGCTTCAGACATCATCATATGTTTGACATTTTTGCGCTCTATGCCAAAAAACACCGAAATGCACTCCGTATGGACGCTGCTCTCGGTCCAATCCGAGTAACACCGAGCATAAGTCAATGGAGTCAGTGAAAATGATATAGGGACCCTTCAAATATGTCAAGCAAGAGATCATGATATTTTGCCTGGAAATTCTTGGCAAGATGAACCTTGATAAGTGAGTACATGGTTTGTGGTGTGGCCTTATTCTTCGCGCCGATTGTGAGCAACCTGCATTGTATCTTGGAAGACCTTGTGTAACTATGTTCTGCTGTGCAACATGTTAACATGAATGTCACTTGTTTATGCTGCTATAGCAAATTTCTTTCATCAATGATGCAGTCTCTAATGCTTCTTTAATGACAAAGGGCTTGACAGATCATCTGGTTGAAGCTAACTTTCAACTAAATTATAGTCATGTTAGAAATTCATAGCGTAATACATTAGCTTTGGGGTAGAGTGGCTGCTATAGCGGCATATCATATAGGCTACCAATGGTTATGGAATTCAATTGTTTTTCTAATACATTTCCTTGGTTTTTTCCATTCAATACTTATATAGTATCAAAATAATGTTTTACGGTAGTACTAAAGTAATGCTACAGTAATATTACTCGGATACTGACCTGCCTGCATAGGAGATCAAATTTACAAAAAAAACGCATATACATCATTTTCTGTTGCCCCAGCCTCTCAAAAAAGTCAGAGAACTATTTTGAACTTGTTCTGAAAACAAGCAAGGCCATTTGAAGGCAACAATGTACATCAAGAGATGTGGGCAATAGTCCAGACGAAGAGTAGATTTATGCATCAACCAGTTGACAAGTTATTGAGATGTTGACCTCACGTTCAATTCTGGGGGGCGCGGTAGTGTAGCGGGGCTATTGCCACTGCCCTGGTAGCGTGGACTACAAGCTGACATCAAGTGATTTTGGCCACTCGTAAAAAGGAAAGCGAGATCGAGATGGCCATGTGCAGTAATGCATCGTTGTCAAGCGTGGGAAGGCAGCCCTCGGGGCATTAGCTGTGGCTATGAGGGTGGGAGTCAGATGATGTGCCAAGCAAAGCGCCACTGTGTCAGTAGCAATATACCAAATGACATATAACCCGGAGAATGGGGTCGGATTCCTCCGAAATCCGGTGCCGGCAGAAGGGCTGTCCGCCGTGACCATCTCCTACATCCACCATCCGATACGCTGTTCAGACCGGTCCGACTACCAGTTCGGGATATTCTTTCCGGTCCCCTCGTGGTCCAAGCACCCGAGCTCTGAAGTGCATAAGTCCATAGGCGGCACTTGAGCCTTAATGGACAACTAATCTCCAGACGGAGTGTCCCGGACACTAGTTCACTTAGTCAATTTTCCTGCCGGTAGTTGGGTTGGGCCAATAACACAGTGCCGAAGACATTGGACTATCTTTAGTTCGTTACCTCTTGAGCTGGGGTCTGTAGATAGTCATTGGGCTGTGCCTGGGGGTCTGTCTATATATATAGCTCGCCGCGTCTGAGTTGAATAAATACTGAAATCACACACACAAACAAAATAACAAAATTCCGCGCTGTGCTGATGTTAGACGCCAACATGGTTGCAGTTAGCACAAGCGCTGAAGCGCTATTCTCATGCCATCTTATCTTTAATCCATCTCTATGTCTGAAACATCACATTTGGTCTTAGAGGACCGTTCATTTGACAATAACGGCCGCATTCCAAATCGTCATGCAGCGCCTTCTGCTCCCTGGCCCTGGCTAGATATAAGCGATGGTCGGTATTTCCCGACTCCATTACCATTTGTACATCGACTGAAAATAACAGCGGTAGACCCAGTCGGATATGATCCAGAACTTCAGCCGGTCTCAGTATTAGGTGATCATAAAAATTGTGACAACATATGTTGGGAGGGATACCCTATATCTTGCTTCCCTAATTGGACAATGTTCCAGGTCAAGAAGAGCAAAATACTCAACGCGGTGGAATGCTATGACCGCCGTCGACCATGTACATTATTCTATGTAGATGTCGATGACAAGGGCAGGTTCAGCTGTGCGAAGGAGACGGTTATTAGGGAAAATGAGGTTGACCAGAGCTGGCAGGTCGTTAAGGCCGATGGGGTGTGTTCGAACTATGATCTCTCTGAAAACTTGATTATTGAATGTCCACCGTGCGATAGCGACCCCCTGAGCTTATGGTCAGGGCAATCTTTCTCGAAGATCTGTCAGGCCCCGTCCTACAAATGCTCGGAACAAAGTAAGTCGTTTTGTTTGAAAAGGTTACTGCCTCGACCACCTTCGGACGGGTGGTTCATAATTCTCAGAAGCTGTTATCGGTATCTGATCAATGAAGTAGGTATAATATAGAACCCTTCTTCTGGTCCTCGTCACTAAATTGGATCCCAACTTGCTACCAAGAAGACACCCAGGTCGGCAAGGGCGATCGTCAGTTTTATCTATTTTCCCCAAGATTTGGACAAATTAACACCGCTATGCTTCAGATGTTACCATATGTTTGACATTTTTGCGCTCTATGCCAAGGGGCACCAACGCAGTCTGTATGGACACTGCTCTTGGTTCAAACGGACCAACATCGAGTATATATTTTTTTTTCGTCACGTTCCTAGTTTGAACATGAGATTTTATATAGGTCAAATGATGATCGATACCCAGACACCCTTGCGCCTGTCATCTAGTCGGTGACCTTTGGTGACCTACTAAAATTTGATAATATTAATTTTATGCCAGGTGGACGGTTTCTGGTTCTTGACCTCCTTTCTGTACACCTTATTCGAGATATCAATGGCAGTACAATTATTTCTTACCATCCTAGTCTACCCCAACCGACGACGACAGCAAGAGACCTTCATCAGCGTATCCTGATTGCTGGTAAGTCATTTTTCTATCAATACTACACAGCGAGATGATCTTTATCTTGGAAAGGTCAAAGTGTCTACTGGTACAAGGTGTTACAGCAGACGCCAGATCCGACATTTGTACTACTGATTTTTCTTTGGCATGCTTTGTGTGCCTGGGACGAATCTTTGGAAAACTTGTATGCTCATATACGTACCCTCGTTCGTCTGCTTCAACCATATTCGCTGAGACTAATCTCTTGACATTCTCATTTGGTCAGGAGATCAGGGCTATTGAGACGACCTACATAGATCTAACGAAAGAGGTACACGCTATCCGGGCTCATCTATTACACTACACTTCTCTGTTACAAAGGTTCACGGAGGCCGTTGAGTTCATTGAAAAAACTGAAAATCCTGCACTGGAGTCTGTGGTGGAGGAACAGAGGAACCATTTCAGGAGAATAATGTGGCGGGAATGCCATATGCTCTTCAATGAGATTAGAAGATTGGAATCGAGCAAAAGCATGCAAGACGAGAGATTGAAGAATGTCCTGAACCTAGTACGCTCACTTCCATTGCTTTGCGTAAAGATCATTAACTAATCTACCCATCAAGGTATCTAACCATATCGATTTCAGGAATAGTCGAGAAATGAGAAAGATGGCCGAGGCTGTCACGAAAAACAGTACAGGTATACTTTGACTTCCTCCTGGATGACCGAATCCTGATTCATCAATGCTATGCTCTAGCTGTATGTAGTTGTCAGTCATGGGAAGGCCAACTTGACTTACTATATCCATAGATTGCATTCCTTAACGTGGCTTTCCTTCCAGCCTCTCTTATCGCCGTATGTCAACTTTGTGTCTTTACCCCTAACTTCTCGCTGACGCAAATCAACAGGCTGTCTTTGGAATGAACATCAGAGAAATTTCCCCTGGCACGAACGGTACACTTCACCAATTCATTGGCGCTACGTCTGCTTTGACACTTTTGACGATTTGGATCGTCATCGTATTCGAGCCACGATATCTTCAAAAGTTTATCCATTTTTTCGGTGCCTTGTTTGGCCTGTGCTGTTGACAATGAAAAGGCTTGGTCGGATATTACTGGACCCTGGGGATGTTACCTATGATTCGGCAGAGCAACATGACAGTGTTGGTAGTATTCCCCTGGAGCCTAGAAATGAGGAAGTGGCTCCTGGAGCCAATGGAGCCAGTGAAAATGATACAGGGGCCCTTCAAATATGTCAAGCAAGAGATGATATTTTGCCTGGAAATTCTTGGAAAGATGAACCTTGATAAACGAGTACATGATATGTGGCTAACCTGCTGTGGCCAACCTGCTGCGGCTTTCGAAAGTACAATCTAAATATTTAACATAAATGTCAGTTGTTTATACTGTGATAGCAAAATTTCTTTCAACAATAGCGCAATCTTCAACGCCTCTATCAATGACAAAGGGCTTGACAGATCATCTGGTTGAAGCACACTTTCAACTAAATCGTAGCCATGTTAGGAATTTATAGTGTAATACATTAGCTCACCGCAGAGTGATGCTACAACAGCATATCATATACCCAGCTACCAATGATGGAATTCAATTGTTTTTCTAGTCCATTTCCTTGGTCTTTTCATTCAATATATAATGTTTTATGGTAGTATCATTTTCGTCGCCCCAACCCTCAAAAAGAGTTCTTTGAATTTTTTGTTCCGAAAACAAGCCAGGCCATTTGAAGGCAACACTGTACATCAAGAGATGCAGGTAATAGTCTAAAGGAAGAGTAGATTAATGTATCAACCAGTTGACAAGCTCTTCTTACAATATTGAGATGTTGACTTTGCATTCAATTTTGAGCTGGACTAACTTCAATTAAATACTATAATAAAATGATCTCAGACGTCACCCGGTGTGGTAGACGACTGAGCAAGAGCCTACAGTATGTTAACTATTTATACTAGAAGTGATGTCTCTGATTCATAATATAAAATAATGGAAAAGAAAGACAACGTCATAAAGAGTTGATTAAGTTCCGTTCGATAACTTCACAGTTGCCATAACTCAGGCAACGTTACGCTAAACAACGACAAGCGAGGTAACTATAAATAAGGAAAAAAATTATTTATCTGTGGCAAAATTCAAAATTGAGATGGCAATGCCTAACAATCATAGTACTGACACCCCTTTGATCGTACTGTGGCCAACAGAACTCTTCTGGCAATAAACCTTGCCGACATCGCATTAAAGGGCGCCACGTGGTCCTAGAACTTCGGCTGAATTGGAGAGCCGACAAGGAAGTTCAGAGATGCATCGCCTCATGTTGGATACGCTGTCTACATGATCAAGGTCTTATTTAGGGTCAGCGTGTTATTACACGGTGCGCGGTCGCAGTCCGTTCAAGGTCTTATTTACATCACCAAAACATGTCTGTCAAAAATTCCATGACCTAGGTATACATCATGTTTATACCATGATGGCTGTATTCCCACGTAATTTTTGAGCCTAGCCCAGAGCTCATGGCCTAAAAATTGCTATGGTGAAATTAATCTCGCAGAAGTTTTGTTGTGATCTCACATGTGTGCTCACATACACTCACTGGTCCCTGTCAGGTGTCTCATCTTACCTAGCATTGGTAGTTCGATGGACCCCGGCGCAACCATGTCTGAGGTTACAATTACTCTGTACCGACTTCGGTAGCATTGCTGCCCTTTCTTTCAGCTGCAATGTTGGGCGGTTGCTGATTTCTTGGAAGTCCGGAAGCAGGTTTCAAGTCTCACGCCATATTACAGGTGACTCGAGGCAACTGTCCCTCGACTGGCGCCTGGAACACGTATCCAATAACGGCACATCATCAAACCTTGACTATCGGGGTGAGTATCAGTCAATTCTCCCCAGGGGTCCTTATGACCGCTGGCGTCTATACAAACAGATAAGAACACCCTTGTCGATCGGCATTTTAGCTCTCCTCTCCTCTGACACCCAACTATCTGATGTGTGACACCCCCCAAAATCATTTACCGCGCGTGGAAACGAAAGGTAGTGGCGAAAAAGACATGCCTTCCGCCTCCTACCGCCATGCAGCGCCTTGTGCGCCTTGGCCCTGGGTCGACCTTGACGACAGTACGTAGAATTCTTTAATGTAATACATCTATGCCCTGACTAAACACTCAGATCTCAACCCAGAACAAATCAATCTCATGAATGGTGGTGGGCCGCCCATTCCTGATCTTTGTCTTCATGAGAACTGTGACAACTGCTGGAAAAACTACCCACAGTCGCGTTACCCGAACTGGACCACTGCACAAGTGAAAAGTGCAAGATTGCTGATGCAATCGAGCGAACGCAGTCAAAGCCATGCATTTCCCATTATGTTGATGTCGATGACAAAGGGCATTTCATCAATATAGAGAAGTTTGAAGCTAGGCCTGGGGAAGCAGAAAGTACCTGGGAAAGCTTATTAGCCATCGTTGTGAGTTTATCTTTCTTTATTAAGCGAGAGGTTGTTAATCCATCACCGTCAAGCGCTCATCCTCGTCACGGACAAGAGCTGTCTTTATTGAGAAACTTTCTGGGCCCATGCTCCAGATGCTGGGGACCAAGTGCGTCTGCACAGTGCCAAAATTTAGAAATTCTCATCTCTCACATGATAGATTTGACATTGAGCCTTTCTTCTTTTCTTCGTTCCTCAATTGGATTCCTTCTCGGTTTCAAGCTGATCTCAAACCAGAAGTTGGAGATAGTACGGATGTTCTGCCTTCTCAATACTTCTTTCGCTGAATGTCATATCCACGATAGGTCTCACAATCACTCTTACATTTCTGCGCTCCGTCTCTATTGAAGAAATGTCAGATTATAAAGCCTCCACTCGACCATATTCTGGTCACGATCCCATCAATTTGCGGGACTCTATTGACACCAACTTGACACTATGTTCGTGACTCCCTTGCTCAGTGTGTCTACGACTGCACGTTCTGATCAAATATTTTAGTCGATGAAACCATCGACACGAAAGCGCCCCTAAAACTCAAATGCTGTGAGATTCTGTCAGAGTTTCCATCCCAACATTCATCATTGATTATATATATGTCAGTGAACCGCTACCTGTGCCTGGACCTGCTCTCTGTACATGTCATCCGTCATATTAACGGAAACACTATTATCTCCTTGCATCCGGATCAGGACCTACCCACAACGGGAGCAGAAAAACTTCATGACAG
>Ga0153919_100144_pt1 | contig 14687 bp, 18 predicted proteins | sample TSGA003MetaG_FD_104712 | JGI IMG/M metagenome (GOLD analysis project Ga0153919, IMG submission 104712) | Attine ant fungus gardens microbial communities from Georgia, USA - TSGA003 MetaG | ecosystem: Host-associated > Fungi > Mycelium > Unclassified | place: USA: Connecticut, Klassen Lab...
ATTGAGGCTGGGAGTTGCGCGCTTAGACCTCACATCTCACAGTAAGAAGAGGCAAGCCCATCTGAGGGCAATTGAAAGAAATCAAGTTTCTACATCATCAGCTTCAAGATTGTATACAGACTCTCACCTCATAGCATTTATGTAGCGACTTAGCCTGAGACGACTTAATCACTCTCTAAGTCTGAGTTGACAAGGAGAACTCAATAGAGTTCTCATTCAATTACTGTATACTACTTATACATCTTTTGTATTTACTTATATTTATAAAGTCCCACACCTCTACTTTGAGTCATTTTCTCTTGTGCATTCGCTTAATTTCTTAAATAAAAGAAAAGAAAAGAAAAGAAATATAAATAATGACTTAGCTATTTTGCCAAGTCATAACAATTTATGAGGTACAGTAATTCAACATACAACAAGATGCCCATGCACATGCATAAAAGGCATTATACATATGCCACATGGGAGTATGAAATGTTTAAAAGGGCAATCAAGCAAGAACATTATGAGGTCAATCTGCCAGAAGTGTTAGAGTGCAAATCAGTTGTCTTATTGATAAAAACATAACTGTAAATAGCAGACAAATAATGAGCATTAACTAGATGATAGCCAGAAACTGATGATGGATATTGGATGTCAAAATATAGAAGTGTAATTTTATTCTAGAACAAATATGATTCCTGTAGAAATCCACAGATGTAAGATAATTACATGCCTCAGTGTTATCTACTCTTCAGGCATGGACTTCTCATACAGCAAGAATTGCTTCTAGATCCTCATGAGCAATTGCAACAACTGTAGAAAAGCTAGCAGGACTGAGAGCTAGCAAAATGTAATCTGACAGAGGATGTCATCAAGATATAGTATAAAGCTTAGATCTATTTGTCCATAAAAGGCTAGAGGGAATTTTTGCAAGGTCACAACATCCAACCCTCAGGAAATAAAGTATCTGAAATGATCAATCAACAGTAACAGAACAAAGTGAAAACTAGGACTCCTCGATCAGTGGCAGTGAGCTTACTGCTAGACATGCCTCACTATAATATGATGTAACTGCTAATGAGGTAGTTCAGAATAGATGCAGGAATAGATCAAAAGCTATGTCACAATCATTAAATGATGTATGGGAAATGTATAAATACAATGTATACTGTCTATAACCCTTGATTGTGTCCCAAAGTAGGGCATCCTTGTTCTTAATAGACCATACTTTGCCAGTCTTGGTTCCTGGATTATTTCTTGGCTCCTAGATCAGTAGTTGGTACCTTGATCAATGCTTGACTTAATGGATAATGAAAGAAGGAAAGAACAATGTCATAGAGTTGATTAGTTCTGTTCAATAGCTTGGCATCTTTATCATGGATTGTTTCTCAATCAATCAACTAGAACCCAGTACTCTTCTGAGGAGCAAATGCATACATCACTCTATGTACTGAGCTAGATAAATAACAAAATGAGTGGGCAACCAAATTTTTCAGAGATGAAACCTGAGGAAGGAACTCCCTGACCATTAATACAGTGAAGCACAAAGAAGCTATCTCAATATATACAAAGGGAGACATATAAATATCTGAATTTGGCCACTCTATTTCTCTATATGCAAGAGCCATTAGAAAAATTCTGAACTATGCCCAAATAGATGAGTACAGAGCTATGAAAACAGTTCCAGTGCCTTTTTCACTTGTATAGGTATAATGATCTTGTAAATACTTGATCATTGTCAATAGCTGATCAACTTAACTAATTCTTATTATTTCTTCAAAAAACAATAAGACAATAAGATAATCAATGGAATCAAGTTGAAAAGACTTTTCTCATTTGTGCCAAAATCAAGGAGCCAAGAAGATGTTTTCTGGAAAGAATGTGCTGGAATTTTGATTTACCTACAGATACTCCAACAAAGGACTCAAAAAATATAAAGATATTATAAGACTCAGAGTCAACATCACTCTTTAATTCTACCTGCTCATGGCAGAAACACCTTTTATATATATAGTTTTCCCCTTACATTTCCTCTCTCAGCCCTAACTGATATTGATTGAATATCCTCTATTTAATGGACATAGCTATATTTTCAACAGTTAAATTGTATGTTTCATGCCCATACATTCTACATTTCTACCTTCCATTTGTACCATAACATAACCACTGCAACATAAGGCACTTTTTTGGTGATTTTCTCACCACTCCTTTGCTCTATCTTATCTAGACTATCCTCCACAATCTCATGTATCACTGGCTCTCTTTAATTTATGCATGTTATCTGCCACCATTATCTGCCACTTTTCATTTTGGAACTCTACCTCTGCCTCTATCAACTGTATATATACCTTACAATCCTTATCCTCTACCTTCTTCTTATCAAGCATCCCTTCCATCACCATCATTGCCTCAATGCTACTCTTATCCAGGTATGTACTCTATGATGTTCCATCTCCTCTGCAGTAGGTTCTTCCATCTCACTGGCAGTTGCCCGCATCTCTTGAGTAGCATTGGCACTATTATCGGGAAGGGATGTTGAAGGGGAAGATGGTGCTCATGAGAGTATATACCGAGAAATTGAAAAATGAGGATCCCTGATGAATAGTATTGATATATGCTGTTGTTGCTTTTGTTCTTTGTCTTGTTTTGTGCCTTTATCATTCACATGCACATTGGTGGAGCATATTTTATCTGTATAATGTCATCTATCTCTTTTTCTCATAGTTTTCTGCCCTTGCACTTGATAAGGTCCATGACCCATATACAATAAGTTCATAGTAATCTTGTGTATATTATTTCACTTCTACTTTGACTTCTTTACACAACTTTTTAATTTATCTGTTCTGTATTCTTCAGAATGGGTGGCTTATTTGTGTACTTTACATAATTGTATTGACTTTCAGCTTGTTTTGATACTTGGCATCTTTAATTTTATTCTGATTAATACTAGGTCAATTTAGGCATCTGTCTTTTTTCATTGGTCTTCTCTTTTTTCCAAGCTCAGTATTCTCTATTTGTGATCATTGTAAATAGCATTAAAGTGAACATCATGTCAGTTATTTGATTGCCATCTCTATGCAGAGGTCCTAAAATGGTTCAAAAAATTTCTTGTATTAGCAAGATTTGTAGCTTGCTATGGCATCAACACATTATTACTTGCTTGGGTATCTGTTTTTTTTGAAGATCTCCTTTCATACATGACCAAGGTACATTGTGAAGTTTTAGAGATACCACTATATAGTTTGACTCAAGAAGTATGACTATACAGGATTTATCAATTGTGCTCAGCATTCAAAATAGGACATGTCCCTGTGGCTCATAGCTCACAGGCTCTCTTGGGTTTTTTGATGACATTCTTGGTATCAAAATGACTGATCCAAGAATAGAGAGATGGTTGGCAATATATACACTTCAACTGGTCAAAATCTTGCCACTGGAAAATGAGGGGAGTCTCCACCATGTGCTATATATCACAAGTGCACATGGTAAGGCATTTGCACTTTATCAAATATCACCTCTGCAGTCATGTCATAAATTCAAACAAGACAATATATCTACTCCCAATACTCTTCATTCTGATACATGTGGCATCTCTTTCCTGTCATCTCATCACCCTGATTGACCATTACTGTAATCTTGTCACATTCAATGCAACTATCTCAAGAAATGATGGCTTTTCTAATGCAACCATTCCCAAATGAGCTTAACACAGGTTATTTTGGAGCCCCTTGTCTGCAGCTATAGCTGGAAGAAATTAAATGAGAATTTATTGGTACTGTACAGAATCTTAAAGAGATGATAAGATGTGTAAAACTAAGTAGATTGTCACTTGTCTTATTTCATTTTGGGGCAGTATACCCAGATCATGAATGGGTAGATTATATCTTTTATATTGGTTTCTGAGCTCATTTACTCTAGAACTTGTATTGGGAACATAGTTTATGAGTTTTGAAAATATACTCTGCCTTTCTCACATGTATATTTTGTGGCACCTGGTCTGCTTTGGAACCTTTTCTTCTTGCTGCTCTATAAATGTCTTCCTTCATCATTAACCAGATCCTATGTCAATATTTTAAAACAATATCAGTATGCTCTATACAAGGATGAGTAATTACTATAAGGTAAAACCACCTTGTTACTTCCACAGTGGTTCGGCATATCTGATTAGAGTCACTTACATATCTCATGTTTCAATTTCTCCTGAAAGCCCTGCCCAACAAAGATAACAGGGACAGAACCATCACTAGCTAGTATACACAACATGTACATGAGTATATGCATATTTATGTTACTAATGGATCTCTATTAGAGACTTGAAATCAAAATTTCCTGGTGTATTGGGGCTTGGTAGATGTATGACTCATAATAATCATGGTGACAAAAGAGACATCATCATACCATCTGATTACAACTACCTTGGAGAGGAGGCTTTGTTATTTGGGGCCATTTGTACATATACTTGTCATTGAGAAATAAACTAGAGACCAACAATAACACTGGAGATCAATTGCTATCCTGGTGTGTTGGAACAGAAGTGGTCTAGATAGAAGACTATGGTTAGCATATCTGATTCTTCCAGTCAGGTGTATTATCTCTTTATCTGGATAGATGAGCTTATGAGTCACAGGCTGTGATATTGGTAGCATTAAGTGATTGTTGATAAAGAACATTGAGCCACAGTAAAAGAATGGCAGAAACAATGTCATGGCACTGACCAGGCAAAAAGCTGTCACCATCATTGTTAATACTATCAGGGACATTTTCTCGTTGAGTTTGAGATCATTCATGGTCTGGCTGCTAAAAACTTAGATGAAGCTTCAAAGCTGTGATTGATTATACATCTTGCTTCTCATAGATATTAGTAATCAACATCACACTGTTAAGGGTCCACTAATTCACATGGAGTTGAAATTCTGAATAGCATTTTCTACAGCTCAAGATCTTGTGAAACCTCTCTTCCAATCTGATGGCAAGGGCTGAAGAAGGTAAGTCACAGCAGAGTTCCTTTAATCATGATAAGTTTCCATCATCCATCATGAGAATTGAGATGCAAGTTTCATCACAGCTGTAAAACTTGATTGAGAAGATCAAATACCTTCATCAAATATTTTGATCTACACACAACCAAATCAAATATTAATACTTGTACCTGAGAACTATATAATTAGAGTATTCTCACCAAGTTGCTACAAAATATCTCCTGCTTCATTGTTACATCTCAATGGTTGATCAGTATGGACTTATGCCAGAATGCTATGTCAGCAATATAAAGCTCCTGTCAGATAGACACTACATTCAAGGTATGCTGATTCTGGATCTATTGTTCATGGACTAACTACTGATACCTTTTCAAGCCACCATTGTGATGCTGATGGTATATGATATTATTAATCTAATTCTGTAGCAGATGAGACTTTCCCTGTATAAATAATAATTCCACACATATCTTCTTTCCTAGATTCAGTATCTTCACAGGCATGTTCCTCATTGATCACAAGGTAATAATTGACTATCTCCACTGACATATAAAAACTCAGGAGGAAGTGGTCAAAAATGCATACAATCTATTTTTCTATCTAGAAGAATCCTCAGAGAATAGAATGAAGCTCCTGGAAGGGTAATCTACACTATATATACAAGTTCCCCTAGCTATGGAATGTCCCAATGGTCAGGGTCAAAAATGCAGAAGTAAGACAACTAATTAAATATTAGGTAATTGTTATTTAATTAGTGTAGGGTTGCTCCAGTAGGCTACTACTAGTGTGTCAGAAGTATAACTTAGTATAGTCCCCTTACAACAAGGGCATCACCAAGCTGCTTGTTGGTACCCCTAATAGAGATAAGGTGCTCTGAGCAGTCATTGATCACCTGAGTGAAGACCAAGACATGAGTGCCAGAGATATCATTGACCTGCTTCAGGCCATGGCCACCCTGTTCAACCATATTCCCCACAAGGTTGTCATGTTATGAGACAGTTCCCAGAAAAAAAACTATTTTCCACACATTTCTTAACTTAGTGAATAATATTCAGGAGTACAACACAAGAGGGATATAAATAGCATGGGAAGGCTCATATAAGATATGTACAGTTATTAGTAAGGGTCATGTGATTGTGGGAGATAGGTGTACAGACCAACAGACATTTGTATAAGTAATTGTATAATCCAATAGAGAACTCTATCAAGTTCTTTCTAAACAATCACCTTGGTTGAGCCCTAAGCCTTCACAACTTTGCACTAACACAAGAACTTGATCTCTATTGTTGACCCTGTATCTCACAGTCTCAACATTCTCTATTCCACTTACTCTCTCATCATTCTTGCTAGTGAGCACAGCACTCACAAGCATCTTGGATAGTGGGCCCTGGCTGTAAGGGGGACTTTACTGTTAGTCAGGGACAGTGGGTAGAAGGCCTAGACAAAACTCATGTCCCTGCCTGAGACCTGACCTCTATATTGAGTGGGCTTGTATTTAGTCTTTCACTATCAGCTTTGTGCTACTGGTCCATTGTGATCAGTCTATGCAGGGGAATGATGGTAACCTCTTAAAGGCCCATCTAGCTTAGAGATTCCCTTCTTAGGGATGGTATCATTTTACCCTTCTACTCAGTAGCTAGTTATAAGTTCAGACAAAGAAGACCACTCTTCTTTATACAAGGAATCATCATTATCATTATTACCATCACCATCACCACTACCACCATATATGTCTTAATAACAACAACAACAACCTATGGAGCAATCTACTGCTCCTATATTTCCTTCTCTCACTTGGGAGGAGCAACTTCTTACCTTAATTGCTGGCCTGCAGCAGTAGGTGGCCACCCTATTACAACAAAGTAGAGGAGCAAGTGTAGAGGAGGCAAAGCTCCCTTTGTTTAGTGAAAAGATAGAGGAAGTAGGAGCATTTGTTAATGCAGTTTGTTTGTATCTAAGGATAGAGATGATGGGGAAGTCAGAATCAACAAAGATGGCCTGGGTGCTGTTTTATGTGCATGGGAGGTGGCGGAGGCATGGAAGAACAACCTGTTGGATGAGTTGTCAAAAGGAGAATCAGAAGTAGAGATGGTGGAAGAGTTATTTAGTAAAATGAGAAATGAGTTTGGAGAAACAGTGGAGGAAGAAAGAAAAGTAGAACAGTTGAGGACAATAGAACAGGAAGGAAGAATGTAAGACAAGTATGTCCAAGAATTTAAGAAGATTGCAAGAGAGAGTGGGTATGAGAGATGACTTCTCATAGAGGAATTCAAAAGAGAGTTAAGTAGGGGGATCAGAAGAAAGTTAGCAGAAGCAGAAAGCCTTCTCTGTACAATCAAAGAGTAGCAGGAGAGGGCAGTAAGGTTGGATAGAAATCAGAGGTAGAGCAGGGCAGAAGAAAGGATGTTGGAGAGAAACATGGTACACTCATTAGGAAATGCACAGAAAAGAGATGGATTTGGTAGAGGGTCATATGGGAAAAGAAGAGGCTAGATTATGTAGAGAACAAGGGGTCAGTATAGAGGTGGATATCAGAATAGAGGGGCTAGCCAGGGCCAGCAAGGGACTCCAATGTAATGGATATGGATAGAGGAAGAGAAAGAGATAGGATATACTTTGTATGTGGAAAATGGGGCCATATGGCCAAAAATTGTTGGCAAAGAAAGAGAAGAGAGAGGAGGGTAGCAGAAATGCCACAAGAGTCAGTAAAAGAAAGTGGAGAACAGTAAGCTCCTGACTGGCCTCCAATAATTTGTATAGTGTATTGTGCCCAGAAAAACTGGGAAATAAATTGAATTATCACAGCAATACTGAGGGAGCAAGAGATGTGCAGCATACACTATGACTGCTAAGAGAAGTGTAGATGAAAGTGGGGTTAGAGAAGTTAAAGAACTATGAAGGAGTAGCAGTAAAGGTGCTGTTAGACAGTAGGGCAACAGGTCTGTTTATAGATACAAAGTTTGCAAAAGAGAAGGGATTTAAACTAGAAAAGCTAAAAACCCCCTTGCTAGTAAGGAATGTGGATAGAACAGCAAATGTTGGGACAGCAATCACTCATCAAATGGAGTGCAACATGTTCTTCAAAGGACATATTGAGAGGGTGTGAATAGATGTATGCAATCTAGGAAAAACAAAGGTAATATTTTGAATGCCATGGTTAGCTGCCCATAATCCAGAAATCAACTGGGAGAAGGAAGAGGTAAAAATGATGTGCTGTCTACCAATATATAGAAAGAGAAAGCAGAAAGAAAAGAAAAAAGTGGTTAGGAAAACCAAAGAGGAGAAAACAGTGGAAGAACTGGTGCCAAGGAGATTTTGGAAATGGAAGAGAGTATTTGGAAAAGCAGAGTTAAAGAAAGGCTTCATGTCTAAGAAAGGGAAGGTGTACTCATTGTCAAGAGAGGAGTGAGAGGAAGTACAGGTGTTTGTAGAGGACCAACTACAAAAGGGATATATCCAACTGTCAAAGTCACCACAAACATCTCCTGTCCATTTTGTGGCTAAAAAGGATGGAAAACAATAAATGGTGCAAGATTACATATATGTGAACCAGTGGACTATCAAAAATAGTTATCCATTGCCACTAATTACCAGTATCCTGGACAGAGTAGGAAGTAAGAAGGTCTTCACAAAGCTAGACCTGAGATAGGGGTACAATAACATCAGAATCAAAGAAGGAGACAAATAGAATATAGCATTCACAATATACGTTGGAGCCTATAAGCCAACCATAATGTACTTCAGACTCACAAATTCCCCTGCTATCTTCCAAACAATGATAAATGATCTGTTCCACAATATGATAAATCAAGGAAGTATGGCCACCTTCATTGATAATATTATTGTAGTAATAGAGACAGAGGAGAGGCATGATGAGATAGTGGAGGAAGTGTTGAAGTGACTTGAAGAGAATGATCTCTTTGTAAAACCAGAGAAGTATTGGTGGAAGGTAAAGAAGGTGGAGTTTCTAGGAGTAGTAATAGGACTGAAGGGAGTAGAAATACAAAAGGAGAAGATAGAAGAAGTCTTAAACTGGCCAATGCTAAAGAATATAAAAGAGGTGCAAAAGTTTCTAGGACTTACCAACTACAGACAATTCATTAAGGACTTTGCAAAGCTCACAGTACCACTACATGTGCTAGTTAGAAAGGAGGAGAAGTAGAGATGGAGAAAGGAACAAGAGGAGGCATTCAGAAAGTTGAAAGAGATATTCACAATGGAGCTGATCTTGGCAATACCAGACCTGGACAAAGAAATGAGGGTAGAAGCAGACACATCAGACTATGCAACAGGGGAGGTGTTGTTGACAAAGTGTGAGGATGGAAAATGGAGACCAGTAGCCTTTATCTCTAAGTTGCTGAACACAACAGAATAAAACTATGAGATTTATGACAAGGAGATGTTGGCAGTAATTTGATGTCTGGAAGCATGGAGATACCATCTAGAAGAGGAAAAAATAGAGTTTAAGATCTAGACAGACCATAAAAACCTCCAGTACTTTGTGACAAGTCAAAAGTTAAACTGAAGGCAAGCTCAGTGGGCCTTATACTTGTTACACTTCAATTTTACCTTGAAGCATGTCCCAGGAAAAAGTATGGGTAAAGCCAATGGACTAAGTTAAAGAGCAGACTGGCAGGAAGGAGTGGAGAATAATAATGAGAATAGGACATTGATCAAACAGGAGTAGATAAGAGGAGTAGAAACACTAGTGGAAGATGGGAACCTGAGAGAAAGAATTAAGAAGGCACAGAAAGAGGATGAAAAAGTAGTAAAAGTGGTAGAAGAGTTAAAGAAAGCAGAAATGAAGAATCTAAGGGATGAGGAATGGGCAATCAAGGAAGGAATAGTTATAAAGGAAGGATGTATATATGTTCCAGAAGGGGACTTGAGAAGGGAAATAATACACCTCTACCATAACACCCCAGTTGGAGGACATAGAGGAAGATAAAAAATGGCAGAGTTGGTTACAATAAACTACTGGTGGCCAGGAGTAACAAGGGAAGTAGGGAAATATGTAGATAGGTGCAATGTCTACCAACAGTATAAGAATAGGAGTGAGGCCCTAGCAGAAAAGCTAATACTGAATATAATCCTAGAGAAACCATGGAGCTATATTTCAGCAGACTTTATCATGAAGCTACCCTTAGCCCAAGGATACAATGCAATCTTAGTGGTGTATGACAGATTTAGTAAAATGGCACACTTTATAGCAACCACAGAGAGAACATTAGCAGAGGAACTTACTAGGTTGTTCAGAGACCACATCTAGAAGTTGCATGGACTTCCAGAAAGTATTATATCAGATAGAGGAGTGCAGTTCACAGCAGAAATAATGAAGGAGTTAAACAAGCTATTGGGGATCTAGACTAAGTTGTTGACAGCTTACCATCTCCAAACAGATAGACAAATGGAGAGGGTGAATCAGGAATTGGAGCAGTACCTAAGGGTCTTTATTGACCATAGACAAGAACAATGGCCAGACTGGTTAGGGACAGCTGAATTTGCATATAATAACAAGATATATTCAGCTACAAAAGTGTTACCATTTAAGACTAATTACAGTCAATATCCAAGAATAGGACTTAAAGGGAGAAGAAAGAGGAAGTACAAAGTAGCAGGAAAGTTTGTAGAAAGAATGCAGAAAATTCAGAAGAAAGCAAAGGCAGCCTTGAAAAAAAGCTCAAGACAAAATGAAGAAGTTTGCAGACAGGAAACAAAGTAAAGGAGAGGAATATAAAGTAGGGGACTTAGTATTGCTAAGCACTAAGGATCTCAAGTGGCAGATGAAAGAAAGACAATCAGAAAAATTGATGGAACACTTTGTGGGACCTTATAAAATAAAAGGGATTGTCTCAAGCAACATGGTAGAATTAGAATTGCCTAGTTCTATTAGAATACACCCTGTAGTTAACATAAGTTGAGTACACCTGTATAAGCCACAAGTGGAGGGGCAGAAAAAGGTACCACCAAAACTAGTTATTATCAAAGAGGAGGAAGAATTCAAAGTAGAAAAAATACTAAATAAAAGGATAGTAAACAGAAAGGAGAAGTTCTTAGTATGATGGAAGAGATATATAGCAGAAGAAGATACATGGAAAAGTAGGGAGAATTTGGAGAACACAAAAGAGTTGGTAGAAGAGTTTGAGAAGGAGTATGGCAAAGAGGCCAAAGAAGTACAGCAACAGAAAGAAGAAGAGGACAAAAAGGTATTTTCAAGAGAACTACTAGAGAGGTTTACAGCTAAAATACTGTGGGGATGGTCTAACAAGGAGTACAAGAAACAAAGGGAGAAAAGATGGGAGAAAAACTGGAGATGATGGAAAAATTCCTTGGGACAAGGAAACTTGAAGGAGGGACTGTATTATGAGATAGTTTCCAGAAAAGAAACTATTTCCCATGCATTTCTCAACCCAGTAGATAATATTTAGGAGTACAATGCAAGAGGGATATAAATAGCATGGGAAGGCTTATGTAAGATATGTACAGTTACTAATAAGGATCATGTGATTGTGGGAGATAGGTGTACAGACCAACAGACATTTGTATAAGTAGTTGTATAATCTAACAGAAAACTCTATTGAGTTCTTTCTAAACAACTACCTTGGTTGAGCCCTAAGCCTTCACAACTTTGCACTAACATGTCAGCAAGGATCAAGGAGACAGAATAGCAATTAGAGGAGTCTTTCCTAGGATAATGAGCTGAAAGGGGAGTCAGGGCAGTTTTTGTAGTAAAGGCTGTAAAGAACTAAGCTCAATGCTTATGAGAGCAGCCATACTGGATAGGGGCTGCTGCAATAGTCTTAACAACAGACATGTTAACCTCAGTCCTAGGGGAGATCCCAGCTTTGGCTAGAGTGGCAATGAGGGAAATAACAGTGTTCTCCAGGTGAGTGACCTGGCTATGCAGTATATCAAGCTAAGGATTAGGACTGGAGAGAGCAGGAGGGTTGGAACATTTTGAGCAACAATGAGACATCAAGATAGGTCTGCAGTAACAGACTGAGAGAGTGAAGCTAGAGCAAAAGAAATGATAGCTGGTATGAACTTGAATATTCTGTAAGGGCAATATTAGACTCAAGGCCAGAGGTCACACCAGAAAGCTAGTAAGAGTCCTGGAAGCTAGGGTGATATTTGAGTAAGGATAGATCTACTGATACAGGCTCCTATATATACTACTGGAGGTAGTCTGTGTGCAATCACATGAGCACTAATATAACAATACCAAATATCCTAATATAATTAAAGGCTATTGACAAAATGCAAACCAGACCAAAGGGAGACAGAGAAGAGTGGACATGTGTAGTGACTTAGCCTAAGACAACTTAATCACCCTCCAAGTCTAAGTTGACAAGGAGAACTCGATAGAGTTCCCATTGGATTCTGTACACTACTTATACAACTACTACATGGTTTGTGCCCTACTCTCCCACACTCATCATGTGACTCCATCATGTGACATGACACTGTGACATCCTGACATGTGACTGTAATATGTGATATTAGTCATGTAACACTTTTCTGCATTCCTTCCTTGTAGTAAGTCCAAATGAAAAGAAAAAAGAAAAAGAAAAGAAAAGAAATATAAATAATAACTTAGTCATTTTGCCAAGTCATAACAACATGCACTAAGAGATCCAGACTCTAGATAAGAATAGATCCATCAACACTCATGAAGTATGACCCTAGAGTGTTCTCTTACATCTACCACACCAGGTGATGTTTGAGATTATATTCATTCTAGTACTTAATTTTATCATTGTTATTGGACAGGACTGATCAACAGTGATATTGTCTTCTCTTTATTTCCCCTTGCCTGCATGACAAATGTGAAACACTCATTCTAGTATAGATATCTAAACCATGCTTAGGCTCACTTAGTCATCTACCATATTAGTGATGTCTGAGGTGAGCTATAGTTCTTTATTACTATTATTGGCTCTCATCACTGTATTGCAGTCTGTTGTATTACAGGTAAATATATTATAGTCATCTACCACATCAGTGATATGTTAGCATGCAGTTATAAGGACTTAGAGCTCAACCAAAGTGGTTGTTCAGGAAGAACTCAATAGAGTTCTCTGCTGGATTCTTCTAGCTACTTATACAAGTGTCTGTTGGTCTGTGCACCTGTCTCCCATGATCACATAACCCTTACTAATAACTATATATCTTACATAATTCTTTCCATGCTATTTATATTGTTCCCATGTTATATTCCTGGATATTTCCCATTAGATTAATGAATGCATGGGAAATAGTTTCTTCTTTAGGAACTGTCTTATAATATGATGTCTGAGTCTGTTGTATTACAGTTTATAATTATTGTCTGTTATAAAGGCTCACATGACATCCAGAATGTTGAAATACAAACGGGGGAGGGTAACTAAATTATGGTAACAAATGGATGGTAAGTACAAACTAATACACTAGCTATATACCTATTCTTCATTATGTAACATAGCTACCAATATCATTTACTCCCTATTTTTAATGTGACGCTCGACATTCCAACACAGAATCCAACATTTCCATCGATGAGTTGACCATTGGATGTGTTAAAGGTGTGATGATGGCAATTAGTGCAGCCCCAGACAACCTGAAGGGTGGCAGCATAGCTGCAATAGCAGTGTGTGACTGCGTGACAAGTCTAGATGACTTGACGGTGACATGGCACGATACCTCTTGACATCCTAATTGATGGGGGGACTTGACATCAGAATGTGCGCCGTCTGATTGTTGTATATATAAGTTCATGTTATACTCATTTTTACATACTTAATAGCGAGGACAAGACGAATGAAGAAAAGCATCGAGCGAAGTCAGATGCAGCTGAACGAAAGATAGAAATGCTCAAAAGGGCAGTCGTCGATGCAGACAAACAAAACTTGGACCTTCGTCATCGGGTCCAGCGACTCGAGCTTACATCTCGTCAGTCATTTCAGAAGGTCCAAATTATGGAAGACGAGGTTCAGAAGGAGCGAATGCAGAATGAGGGTCTACAACGTCGTTGTCATGAACTGGAGGAACTGTTTGAGAATGAACGGAAGCGAAGGTCAGTGCCTTATCAGCTGGATAGCCTTCATCTCAACTACTTTCAGTGCAATCTTGGAAAAGGACAAACAAAGGTGCCAACAAGAACTATCCGATTTGAAAGCGCAGTATGATGCGCTACTTGACAAGTCCAGACGTGCACAACAGATATTCACCCGCGACCGGCGCAAATTCTATGAAATATACGAGTGGCTTTGCTTGGAACCTGTTGTGAAAAAAAAGAAGTCAAATTTACCCGACGAGATCGATTTTCGGGATCAAAATACCCAGCATAGGAGAGCTATATTACGAGAATTTGGTTCCGATCTCTCGAAACTTTTGGGGTTAGACATGGAAATGTTAGATCGAATGATGCAAGCGGCTCGAGGTAGCAAGTCGGTTTATGTCTATCTTCCTTTTTTGACCTGCTTTTCAGGAGTTTCACCCTCAGAGGGTTGCCAGATCGCTTGTCGACAGCCATTCTCTATCATCCCGGTCAACCGCATCGTCAAGTCAGGCCCTGTCGAGACGTCTCATCCACTCAAACCTCTTCGATTCCCCTTGAATGCCAAGTCCTCAGATACTGAAGAAGACTCTGAGGGTGCGATACATTTAGCTACCGAGAATCTTGCTTCCCATTTATGATTTCTCCAGTACCCTCTCAATTGTTCCAAATTCCAATGCCTCTTGCCTCTCCAA
>Ga0153919_100148_pt1 | contig 14580 bp, 17 predicted proteins | sample TSGA003MetaG_FD_104712 | JGI IMG/M metagenome (GOLD analysis project Ga0153919, IMG submission 104712) | Attine ant fungus gardens microbial communities from Georgia, USA - TSGA003 MetaG | ecosystem: Host-associated > Fungi > Mycelium > Unclassified | place: USA: Connecticut, Klassen Lab...
AAAAAAACTCACCATCGGTATCTATATCGAGAAACCTCGGGGAGGTAACAGGACGTCTGTTGGCTGGAGGAGCAGTGAGGGAGACATACATGGCTGCTCGAACGGCTGCAGCAAACCCCCGGCGACCAACGCCAGCCATTCCAGCCTCGCCTCCGGTTTTGGTGTCAATACCGAGTTCTGTTTCCGGAACGACTCTCTCGCTTATTCGAATAGGACCTGAGAGAGAGGCAGATGACTTGACGCCATTGGAGGGTGGTATAGGGCCTCGACGAGAAGGTGTGGACCAAGATCGTTCATGGCCATCTGATGGGGTGAGAGGCTGCTGAAAAGACATGAGTGCAGTGTTCCCTGCTAGTGGATTCGGCCTGAAAGGCAGTTGGTCACTGTGAGGGGCGATGACGCGGGGAGGATTGGCCCTGGTGCAGACATGGTCACCGAGTTCAGAGATTCCGACGCCCTCACTGCAATTTGAACACTTGACCGTCGGCAGAATCTGCGAAATCCTCGACGAAGCCATTGTCGTCACGCGTCACAATACTCATTATTTCACTAGTACATCAACTACCAAGCCAGAGCATCCTTTTCACACCATATTCCATCTTGGCATACACTGTCGTGCTCCGTTCAGCTTCCTCCAAACTGTACACTAATCAGTTTCTGAGGCATTAGCGAATGCTACACGTACCTCACGACGTCCTCATTCACACTAAATTCCCTTTCACAGACTCGCGATATTGCATCAACAATTCGGTCAACTACTTCCCGACAATTTAGCGCATCCGCAACCTCCTCAGATGTCTCAGAATATCGTCCACTGCTCGCGTTTGGCCCCCGCATATTTCTCGCGGGATCGACGGGCAGTGCTTTGAAAGCAGCAAATGACCTTGTTTCTGTCTTGGTTGATGCAAGAAGCCGGGAGAGACTCTCAGGAAATTTTCGAGATGTACTCCACCTCTGTGCTTGGAAGGGCAAGGACATTAATGGGAATTTCCCTGAGGTTGTCAAAGCCGGGGCCTCTTGAAAGGTGTTTTGCACACAGTAACTGCTAACACGGGACTCTTGGTTGGAATTAATCCAAGTCACCACAAAACCTGCATTTTGCTCTGGATCCCGACTGGCTTCTTCGAGCGGTGACAAGATGTAGGCACCTAAATCTATTTAGCGGGCTTCGTCAGTCAAACGAAACAGGCAAAACCTTTGCTGATACCGACAATATCTCCGAGCGGTACCCTGGTGTAAAGCTTCACTTTCTCAAGGGTATAATCATAGCTCTGAAAGGGATCAACGGGTCACACGTCACCATCACTTTGCCATTCTCATGCTTACCACAATGTACAAAGCCTTCATCGTCTGCAAGAAGAAGCAACGTCACTGATCATAGTGACATCCAGCGGAAAGCTAGCCTACGAGCAAAAGAACTTTTTCTTCAAACTTGGAGCTCAATTTGGTATTCAACTCCTCAGGAGAAAATAATGTCCATCCCGCAAGTAAACCTTCCCCTTCAGGCAAGACACGGGAAACAGAGGTTGCTATCGCCTCCGTCCGAATCTTGGAGAGCCTAATAAGGTCCCGTGGATCAGATGACTGCAGTTTCAGAAGGAATTCTGAAAAAACAGAAAGTGTCCGATTGCCCAACGTAAAGTCAAGGACTGCTTGAGAAAACCAATCACTGAAGGTAGATGTGTACATTCTGGAGACATGGCGTGAGTCTTTTCCATTATCATCATATACACGACCTTTCCCCACCTTGCCAGGGAATTTACACCATCGTTCAGCAGCCCGCTCAGGTCACGCCGACCCGTCCTGTTGAGTGTCAGGATCTCACCTGTAACAAGTATTCAAAAAATAAACCTTGTGAAATCTCCCTATCACATATTTACCGAGAGGTTCCGTATAATTCGGAAACCTTCAACTTACCTTCAAAGCGGAGGTTCCAGCACTAAGATATTGCTCAGTTCGAAACCTCATCAAACAGGTAGGTGACGCACTAGGCACGACTGATGGCATCACCGTTGTTCGCCCATACTAGAAATAGAGCTGAGAACGAGGTGATACACTTGATACTAGTCACATACCGTCATTGAATGTCAGCTCTATCTCTGGTCGTTTGGTCGATGACAGATCGAGGAATGCGAGTGCACTCAATTGCCAATACATGACGTGTCGGGCAAACGCAGACTAAACAAGATGGTTGACATTAAATTAACCGGAAGGGTCGCCCGCCTACTGACCTGAACAACATTGGTCCTATCAAGGCAGTCTATGCAGTTGACGCGGAAGACGCCCTTCTGCCGTGATAAAACCGTATTATCGCAAATCCAGAAATATCTGGGGTGTACTGTGATATTAGCTAGTTTCAGAGAGCAAGAACGATCTGGCACTTGCCCATGCGCTTCAAAAATACGCCCCAAAGAATCGATCAGCTTCGAGATATTTTCGTATCTGAGAGAAACCAATGCCAAAAGTTCACTATCCCTGTTGTACAAACGTACTTCATCCCTTTCGTCTCCGCATGAAAATCATATTCCTGATATCTTCGGAGTGTTCGTGAGTCTGGAACGCAAATCAACACAGTCAAGTCTCACTGCACATCCTGAAGTGCCATCTCCTTCGCGCATTCACGGTATGCTTGCGAGATTGCACCCTCTTTTCCATGCTGTTCGGCGAGATTGACGATCGTCTATCAAGATTCGTTGAGCCCGCGAGAAAAAGGTGTTATAGATCGCACGAATCACATGGGGCCCATATTTTGGTATTGTTCTCTTCAAATGTCGTCTCATGGCATCAAGATTTTGCTCGTGTGTGCGATCCGAAGCTAGGACTGGCGGTGGCTTCAACCCATATCCTGCTTGTGTCCAAAAGAGGGGAACTGTAAGAAATCAGACATAACTCAATTCAAAAGACAGATCAGCAAATTACTCGATCCCCTTATTTGAACATAACTAAAGATATTATCCTTTCCCTCACGCTGGCGAGGAAATACCTATCAGCCACCCGGACTGTGATGTAGGGCTTACAACAAGATACCTTTAGTCGCATGATTGTTTCTGTCTCCACGAAGTTGGCGACATGTGCTTCTTCGTCAACACCTCGTCGTTGATACCGCAGGCCTGCACGATCCTTCGAGCGGCGTGATATGATAGTATAATCCACATGACACTCTTCCCCCTCTCCATGCTCGGAAGGTATCACAAAGCTTGCTGTCTGAAAATAGCCCTGCATGATGGGAAGAACGTACGAATGAAGCTAACAAAAAAATGGATCAGGTGGAAGGCAAGGCTGTCCAGGATCCGCATACCCCAGCATCAACAAATTCCTTTGACATCCACTCATTCCACCAGAATTGCTTATCAACACGACGCCATAGCGGCAAAGTTGGACATGGCTCTGCAATGACCGAGACTTTCGTACCAGGCTTCGGCATTGCAGTTAGAGAATCGGTCTTAGGAGAAGACAGCGCTCCAAGGCCAGTTAAAAGCTCATGTTGCCTCTGAGACTTTGCAAGCTGTTCCTGTTTATGTTCTAAAGATCGTGTCAGATCTGCTCAGCGGTAAACAAAAAGGCTGAATGCAAAATAATCAAATAAAGCACCAAATGTGTACGAGAAATACATGTCGCCCTTAGTGAACTCCCTGACACATTCACGAATGATTTTCTCCTCTAAATCAGCGTGTCGCTGTTCAGTTGTAGTTGGCTGTGGGGCTAGACTCGCGAGAATGGTACTGATCACTTCGGCTGGTTTTTCTCTGGCTTCTTGGATGACTTTGTCAAGTGTGTTTGATTGTGGTACCAATCCAGATGCTGCGGTTTCATGGGTTTGAAATGCAGTCGAATTTGGTCTCGATGACCTATTCCAAAAGGACAATCGGGTCGCAACAGCTTTAAGGACTGGAGATGTCGCTGATTGTTCAGAGGACGTAGATGCAGTTGAAGAAATTGATTGAGGAGAAGCTGAGCGGGTTACCTCAAAGTTTCCGTTAATTGGGGTGATAAGTTTCACCTGAAGATTAAAAGAAAACTGTACATGTGATGAAGGAGCAAAAGATTTCTTCACAGCTTCCGATCCCCCTTTTTGGTCAGCGTCTTGACTTGTAGCAATCTGCGGGAAGGGTGAAGAATGAGCCAGAACGTTATTCCGAGAAGATATCGCCTGGATAGTAGACTTGGCCAGTCCTTCTCGAAGAGGTATCGCAACCACACTCTTGATCCCATAAACCTTGTATCTGGCGTCCAGAACTGGGTTCAATCTGAACCTCTTGACCAACGTGAGTAGTCAAAGAACAACTCACGACTTCCAGCTTCGGACCGTGAAGTAATCACAAGAAGATATGAACCTAGCAAAGTCAATCAACGGAAGTCGCTTTCTTGATCAACAACGGGCACTCACACGAATACAGCTCTAGTATACCGATGATTCCATAGATGACTGTGCACTTGCTCCAATCGTGTTTCATGCTAGTAACCTCTTCGATTTTCACTGATCTTCCCCAAGTGATACATACAAAGTTTTTTGAGCCAGGTACATGAGGACGCAGCACTAGTCCATCTCTTGTTGCCATTATTTCCACCTGATCATGGGGGGATGGGTGAGGTAACGGTGGTATGATATATTCTGATGTTGCAGCTGGGGCTGACGCGTGCCCTCGACTATCAGGGTCTTCGGATAAAGACTTGGATGCCTTGACGAAAAGGCGTTTCATGAGTGAGATATACCAAAGGATGAAGACAAAGTGAATGCAATTCAAGAGATGAAGGAGGGAGTATAACAGTGGCAGGACCAGCGTCAAAAACGAGTTGGTTAAGACGATGTAGTACGGATGGTGTCACAATGTACCAATCATACATATACATAAATTGTCCATAGATACTTTTATAAAAATCTCTGGTACAGCTACAGATAAGCAAATCCGATGTTTACAGAGAAACGATAAAAAAGGCGAGAACTACAGTTCTTGCATTATGATTGACATGAGTTTTGCTGAGCCTCACTCCGGGGAACAGGATCGGAGTGGGTCGAGTTCATCGATGATGAGGCTCGTTGCTGTTGAGAATCTTGAGCAAATATGTTTGGGTTAGTTCCCGGCTGAGAAAAGCGGGCAAAATAATTGTCCCATTGAGCTGGAGAGGTTCAAGTTAAAATTGTCTCACAATTCGAAGTGATTGTTACTTACCCCAGTCAAACATCGTGCCAGGGAGACCTTCAAGGAAACCATCGGATATTTCATAGGCCGCTAGATTGATACCTTGCGAACCATCAAGCAGATTCATTACTTGAACGCTTCCTCGAGCTTGCGCATTCATTGCTGGGTTCACGTTGCCATGCGTGTCATTTGACTTTGTCAAGGGGATGAAGTTAACCATCGAAGCTGAGGATTGAGAGGACTGTTGCTGCTGATGGTCCTTGGAGGGAGGTGAATGAACTCCTGGCCCCAGCATCAGCATATTTATCGTGGGGAAACGTGGAGAACAGACCTTCTCTACTCTCTTCGGGAGTAATCACCATACCCGCAGGAAGATCCTTGATAACGTCTTCTCTGGGTGCCTGAGCTATAAAAACACCGCCGCCTAACCTTGTGGGATCTTTCTGATACTCTAAGCTGATTTGAGGTTTGGGCGTCACACCACCAGTTGGGTTGAGCGACGGGATTTCTGCAGGAAGAACTGGCCCCTGCGTTGCCTCATGCAATAGCGCGATAATCTCCGCCGTCTAAGAAGGAGGCGCAGTACACCAAGAATGGGTCCATAGATTCTTGAGCACAACGGGACAACTGACCTTGCGTCTGGCTGACATATGTTCCGGTTTGATAGCTCTCTCCCACCTTCGGATACAGTCTCGCAATGTTCGCAGCTTATTAACAGCCCCAGTGTCCTTTCTACGTACCCAAGTGTGGTACTTTGAAATCGAATATCAGTGAAATCCAGGTCCTTTAACGATGAACTCACTTGAACTAATGCACAAGATGTAGCAGCATAAGCAACTAATAGCCATACATCATACATTTCCTCATGGGCATCCAACCAGTCAATGGCTTCACCAGTCAATTTAATCAGTTTGGTCCACTGCTCAACGGTCAAACTAAATTTGAGGTGCGCAGGACACGTATAACTGATTCGCATAAAGACTCGCCAAAACATCATGCACAGACAGGCATACAAAAAATGCAGTAAACCTGAAACCTGTTAGTATGAGTACAATAGCCGAGAATCTGATATGAACCTGCGGGCCGTGAACTTTCTGATCCACGGTATTTCAAGTTTTCCGGAAGCAATCTCTGCCAATTCTCAATATCTCCTAGTAATCGGTTAAGATCCTCATCTGTTGTGAAAGCAAGGCCAGAAGGGCTGAAAGTTGGTCAGTAACGTGATCATAATAATATTATTCAGATTGACCTGTAGATTGCCTTGAGCACACGACCAAGTATGATGCTCAACCGGACAAGTTCGTCCATATAAAGGTCGTTCTCGTGTCCCGAGGAGGGAAGACGTACATCACAATCCTGAACATCAATCATGTAAGGATGACCATACGCAAGGCTTGTCCTGTGTGAGGATTGTCATCTTGTGATAGTTAGGCACTTAACAAGGACATACCAGCGATCACATATCAAACATGCTCCCCAAAGGCGACGTCTCAACTCGATATTCTGTTCAACTGACTCCGCCCTATGCAAACCTAGATCTTGGGCCTCAAGGGAAAATTTGGAAACTAGTCCCTGAACCTATAACAACTGCACCCACCATTCTGATCGCAGTCCCAAGACGGAGCCATAGTGCCGATAATGCATTAGGGACAAACTGGGAGTGGCAATCATCACTCATAGACAGTATCAAAAGAGCTTGAACATTCGGTATAGTGGCTGTCGAGAGAACATCATCGGCTTTGATGACATTATTAAGGGCGAAACGAATGGAGTCGAAAATTTTGGAGGGAACCTCTCGCCGAGTGGCGGCAACGAGGCACATGGAATACAATAAAACAGGAGGAGGGCTGGGGGTGGATAGAAACTCGGCTTGAGTGACGACGGGTAGTATAGGTGCAACATCGGTAAAGTACGAATTAACAAGCGTCTCTAAGACGTCCTTCTCGATGTGCAGATCTATCTGTTTCGGGTGTACCAATTTTTGTTCATCCGCTCCAGGTTTCTGCACAGTAATAAGACCGTCGCCGTTCCTGTTAACCTCAAAGCGATGATGATAGCGCATGTCATAGTTCTCATAGATTCGCGAATTTACAGTAGCTTGAGAATGCAATAAATAAATAGGTGAAGTTGGTCCTAAAGCGTTATGTGAGGCCGTTCAAGACACAAGAGGTCGACTTTAAGATTCGGTATTGTGACACTTACCCAAAATTCCAACTTCGTGGCCCGCTGCGCAATCTTTACCGGGAGTTGGAGCATTGCGGTTATTAGAGTCCGAATTTTCCCTTTGACTAGCCATGGCAGCGGCAGCTGCAGCAACCTCTTCTTCTAATTTCTTCTTTTTGAACCTGGTTTCCGTGATAGGCAGGAAAAAAGTACAGTCAAACGAAAACTGCTTGCAATGGTTGCAAATAGGGGGGTCCTGTTACAAACGGTCACGAAAAGCTGACCATCTGTTATTGATATAGCTCACCTCATCAGGGAGGATGTCGCAGCGTATTTTACGAGAACGACAGGAATCGCAGGCGCGTTGCTAAAGAGAACATGAAAAATTGGCCCAAGGCATGTAAGGGTAGCTCACTGTTTTGGTACGCTTCTTGAGGTCAGCAATGGGATGAGGTTGCTGAGCAGAGGGTACGCGAGGAATGTCGCTTCCAGAAGCACCGGTCTCATCATCTGAGCCTCTGTCGCCAGATTTCCCACGAGAGTCGCCTACCCCAGATTTTGCCCGCTTGCGCTTGACACCACCTCCGGGCCCCACGGGAGAAGAAATTGACGGGGAGTGCTCAGGATGGGTGCTCGAGCGAGCTGATGGATACATCAGCATTGGCTGAGGGTAGGCCGGATAGGTCGGATATCCGCCTGCGGGATGATAATGGTGGCCCTGTGGGTGAACGGGGTACGCGTACTGGGGAGGCACGCCAACATGAGGAGGTTGCCCATGTATCTGCTGCGAGGGGCAACCCTGTTGTTGATGTTGTTGAGAATAAGGAGGGCTGTTCATCGGATATGAAGGATTCATAGTGAATGGAGGATACGCGTGGTAGTAGGACCCGCGAGGAGGGTATAGTGGATAGGGAGCTGTTGGGATGAAAAATCATGAGCGTAGCACGATAAACCCATAGCGGGAGGAATAAACGTACACGGCGGATATTCTCGCGGGCTGAGTGTTTCGGGGTGCTCGCCTGATTTCTGGTCTTCGGGTCTATGTGGCAGCCGTGAAGTAGACTCTGTCCGCCTCCTTTGCCGCGGCTTGCGGATGGCCGGCTTAGGGGAGGCCTGAGTCGGCTGAGGAGTAGACGACGTCGGAGTCGGCGGCAGCGGCTGGTGCGGCAACGGCTGCGAGGGATTGACAGGAGAGTTTGGTTTGCCGGGAGGAGTAGTCATTTTTCACCTGGAGTTCTCCGGGGTTATAAAACTTTCTAATGGCAATCGTTGTGTCGCCAAATTTGATCAAGCTCCCCAACCTGTATATGTCTTTCGACTCTAGGTCCAGTAATGTGCACAAGCCCTGAACTGCTCGTGCCTTGGTACCAGATGTAATCAGTCACAAGGGGAACCAGGAAGTTTGAGGGACTGCTCGCCGTTGTGCCGAATCTGCCAATGATAAATCACGCGGGATGCCGAGTCACAATTTCAAGCGCCGAACGAATATGCCACATCCCGCGGTCTGCAACATACGTACCTACAATCTTTGACCAGATCTGGCCGTAAACCAATTTTATAATTGCGGTTCTTGAACCTCTCATCAGGGAACTTTCTGTCTGTTTCGGTCATATGATCTCAAAGGCCTTAAGGGCAGATTTACAAAGGTCTACGCTGACCCAATTCAAATCACGAAAACTCAAGTTCTGAGCTGATTCGACAAACTGTCTGACGGGGATGTGCTTCCATCTTGATAATCAAGTCAAGAATGCGTCACAGGAACCATTCTCACAGTCTTGTCAAACCTATGTACCAAGACTTTAAGATGCCAGTTGTTTGCATTATTACCTGTTCATTGGATCCAATGCATTTCAAAGTGAAATGAAACAGGGAACGAACTATTGGCAACACGGCCATCTGTAGCAATTGGTATTCAACCAACATCTTCCTTTCCAACACGCATGTATTCGACCTCATGGATGTGGAGCCGATGTCTCACGATAAACTAATCAAATTGATTTCAAGTCGATTCAATTTCATCACTATTTCATCACTTCCCTTATCCTAGATCGCCCATGAAACTTTGTTTTCATCAACCTTGAGTGACCAATCACTTTCTACGAAATCCTCTCAAAAAGATCAATTATAAAGAGGGTATCCAAACATGGTATGTTACGCAGCAAGACAGATAGTTCACCCTGGGATAGATATAGAAGGCCAAATCAATGATGGGGTCTATCCCAAACACCCTCACCACTCTCTATCAGTGCCGGGTTTATCTCCCGTTTGTCTTCCGTCACAAACGCAGACGCATCAAGCCAAGAATATCCCACAGGCCGGCATAAGACATTGAAAAAATTACGTCTCCAGTTACCGTAAGAGAATGGATTGGGAGGTGGTGCTTCTGGTATTAATTTCCTGTGGGCTTGATTCCGAATCTAAACAAGATAGAAAAAGATCACCGCGTAAGTGCGTAGAGGTCTTCGGACAAAAAAACATTGCAATGGCGAAACAACATACCTGTTCAATCGTTGTAATATTAAGAAATAATAGCTGTAGTAGAATCAATCAGTCATCTGATGAGAGCTGGAAACCCTGACCAATCCAACAAAGAATGGAATTGGCGAGTAACAAAGTTAGATCACTTACTCTCATATGGTATAGTAGAAGCGCAGAAACAGGCCAGACAACCAAAATTGACAGGCAAAAGGCAATAGCACTACCAACACCCTGTTTGAGTGCCTGTCGGAAGCTCAAATTATCTCGGACTGTGAGTAGGTATAAATGCAAGGCTGTTGTAAAAATGATGAGAATTAAGGTCGATGCCTGTCATGGTTAATCAATTTTCAAGGACTGTATCGTGTCGCATGACGGTCTTCACTTACAGCCGAGAGTAACAATGCGAAAAAGGTTGCGTAGTTGCGACGACCGACACAATTGTTGACCCATTGACAATGGTGATCACATCCATCCACACAGTTATCGCACTGGCTCATGCTTCAGGGTAACATAGAAGACCACTAAGATATTAAATTACCATTTTACAATGGCTTGACCGTGGCGGCCGATACGTCCTGCAAGTAGGACAATACTTCGTTCTCACGCTTTATGTTGGTAAAGTATGTCAGCGAGTCTAGCACAATCAAGTCACAGCTGCTCACGTCTCGTTTCGTACTTTTAATTCCCGAGGCATTGGCACTCGGGGCCCTCCATCCGAAGGTAATTCATTTGAATAAGGAGGGTCAGGGTCCAATTCCCGTGGCAAAATTCCAGGATCAGTGGTTGCCTGGAAGGATGTTAGGCCAAACCTATTGTTATGCTGGAACTGCTGACATACTGTTGCCAACATAGTCGAGATCACAAGAAGGGCCATGTATATTCCGACCGCAGCGACAGCGGGACTTTGGTTTTGCCACCACCAGACACATGTCGTTCCAAACCAGACACCAGCAATAGTTAAAACCAGAGAAAATGATGCGACAAATGCCCAAGGCGAATCACCGCCAGTCAGGAGACGCCCACCCAAAAAGAATTTGTTGTTTGATGAATGGAGCTGATAGTTGCGATACTGTTTCTTCGTTTCTGGACTGAAAATAGGAATAGCCGATAGCGGTGGCCAGCGATCCGGTGGCTTGGGAACAAATGACGGATCGGGGAAATGAGAGTCTGAGGTTCGAAAGCCAGAATGACGGCGGTCGCCTGCTATATTATCACCATAGGCTCCAGATGAAAATGTTCGCTTATGGTGCGTAGGTAAGTTATAGTTATTAAGGTCTTCTCTCCGTTTGCTTTCAAAAGTGGCACGTCCTTCAATGAGTGCAGGACGACTATTTTGGATTTTCCTGAGAGACTCAAAGCTAAGTCCACGACTCAATCCCAGAAATTTATCGAAACTTGTACGAGCTTTGTTCTTCGTCGCATAACTGGAAGTCGTCCCACTACGATCTCGTATACCAGATGGTCGCCCCGTTGCGTCCGGACGAGCCGCGGTAGGTAACAGGGGTTCTCGGCTTTGTTTCACACGTTTGGATGACTGAACATCCTGTAAAACAGTATACGTATGGTCGGTTGCCCGCGACCCATCAACCTGATCATCAGAACTGTCGGATCGCCGGTGGTTTATGTCACTGAGCTGAAAGATCTCAGGATCTTGAATACCTTCCATAGCATCATTCATGGAACCCACAGAACTTGGGCGAGAAGAGTCGGCTTGATTATTAGGTCTCGTAGGACGAAAAAACGATAGTGAGGGTTGAATGCCGCCTGCATGTGTGGCCGAATGCATGTGTGAGAAATTCGGAGAAGTGAATATTTGAGTATCCGGTGGGAATCGATTAAGTTCATGAGGTGAGGAACGCGAAGCCGGAAAAGAGCTAATGGAGGCCACTTTGCCTATCGTCGTATCGCTTTGAGACCGCTGAGAGGTGGTAGCGTATAGAGAGTGTTGCTTTCGGCCCTGAAAATCGTTTTGTGGGCTTACGAGAGAAGGAAGGGTGGAGGAAGTGAATGGCAAATGCTGTGAGGAAGACATAAAGAGTTAAAACACACAAGGATAGAAGAACGAGCGGACAAAAATTGTAATTCAATGGGTACTTGAATCACAGAGTTAGGATGCCCAAGGTGACATTAACAGAAATGAAATGCCAACACCAGTAGAAGCAGTGCCAGCGAGTAGAGATATGACTTGGAGCCAGGCGTACGACGAGATTACGACGAGACTGTAGCACAAACAAAACTCATGTTCCATTTGAGGAAATTTATTCTCACTCCTCCCTGGAACAGAAACCAAATGCTCCAGTGAACAATGATAAGACCCTGAAAGTCTAACCAATAACCTTCACAGACGAGCGTGGAAGAACTCCCACTAAAATCATGTGAGTTTCGTCAAAAACGAAAATGCATCTACAGAAAAACAAACAGAAAACAGATGACTCTGACGACGTCCCGATTTACTCTTGATCTTGTACCAAATTTCAACTACACATCTAATGGATCTTCAATAACAGAGCTATCAAGGAAGATCTAGTAGATTGCTCATGGCAAGGAGTTCTTGAAAACTACCTGAGCTGGGGTTTGATGTTGAGTCTAGATATGGTAAAAGGGCCAAAACTCTTTCCAAATACCCATTGATATTTAAGATGAACCGCATAAGAGAATTACAATTTATTTTTCGTGTAGCGCTCAATATTCTGCTACCTGAGCCTAAGTTCGTATCTTTATCCTCACCCCCAGAGCCCAGAGCCTAGGAATATATTAGATAATTTTACAAGGGCGGACTTGAATGAGGGTTGACCAGGAATTAGCTAGCTTACTGCCGGTGGATCTATCTCAGTGTTACAATTTTAGATGTGTGGGAAATGCAGGCGTGATATAAGGACTACCATAAAAGGACTACCGGCCAGATGAGATATTTATGAGATATTTATAAGTGTACCTCTTATGGTCGACAATTCCCGCCATCCACAAGGCTTTAGATCAGGGAGTTGTCCAATCTGCTTGTATGGATTGACGGAGTGTGGACAACAAACAATACATACAGGCATGCTCCATCTACCTCAAATGTGTGTCGAAGAAAAGGAAGAATATACGGTTTCGACCATCGGTCAAGATCATACGGAACAATCATGCGAACATGTTATTGTCATTAGCTTTGAGCTGTGTTTAAGACTCAAAGCAAGCTCCTTGGGACGTAAGGTGATCGACGATCACATCAAATCCTGGCCTATATAGTAATTTTGGATGATACCATCGGTTTCATTGACTATCCCATGTTCTTTGGCTCTCACTAATCAGCATTCAGTCCCATCTCCAACGATACCAATGATCAGTGTGCAGGAATCTCCATCAATAACTGAGTCGGTGGATAACGTTCTCCTCCTCGCTACTCTTCATCGTCTCTCAACTCCACAGTTTTTGGCTCCTGTCATCATCCATGCAGCTGCAACAGCACGACGACGTCTTGTGATTGTTCTATTTTCCAGATTCTTCAACAAAGGAACCCCACATAGCCATCTAGATCAAGGATATCTTGCCTCCCAGGCAATATCACACACAGGCAAATGGAGGGCTGTCCAGGAGATTCTTACTTATGTTTACGTCCAAGCAACGAAGGTTGCACAGAACATGAGGAAGGTACTGATGGATGTTGATGTCCTGTTGAAAGGAATGAACGAAGACATAGATGAGAGCTTAGGAGCAGGGATGGAGATTCTGTTCCGTGTCAGTGGTGGTGCGTGAACTTAGTCCTCATAGGAGTTCGATGGCTTCATGTTGTCTTAGATGCCATCCCAGTCCCGCTTCCCGAGGTCATTGGCCTTTTGAGGACCTCGTACATATCCGTGGAGGAACGAGATTCGCCAATTGATTCAGTGGCAGAGACAAAAGCACAGCTGGAGAAAAGTCGGCCCACGATGTACCCTGTAACTGCACTCGGCGGGACGTTTGACCATTTGCATGCTGGACACAAGATACTTTTGTCAATGGCTGCCTGGATCACATCGGAGAAATTGATTGTTGGTTTGACAAGTGCGTAGCCGCCGAATACCAACAAATATTAGGAACTTACCAGACCCATCGTTCAGACGATAACTTGTTGCAGAAGAAGTCTAATAGACATGTCATGGAGGACATCTCCCAACGCTCCGATCGTGTGCGAGGATTTCTAAATTTTTTCAAACCTGGGCTAGTCTACGATGTTGTACCTATAGACGATGTTTACGGTCCAACTGCGTGGGACCCAAACATCCAAGCTCTCGTCGTCAGCAAAGAGACGCTCAATGGTGCTACAGAAAGTGAGCTGCTCGGAATATTGAATGCCCAATCTCACAGTGTCTCTCAGTCGCGATATATAGAAAGAATCATAATTTATCAACGCTGGAAGTCTTTGTGATCGATGTTATATCCGCAACCTCTTCGAACCTTGACCACCAAGATGCGTCGTGGTTGAAAAGCGCTAAATTGAGCAGTACATATATTCGTCAATGGATTGTGGATAATTCGTAAGCAACATAATGTAAAGTAGTTCCTGTGCAATCAGCTGCAAAATCAGCTGCAACTACTACACCAACGATTGCAGCACTGATTAATTACAGTACATCTGAGTAGCGTAGAGGGCATGCCCTGGAATCGCATGTGTATATTACTGTAGACAAGCCGCTCTTGTTGACCCCTGAGTCGTAAAGGCGTAGCTTCTCGTTGTGGCCCACGAGTTGATTTTGCAGGCGCTGGGCCAAGGTTTTCGGAAATTATATAAGCACTAGTGCTGACATACTTAACACGGACCCGTGGATCCCCCTGT
>Ga0153919_100149_pt1 | contig 14472 bp, 20 predicted proteins | sample TSGA003MetaG_FD_104712 | JGI IMG/M metagenome (GOLD analysis project Ga0153919, IMG submission 104712) | Attine ant fungus gardens microbial communities from Georgia, USA - TSGA003 MetaG | ecosystem: Host-associated > Fungi > Mycelium > Unclassified | place: USA: Connecticut, Klassen Lab...
AAAGCAGCAGTAAGGAAAATGCGTTTTTTCCCACATTTTTTTTTGAAAAAAATATATTTATTTATGGTATAATATTAGTTTAATATATTTTTCAATTTTTTTTAAAAAAAAACGATTTTTTATATTTTTTATTATTATTGTATTATTTTTTTAATTATTTATAATTAAATTATCATATAAGAAGGAGAAAAATATGATAACAGAAAAAAAATTAGTTAAAGAAAGTATTTATAAAGAACATATGTTAAGATTTGATTTATCAGAAGATAGTAATAATTATTATAGAAGTGTGTCTGTTTTAAATAGAGTACGAGAATTTATTAAAGATGAATATGATTTACCAGATGAATTTACTATTTACCTTAGTGTTTTTAGTAGTAGTTATGATAATAAAAGTTTATTTATTAATAGATTAAAGATTACATTAGGTGATTTATGATATACTGATATAAGATTTTTACTTAATGATATAATTAATGTTAATGTTGTTTATAATTCATTAGATATTGAATTAACTATTAATGGAGAAAGTGGGTGTGAATAATGAAAAGTAAAATTATTATTATTTTAGGTTCTATTTTAGGTGCTATTGGAATTGGAGGTATTATTACTTCTGTTGTTCTTTTGACAACTCAAAATAAAAGTATAAAATATTCAAATGAATATTCCTTTGATACAATTTCACACGAAATTATAACTCAATATATTTTAAAAGATGAAATTAAAGGTAAAGTTATTATTAATGATTTTGGTGTAGTAAATATTAGTTTTAATAAAGAAGAAAAGATTAAATCTTATGGTTTTCAACATTCAATTGTAAATAATGATATTAAATTAATTCGAATTGAAATAACAAGAATAAGTAATAAATTAATTAAATTAAATTTAGAAAATTTATTTCCAATTAATATTAAATTTGATGTAAAATTATATTAGAAGGTGATAAAGATGAAAAGAAAAAATAAAAATAAAAAGAAAAATTGAACTGATATTATATTAATATTATCTGGGTTTGTTATGGCATTAACTGCTTTGGCGGCATTAGTTTTTGGTATTGTTATGATTATTCAATATGGAGTAAATTAATGGAAGAAATTTTTGATAATTTGTTAAGTGATTTAGAATTTGCTTTAATATTATGCGATTATAATAGTGAAATTGAAATTTCTAAGTTATTAAATAGATTGGTTGCAATTGAAAGTAAAATCTTAATTGCACCTAAAAAACTATTTATTAAATTTTATGATGAAATTATTCCTCATTACAATTGATTAGTTGATTTATCAACATTACCAGATGATGTAAAAAAAGAGCTTTTTTTCTAATAATAAAAGAATGTATTATACATTCTTTTTTGTTATAATATTAATAGTTAATAAAGCATAAAGGACACGAAACCCTTTATTAACGATGATTAAAGACGTTTAATCTAAGTTTTGGTTTTATACGATTTGAAAACCCAATATGTCTAAGCATATTGTCGCCAACTTTTAGTTGGAATAGTAGCCTATTAGGCAATTTAAAATCTCATTTTATTAAAGTTATTATTTTTATATAATAACTTTTTTTTGTGTTATAATTTTAATGAATACTTATTGGTATACCAAATATGTATTTTGGGCAACACTTGCTCTTTAGAACTCGTTAGGAATAGGAAAATAGTAGGGTTGAGCTCTCTATAAATTAGCGTGCTATTCAAGAGTTTAATTGTGGAGTGAAACATCGACCTCACTCGGTAATAACGAAGTATATTATAGTCCACGGTTTATATACGGAAATTTAGGTTGGTTTGGCAGGTTTAAAAGCGAACTTGTATAGGGCGGTAGAGAGGCATCTCTTTAAAATGGTAGTAAGCCGACTTGCTAATGCGGGAGGAGAGCATTAGTATTTATTATTTTTGCAAAGGAAATAAAGATGTTAAAAGAAAGAAAAAATCACGTTCATTTACAGATTACTGTTGAAAATTATGAAAGTGATATTATTAATAAAAGAGAATATAAAGATGTTAATTTATATGATTATAAGAATACAGAAATTAAAACTATTTTTAATTATGATGATTTAGATTGAAATGATGCTTTAAAAATTATTTTAGAATTCGCAGATACTTATGAAGCGTTTGAAGTTAGTTTATATGCGACACCTGGAAAGTTTGGTAAAGAATATGATTAATGTTAAAAAAAATGGAAAGACAATTACTAAAGTTCTTTTCTTTGATGAAGAAACGGGTTTTTGAATTTGTTCTACTGGAATTATTTATAAAGAAAAAAAAGATGGTACTTTAGAAGCTGTTAAACAAATTAGAGACCAAGGGCATAATGGAGGAGCTTACTTAAGAGTTTATTCTCCATTGACTAAAAAACGTTATTATGCACATCGTTTAGTAGCGAAACATTTTTTATCAGGTGAAAAAAATCAAACAGAAGTAAATCATAAAGATATGAATGTTTGAAATAATAGAGTTGAAAATTTAGAATGAGTTAGTCCTAAAGAAAATAGAGCTCACGCGGCTAATTTTGATAAATCTAAATTAGATTTACCTTATAAAAAAGTTAATAAAAAGTGAATTTTTTTAGATAATAAATAATTTGAATTTATATAATTATGTGTTATAATAATAATGCATAGTTAAAGGGTATGTCGTAGCCTGCACCTAAGAAGGACAAATCGATTGGTTAAACTACACCACAAAAGAAAGTATTAAAGAAGTATTGGTACTTCTTTTAATGATTATTAAAAGGAATAAATAAATGATTAAACAAATTAAACCAATTTATAGTGAAGTTAAGACTTCACTTAAAGGTAATGAATATTTAGTTGTTGTTGCTGTTTTTACTGGTGAAGAACTTTCACCTTTACAAGAACAATCAAGAATTAGTTTTAATTTACCATTAACAGAAAAAAATGTTGAAGCAATTAAGAACTTTGAATTATTAGATTTTAATGAAGATGATGTTCGTAATGCTGGGTGAAATAAAGCACATTCTTTATATTACATTACACCAGAAGTTTTAGTTTCTGATAAATACGATTTATTTAAATAGGTTATAACTGAAAGAGTTATAATGAGAAGAACGGTAAAGCGTTAATAGTTCCGTCCCTCTTTATATTATCGTACGACCAAGGCTTGTAATGTCGTTAATCTTACATTATAAAAGTAATTTTATAGGTTAGTCTTTTAGACTACCTTTTTTGGCGTAAGGAGAAAAATAAATGGAAGATTTGCTAAAAGAAATTGAAGATTTAAAAGCTCAAATTGAAGAGTTAAAGAAATCTGATAAAGAAGAAATTAAAGAACCAAAAGAAGAAATTAAAGAACCAGAAGAAGAAATCGAAGAAACTAATGAAGTTGAAGAAACTGAAAAATTAGAAGAAAGATTATCTAATTATATTGATGAAAAAATTGCTGAATTTTTCGATGGTTTTTTATCTAATGGTAATAATAAGACGGTTGAAAAACCAAAATCAAATAAAGAAAAAATATTAAAATTATTTAAATAGGAAAGGAATAATTATATGGAAGATATTAAAAAAATTAAAAGTGTTGCAGACCAATTAGAAAAAACTGCTAAGGAAATTAACGCTTTACCTGATGAAGAAAAAAGCGTACGTATTCAAGAATTATTAGACCAATCAGGTTTAACTGTTGAAAGTGTAGAACAAATGGCTAAAGCTATTGCTAATGGAGCAGATGTAGACCAAACTTTACAAGATGCTCTTGATATTGCATTACCTATTTTCTTAACTCAACAAGAAGACCACACTACTACACCTTCTGGTTATCATATGTTAGACGCAATTGTACCAGTTAAGACTGTTGAAAATGGAGCTATTGTTTTCGACTACCAAGATTATACTCAAGGAGACGGAAAAAATGCTTACTTTGGAGCAATGGTTGGTAAAGGTGATTGAACTGAATTAACTAAAACAAAAGGTGAATTAGTAGGAATTGAAGGGTTTAAAGTATCTATGAATTATCATAAGACAGCTTTAACTTACACTCCATTATTTACTAAGGCTCACAAGAATACCACTTTGTTTATTTTACAATTTAACGATATTCTTAAAAAAGTAGTTCAACCATTAATGGACTTTATGCTTGCTTTACGTGCTAAAGTTTTGGCTGTTGGTTTGAATGCTGAAAGTGATATTGTATTTACTGACGAAGATATTACTATTAAACCAAGTGCTTATACTTCAGATTTAACTATTGAAGATAACAACGGTTATAAATTAATGGGAAAATTGAATAACTTTATTCAAAACTTAAAATTACCATCAAGAAATTCTTTAAAAGGAAAATCTGCAGAAGACTTTAAAATTAAAGGTTTAGATAAACAATTGAAACGTTCATTAGGAAGCGATTACAAAATTATTGTTTCTTATGAATTTGTTGAAGCAATTGACAAAGGTCTACGTGCTGGAAGTTATAATGAAAGTTTTGCAGAAGCATTAATGGAAGTTAGAAAAGCATTTTACCCAGTTTCATTTGGAGTATTCGGTGAAGAATACGGAAATATTACTGGTATGGTAAATACTATTCAAGGTAGCGATTTAGGAATGACAGGACAAACAGATATTATTGTTATTACTCCAAACACTCTACAAGTAATTAATCAATATGACGCATCAAATTCATTTGCATTACCAAATAATACAACTGCATTTAACTCTTGAAGTGATTACGGTGTAGCGGTTTCTAAATATGAAAACCAATTAGTACAACGTATTAGATTATCAATTAGTGAAGCAGAATAATTAAGAGGCTTCGGCCTCTTTTTTTATAGAAAGGAAAATTATGAAGTGAAATAGATGATTTTTAGGAATGATGGGGTTGAATTCATCATTTACTAATAGAAATAAATCAAGTGTATTAAATGATGCTCAGATTTTAGAGTTAATGGCTAAAACAAGTACTAACCTTAACTTTAGAGCAATGGAATTAACAAGTAATATTTTTAATTGAACTGAAGAAGGGTTTAATGACTATATGGCAGTTCAATATAGAATGTTTGGAAATTTTGTTGGAAGTTTATGAGATTATGATGAAAAATTTATTGATGCAATAGGTATTGGTAAATATGATTTTGAGACGAGATTAATTGGTAGTGGTGAATTATTGTTATCAAAAAATGTAGGTAAGAAAAATGATAGACTTTATTTATTTGATAAATACGAAGTTATCGAAAGAGATTATTTAGGGAACCCAATTAAAGTAAATATTACAATTAATGAAACTGTTTTTAGTGTTTCTAATTTTGTTATAATTAAGGCAAACCCTCAAAAGTGAAATAAGATTATTGAAAACAGCGGCTGATATCATATTGCTTATAGAGCATTATGTGAAATTTATGATAATATTAGTAATGCAGCAACTAAATATTTGATGCTTACTAAAAAAGATTGAAATAATGGTCAAGAAATTGAAGCAGATGCTTTAAATGAATTTATTGATAGTTATGCTAAAATTGCTAATTTTCAGGTTGGAGGAATAAAACAAAATTCTTTATCACCAGATTATACTCAACAAACAGATTTTGAAGATTTTAAAAACTCATTATTGCAATTAGAATTTAAAGATAGATTAGATAATTTGTGAGAAACTTATTTTAATGCTATTGCAGAAGCAAAAGAATTATTAGGTATTCCATCAAATAAAAATGCTAAAAAACGTGAAAGACAAATTACAGGAGAAATTGATATTGAAGGGGTTATTCCTAATGCCCAAAGAGACGCTATGTTTTATGAAAGACAATATGCTCTTAACAAATTAGGTTATGATATAATGTTAATAGAAGGAGAAGAACAAGATGAAGAAGAAGATAATGATTTGGTTTAAAAATAACTGAAAACATATTTTATCATTAGGTTTAACTTGATTATTAAATTTATTAAAAGATAAAGGAGATAATTAATATGTGAACTTGATTATATAAAAAAGATAAAGCAAATTATGAACTTTTAACTTGAAATGAATGAAATATTAATGTTTGAGAAAAAGTTAAAAATATTTTAAAATCAGAAGAATTAAAAACTTGAGTTGATAATAACTCAGAACTTTTTAATATGCTTTTTAATTATTCATTTGTTAGAATTCCTTATTATACAGATAAAGAAGATGACACTCAATCATTAATTTTAATTGCGTGAATTTGTAAAATATTAACAGAAAATAAAGAAAAATATATTAATTTGAAAGAATTTAATAGCTCAAGTTTAATTTCTAAATTTAAAGATAAATTAGAAAATGAATTAATTAGTAGTTATGAATATGAAAATGAAGGAACAAATATTTCTGAAAGCACAATGGAAGATGTTAATAAGAACTATCTTAATAACCAATCAAAATTAACTAATGAAGATGATTGAAAAAATAATAAATTTTTATCAGATAGTACTAACGCTAATTCACAAGACAAAAATAATTCAAATTCTAATAATAAAGGTACAAGTACACAAAAAAGTACTCAAACTTTAGGACGTCAACAAGATATTAAACAAATGTTAGATACATTAGATAAATTAAAAAATGCTGATATGTGATTATTAGAAGTTGTTTCAAGCGAAATTTTTACAAACAATATTGTAAAAAATAGAAAAGATTATTAATATGGAAAAATTAGATTGAAAACAAATTATATCTAAAGTATTAGGTTGAGGGTTTCCATCAGTTTTTTGTATATTAGGGTTAATTTTAATAGGAGCACATAAACAATTCGAAATGGAAGTTTGATGAGGAGTTATTATTACCATTTTAGGTTTATGTATGTATTGCTTTACTATTGTAGCAGAAAACAGAAATACTCAAAGAGTTTTAGAAAATCAAAAATTAATAAAACAAGTAAAAGAATTATCTTTAAAAGTAGAGCAATTAACAATAGAAAATGCTATACTTAATGAAAGATTAGATAATTATAGTAAAAAACCAAAAAGTATATTAGAAGATAGCGAGGAATAAATAAATGGGTTATTATATATCAATATTTGAGAAAAACTCAAATTGAAAAATAGTTCAAAATGTATTAAAAGGAAATTTTTATTCTGATGTAGTTTCATTTTCAAATACAACAGATAAGGTAAATTTTATTCAAGAAAATTTAACATTTTTAAATGATACTAATAAATGAAGTGATTTTTCTAATTTTAGTGAATTTTTACCAGTATGAGAAGATGAAATTCATTTTACATTTTTAAAAGATTTAGAAGATTTACAAGGGGTATTAGGAAGAAGCAGAGATAAATTATTACGTGCTGATTTTTGTGCTGTAATTGATACTAATCAATTAACAGACGAAGAATTTGAAAGATTTAAGAATAATAGTATGACAGATGACGAATTAATGAACGGTACTTTCTTAAAGTTTTATACATTAAGTGCGTCTCTTAATACAGAACAAGTTTATACATCAGTTTCATTTACTGCTGAGTTAGATGTTTTCTTTACATATGATATTAATAATATATGAAAAGAAAATGCAGAAATATCTGTTGAAAGACAAATATTTCCTAAACAATGAGTTAAAACAGATAATAATAAATGACAACCAAATTTAGATATTAACAGCCCATTTTTATTAGATGAAGGGTTAGATGTAGAAAGTGCGCAAGTTATAGATAATATTAAAAATGTCTGAGGTTCAAGTAAAATTACAGGAGTAATTGCATTTTTTAAACCTCAAAAAAGAAATTTTAAAACAACTATCACTCGTTATAATTTTAATAATCAGCAATGAGTTCAAAATATGTCTCTTACATTGCCAGATACTATTGTTGTTCAAGGTTTAGTTAATTCAATTAATGTTTCAAATGTTTACTTATATACTGAATACATCACAAGTAATATAACACAAAAGAACACTTATAAATTTAATAATGATACAAACCCTAAATCAATGTTTATTAAAAAATATAATTTATTTCAAAAACCAGATACTTATTTTGAAAAAAATCAAAAATATATTAAAATATTTTTTCCAATTGAAGTTTTAAAAAATGACGATTTTATTTCAGAACAACTTTATTATTCTGACATTTTGAACTCGCCAGATTGTATTAGAATTGTTCCAATTGGTGAAGATGTTTTTCAAAGTTTAGATATGAAACAAATTTATCTATCTCCAATTTTAGAAAATGTTTCTAATAACCCATATACTTACTTTCAATCAACTAATAACCCTGCAGATATAGATGAATATTATATTAAAACTAATATTTCAGGTTTAGCAAATTTGAGAGCAGTATCTGATTTAGAAGTTAATGATAGAATAATTGAAGAAATGGTTGAATTAAATGACAACCCTTTCGAAGAAGAATATGATTATAAACAATATGCTAAAATGTTTTTATCTAATGTTCAACAAAAGGTATTAAAAAATTCTGCTAAACAATCATTATTAATAAAGCAAGAATTATTAGACACAAGTAGTTATAAATATACTATTAGAGATAGAATGACTTTTTTATTAGAAGGTAATTTTTCAAAAACTTCTATTGATGAAGGACTTTATGGCAAATCTTCAATTAGAAATGAATTAGTACTTGAAGGAAGTAATAACATACAATCATTTCAAAATACAGACCAGTTTTTACAATGATTGTCTCAAAACTCACAATCTATTAACACAGAAGCTCGTATATTAAGAAGAGATAAAAAATTAGCAATTATTGGAGGAGCATTAGGAATAGCAGGAGGTGCCGCTGCAATAGGGACTTCTATCGCAGGAGGAATTGGCGGAGCTATTGCTACTAATGGTTTAAAAACTGCAGCTGCTCAAATACAAGGTAATAGTAATAAAGATATAATGAAAAGACAACAATTATTATCTAAGGCAGATAATCAACAAGGGGCAGGTATGACTGCCGTAGGTTCTTTACAAGGTTTAGGGAGTATAATGTCTGGTATTAGTTCTATATTACACGCTTCAGATAATATTAATAGACAAGCAGCTAAATTAGCACAGGCTTCAAGTGGAAAAGAAGAAATGACTAATATAGGGACTGAATTAGATAGATTACAAGTATTAGATAACCCCTTTAGTTATGAATTAATTACATACGAATTACCAGAGAGTTTAAAACAAAATATGGGTGCTTTTTATCATAAATTCGGTTATAATGCTGGAGGAGTAAATAAAAAACCTGATGAAGTATTAAATAATGGTTTAATATTTGATTATCTACAAGCAGAATTTAATAGTATTTATCAAGCTCTTAATGAAAGACTTAGTCCTCAAGAAAGCAAAATTGCAGCATTATCAATTGCTCAAGGTGTTAGAGTATGACATATTACCGATAATAATATTAAACAAGTAATAGGAGATTACTCAAAAAGAAATATTAAAAATTAAATTAAGAGATTTTTTATAAATCTCTTTTATTATGTTATAATAATAATAGAAAGGAGTTAAATATGAAAGAATACATTGAATTGTTGAAATTACTAAAGGTAGAAGTTCAAAATAACAATGGGGAAACCTTTAACTTAAAAGTAAAGTTTTTTCATTATGGAAAATTTGCTATATTAAAAGCATTAATTAAATCTATTGAACATAATTTTTTACCTGAAGGTGAAATTATTGAAGCATATAAATTAATGGCAGAAATTGAAGAATTATTAAATTACATTATTTGATAATTTATGGTATAATATAAATAGTTAATAGTGAGCATTTTGACATCATCAACTTGGAAATCTGTAAGTCGGTAAAAACGCGAGAAGCTTGATTTAAGAGATAATGTAAGACTTATAAAATCTATTAACGAGAAAGCCATTTTTTCGAAAAGATATTATTAACTAATATCTTTTTTTTATGTTATAATAATAATAAGAGGTGAAGAAAAATGGAAAAATTATATAAATATGAAATGCTATTTACGACTTATAGAAAAGACGCAACGTTTACTTATAAATACTACACTATAGTTTATGCTTTCGCTACTAATGAAGATGATGCGATGCATATAGCATATAAGAAATTAGATAAGATTAAAGATATTGTAGGTTATTACTGTAATAATGTACATATAATGGAAGAAAACGAAAAAACAGGAATATCTGTTATCGAGGAATAATTTAATGATTAGTGTAGAAGAATATAATGAAGATTTAAGTAAAAGAATAGAAAAAGACGAATTGAAATTAAACGATGATAAAATATCGTTTAATTTTTTGACTAATAAACGTTTTTTAAATTTTATGTTTGCAGACTTTGAGACTACCAATCAAAAAGAATATAAAGAACTTATTAAATTATATAATGATGCAGAGAACCCTAAATTAAGAAAAAAGATATGAGAAGAAATAGAAAAACATAATTTTAGTTCTGAAGTATATTGTTGAGGGTTATCTGTAAGAATGCCGACACAAAAGAAAAATAATAAATATTATATTAATAGTACTAAAATACCTTTTTATCTGAAAAAAGTAGACCCTTCATTAATTTATTTCGAAGATGATGTTATTGATAATGTTGTTGTAAGAACTTATATAGGTCATACTATCGAAACTTTTTTAGATTTTGTTTTAGGAATGCCTTGAGATTATAAACCAATATGTTATTTTCATAACGGAGGAAGATTTGACTTTAAATATATTACAGAAGCACTTGATAAAAGAGGTTTTTATAAAGTTCAAGATTTCGATTTAACTTTAGAAAATGAACCTTGATTAGTTGAAGAAAGAGGTAAATTATTAGCTAAGGCATTATTAAACAAAAATAAACGTGAAGGGTTTTTACCATCTTTAGATTGAATTGAAAGAAAATGAAGGTATCTATTACCTCTTGAATATAGAACAACAGAAAAAACAGCATTAGATAATTATACTATATCAACAAGATATATAGATTTTTGAGATAGTGCTAAAATATACAAAATGTCTATTAAAGGAATGGGAGAAAGTTTAAATAATGATTTTCTAAAAAAAACAGAAATAGATTATAATGCTATTGAAAAAAAATTTGATAGTTTAGAAGAACTGTTAAACAGTAGTGATAACTTAATCGAATATCAGAAGAAAGACTGTTTAATAGGTTTTTCATTTATGGCAAATCAAATAGCAGCATTAGAAAAAATGAAAGTTAAAGTAAAGTCCACTGCGGCATCAACTGCTTATAACAAATGATTAAATTTATTTGCTAACAATTATATTAACCAAGCAGTTAAAGATGGAGAAATTGAAAGACGATTCATAAGTCATATACAAGGTTATAAATATAGATTTAATGACGGTGATAAATGAGTACCTTATAAACTTATGAAAGAATATATTTTATACGCCTTTTTTCCCACAGATTTAATTTCAGAAGATATTATTTATTTGAGAAATTGATATAGAGGAGGAGTAAATCAATTTAATCCGACTTATCAAGGTACTTTAGTAAAAAGTATTTTAGTCTCAGATATTAATAGTTCTTACCCTTCTGTTATGTATTCAGATGAATTCTACCCTTATGGTCAACCATTAGATAATTCTTTATATGATAAAGATAAACATATTTACTTAATAAAATTTAAAATGAAACGAACTAAGAAAATGATTGAAGGTTATGTTCCATTTGTTCCAGAATTTAAAGAAAAAAACTCATATGGTTCAGCCAAATATATTTCAGAAGTTAAAAAAGGGCAATTTTTTTATATGTGTCAGCCAGAATTTGAATATTTTAAGAAAGCCTTTGATATTAGTAATAGTGATATTAAGGAAGAAGACTTTATAATTTTTAAAAAAATTAAGGGCGAAAAACTTTTTGGCGATTTTATGAGTATGTTTTATGATATTAAGACGAAAGCATCTATTGCAAAAAATAATACTTTAAAAGAAGCTTCTAAAATTTTTCTAAATGGTTTATATGGAAAATTTGGTTCAAAATGAGATGGAAATCAGTCCTATAAATTTGAAAACGGAGAAATATTAGAAGGTCAAAAGGTCGACTTGGCTAAATATTATTTACCATTAGGAATTTTTATTACTGCTTACGCAAGATTAAAATTAGTAAAAGCAGGAGAAGGTTATTGAAAATCTATTATATATATGGACACTGATAGTATTTATTACCTTAGAGAATGTGATATTAAATTAAAATTAGATTCATATAAATTAGGTTGATGAGATGAAAAAGAAATAGATTATATGATAGTATCAAGAACTAAGACTTATGCTTACTATGAAAAAGGTAAATGAAAAGCAAAAATGGGAGGAATTCGTATTAAACCAGAAGATTTTAAAATATCTATGTTAATTGAAGGGTTTAAATTTGAAAATCAATTAACTAACGATAGAAGATTTAGTATTTATTTTAAAGGAAGATTATTAACAGAAAACACTAAAGTATTACCAGCGATAGATGAAGTTAAGCACAAAGCCATAAATAAGTCAAGAAAAATAAGAAAACAAAATAAAGAAGAAATGATAAATAATATGATACAATTAAATATATATGATTAGGAGTATGTGATGAATAGATTATTTTTTAGAATTAAATTTTATTTAGAAAAAAGAAGAGCGAAAAAACTTCAAGAAAAAGCGAATAAACTAAAAAAGAATACAAGAAAAACTTTAAACACATTACACAAAAATTTTACAGGTGATTTATCTTTACAAGTAGAAACATTAAAAAATAAAAATGGCATTGTATCAATTAAAAAATTAAAAAAAGTAAACAAAATAGTATCAAGAAACCCAGAAAAATTAAATTCTATGATAGCAGATAAATTTAAAGTAAAAGGTAAAACATATGATGAAATTGTGGAACAAGTAGATAATAAAACTTCAAAAGAAAACACCAAACAAACAAGAGAAGAATGATATGAAGAAAATAAAGCACGTCTTAGATATGCTTCTAAAATTAAAGCCAGAATTAGAAAAGAAGGAAAATTACACAATGGTCGAGGAGGAGTTGCTGATAGTTTGAATAGAATTAACGCACAAAGTTCAGACCCAGATTGAGTAAAAAGATTGGCAGATGATTTAACAAACAGAGCAACAAATAATGGAAGATATACTAACGTCGTTTTATCAGATGACGAAAGCGTATTAGATATAATTAAGAGGTTAAATAAAAAATAATGATAGTTAAAAAATGAACGGCTGAATATAGTTATATGAACCGTATCGATATAGTAAATGTAAAATTTTTTGATACTAAAAAAGAAGTTTCAGATTTCTTTAAAAATCAAAATAAAAAAGACTTAGCATATGGTATAGCATACAGAACACAATTAATATATAATTACGCTGAGTTTTATGTTTCAGGAGCAAGGAGAATATTTTGATATGCAAGAAAAAACAATCAAATATATAACCAAAACGACGAGAGTTAGAAATTCTAATAAAAAATGAAAAGATTTTATCAATAAAGATGGTTGAATTGATTGAGATAAATTAGATAAAAGAAAAGAATTAAATATTATAATTATTACTGGAGTTGGGACAGGTAAGACTTACGGAAGTACCAATTATTATTTAAAAAAAGGTATGAATATAGGTTTAATTTCTAATACAAAAGGAACAGGAGAAGAAAATGTTTCTAAATTAATTAATAGTCATATTCTTAACGGAAACGAAGAAATGAAGACCTGAGAAACAAAAGAAAACGATATATATGACAGTGAAGGTAATATTAGAGTTCGTTCTGCAGCTTTAAGAAATTACGGTAGCGTAAAAGGTGCTCGTGATTTTTACGCCGATGTAATTATATATGATGAATTTAACCAAGAAGCAAGACAAGCTGAGATTAAAGGTCAAAGTCCCACTAAAGCATTGCAAGTTATTATTAATAGATGAAGTGATAGAAATAACATTATTAAACATATTTATTATTTTGGTAATAAAGATGGTGCTTCACCTATGTTATCTACACCTATTTTATTAGATTTAGATGTATGAGGTTTTAACGAATATTCAGAAGTATTTATTATTGAAAAATTATTTATAGATAAATGAATACCACAAACATTAGTATTAAATCAAACTATAAATGAAGAAGAAAAAATAAGAATACTAAAAATGTGATATAAAAAACCAGAAAAATATAAAAAAGAAATAAACCAGTTTTTATTAGGAACAGCAGGAGCAGCATATTTTAACGAAGAGCAATCTGACGAATGATTGTTAGACTATATAACTTTTAAATGTCCCTTCAACCCTATATTAGAATATTATGTTAAAAAAGACTATAATAAAATGTTTAAAATATGTGTAAGTGATGAAGGCAAAGTTTGAATATCATTAATAAAAGAAAAACCAAATGATATTTTATATGTATGAGACATTAAATATTTAAAAGATAAAGAAAGATTAATATCAGACGAAGCAAAAAGAAATATGATATTCTCTATTAGTGATAATAATATATTATATCAAAATGTAGCAACCAAATACGCTTGATATAATTCGTAATTAGTAGCAATGAAAATTGTCATTATTTCCCTTTGGGGAAATAAGGGCAATTTTTACTGCTACTTTATAATTTGTGT
>Ga0153919_100157_pt1 | contig 14222 bp, 25 predicted proteins | sample TSGA003MetaG_FD_104712 | JGI IMG/M metagenome (GOLD analysis project Ga0153919, IMG submission 104712) | Attine ant fungus gardens microbial communities from Georgia, USA - TSGA003 MetaG | ecosystem: Host-associated > Fungi > Mycelium > Unclassified | place: USA: Connecticut, Klassen Lab...
ATGTGACGCCTGCGTGTCTTCGAGCAGATACAAGATACCGTTCACCGGATGAAAATATGCGGCGCCCATTTGTCCGCTGATCATCGTGAACCAACGGAATCGTAGGTATTTAAAAAAGCATACTGGGCGCAAAACATGGCTATTGGTGTCTTGGTTGGTTGGTAAGTAACACAGATGCAATATACACCGAGAGATAACCTTGTTTCTATCTGATCCGGGTTCCTCGCTCTCGGAGTCGACCTCCTCGGCAGTCGTGGCTGAATTCCATCTAACCTTTTTTGTATCAGGGGATTCATCCTCCGAGCTACATCTCGCATCACCCGTCTCTATATTGGTCTTGCTGAGGCGTCTCTTGGGCGGCATGTGGTAAATGAAAATAGACAGGCTTTATGGACAGGCTCTCGACGCGACTCGAATCATGTGACCGAACAGACAGAATCTTCAAAGCCATGAAATGAGAAATCAATTATTGTACCAGCAAGACAGTGAACAGATGGAATTCTATTTATTACTTTTAAGGATTTCTTTCGCATCATTGCCAGCAACTGGACAAATGAGTCAATTTTTGAGCAGACAATAGCAGATAGGAGAAGCTTGCCATTGAGTAGTAGACTCTGTGAATCAAGCATGACCTTGTTTCCTGATGTTGCTAATTGGGCTGCAATATCCCTCGCTGCCTCAAGTCGCCGAAGTTCAAGAAAACCCTTGTTCTTGCGCAGAGATTCTCCGACAAGTTCTGCAGACTGTGCCTCACCTTGGGCGCGAACAATGATAGACTAAAAAAGATATATGAGGACATACATCGCAAACAGAGTTTCGTAACGAACACACCTGCTTTTCTTGAATAGCTTGGTCAACCAAGAAAGCGGCACGAAGTGCAGTTTGTTGCGCGACCTAGGAATTGATGCGACGTAAGGTAGGGTTGTTCTGGGACAAAATGGAATGCCAACCTGCTTAGCCTCAACGGCGTGTGTGAATTCAGGTGAAAAGGCGACGTGGGTAATTGAAACATCATCCAGCACGAGATTGAAGCGGAGGGCCCGGTTTGTTAAATTATCACGGACCAGACGGGATACCTAGGACCGATGTCGGTGGAAGGGAATGACAAGGGAAGTCCGACGCACATGCTCACGCTGGGTGATCAGCTGGCTAGCGTTGAACTGAGCAACGACGCTCTTGAGGACTTCGTTAACAATTGAGGGAAGGACTCTTTCATCATAATCTTGTCCAAGTTCACGGTAGATTAAGGGAAGCTCATTTATTGAGGGTCGAGAGAGGACACGACAAGTGATGTTTACCATCTGCAGGTCTGTGGCCATGGGTTAGTACACAACAGGAAAACCAGATCCTGAGCTGTACCCTTTGTGCCAGTAAGACTAGCAATGCTTCGTGGTTTGGCGCGGATATCGAAAAGAATAGGTTTTTCGAACCAAGGTAGCTAGGGAAAAGGATCTAAATGTGATTAGCTGACTGAGATAATTCTCATACCACAAGGTGTGTGCCTTCGCTGTAAATGTCCTTCTTCACTCCATAGATGCTGGGTAATGATTTAGAAGAGAGAAGAAAGACGAGTGAGAAGACTCACCGACTGTATTTAATTGCGCGGTAACCACCGTCGACTGCCAAAAAAAATCAGCACTGGAGTGCCACAGTCCAAAGGAATGCAGCACCGTTGAACAAACTTGCATTCAATGCAAAACCACCAGCAACGAGAGCAATGAGAAGACCGCCTCCTGCAAAGACGCCCTTCGGAGGTCCACCAGACGGATTTCCTCCTACCTTGCGTACTTGATTTGCCAGTCTTCTGAAAGCCTCTTGACCGTTCATCGACAAATAGTAGTACCAACGTCACACGGCAAGGTCACAGGATATCTGAACAACAATTTATCCACAACAATTGATCACATTCTCGTTCTGTTGTCCAATCGCCGCTTGAATTGACACGTCAAGTCACCTGATAGTGCGTTACTGTGTGACTCAAACCTAACAGGTGACTTGACACTAGAATGCCCGTGTGCCATAAAGGTTCTCTAGTCTCTCCGCTTCTCTGATTTAATATATGGACCCGACAGTTTTCGTGGACCAGTTTTGTTTCGTATCCATATATTATGGGTCACGATTTTCCCAAGTCACAGTCATTTTTCTCAGTCTACCGCCCCAATGATAAAATACCATGACTGCATCTGGGGCATTGAGCAGCATAGTAAGTAGAGACTCCTTCGTCGTTTGGCAGACCCTGCTGACCTCTGATTCTGAGTCCGACTGGATATCGATTGCGTGTTGGTATGCCTCAGGAGTTTGATCAGTGGCACTCAGCCAACTTCAGGATTGTGGTTTACTCGCCTCAAATACATGAAAACTATGCCCACCAGTCGGGCGAAGGCTTCAGTGTGATGTTCATCCTGATCTTGTTCGCTGGTGACCTAAGCAACCTCCTCGGTGCAGTCCTCGCTGGCTTAATTCCCACTGTTATCATTCTGGCTTGCTTCGTAAGTTCATCGCTCTCGAATTCGGTGAATCCCCAGTATTTATCTATGCGCTTGAAGCATAGCTTGTGTGAAGGCATGCTCTTTTGCCAGATCTTCTATTACCGCTGGAAACACCGTCAGCTACTGTTAAAATCACTGCCTAATGACGACAGCGAAGGGGCGCCACTGTGCCTATGGCAGAATGAGGTGCAAGGCATCTCAGCACAAGAAATCTAATGATCTGCTATACAGCCGCACTCGCTTTCATTTGCACGATCGGGATGGCGGCATGGTATGCTGCCGGAAATAACCATGAACGGGCGCCAGGCCCCATATCAAAACAAATGGGAGAGTCGAATTCTCGGCTGGACCAATGGTTTTCTTTTTGTGTGTAGTTTTCACAATGTGGTGACGCTGATTTCAGGTCTTTTGTCCTAGATCAGCGCCCGTATTCCGCAGATCAGTAGGCTTTGGTTTCTTCTATTTTGGGATTCCATGGCCAATAGACTAGTGAAAAACTTCACGTCCAGGTGTGAGGGGCTATCGCCTGTCCTGTTCTTCTTCGCGATATGCGGCAATATCACGTACACGACATCGATTCTCGCTGAAAGTGTGGGCTGGCCCTATCTCGTCACGGATGCGAGCAGGTGTAGACACGAGTATGGAAGAGCTGACCCATACTGATGGCATGATTAGGGGGTGGACTGACTGTGTTAATAAATATGCTTGTAAGTGGCCCAAATATTGCAGACACAGAAAACACCCCAGGTATCATGCCAATCTGCATATTACCGCGCGCAAGACAAGATCTGGCCACCGGGAAATAGAGTAGATATAACAATGTGTATTCTAAAACGAATATCAGAAGCTGGGTTGTTTCTGGAACCCGAAAGAAGGGTAACCGTGGCAGGAAATGCCTCGTTGCGTTCCTCGTGTCATTACAACAGCCCAATCCTAGATTACTTGCGGTCAAAACATCTGCATGCTTTCTGCCTCGTGCTGCCACGGAATACAGCGGTAAATTTCCCTTATCAGGACCCAATGTCGGTTATTCCGGCCTTGCTAATTGTGCTGATCGCCCTGTCCCCATGTCGCGAGGCGATTTCTCCACGTCTGTCGACAGGTTGTCAGCCTCAAAATCCCATAATTCTGTTCCAAATTTCCACAGACACTTCCTCAACACAAAAACAGACTCCGATGCATACGCACCCCGACCGATGCCGCAGGAGAGAATATCCTCTCTCCGGGAGGCCATCAACAGTCTGGACATCCAGATGGCTGATCTTATGTCCCAGCGCCAGGCTCTCAAGGCTCAACTAGAGCAACAAGTTCGTTTGCAGTCTCCGGTGGTCCGTCTCCCGAGCGAATTATTGTCGTCCATCTTTGTGATGGGTGTGCTGGGTATGGGGGATGGAGATCCTGTCATCGTTCCAACATTGATGCTTGTATGGTGTGTTGACACCCTGACGTGACAGTTGCATTGAATACTGACTAGCCACGAAAAGCCGGTATTGGGAAGAGGTGGCATTGAACACTCCCGTACTGTGGGCAAAGATCACTGTTAGTCCCCATGAGCCACTTGAGAAGGCACGGCGACGGCTGCAGCGATCTAAATCGTGTCCTCTTGATATCACGGTCAACTTTGCGCCACGGGTAGATTATTCCTTTAGTATCAGTGAACAAGTGATGCTAGCCATGGACTTATTTCGTCCAGCACTGTGGCGCACGAGAAAATTCTCCTTGAGCGTCCCCAACCGTTCACAAGTACATGCTGCTCTCCTTCAGTGGAGGGATGATGCACCGCTCCTCGAATCTTTATCCATCCACATATACCACTCCATACAAGAAGACCACGCTGCAACTCCCACTGCTCCCTTCTTCATAGGGAACACTCCACGTCTGCGCTCGTGTTCCTTTACATCCTTCAATTTTGGCTGGGACCTACGACTGTTAACGCGACTCCGTGTTCTGAAACTTGGCGGCTACTTCAACGGCTCAACACCTTCCCCCTCAACCCTGGTCGCTGTTCTGCGCCAATGTCCCGATTTAGAGGAGCTTGCCCTTCGCAACATCTCCGGTGTAGACTCATATCCCTGCGGATCTTCTCCTGGGTCAGAGATTTCCTCATCAAGTGGCATCATCCAGTTAGCACGCCTCACTAAGGCATCATTTTACTGCATTGGTAACACATTAGCGCTTCAAATTATGTCGCAAATTGCTTTTCCCAAGTTGGAGCACTTGGAGCTCTGCTACTTGCAAAACATCAACCCCATCCTCAATCGTCTCCACTTGCAAGCCCTGACCAAGCTTTCACTTAAATATCTCCGCATCGAATCATGTCTATTCACTGAGATGACCTTTATCCATCTACTCAAACGGTTGTCCTCGTTAATGACATTGGAAGTGGTCGACGTGGAAGATCTTTCTTCCTATTTCCTCAAGGTGTGTTTTAATTTGTTGCCAAAGGCTGTGCACACTGATCTTGTATTACACCAGAACCTATCAACTTGTCAACCTTGGATATGTCCACGGCTTGAGGATCTGAACGTTGATGGTTGTATATGTCTCGAGTGGGATGCTCTACGGACATTTGTTGAAGCTCGTCTACCCCCCAATCCGAATGGTTTTACACGATACCACACCTCTACTGTCACGGTGACCACTTCAGCTTCAGCTGCTGCCGCAGCCCAAGCTCGCGCCAAAGCTCATTTTACAAGTCATTCTGGTATTTTGCCTCCTCAAAGATTGCGCTCTATCGATGTTACCCGTTGCACTCAGATCAGCTGGGAAATGATTCAATGGTTGAAGATGTATGTAGCCGAAGTTCGAAGCGATACTGCCAAGGGAGTGTGGGGTGAGAACATCTTATCTTAAAAAAACCGGATGAAACCATCTGGTTTCTGTCTTCTCTTTCCCAGCAGCTACGGACCTTTTATGAGGTTTTAAGTTTTTTCTAACAACGCAGACACTCTGATATTTATTCGTTGCTTCCGAATTCACGTCTCACTATTTACTTCCATAATCTTATGATGGAAGGAGAAAACAGATACTACTATATCATAGCTGCCAATTGTGTATCAATGATTGAATGATAATCCATACGTCCATGGCTTTTCGACCACGTTGTGTTAATTGACCACGTTGTGTTAAAAAACCTTCAAGAATTCATGTAAGCCAATAAATTCCTTCGTTTCCCTTCTTCTTTTCGCTTCTGCCTCTCATATCCTCTGATGCCTCGCCCAAAGATTTCTCTTCTTCGCCGAGCCTTGTCCGCCATCCGCACGTGGGCAGCAAGTGATGCAGCATTATGAGTGACGCGCTTGACAGATGCCTTGTATGGACCCTCGGTCTTGACCTTGAGCCCAATGCCCAAACGGTCCAACTTTAACACAGTGGCTATCGGTGTCAGGAGTGCCTTGCATCCATGTGCACAGATATTGATATCTTCAGAATCATCTTCCCCGGATCTCAATAGTTGTTCAGATTCTCTTGAATGTTCAAAGAAAGTCTCTACATTAGCGTCTCCATCCTCCTCCTCTTCTTCTTCTTCTTCTTCTTCCTCTTCTTTTTGTTGTTGTTGTTCTCTTTCTTCGGAATCCGAAAGCGTGAGATCAATAATTTCAATCCCTTCTTTCTTGATATCACCGGAACTACCACATAACTCCCATCTTGGTGTCCGTGAAACATGATCAGCTGTTCCTTCAGCATTTCGTATTCTCTGACCAGAATTTGATAAACCAGCTGAAAGATTTCGTCTGGTATCAATCCCGAGCGCTTCTCCCTCATTCCACCCGCCCTTCTGAAGCATCACAAAGCCTCTATTGGAAGGCCCAATTTCTGTCCAAACAGGGGGGATATACCTAGGTTCGGAAGGTAAAGGTGGAGGGTCCCGCGCCAGTATTTCAGGAAGCGTAGTTAGTGAGGTTGAGAGAGTAGTTGGCGGAGGTTCACATCGAAGGGCTTTTTGGATGAACCAGTTATTTTTGTCCTCCTTTTGAATCTGATTTTGAGATGATGATCCCCTTGCATATTGAGAAGGTAGGACTAGTACTGGGATGGAGTCAGGACAAGGATGATGTGACTTGGATTCAGTGGAGCTAGCGACGGTCAATGAGCGATACCATGACGAGAGCGAGGAACCCAGTAGTCTTTCTCGAGGAGAAGATGTGTATGGCTTTGAGAGACCTAGTTCACTACTGCCAATTTCATAACATAAAGCTGCAGGCACGAACTTTGGTGGGGGTCGCTGAGCTCGTAGGAACTGGGAAGAGGCAGCCTCCTTCCATAGCCGTTCATCACTGGACTTATTTTCTTCACCGTCAACCCGTATCTGACCTGTTTCAAGCTGCAATCTCTCTTTGTCCTTTGCTGGATTATAACGAGAATAGATGGTGAAGCTGGTGGTAGCCATTCGGAGAACTTAGAATGCTGTGCATCAAGCAGAGGGAGTTGACTAAGCTGGCTTGTTCCATTACCACCTCCACATTACCCCTGGCTCTAGCCTGATCTTAGTGCTTCGAGGGTCACTGTTCAAATTACGTTCATATGAGCGACTTTCACTGTCTATTACATTTGCTGAAAATCCCGATTATAGAACGGACAAAGATACGAAAATTGATCATAAAAATCATGAATCCCAGATAGGCCCAAAAGCAGGGATCCCGCGGCTAACCATCCCGTATATAATCTTCTCGGTCAACTTTTTGTTCGAGATGATGCAAATTGCCTCGGGTTGAAAGTCGTTCGCAATATGATAAACAAGTTTCATCATGTCTGGTTTTCCGTAAATCCGGGTATCTAAAAAGGGCGAGGACCAGCAAGTTGAAGATGGTATGATAAACTATGGGGAAACAAACCATAAATGACAGAATCGGGAGAAGCTTCGAAGATGGCATTAACCAGAGTATCCCCAAAAGTTTGACGAATATCTGGAGAAATCCAAAGCAGTCGGAAAGGAACCTTTATCGAGAAAATCCAGGGAGCTATGGGGGCAATACCCGATCCAGTGGCTACAAAGAGGATCTTGCGGAAGAGGCTGGCGACACTCATCATGCCCCGAGTAGGGATACCGCGAACCCAGACCTCTGAAGGGGGGTTCTCAATGGTTTTGCTCGTCCAATCGCCAGCACGACTTATGATCATCGAGTAGCCTGTCTCTCCTGGAAAAGAAATAGTCGCAAAACTGTGCCATTCTGATAAAGGGGCAGAGGAAATACGAACAAAAGTTCCCGGAGGAGGAGTTGCTGCATTGCGGTCAATAACTCTGTTAACCATCAAAAGTTGCTACCCCAACTTACCATAATCAAAGTGGAGGCGGACGCAGTGATTAGAAAGAACTTCACTACAGACCTTGTGCCTGCGAAGGCGCATCCAAGGAAGAGCAATGGACACTTTTATCTGTGAGCACCTCGAACTCAACGGAAACACAGAGGAACGAGCTCACAAGTGAAGATAACAATAAGCCAAAAATAAATATTATGAATCAGTGCCCAACCAAGGGGAACACTTGGAGTTCTGTAGTCGTTAACGAGGAGGATAACCTGAAACCTGATCAACAGAGAGAAGGGAACCAGATTCAATGAACATACTAGGATCCATACAAGAATAACAACGGCCCACCCCATGAAACGATGTGTCATCTCAAAGTTATTGTGATACTCGAATCGAAAATCTGGATGGGTAAACGAAATGATGCAGACAAGAAGCACCAGGATGCAATAAGTAATCACGAGCGTAGGGACCGTGATAGTCTGTGGACATTAATGTTATCACATCCAATCGTGCACCGTAATGGGCTCACTCCTCGGTGGTGGGAAAACTCTTTGGTGGCTTCTCCAGTGTACAGAATAAACCATATTGTGCCCGAAACTCCACAACCAGAATGGAGACCTCCAATGTGATAGACACGAGCAGCAGACGCACGAATCCAGAAAGGAAAACTAATTAGGTGTGTAAATCAGATCTCATTCAGAGCCAGATCGGAACACACGAAAGTGGTACTCGAGTAAACAGCCAAAAGTACGCATTGATCACGTAATCTTGGCGGTGAAGGATAGAGACACAAAGATTTGCAATCGTTACGCCAGCTACTTCCAATGCATTGGTTCCACGAACTAACAGCCAGATTAAGATCGTGAGATTGAGGCAGATAACAATGCTAAAAAGTTTGCGATACAAAGTAAAGACCTGATGTCGCAGAAATCTGATTTTCTTATTGTTTTCCTTTTCGGAGAGAATGGTGTCCTGGAATCCAGCCCAAAAGTTTTCGTTCCCGAGAGGCTCGGCCTTTTCAAGGGCAGAAACAACAGAGCTGGCCTCCAATGCTGGATGTTTCATTCTTGCCAGAGCTACCTCTTCGGCGGTCTCTTCGATGAGTTTGCTGTGGGCTTCAACATTAACAGATGAGAGGGCAGGGGTCATCACAACAGGATATTATGTTGATGAATTTATCCGTTGTCTTTCACAGGTGAGTAAAAAATGTGAGGCTGCGTGGATACTGCGTTGGGGGAGCCAGAGCCAGAGCCAGAGCCATAGGGCATGCATACAGAACTCAACTTATGACATATGACGGACGATCACTGATATGACGGCATGATACTACACACTGTTAAGGGTCCTCACGCGTTATAGCCATCCGGTCACGCCTAGGAACAGCTTAGGCACCCAAGATCGTCGTCCTGAAGCATAAATTGCTAGACATATTTATGTATATACTATAGAATATATGTAATAATTGGTTTCAGAAGTGACTTTTGCGCTTTAAATGTTATCTTTGAAAGTAGCCCAAAAACCGTGAGTGACTATGCAGGACCCTTAAAGCAAAACGATAATAGATATAATTAAGTTGTTGAGTCCCACTAGTTAAGCCATAATGACGTAGCAAGTATCAGCATATCATTGACTCTTCCAAAATCTACATAGACAGACCGTCACTTATCATAACAATGCCTTTCAAATAGTTTCAGTCAATTGAGAATTCTTTTTGTAACGTAGGTTACGATCCACAATAAGAGCTATTGTTAGACCCCAGTGATTTAGTGAAGGAGATACGCCATGGTCATACTTATGCCGTAGGTATCAGATAGCTTGCAAGTCATAGGAATTCGCATGCCAAACACATCGAGCGCAAGAGACAGACCGAGAATCGTCGCCATACCCTATGCAGATCCATGAGAACTGATTCAATGACAGGAAGTCGGCTGAGATGATCAGATAATCAAGTTCCACATCCCTGCTGTATGCCCGTCTGTTCAATACTGGATGCACACCGTAGCTAATTCAGATTTGGCACTACACATTCATTCAGTTTGGATGTCACAAGACAAAGGGCCCTGAAACCCACACAAAAGGGATGAGTTTGAGGTTGATACTTGTTCACACTAAAAAAAGGGGTGAATTCAGGCCAGAAACAAGGAAATGGTATCAGTAGAGGGGGACATACCTGGAGACATTTAGCATCGAGCACAGATAAGAGATCAAAGGAGTGATTAGAAGATGAAACGAAAGGCGTTAGGTAGTTAGGTAATTTGAATTAAACCAAGCGTGTAGCTACTTGAAGGTCATATATGGGAGCTCTAAGTGAAGCTGATAGGCAGATTGGTTCCATTGTAAGAAAATCCTATAAACTCGCAAAATCAGTAATGTCCTTCCATTGGCAAAGGGATAGAGACCTGAGAATTGAGCTTGAACAGTGGAGGACAATTGAGAATCTTCAACGTAGCTGTCTACAGGTGCTTCCTCTGTAAAAACTGTATCAAAGTTGGACACATCCTAAAAATGAAATCAGAATGATGTAAGCAGCAATGGCAAACGAAGACGCACCACAGGACTTGACACGGTCGGCTTGAATGGGGGCTGGATCTTCTTCTCAGATAGTTTCTTGAAATCGATATGATTATTGAAAAAAGGGTGATGTCTAATTTCCTCGGCCCCATTGAGGCCGAGACGGCGCGTAGGATCACGGGTCAATAGTCCAGTGAGGATATCTCGAGCTTCATCAGTAAACTCAGCTCCAAACAGAAGGGGGTCATTGATGATTTTGTGATACATGATATCAGTGTTCTCTGAAATCAATTGAACGACCAGATGAGTCCACTGGCCCCAGGAAAAGAATGTCGGAGCATACCGTCATAAAACGGGGGTAGTCCTGCAAGCATTTCGTACAAGAGAACGCCCAGAGTCCACCAGTCAATTGTTTTATCTTTCAGAGTACAAGTCAAATCACAGATGATAAGAGATGACATCAACGCACCATAACCTTGTCCATTTAAAATCTCAGGTGCGAGATACTCTGGAGTTCCACAGAACGTATTTGTCTTCTCATTTCCTTTCATATTGAGCTTGCAAAGACCGAAATCACACAAGGCGATATGACCTGTATAATCAAGGAGAATATTCTCGGGCTTCAGATCACTGAGGGTATTGCATGAAAATGAGGAGCAAGTAAGATAACGAAAAAGCTGACCGATACACGACGTCAAGCTCATGTAAGTGTTCTAAGGCAAGTAAAAGTTCAGCGCTATAGAATCTAGATGGAAAAGATGAACAATCAAATCCAGAAACGTGGATCTTACGTCCTTACCGGGCACGCTCTTCGTTGAAACGCTGCTCTCGTTGAAGGTGATGGAACAATTCTCCGCCATTCACGAACCTAAAATAAAACTGAGTCATGATTGATATTAAGCTGAGTCAACTCAAGAACATACGCCAAGACCAGATAGAGTTTCTGCTCAGACTGAAAGCTAAACTTAAGGGGGACAATAAAGGGGCTGTTCACTTGCGCGAGGACAAGGCGTTCGGCGAGAGTGTGGGTAATTTCATTACGATTGACAATATGTTGTTTGCGGATGGTCTTGAGGGCGTAAATACGTGATGTGTCACGCTTCTTAACTTGCATCACCTAACAAATTAGATTAACTGTCAAGCAAGCTCAGATGAAGCTCACCTTGCCAAAACTTCCTTTGCCGATGACAGTAATGAGCTCGAAGTCATCGATGGTCAATGAGTGACCAAAGCTGGGTTTATATGCCACTCCGATCTGTATCTTGCCTGACCCTCCGAAAATGTCATACCATTGGTCTTGATTACCCATCTCATCAAAGTTGGGAACGAATTTGGTGCCGCCTAGGAAAACATCGTTCCCAAGATCATCCGCCATACCATCTGCACCTCGCTTTGGCTCGTTAGCACGGAGGTAAAGTTGTAGTGATATCTCGGAGTTTCGGGACACATCACTAAATGCGGCGTCAACACCCCCCTTGCGATGACAAGGAGAAAGCGTACAATGAAGCTTGATACATGTAGAGCGGCTTGCTGAGGTCACCGCCCAATGGGGTAATGAGGATTTGATTGACCTCGTATTCCATGACGATGTAGGGTAGCCACCAGCATTGCTTGCGTTGAACACTATCTCTGTCGTCACAGATGAGTCCTTGATGGAGAGGATTAAGGGGTAACGAATACGAACCGATTTCCACGAGATTTATGAGCAAGCCTTTGTTGGGTCACACTCGACGGGGAAACAGATGCAGCTACCTTGGCCTGCTGAGATGCAAGTGCTGCCTGGATAGCTGCAGGAACAGCAACACCATCAGGCAAGCACAGGCCCTCTGCCCAAAGGACACGGATGGTGAGCAGGCCCGACCGAAAATTGGGTTTGCCATCTGGGTTGCGAGGAGTCGGAGTGGTTGACCGATTGAGCGACGCTGCCTCAGCTTTGAGGTTGGTGACGGAAGATTTCTTGCCACGAAGCCAGTCCATAACAGTTGAATAGGGTATATAAAGAGAGGTATAGGTGAAATGTTGACCAAAGCTGCTTCAATCAATTCTTCACGTGAATGCCTCCTGCTATTTTTATCTTGATCAGGATCACACGGTAGCATTCTGAACAAATTTCGGATATTAGGGGCCATGCGGTCAGTGACATCTGCCGAGCTGCAGCGTTATGATGCGGCTGCATGTCCGTGTGCTTTTTACATCTGGGATGACTCGTAAGCGTACACTCATCGGGGCCGAGCCAGGCTAAAAGAACCTTCTGTCGCTTCCTAAAATCAGATGGATGGCTATGCGAGTCACTACAAGCCAATAGCTGCGGATGGGAAATTAAAAGTGTCTTGATCGGCTCATTGTCAAACATGCGCTCGTAAGGGGGCTTACGTCGTTCTGTGCCTATATAATCTACCGAAGGTGCAACCGGTCTCCGGTCAAATGCCTGGCTCTCGCCCCAGTACCGCAGACGACAAGGTTACCATTGTCGAGGCCCGGCATCCACACCGCTTCTCCTTCCGCAAGAAATCAGATCAGGACTACAAAGATCCCGAGAAGGACGAAGAGTCCACTTCTGAAGAGGTACAAGTTGAGGATCTTCCTCCTGTTGGCTTTTTCGAACTATTTCGGTGAGTCTCGTTGATCACCCCTTGACTTCGCTTAATTGCATCAGCTTTTCCAAGAAGCATGAGATTGCGATCAATCTTGTTGGCATCGTCGCTGCTGCTGCCACTGGAGCCGCCCAGGTGTGTAATCAAACCCAACAAATCTCCTCAATCCTGATGCACAGGATTCTTAGCCATTAATGACACTTCTCTTTGGTAATCTTGTGCAAGATTTCGTGGTTTTTGAGACATCTTTGCTTGATCCCAAGCCAGGTGCTATCTCTGCCGCTGCAGATGCCTTTCGTCACGATGCTGCCCTAAATGCGAGCTATCTGTCCTATATCGGTACGTCTCTGGCTTGGGTCCTGGTCTGATCCTGCCTACCTGATTTTTTTAATAATATCAGGAGTGGGTATGCTTGTCTGCACCTATCTATATATGTGTATTTGGGTGTATACTGGTGAAGTCAATGCAAAGAGAGTTCGCGAGCACTATCTCCAAGCAGTGTTGCGGCAAGACATCGCCTACTTCGACAAGGTTGGAGCAGGAGAAGTCGCAACCCGTATCCAGACAGACACTCGCACGTATTCTCTACTTGTAACTTGCATTCTAGTTGCTCATGGTTGGATTTCTTAGATCTCATTCAGCAGGGCACGTCCGAGAAGGTTGCTCTTGCTGTCAATTTTGTGTCTGCGTTCATAACGGGCATAATACTTGCTTATACTAAATCCTGGCGTTTGGCTTTGGCCATGTCCTCAATGTTGCCTTGTATCGCCATCACAGGAGCTGCCATGAACAAGTTTATTTCAAGATATATGCAGTGTGTATATTCATCAACATTCATCTCTTGTTTTGTTAAGTCATATCAGGCTCTCCCTGAAGTACGTTGCTGAGGGTGGCAGCGTAGCCGAAGAGGTGATCTCTACTATCCGGACTGCTCAGGCATTTGGTACCCAGGCCATCCTCGCCAGTCTCTATGATACGTTCATCACTGGCTCCTCGAAAGTCGACATGAAGGCTGCTGTCTGGCATGGATCTGGCTTGGGTGTTTTCTTTTTCGTTATCTATGCGTCTTATGCGCTCGGTGAGAACAGGAAGTCTCCATTCTGCTGCGTGATTCTTAATTGTCATTAGCTTTCTCTTTTGGAACGACACTTATAAACCATGGCTGGAGTAAGTCATAGTTGACTGCTGAATGCGATTCCAGTCATGAGCTACTTCTCTAGGTAATGCCGGTGAAGTCATCAATACTTTCATGTCGATCCTCATTGGTTCCTTCTCCTTGGCTCTTTTGGCGCCTGAGTTGCAAGGTCTGTGAAGCCTGACTCATGAAACATTCATAGTTGACTCTTGTTGGTAGCCATCAGCCATGCTCGTGGTGCAG
>Ga0153919_100165_pt1 | contig 14036 bp, 13 predicted proteins | sample TSGA003MetaG_FD_104712 | JGI IMG/M metagenome (GOLD analysis project Ga0153919, IMG submission 104712) | Attine ant fungus gardens microbial communities from Georgia, USA - TSGA003 MetaG | ecosystem: Host-associated > Fungi > Mycelium > Unclassified | place: USA: Connecticut, Klassen Lab...
GAAGTTGTGAATGTCTAATACATGCCTCTTAAGCCGTTTTCACAATGCCCTCATCTTCAAGTCCCCGGAACGACTGGTACAACTCTCCACCACAGCCCCTTTTCGTCACGATCAGACATCCACTTCCAATGGCCTGTAACAGGAATTGTATACTGGACCTGACGGAGGGATAGAAATCTCTCGCATTGGAGCCCTTGAAGTGACATTATGGAAGAACTGGTCAATCCTCGGGTCCTCTGGTGGCGACCAAAGGATCAGCTCTTTAGCACTCTCAAACCCTTCAAATCCTCATGCCAAAGCAAGAGCTTCCCACCAGTGTCGGCAACTGTTCTTCAAGGACATACCTTGGACGAAATCCGACTGAGTGAGCTTCTTTCTTAAACATCGAGGCTCGCCGGCATCGTGCAAGGACGCCACTGTGCCAGGGCATTAGACATTTCTCGACAGATTTGGAGGGGAAGATGGGTGTGAACTTGTCGGTCTTGTTGACGGACTTCATAATGCTACTGAGGTGTTTGGGGAGAAGGTGTTCGAATTTGTCTGAGCCTCCTCGTACGTGGGGTAGAGCAAGTGTCTGGGAAGTCTGAGAGTTGGACTTGGGTTTATGATATGCGGATCTGCGGATCTGAAGTAAAGTGAGTGGTGAATGGCAAGATCGCTTGCTTGGGTCGCTCGGCGATGAACAGATATTACATCCCTTCCCGGGTTGTCGGAAAAGGCCATCATATCAAATGCTGCGAACACCGTCTTTACGAATGATCGTTACAGATGTTACTGATGACCTTGAATGCATAAAACCGGGTTTCAAGAATGCGACGAAAAAGGGGAGAAGAGCTGGCACAAATGTTGGTGTAGAGCTGAGTGTACGGTGAAACCCTCTTCAGTGGGGATCCTGATCTCCCCTGACGGGACATAACGTCCGTTCTAGACTTAACCCAGTCGCCGCCTCGTCGTCTTGAATAACAGTGGACGGATGCATGTCGAGGCGAACAATGGATGCTGAGAGGAACGAACTCAGCAGCACCCACAGACCAAGGAGTATATGCTCACCTGAGAAAACTTGCACGACATCGTGTACGTTGAAACCAGGTCTATGTGTGAAAACCGTTTGTCAAACGGGCACACGCGATGGCTGGACTGACATGTTTTCACGCATCAGTTAGAACTACATCGCGTGGGAATTTCTGTTCATATCGTCATCACCCGGAGAAGCGCATCTCATTCAACCTCTGGCCGATAAAAGATGTCTTTATTGGGAAGGTCGCCTTCCAGACATATAACGACCTAGTTATATTTGATGATGACTGCAAGTTCGGCATCAGCAGGATAGAGAATGATCCTGGCACCCGATGGCTTGACCGTCGTCATCTTTGATCTCATATCTTACTCCTCCGTAATGTATTCATGATGCCGCCCTGTTTGATTCTGTTTACTTTGATGATCAAGTGCAGATTTTTCGGATATATGAGCACTCCTCCGACGGGAAACTCCTCGCACCTTGGTCTAACTATGCCTCCGATTTCTGACTCTGGGACACACGAACTCGCCAACTCGTTTTCAAGTTTCCAATGTCCGAGGTGTATAGGATTGCCCTCTCACCTGCTTGGATTGAATATCCCTTGGCGACAGACTCATTGCTCTTAGGCTCCCACACAAGAACGCGATTCGCCTTTTTGGTGTGTATACCGGTCATCTGTACACGCATATCTTGGGTCAAGCAAGAGCATACACGACGTCAATACGGTGGAACAGTGCTGGCATACTATTCCTTCAATTTTGGTATGGGGATCTTAGACATAGCAGATCTCATGGTTGAATACCGGAAACCCACTCATGGATATACGCAAATGCTGCAAGGCATGACGGATGGATGGGTGATGAGTCAGGACGTTGAACCATGGTTTTGGGTCCCAGACGAGCACAGGACACATTTGTATGTACCACCGGAGTCTGCCTGGATTTGTGGAAGATAGGTGCGGCATTCGACACACTACTCAGGTGCGAGAACTCCAGACTCTTCAACGCTCTTTCCAAGTCGGTTTTGCACATCTCTTAAGGAGACAAGGAGACAGTGAGGGCATCGGACAAAGGTGAGGTGGTTCATGGGAGCGTCGCGCAGGTGGAGGCTGAGTCATGGGAGGAGTGATAGCTATCTCCGTTGTCCAAACAGCTCAACCAATACGCTGGATGGACTCAGAGCTTGAGATAGCAGCGCCATGACCATTTGTGCCTTCCAATCTCTCCAACGTTATGCCAGAGAGATATGTATGTCGGGTGTAGTGAGAGGTGGTGAGCTCGAATGGGAGGGCCTCGTATCGATTGCCTCGTGGACGACAGAATTTGGGTTCGACTCCCCTTTTCATCCCCGGAATCCAGAAAATTGACACAATGCTATTGCTATTGGAGCACCAGATTGCCGCACTTTTGTCTCCCAAGGGGAGTTACGACCCTGGATAGTGCAATCAGGAGGGGAGGTGGAGAGTCGCTGACACGCTCTAGTACTTGTGGAGGTATGCTAGCGTCTGGTAACGCTAAACCAGGCGAATAGCATGAAGACGGTGGGGATTAAGCCGCTAGGACAGATACAACTCTTAGACGTCGACGTGGGTTTGAGTTGTCCAATTACTGTTCTTAAGACCTGACTCTTCTTGTGCAACTGAATATATCTACATGACTACTCTTTAGAAACATACCACCGTAAATAAAGTTTTGTCCTCACTTAGAATAAACGTCCGACATTGTACCTGTTTGGGCGAGGTCCGAAAGCGAAATTGAGTGACCATATCGGGAAATGATTGGCATTGGTTTTCATTTTGGCCCTGTCGATCCACTTACAATACTTAAATGCTTTGCCTCAAGGCTTAGCCCGGATATACAAGTGAGTCAAGTCGTCGATCGGTGGTGATGTGGCATCTCCTTAGTCAACTCGGCCAGATTCTAGAACATTCCAGGCAGGTCAGTGAGATCTGGTCACTCACGTCTTTGTCCGGCTTTAAATCAAGTAACCGGGTACATTGTTTTGTATAATGTGCCTGACACAATGGTTCGGTTACTGATTTGCCCAACACAGCCATAGTCCAAGTTTTGTACCCGCTTGTTGAAAGACTACGCCTCATTGGTGCAGACTTACCTCTTCTGGAATTGCCTTGACGACTATGACATAACACATCATCACCTGCTACCAAAAATGATACAGAATTTGGCTGACTCAATGCACAAGGGAGCTGTAGAAAGTCGAATGGTGTTCGTTCCTGCGAAAATTGATTCAGCATTAAATAGAGGAGACACTTGGAAAATCCTATCTGACTGAGCCGTTTGTTGAGTCAAAGGTTACCCACTATGATAGCTGAGTCGAGATATCTTGGAACCATAGTTTGAAAGTATAGATAGACAGGCCATTAATTTATACATGGGCATCATGAGCTCTGGTGTTCGGGAGGTAAATCAGAAGAACACCATTACAAGCACATTGAATGATTCCCGCTATTATAAAAGATGAGGCAATGCGATGAACGAGGGAGAGGAGCTACCTATATCAAGTGCAAGCAGTCCATACAAATGTGCGTATCATAAATATTCAGAGAAAAATTGATCTTGAGCACACTTTTAAATTTGCATAGTAGATTCCTAGGCAATAGCTTTGGAGCTATCGAGCATTAGATTCCGATCTTCAATTTTCTGCGATGCATGATCATTAGACGGATACAGAAGCATAAAATACCCAACATACCTTCAGGAAGAATACACTACGGTTGGTAAATCATAGGGAACTAAAGGCCGATGCGGACGATTCGGTGTAGAAGGAGCGAGACAACTCCACATGGACCAGATACAATACACAGCTGGATCAACGGCAAGAGTACCTACCGACTTCTAACAGAGGAGGCATTTGTTTCATGATTGTCTTCACACGCTTCCCCGTGGCTGTAATGGGGTAGTCGGCATTGTTCAACTTTTTTTGTTCTCAATGACAGACAGAAATTGGCGATCAACTCACCAGCATTGTAACGAGGATCTTTTGGTATTGATATCTTGAGGATAGGCGCTTGTGAGCTCGTGTTCGGCGGTGAAAAATCCATTAAAGTAGCGGTAACACTGAATGATAAGTGCGACATGCTCTACAAGCCATATGAAAGGGGAAACATTGTTGAATATCTCAAAATTATGAATAGTTGATTGGGCATAGCGTAGCTGAGCACCTGGGAATATAGAGGAGCTTGAGAGGATGGTGACGCTGATGGAAGGGGCAGGATTCGGGGCAGCAGAGGCTCGAGGTGGCGTTGTGGGCAGGCTTCAGAAATGGGAGTGGTGAGAGATTAGCCCGCCCACAACGGGGCACGACAGGGAAACACTTAGATTTTGAGTTGAAGATGTCTTATCTACATTCGAATGCTCTCGCGGATGGCATTGACATGACCATCTTGAATTATAGGCGCTGCGGAACAGTCTGCATGGGGCATGGATGTTGAGTTTGACAAGACCGCATGATGACTCATAATTGGAAATGTGATGGCCACGGTAAGACGGAGAATACTGAAATGCTTATGAAAGGCTTTTCAACATCATTGAAGGTGGCTACGGGGGGATCGTAGGTGGAAGTAGACCAAGTATAAATGTGATTTCTTTGAGAATTTGATTTGTAATGCGAACACAAGCAATGTCGAAGCTGTTGTGACAAACGAAAGCATGTCTAATCATGTGAACGGAGTCTATTCCCACGCAAGGCAGACAATTCACTCGGGTCAATCCTGGTGCGATATCTCTTCTTTGCAAATTTCTCACGTATCTGATGGACGCTGTGTCAGGACATTAATCCATGTAGACCGGTTTTCAAATGCGATGATCTACATTGTATCCCTACCTAATATAGAGACCACTTGGGTATCACATGCCCATGATGATCACAACATTGTATCACATTATCTTCACGCACTATTTTTAACATATCACACGTGAGTCTGATGTCTATCTTATGCTGTCTTCATCACCCTTCTTCGGCAACTCTCAGCCGATTTCTCCATTTACTCAGTCCATATCAGATACATGTACTAGATAGAAATGCAAGTTTTTGAGATGGAACCTCTGCTGCTGCAAGTAACAGATGTGACTTCCTCAAGAATTTGATTTTTCTCTGTTTGTGTTCCCAGAGTAATTTCGCAGCATGAGCTCCGTTGTGTTACCAACGTCAATTTGAGCGACTGGAATCTTATCTAAGTAGGCCATCAGTAATCAATAGATAACAACTATATAGATCAGCAGACGCACTGCCACTGATTGATTTTGCTTGCTGATGCTTGTATCATCACTGTTTGTTGATCATCAGCTTGTTTGTCTCTCGCTTACAGCTGTTGTCTTTTGATTGACATAGCTGGAATTAAAGATTGTTACCCGAAAATTGTTTCTCCATTCATTACTTTACTGTGTCTTCTCTGTCGTCGTATACTTTTCATGTGCCCAGAGTTGTTTATACTGGTCATATGCTGAACGGGTTGTGGCTCCACCTGAGCTACATCTGCTCCCTGCATAGTCACAAGCGAGTGGGGCATGGGTTTCCGGATCCTTCGCATCACGAATATTCTAACACGCAGTTTGAACCAGGCATGTCTTGTCTGTCTTTTCGCCCTCCACCCTTACCTCACAATCCTCCTCTCTCCGGTTCTTTACCCTCTTTCCGTGTCCAATATCTCCCCGCAGACAAGGTCCCAAATTGGGAAACCACTGCACGGTTCGAACAGGCCGTTCTGAGACTTCTCAAATGATTTTCTCGTGATACCCTACAGCCAGTACTTCTTGCGTCAACAATTCGCAGTCATTCGACCCGAATTAGACGGTGATTACCGGCATGAAGCAAATAATATGGCCGATCTGAAGAAGATTGAGGTCATGCAATCCGGCACTGAGGAGAGGAAGACAGGCATTAGTGAATGGCGAGGCTGAATAAAACGCCCCAGGGAAGCGATGAAAATGTTGTCATCAGGAGCCATGTACGCCTTTTCCTTTTTTCATCGACAATTCCAGTTACATATGCCATGCAGCTCGAATACCCACCCCACGTTCTGTCCCTTTAGCAAATCCTTCGCCACCTACTTCCCTTTCCAAATCTCACTCATCATCGACAAAGAGCCCAATACTTCTATTGGTTGGGCCACTAGGTATTCCAATAGTAGAGATGTCGAGCACGATGTTCAAAAGGAGATTGAAACTGAAATCAATCTAGTGGGTAAACATGAACTTGGAACAAAGGGGTGTTGTATGGGTTGAGAGTTGGTTGTGGATGATGTATTATGTGAAGAGGATGTCTGTTGAGTAGTAGCAATTCCTCGAACCTGCTCTTTTTTTGGTATGTTTTCGCTTGGTCAAAGTCGAAATGATGTATTTGGCGAACTGTCGTTTTGTTTCATTTAGTTTATGTTGTCATTATGAAGAAATCTTAGATTATAAATACAACACTTGTTGTGACATGATTCCATTTGCAAGCTTAAGAACACAGAAGCGTTGAGTCAACATATGATGATTTCTTAGACCGCAACAAAGGTTTCTTATTAAGAACGATAACCGAACAACTCAAAATGGCACCTCTCTCCCTTTCCAATTTCTCTCTCACTTGTGGTTCCCACTTTCTTGATCTTTTGATCCGACGCAAACACGATGCTAACTCTTTTTTGAATGGACTGACGTGGTAGTTTTCAATGATGAAGACATTTTCTGATTCTGAAGGAATTTTCTCACATGTGGCGGTCTCGGAGAACATATGGATCCTGTAAAATCGACAATAACATCTTTTTCCTCAATGTTGTTGGGGGACAAAGTCAGGGGTTTGCTGTCGAATTGAGTGAAAATACCGGTGTGTTGATAGTCGGGATGAGATTGTTGTGTTATCAGAGGAGTCATTTCTACTCGTGTCATTATCGTCATCCAGAGATAGGATTACGCTTGTATCTAGCCAAGGGCACAGATATAACTGTGCCAGAAGTCAGTCCTCGTTCCCTCAAACGAGGACACTGGGGCAAGATGTATCCATTGACCTACCTATATCCTTTGAAACCAGTCTTTCCAGGCCTGGAAGCAAGCGCAGGATCCATATAACCTCATGTTGGGAGATGATATCTAGGTGCTTTTCTGGCAACCGAAAAATGAATTAAGAGCGTAGGAGATATCGGATAAAAAAATAAAACCTCGTGTGTTGCACCTTACCAACAGATCGGAAAGCACATCAATTCGCATAATAAATGGTCATGGCGCTGCTATGAGTTCTGAGTTCATATGGCGTAAGATTTGAGCTGCAGGAACGTTGTACAGCCAACGGAGATGCCTGTTACTCCTCCTTGGACTCCGCCTCCGCGACGCCTCCGCGATGCCCCTCAGCACGCAGTGACTGCCTCATCCCTCACTTTCTCCCTGGCTTCTTGAGAGGTGTGCGGGAGCAACCTAGTTCTCGCACCTGTGAGTCGAACGCCGCACTCGTCTGTTTTGGACTCAAGAACACATTCAACCCTCCTCATGCTCCTTCAATCCACGCATAAGATCGTCTGGCGGCAGTGCAGTCGCTTGAACGAGGCCCAGCAGAGGTCTTGTAGTTGTAATTTATAGACTCGTGTTTGATTTCCATCGGTCAAATGCGTTGGCTTCATGGTTGGCTATGCAGAGAATAGTCTTTTTTTTGTCCCGAAGGCCAAGGGGTTAATGTGTCCTGTGTCGGGAAGTACCCAAAATATGAGCGTACAAATGTCCGTTATAGGCATAAAAGAGGCGTATTGCGTTCACACCGAAAATGAGCCTGTCGGCAAGGGAATGGTCAATCAGAGCAGGTGAGAGCGCAGTTCTATCTACCTCGGAAGTTGGGAACGAGTCGGCCAGTTCGTGTGTCTCAGAGTGCCTGATGTCTGAACATTACACTCCTGCCGATGCCAAACTTGTAGTAATCCTGAGTCATCATCGAAGATGGCGCTTACAACCAGATCATTACATGTTTGGAAGGTGACCTTCCCAATCAAGATCGGTCAGAGGTTGAATGAGACGTGCTCCTCCAGGTACATTGTATCAGACAAAAATGCTAATTCCTGTGAACAGAAATTCCCACGTAAGGCAGATGTAGTTCTGCTCACTGTACAGCCACCAGCGATTTTGCTCCCGACGTCCTACAACGACAAATTCGGTTGGTTTCATTCTTTGTCACCCCTTTCTCCTTTTCTCACACCGTCCGTTTAGCCGTGCTCAGCACCCCAGATGTCAAGGCTCGTTTGTCCCTTGCAGCTGACATATTTCTCAAGGAGGCCTCTACATCTGAGGTGTGAAATAAAATAGCTTCCGCCGTAGACGAGTCCCTGTCCAAGCAACATAAAGAGTTTTTGCGTCAACAACTCGCAGCTATTCAACGCGAATTGTCGGCCCTTCAAAGAGGTGCTAGTAACTCAACTACATTTAGTTCCGCCAATAACAGTGCCACGAGTGAGCTGGACGACAATGACCAGCATAAAGTAGGTGATTCAGCCGACCTGAAGAAAAAGATTGAGACCATGCAGTCTGGGACCGAGGAGAGGAAAATGGTGTCATCAGTATGTACGCCCTCTCATCTCTTTTCAATCACAACTCCACTTAGATACACTATGTAGCTCGAGTGGCTAACTTCAATTCCATGGCCGAAATTCTCAACGTCCTCCCTCCTCCGTTATCCGCGACAAAATGTTCCTCAAAAAAGCCCGAACTCAACTTGCACTAGTCCGTTTGAAAGAACTCAATGCAGACACGGAGGCATGGAACAGCAGCCGAAGAACCTGCTAAACAAGCCGAGACCGTGTCTCCTATTGAAGCAGATAAACCTACCTCACAGGCCCCATCTTCCAGTGATGTACCCATCCCTTTGATAAATCCTTCACCACCTCCCCCCTTTCTAAACCTCGCATCGACCAAGGGCCCAATACTTCTTTTCGTTGGGCCACCAGGTACAGGCAAAACTTCACTCAATCCAAGTACTGCTCGTGCTCTCGGTCGACCATTCCAACGTATAATTCTTGGTGGTGTCCGTGACGAAGCCGAAATACGTGGTTACAAACGTACTCACGTTGCATCTAGCCCAAGACTTATCGTTCAAGCGTTCCGTAAAGCCTCGTGTGTTGACCCTGTCGATCTTCTCGACGAAGTCGGCAAAATTGGACAAAGTAACTTCCATGGAGATCCATCCACTTCCAGAAGTCTTGGATCCCGAACAAAATTGGAGTTTCAATGATCATTATATCAATGTTCCACTTGATCTATCTCAAGTTTCATTTATCTGTACAGCCAGTTCACTCGACTCTATATCCTCGCCATCACTCGACCAATGTGAAGTAGTACACCCAGCGGGGTATACGTTCGATGAAAAAGTGGCGATCGCGAACAGGTTTTTGGTACCTAAGCAGATTGGGATGAATGAACTAAACAAGTAATATGTGGACATGAGTGAGGAAACACTGAGAGAGATTGTTACAGGGTGGACAAGAGAGGCTGGGTGAGGAGTTTGGAGAGAGTTATTGCGGCTGTTGTGAGGTTCAAAGCTGTGGAGTGGGCCGAATGGGTAGAGAAATGTGAGAGCGATGGGAAAGTTGGGTATGTTCCTTCGTCAGAAGAATTGGAATCATCGTCAGCATTGTCAACAACCGTGCTATACAATTCAACTGTCCGCCCCTCTGATCTGGAAACCATCCTCGGTCTTCCTCGTTTCTCATCAGATACTTCTGACCCCTTCACTTCATCCGACCGTGATTCAGATTAGCACCCATTGTCATGGGTCAAGGCAAATGAGGAATATAAGAAAGCGGAGAGTTGGCGTTGAGCTGGGTGAAGAGACATGCCTGGGGGTTGGGGTTGGTGGAGAAGAGGATGGGAGATCCGCTGAGAGTTTTTGTCAATAGCGGGCATACGAGCGGGGAGGGTAAGAAGAAAGACAATCATAATATCGAGAGTGATTTGGATACAAACGGAGGACAGGGGCCAGATGTACACTTGCATCTTCCTTCTGGAGCGCAGAAAAAGGACGGGCCGAGTGCGGGTATAGCCATGGTCTGTGCTTTGGTGTCATTATTGACAAGGTCTTGCGTTCCTACGAATATAGCCATGATAGGCGAGGTATGCGTATATCGGTACTAGCTTCCTCATTTCAAAATAACCGGCTCAATTTCATAGTTCGCGGCAAAGTCACCCCTGTGGGAGGTATCAAAGAGAAAACACTGGGTGCTCAGAGCAGGTATAACCAAAGTGCTCCTTCCATAATCGAATCATAAAAATGTCGAACACGATGTTCCGGAAGAAATCAAGACCGAAATCAAATTTGCGTTTGTGAGGAATGGAGGAAAGGTGTTGGAAGAAGCATTTGGGAAGGAGGTGGTTGAAGATGGGTTGAAGGAAACAAGGACCGTCCAGGAGGTGGTGATGATGTTAATGGTGATCAAAATGTGTTTGAGAGAAGGGGTATTATCAGAGATATAAACTCAGGCGTCACGGAGTAAGTTAGATGACTATGTATATATTCACCTATCAGAGATATAAGCTGTATACATCAGTAATCTACATTGATACCATTGAACATAACAGAGTTCTCACCTCACGCGTCACTGAGTAAGTTAGATGACTGAGGGAGGAAGGAATAGATCCAGGCCTTAAGTAGCATGTCCAACAAAGGTATAGAGTACCATACCAGTGAGTACGGAAAAACAAAAATGAAAGTACTGCATCAGTCTGGTGATGACATCATAGAGAGAGAGTGCCGGTCTCATCTGGTAGAGGGCGATGTAGGTATGTTACTGGACCACTTCAACAGGTGTTGTATGGGTTGAGAGCCGTTTGTGAATGATCGTTGTGAAGAGAGTGTTCGAGGGGTAGAATCTCTCAGTCTTGAGGTTTTTTTGGCATGTGTTTCCTTGCTTTCTTTTGCGTGATGAACTATGATGAAATTTGAAATGGTGTATTGTTGAATCGTTGAATTGTTTTTGTTTAGTCTGTGTTGTCATTGAAGAAATTGTCTTAACCGGGATTGATTGTTACAGCCGATAATGAAATTGATATTAAAAAATCTTTCGTGTGGAATGTGGAATGATAATAAACACACGACTTGTTATAAAAACGATTGTAACACAGAAGCAGTGGGCACAGCCATCTGATCCTCTTGGATCGCAACAAATTTTTTTTGTTTTTATTTTTTACAAGGATGGTGCCTGAATAACTCGAAACCCTGAAGATCACATCATTTGTAATTTCCTGACTCCCTCGTTCCTTTTTACCCGACGCGAACACTATGCTTGCTTTTTTTGGTAATAGACTGACGTGGTTGTTTTTGATGACGTAGGAGATATTTCGAAGAAATTTTCATAAGCATGGCGGTATCGGAGAACACATACGTCCTGTGAAATGGACAACTACAATTTTTTTTGAAGTTGTTGGAGGGCAAAGTCGGGGCCTCGTTGTCGGATTATGGTTGTTGATGGTCGGAATCAGATTCTGTATTATCAAAAGGTGCCATCTCTACTCATCTTCGTTGTCCTTGAAGAGACAAAATGGTACCTGTGTCGTGTCAAAGTTACATCGCTAACCCTACCATGAATCCGTTTTCTCAATTTTTGTTCCTTTGAACAAGAACATTTAGACATAGGACCTCAAGGGTGGTATTTAGAGGATATTTTTGAGGCTCTCCCGTTGTTCCTCAAGATTCTTTCATCCGTTGGATAATTCGAGTGGACTACTAAATTCCATCCTTTGACATGTTGTTATCCGGATCCTGAACTTGATTCCAGGCCTGAAAAAATTGGTTTTAAAGGGTGATCAATCACCTTGCGGAGGCCAATATTCGTAAATGAGACTTGGAGCGTGTAAACCTTCTAAGAAGCGGCCCATTGCTTTCGGAAAAATCATATTCATCGACAATAAAACAATGTCGAAGTTTGGTAACGAGATATCTAATGATTTGTCCTAATCATGCCTCGGATCAGTCAATGTTTGGACTTTTTGATGGTCACAAATGTTTCACGACAAGTCCAATTTGGTACAGCTCCCACACGGCTTGTGCTTCTGGTATGTCTGTACAATGATAATCAAATTCCCACCCGTTGTATCGGGGAGGCAGTAGCAGCTGCTTCGGATAGTTCCACGACCTGTCTACCTGATAACGTCATCCATACTCAACGTTGTTTCCTGCTTACTCTACCCCAAAGTTGAATTAATGGCAAACTCAGATGAGACTGCTACTATGTTACGAACTATCCGGATTGTCGGTGAATACTAATCTGTACTGGTTCAATCTATCAGTAGGCAGGCTTAACTGCATCTAGAATTCGTCGGGCAGCTTGATCATAAGTTACCACAATCATTGATCGTCAAGCACTCTGACAAGGTGGATGGTCCTAGCCATCTCCGAGATACTGACGGGAAACTCAAGAAGAATCTCGAGGGAGAGCAGCATCTTAAGTTGACAAGCAAATGGTGAATTGAACGTCTCATGTCTAGACAGTGCTAAACATTCCTACAATTTAGTATTCTCGAGCAAGAAAGTGACCTGGATATTGATATACACAGAAAGTATCCTTTGCGACAAAAAATCCTCAGTCCTGGGCGTATTTTTCAGGATGATCCTCCATGTAAAGTCAGTGTCAGGTTCGATGATCTATGGGATCACCTTGTATCCGAAACACAGAAAGGAACCAAATGTGGGTTGATCTTCGACTCAATTGCTCCAAATTTTCTTAGGATACTTCAGCAAATTTTAAGGTTGGATTCCCTAGTGAAATTCCAGGATTACAATTCTGGATCATTGCTGAGGTACGATATCATTGTCAACATCTAGACTGCCTGCTCAAGTCCAAGTGTAGGCTTATGAATGTGATCTGAGCGATCTTAATACACGAATCAAGAGCACGATCAAGGACCTGAACAATTTCAGGCCTATTATGGATCGTCTCGGTACCGCAAGTGATGTGGGTAGGATGTTTATTGAGTTCGGAACGGCTATCAGTGGGGTAAATCATGGTTGACTAGCACACATGTGCGTTATCTGACTCGAAGCAGCTGAATGCCATAGCAAAATCTGTTTTTTCTTGCATCGATGTCATATACAAAGTTGGTCTCCTTTTCTACTTCCAATGTGAATGGTACTGATAAATCCGGCAGCATTTCAAGGCTCAACAGGAATCTTACAAAGAAATGAAAAACTTGGCAGAGGGCATCAGAATCCTGGCTTCGCAGATGGACCGGCTCAAGAAAGCTCCAAAATCAGAAGAACTGCGTGCTACCATCAGTGAATTTCCTAGAATGATGAAAGAAGTGGTGGACTTTATTGAGAAGTGGCTCGAAAGTTGGTCAGGTGTGTATTCTATCTTGTGGGATGGATTGACGACTGAGTTGTTGGCCGCAGCCAAACACATCCTCGTTCTCCCTCATAAGGACAAAGCTATCGAATCACAGAGGAATTTGGATGAGTTGAGGAAGAGATTTGTGGTAGATCTGATACAAGAGGTCCAAATAGGACAAGGTTTGGTTTTTGCGCCTATAGTTATTGCTTGACCTGTCTGAACCGTGATTTCAGCCGCCATTACACATGATGTTTCAAATATTCAAGGTGAGTTGTTTGTGATTACTCATTGGCTTTCTTAACGCATCATTTATCCACCAGAAACTGTCTATGCTACGCAAGTCGGTGTTGGGAGTCTTCAAGGTGTGTTATCTATCCTTTCCGTTTAGCTTTCTTATGGGACGCATAATTTTGTACCAGAAATTGCGAAAAAAAAGGAGCTGGACGATTTGGTGAGCGCCCTCGGGGAGAATAGGCTTCCCCTACGCAAATCATGCATGAAAGGCACACGCACAATCATCTTACAAGAGATTGAAGACGAAATCAAGAATGTCGATGGCCCCAATATGATTTGGATAAGGGGATCCCCTGGCGTTGGAAAGTCTGCCTTGGCAGCTAGCGTTGCTAATCGACTAGTGGACCAGAAGCGCCATGTAATCACATTCCGATTTGACCGCACCCAATCTACGGTCACCACAAATGCCCTCTGGCGCACTGTCGC
>Ga0153919_100169_pt1 | contig 13865 bp, 14 predicted proteins | sample TSGA003MetaG_FD_104712 | JGI IMG/M metagenome (GOLD analysis project Ga0153919, IMG submission 104712) | Attine ant fungus gardens microbial communities from Georgia, USA - TSGA003 MetaG | ecosystem: Host-associated > Fungi > Mycelium > Unclassified | place: USA: Connecticut, Klassen Lab...
GAGAATAAACCTCAGACTTAACAACATCTTTTGCTGCTTGTCTAACTTTGCTTTTTTGAACACTTTGATTATCAAATCAAGCAATCACAAATCAGTAAGTGGCCATTTGTGATAGTTTGTTAATGCAGTCCGCCTATATATTAGAATGAAGATGATAAAAGAGATAGCAACAATCTAGGTAGCCTGGGTGTTGTCATATGTACAGGAAGGAATAACAGAGGCATGGAAGAATAACTTGCTAGATGAGCTGGCCAAGGGAAAGTTAGAAGTGGAACCAGTAGAGCTGCTATTCACAAAAATAAAGAACGACTTTGGGGAGACATTGGAGGAAGAAAGAAAAATAGAACAGCTGAGAACAATTGAGCAAGGGGGGAGGACCTGCAATGAGTACATGCAAGAATTCAAAAAGGTTACCAGGAGGAGCAGCTATGAGGGGAAACCCCTTATCAAAGAATTTAAAAGAGAATTGAATGGGAGTATTAGGAGGAAGTTGGCAGAAGCAAAAGAGCTGCCAACTACCATTGGAGAGTGGCAAGAGAGAGTGGTAAGGTTGGATAGAAATCAGAAATAAAGCAGAATAAAAAAGAGGATGTTAGGAAGAAATGTGGCACACCCAAGAGGAAATGCACAGCCTAGAAAAGGCTATAGAGGAGGATCATATGGGGGAAGAAAGAGACAAATAACATAGAGAATGGAAAGAGGGTACAGAAGAGGAGAAAATATATCCAATAGAGGAGAAACTCAAGTAGGTCCAAGGAGAGACCCAAATGCAATGGAGATAGACAAAGGAAGAGGAGGGGACAGGATATGCTACATGTATGGAAAGTGGGGCTATATGGCCAAAAATTGTTGGAAAAAGCATAAAAGAAGGATAGTGGAAATGCCATAGGAGTCGGCAAAAGAAAATGGAGGACAGTAAGCTCTTGGCTGGCCTCTAATAATCTATACAGTGTATTGTGCCCAGAAAAACTAGGAAATAAATTAAACTGCACCAACACAACTGAGAGAGTAAAAGATATATAGCGTACTCTATAGCTACTAAGAGAAGTCTAGATGAAAGTGGGGCTAGAAAAGCTGAAAAGCCATAAGGGAGTAGTAGTAAAGGCACTGCTAGATAGTGGGGCAACAGGTCTATTTATGGATATGACCTTTGCCTGAGAAAAGGAGTTTAAAATGGAGAAGCTAAAGAAATCTCTATTAGTTAAAAATGTGGATGGAACAGTAAATGCAGAGGGAGCCATAATGCACCAGGTAGAGTACAATATGTTCTTCAAAGAACATGTGAAGAGGGCAAGAATGGATGTATATAATTTAGGGAAAACAAAGGTGATACTGGGAATGCCATAGCTAGCAGCCCACAACCCAGAAATAGATTGGGAAAAAGAGGAGGTAAAAATGACATGTTGTCTACCTATATGTGGAAGAAGAAAGCAAGAAGAGAAGGAGAAGGAAGTAAAGAAGGTAGAAAAGAATGAGGACAAAGAAATATTGAGAAGACTGGTATCCAAAAGGTTCTGGAAGTGGAAAAAGGTGTTTGGAAAAAAGGAGTCAGAGAGAATGCCAGTGCAAAAAACCTGGGACCATATTATAGAACTGAAAGAGAGATTCATACCAAAAAAGAAAAAGGTATACTCATTGTTGAGGGAGAAAAGAGAAAAAGTACAGACATTCGTAGAGAATCAGTTGAGGAAAGGATATATCCAACCTTCCAAGTTATCTCAAATGTTACCAGTATACTTTGTGGCAAAAAAGGATAGCACACAAAGAATGGTGCAGGACTATTGACACATAAATCAGTAAACAATAAAGAATAGATATCCTTTATCCCTCATTGCAAATATACTGGATAGAGTAGAAAAGAGGAAAGTGTTTATGAAGTTGGACCTAAGGTAGGGATACAATAACATCAGGATCAAAGAGAGAGACAAATGGAAAGTATTATTTACAACACATATTAGAGCTTATGAGCCCACAGTTATGTATTTTGGGTTAACAAACTCCCTTGCTACCTTCCAAACAATAATAAATGACCTGTTTAGAGATCTCATAAACCAAGGAGATACAGCGACATTCATCGATGATATTCTGGTAGTCACAAATACCAAAGAAGGATATGATGAATTAGTGGAAGAGGTACTAAAAAGGTTAGAAGAGAATGATCTATTTGTAAAACCAGAAAAGTATAAATAGAAAGTAAGAGAGGTAGAATTTCTGAGAGTAGTAATTGGTCCAAGGGGAGTGGAAATGCAAAAGGAAAAGGTAGAAGGAGTATTAAACTGGCCAGCATCTAGAAATGTCAAAGAAGTGCAAAAGTTTTTAGGCCTTGCCAACTATTACAAAAGATTTATAAAAGACTTTGCCAGAATAGCAGTACCACTACATGCACTAGTCAGGAAGGAGCAGAAATAGAAATAGAAAAAGGAACAGAAGGAGGTATTTGAAAGACTTAAGGTGGTATTCACCACAGAGCCTGTTTTAGCTATTCCAGATATTGATAGGGAGATGAGAGTGGAAGCAGATGCCTTAGACTATGCAACAAGGGGAGTGCTATTGACAAAGTGTGAGGACAGGAAGTAGAGGCCAGTGGCCTTTATCTCTAAATCATTGAATGCTACAGAGCAAAATTACAAAATTCATGATAAGAAGATGCTAGCAGTTATTAGGTGTCTAGAAGTATGGAAGTACTATTTGGAGGGAGCGAAACTCGAATTTGAAATCTGGACAGACTATAAGAACCTCTAGTATTTCATGACAAGCCAAAAATTAAACTAAAGACAAGCAAGATGGGCTCTATATCTATCACGATTTAATTTTGTATTAAAACATGTTCCAGAAAGGAGTATAGAGAAGGCAGATGGATTAAGCAAAAGACTAGACTGGTAGGAGGGAGTGAAAAAGGACAACGAGAACCAGAAGTTGATAAAGCTAGAATAGATTAGAGGAGCAGAAACAATAATAGAGGAAAAAAACCTAAAAGAAAGAATCAAAAAGGTACAGGAAGAGGACAAAAAGGTAGTAAAGACAGTAGAAGAGTTGAAGAGGGCAGAAATAAAGACGTTGAAGGATAAAGAATGGGAAATAGAAAATAGGGTAGTAATGAAGGAAGAAAGGATATATGTACTAGAAGGAGAACTCAGGGGAGAGATAATACGATTGCACCATAATACCCTAGTAGAAGGGTACAGAGGAAAATGGAAGACGATAGAGTTGGTCACCAGGAATAACAAAAGAGGTGGGAAGATATATAGATAGATGCAATATGTACTAAAGATACAAGAATCAAAGCAAAGCACTAGCAGAAAAGCTAATGTCTAATGCAATCCCAGAAAAACTATAGAGCCATATCTCGGCAGACTTCATTACTAAACTGCCATTAGCCTAAGGATATAACACTATCTTAGTAGTATGCAACTACTTTAGTAAAATGGTGCATTTTATAGCAACAACAGAGAAAACATTAGCAGAGGGACTTGCAAAGTTGTTTTGAGATCATATATGGAAGTTGCACAGACTCCTAGAAAGCATCATATCAGATAGAGGAGTGTAGTTTGCAGTAGGAATAATAAGGAAATTGAATAACTTGTTGGGAATCCAGACAAAACTCTCAACAGCCTATTACCCTCAAACAGATAGGCAGATAGAAAGGATAAACCAGGAGTTAGAGCAATATCTGAGGGTCTTTATTGACCATAGACAAGAGCAGTGGCCAGATTAGTTAGGAATGACAGAGTTCGCATACAATAACAAAATTCATACAGCAATAAAAATATTGCCATTCAAAGCAAACTATGGTCAAGATTCAAGGATGGGGTTTGAGGGAAGAAGAAAGAGGAAGTACAAAGTAGTAGGAGAATTTGTAGAAAAAATTAAAAAAATCCAGGAAAAAGCAAAAGCAGTGCTAGAAAAAGCATAGGAGGAAATAAAGAAGTTTGCAAACAGAAAGAGAAGGGAAAAAGAGGAATACATAGTAGGGAACTTAGTACTGCTAAGTATGAAGGACTTGAAATAGTAGATGAAAAGGAGAAGATCAAAGAAGCTAACAGAACATTTTGTGGGCTCCTACAAAGTCAAGAGAATCATCTCTAGTAACGCAATAGAGTTAGAACTACCTAAGTCTATTAAAATACACCCTGTAGTTAACATAAGTAGAGTACAACTCTATAGACCACAGGTAGAGGGACAGAAGAAGATACTGCCAAAACAGGTCATTATTAAAGGGGAGGAGGAATTTGAGGTAGAAAAATCTTAAATAAAAGATTAGTTAGGGGAAAAAAAAAGTTTCTGGTGAGGTGAAAAAAGTATACAGCAGAAGAAAACACTTGAGAGAATAGAGAAAACTTGGAAAATGCAAAAGAGTTAGTAGAAGAGTTTGAGAGAATATACAGAGAAGAGGTTAAGGAACTAAGACAACAGGAACTGGAAGAAGAGAAGAAGAAATTTAGTTAGGAATTACCTAGAGAGTTCATGGCAAAATTGTTATACAGTTAGGGAAAAAGATAGAACAAAAGAGAAAGAGAAAAAAGGTGGAACAAGAACTGGAGTTGATGGAAAAATTCCTCCTGATGAGGAAACTTGAAGGGGGAGCCATGTTATGAGAGCCCCAAAAAGAAAATAAGTTTCCAAGCATTTAAACACTTGATCCAAAACCTCAAGACATACAATGGAGTTGAGATATAAATAGTATGGGAATCAAGGTCACATGACAAGGTCAGGTGATCACAGAACATTCTGGAAGAATATATGATCGTAGACTAGTAGTATAGCCACTATAAAAATAGTATAAGTAGGGATCCAATCCAATGAAGAACTCCATTGAGTTCTTCTTGAACATCTATCTAAGGTGATTACTAAGAGCATTCACTGCCTATCAATAACTCACTTCTTGAGTTCTGAATTTTCTTGCTCAATTTCTTCTTCCTCCTCCTTTATTATTTCTATTATTCTTTATTCCTTAACTCTTTTTTCTTTTCATCATCTTTAATTTTTTTCCAGTCTTTTCCAATATTCTTTATCATACTGTTTATTTGATCATCTGAATAACTTTTTTGCTGTAAATCATTCTGGCAGCTCTTTTCTTCTAAATATTTCTTCTTCCTTCTCTTGCTGTCTTATATCTTCTATATCTTGTTGATATTCCTTTTCATATTCTTTTATTGCTTCTTTTGCATTCTCTAGATTTTTCTTTCCTTTCTAAGTATCTGATTCTGCTGTAAATCCCTTTTATTGTACCAAGTACTTGTCTTTTTCTCATATCTGCTGCTTATTCAGGATCCTCTCCACTTCCTACTTTTCTTCTTCCTTAATTATAACTGGAGCTGGTTGCTCCTTTCTCTACCTCTTTACTTGCTCTATGTATCTTCATATTCTACTAACATTAACTACTAAATATATTTTTACTATATTAGATAGTTCTAATTCTACTGTGTTTGATAATACAATTTTCTTTATCTTGTAAGGTCCTATGAACCTCTCTGTCAACTTTTCTGTTCTCCTTCCAATTATCTGATATTTTGGATTCTTAGTACTTAGCATCACTAAATCTCCTACTTTATACTCGCCAACTTCTGCCCTCTTTCTATCTATATACTTTTTCATTTCTTCTTGTACTTTCCCTAGTACTGCTTTTGCTTCTTTCTAAATTTCCCTTATCTTTGTCAAAAATTTCTCTGTTCTCTTATATTTTCTCTTTTTTCTCATCTCAAACCCCATTCTGGGATCTTGTTTATAATTTGTCTTAAAAGATGATGTTTTAGTACTTGCATGCACTTTATTGTTGTAGGCAAACTCTACTATCTCTAACTAATCTAGCTACTATTCCTGCCTATAGTCAATAAACATCCTTAAGTACTGCTCTAGTTCTTAATTAACTCTCTCTATTTGTTCATCTATTTGTAGATGGAATGCTGTTGATAATTTACTTTCAATCCCCAACATCCTATTTAACTTCTACATTATTTCTACCATGAACTGAGGTCCTCTGCCTAAGATAATACTCTTAGATAATCCATATAGCTTCCATACATTATATCCTTGTACTAGCAGCAACTTAGTGATGAAATCTGCTGAAATATGAGCCTAAGGTTTTTCTGGAATTGAATTTGGCATTAATTTTCCTACTAGCTGTTCTGTACAGTTTTTGTTACACTAGTAAGTATCATATTCCTTTATATATTGTTTTACTTCTTTTATAACTCCTGGCCACCAAAAGTTCCTAGTGATCAATTCCACTATTTTCCATTGTTTTCCATGTCCTTTTACTGGCATATTGTGATACAACTGAATAATCTCTGCTCTCAGTTTCTCATCTCTTGATATATATACCTTTCTTTTTTTATACATAATGCTATTAACTTCTTTTCATTTCTTATCTTTTAGCATCTTTACTCCTACTTGTTTCATCTCTTCTACTGCTTTGATTACCTTGTTATTTTTTACCTTTGACTGTTTTACTTTTTCTAGTAAATCTACTCTCTCTACTATTACTTCTACTTTCTCTGTCTTTCTGATTTCTAGCCATTTTGGCTTTACTAACATTTCATCTTCATTATTCTTTTCTACTTCTACCTCCCAATCTGGTCTTCTGCTCAAACTGTCTGTTTTCCCTATTTTACTCTCTGGGATATACTTTAGCATAAAGTCAAACCTAGACAAATACAAGATCTATCTAGCTTGTCTCCTATTTAACTTCTGTACTTTCATAAAATATTTAAGATTCTTGTGATTTGTTCAAACCTCAAACTTTGTCATAGTCCTTTCTAGGAAGTGTCTCTACACCTCCAAATACCTGACTACAGCTAATATTGCTTAGAGATTTTGAGATAAAAGCTACTAGTTTCTACAAGTTATCTGAGTACTTCATTGAGAGCACTCCTCCAGTCATATAATTTAAAGTATCTACTTCTACCCTAAATTCTTTGTCTAAGTCTGGGACTACCAATACTGTTCTTATTATAAAGATCTTTTTGAGCTTATCAAATGCTTGTTGTTATTTGCTTTCCTATTGCCACTTTACATTCTTTTTTGTTAGCCTATTCATTAGTCTTGCTACTCAAGCAAAGTTCTTAATAAATTTTCTGTAGTAATTTGTAAGGCCTAAAAACTTCCTGATATCTTTTACATTCTTTGGCTCTGGCCAACTCAGTACTCTATCCACTTTCTCCATCTCCATCTCTATTCTATTAAGTTCTATGACAACTCCAAGGAATCCAATCTTTTTTACTTCCCATATATACTTTTCTGGCTTTACATATAGATTGTTCTTTTCTAGTCTTTTCAGTACTTCTTCTATAATTTCATTATGTCTCTTCTTGGTTTCAGTCCCTACCAATACATTATCTATAAATGCAGCCACCTTGCCCTTGTTTACCAGATTTCTCAGGATTTTATTCATTATTGCCTAAAATGTGGCTGGCAAATTTGTCATTCCAAAAAACATTACAGTTGGTTCAAACAACCCCATATGTATTGTAAACACTCTCTTTTACTCATCTCTTTTCTTAATCTTTATATTGTTAAAGCTCTACCATAGATTTATTTTTGTAAATACTTTCTTACTCCCTATATTGTCAATCAAGTCTGTTATCAATGGTAATAGGTAGTTATTCTTTATGGTTTGTTCATTTAGACCATAGTAGTCTATAACCATTTTCTTACTTTTATCCTTTTTGCTCACAAAGAATACTGGTGATATTTGAGAGAATTTTGATGATCGCCTCAAATTTATTTTGGAGAATTGGTTTTTCCTTTGTTTACTTCTTATTCCTGTAGTTATAGACCAGGTGCCCAAACCTCTTACAATATTAATATATTCTTTTTCTTCTTCCTTCTAGTTTTGCTCTTAGTTTAGCAAGAACATGCTTTTGGTTGAGTAAGTTGCTCATAAGGGAATTATATTAGGATTAAAACATTGTATTGATGCTTCAATGGTATGGAGTGAATAGTTGATCTCACTAACTATACTATATCTGCTAGGGCACAAGATCTTCATCCAGCCAGAGTTCTACTGCTCTATTAACTACTGCCTTAATACTAGGATTAAACTATTATCCAATAGATAGAATTCCTAATCTAAACAGCCTCCTAAAGAGTAACCATCAATCCTTTGTATGTATAAGTCACAATGGACTCCAGTACAAGGTTAATACTAAGAACAGTACAAGTAACTACTAAAACACCACTTGATTGTAAAATTAGGTCTTAGTATCAATACCTAAGCCTAGTACTGTACTTCTACCATCAATCCCTAACTGATTGACAAGTTCCTTTAAGCCAAGGGCCCGGCTATATATCAAGGTGACTAGTGATTGTGATGACCACTGGTCAAGGGTTGAAAAGATTATAAGAGCTAAGATAAACAGGGTCCAAGATAGATAGTGCTCTGAATGTGGAATTGAGTTCTGGTATAGTAACTTAGTCTGAGATAACTTAATTACACTCCAAGTCTGAGTTGATAAAGAGAACTTGATAGAGTCTCTATTAGATTTTGTACACTACTTATACAACTACTACATAGTCTGTATACTACTTTCCCACACTTATCATGTGACATCATCATATGACATAACACTATAATATTCTTGATATATGACCATGATATATGATATTTGTCATATAATATTTTCCCACACTTTTTCTTTATGTAGTAAGTCCAAATAAAAAGAGAAAAGAAATATAAATAATAACTTAGCTGTTTTATCAAGTCATGACATAGAAGGCTAGCTAAGGGCAGAGAAGAGCATCTAGTGAAAGACTGTCTACTATATTTTTCTGTTACAAACTTTATTCAGACTATAACTCTGGGAATACTTGACTAATTTCAATGATATAGATAGCTACCAAAAGCCCTTAAGAAGACCTTTTAAACTGTACCAAAAATGTCTCAAAGTAATTAGTATTCACTGAGTTATCAGCAGATCAATCTGTGATTACCAAGTTACCAGACACTAAATTGCTAATATCTCAGGAACTGCTTAATATAATTATTTGCTTCAATATTGTAAAGCTTTTTTCAATATTCTTCTTTAGGCTATAAATAGATCCCAAGGCAATAAGATTCCATAGAGATACAAGATCCTCAATGTTTGTATATAACATTGATTTTTATCCATAGATTATCATCTGTCCTTAAATAGAACAAAGGACTGCCCTAAGATAGTTAGGTTATCTCTATTTCAAGAACAATAGCACTCCTATATGTAAAACAATAGGTAGTGATCATATGGTAGACTGTTCTGGTATATAGACTACTACAATCATATATTTAAAGACTATATATCTAAGGATAAACCTCAGACTTAACAACATTCTTTACTACTGTCTAAACTTCGCTTTTTTGAGCCTTTTGATTATCAAATCATCAACTCACAAATTAGTAAGTAGCTATTTGTGATATTTTCCAAGGCTCTGTTTAGGAGATTCTAAACTACTATAAAAGTGACTGGAGTGAAGTAAACTCTAGGAGAATCCTTAGTGATATTAGACTCCTAAGTTATATTACAACTCACCTCCAGGAGAATCCTTAGAGTTTAGGATAAGACTTCTAGAGCTGTACTCTATACTATATATATTACTACAGTTTGTTCATCTCTAATCCTACAGTTCTATCAGTCAGGATCAGGAGTTGCTAAGTTGAGCTAAAGACAATTAAATATTACATAGTAATATTTAATTAGATACAGGATCACTCTAGGAGGTCAGTCTAGTATTCTAGAGGTAACATTGGTAAAATTCCCTTATAGACACTGAGATCAAATTTGACCATAAGTCTAGAGTATATTCTTGAGTGTAATTATTTGTTTTGATCCATTTACAGTTGTTTTGAATTTGATATCTCCCCTTCTAACAATAATAAAGATTGAATTCTTTTCTGCAGTAAGTTCTTTCATTGATTGGTATATTGGTATATAAGAAATGAAAAGTACTTGATTAGAGAAACAATAATTACTTGCCCCTGAATCCAGCAGAGTAAGTATATTTATTACACTTTTTGGTTCTGTTTCATATATGGTTGGTTTACTAGTACTACTTACTTATACCCTTGCTTTGATATTCCCTTGCTCAACAATCAGTTAATAACTATAAGTTGAGTTTTTGTTAGGAAACTTGCTTGTATTTGGGAGCAGAGTGGTAAGTACCTTGAGCTTGTTGTTGATTATAGTCATTAATGCAAAAGTAGCTTCTTCAGCTTCTTCTTCAGTAGTGGTACTGTTGATAGTTGTTTCTGATTTAAAGTCTTCTTGTTATATATTTGTTGCTGTACTTCTAGTGCTATCTCTTTTTTAAAAGCCTGGGGAAAACTATTCTTCCTTTTCTTCTTCTTACCAATAATATGTTTCAATAGTATATACAGTTAGGGTTTGAGTATACAAGTTGGAACCTGATTCTTTGCCTTTGTACTGATGCTTGAAGAGCTATGTTACTTTGATCTATATTGGCAGAATGTCCTTTATTGATCCTTGTATTCCAGATCTGTAAATGAGATATGGCTTCTAAAGATGATATTGAGGTATCATAAAGAGCAACTATAGTAGGATTCTATAAGCTTAGGAATGAGTTAATAACAATATTCTTGAAATTCTTGTCTGAAATATTAGCTTCTAAGGCTTTTACACTTGATTATCTATTGTATATGATAATTATATAGACATTGAAATCAGTATTGTTAGAGTAAGTCATATTGCGCAAATTTTGTTCAGCATTGAGTTAAGCTATATCTAAAGTCTTTTTGTAGTTGTCTATATATGACATCTGAACCTATATTGTAAAGCCATCAATATTAATTTCTTAACCTACAGAGTTCTTGATGTTGAATATGAGTAATCCTAAGGTCTAGGCATTGCAAATGATCTATTCTTTGAGAGACAATAAATTAGAGTTCTATAGTATTTCAGCTAGAGATTTAGTCATTACTAAAGGTAATAAAGGTTGTTTGATAGATCTATTAAGATATCCATATACTTCTCTTGAAATAGCAACTACTCTAATCATTTGTTTCCAGGATGACTAGTTAGTACCATCAAATTTATCATCTTTTACAAAGGTAGGTATTGGTTTAGCTGGATGTGATATTGTATTGATTGTATTATGTTGCAAAGTATTATTGAGTTTTGTTTTTAGTATTTGGGGCTGGAGTCCATAATCTTTTAGAAATAAAGTAAGGTCTTAGATGTCAAACTCTTAGGTTGATGACTAATATATTAATATATCTTTTAGAAATAAAGTAAGGTCTTAGATGTCAAACTCTTAGGTTGATGACTAATATATTAATATATCTTTTAGAAATAAAATAAAGTCTAAGGTAAATTATAATAAATGATGTTTTGTATAGTATAAAAGTTATATCTTATCTTAGATGCCAAACTCTTAGGTTGATGACTAAGGTGTCCCAAAGCCTTTCATCTCCTTTTATAATCAAGTCTCACTCTCTCTTTGGCTAACTATTCATCAAAGTAGGTAGTTTGTGGAGTGGCAGGTGTGATTGATAGTAGTCTAGTAGGTTGGTTGTTGTATTGGAGTAGTAGAAATCTATATCAGGGTAGCTGTAGTTATCTATTATATGAGTTTTTCTGTTGTGATTGAGTAGTCCTCTGAGAGATTAGTTCAGTCATCTCAAAAGGCAGTAGAGTTATCTCAATCTGTAGTGTTGGTCCAAGGGGATACTTCTATTATATGTTCCTTATCATCTAGTATACTGATCTATAATCTAAAGGTGGCCATTTCTAAAGTAGGAACATACTTCAAAAGAACTATATTACTTGAAATAGCAAAAAAAATAAAGTGATAGTAAAATACAATATACTTGGTTTGTGGATAGTCACTGGGATTCCCTGCAAAAGCAATTGTACCTTGATTATTACCTAAATATAAGAGGACTTTACCAATGCCATCTCTAGTGCTATAAACTTCATTTAGACTATAACTCCAGGAATACTTGACTGATTTTGACAATCACAATGGCTACTAAAAGCCCTTAAGCAGACCTTTCAAAAAATACCAAAAATGTCTCAAGGTGATTAGTATTTAACAGATCAGTTGGCAATTACCAAGTTACCAAACACTAAATCACTGATATCTTAGAAACTGCTTAATGTAATTTTTTGCTTCAATAACTATTGTAAAGCTCTCTTTAATGTGCTTCTTTCAGCTATAAATAGACCCTGAGGTAATAAGATCCCATAGAGATACAAGATTCTCAATGTTTGTACATAATACTGATCTTTATCTATAGATTATCATCTGTCCTTGAATAGAACAAAGAACTGTTCTAAAATAGTTAGGTTATCTCTATTTCAAAAGCAATAGTACTTCTATATATAGAACAATAGGTAATAATCATGCAGTAGGCTGTTCTAGTGTATGGACTACTACAATTATGTATTTAAGAACTCTATGTTTGAGAATAAACCTCAGACTTAATAACATCTTTTACTACTGTCTAAACTTCACTTTTTTGAGCCTTTTGATTATTAAATCATCAATTTATAAATCAGTAAGTGACTATTTGTGATACAAACTACAATTACTTGTTGCTTTATTTACTATCATAAATGGTCACTTACTGATTTGTGATTTGCTGATTTGGTAATCAAAGGACTCAAAAAAGCAAAGTTAGACAAGTGACAAAAGATATTGTTAAGTCTAAGGTTTATTCTCAAATATAGAATCCTTAAATATATAGTTGTAGTGGTCTATGTACCAGAATAGTCTACTATATGATCACTATCTATTGTTCTATATATAGGAGTACTATTGCTCTTGAAATAGAGATAACCTAACTATCTTAGAATAGTCCTTTGTTCTATTCAAGAACAGATAATAATCTATAGATAAAGATTAGTGTTATATACAAACATTAAGAACCTTGTATTTCCATGAAATGTTATTGTCTTGGGGTCTATTTATGGCCAAAAGAAGTATATTAAAGAGAGCTTCATAATGGTTATTGAAGCAAATGATTATGTCAAGCAGTTTCTAAAATATCAGTAATTTAGTATTTGGTAACTTGATAAATGCTGATTGATCTACTGATAAATTAGTGAATACTGATTGCTTTGAGACATTTTTGATATTGTTTGAAAGGTCTTTTTAAGGCCTTTTGGTAGCTATTGAGGTTGTCGAAATTAGTTGAGTATTCCTAGAATTATGGTCTGAATAAAGTTTATAATACCTACTTCTAAAGAACTTTCTAGTATAAAAGATCTTATAGTATAGATCATTGAAGTTATAGCTTGGCAAAATGGCTAAGTCATTATTTATATTTCTTTTCTTTTCTTATTTGGACTTATTATATAAGAAAGAAGTGTAGAAAAGTATTATATAATAATATCATATATCATAATCATATGTTAAGGATATTATATGCTAAGTGTGGGAAAGCAGTACATAAACTATATAGTAGTTGTATAAGTAGTGTATAGAATTTAATAAAAACTCTATTGAGTTCTCTTTGTCAACTCAGACTTGGAATATGATTAAGTCATCTTAGACTAAGTTACTACAATTAGGTGATGGTATTCTACTAGAGTTTAAAGTTATAATACTTTTGCTACCCTTATTCTACTCTTTGTTATAAGCTGTCTTGGCTATAATAACTTTTATTTCTTTATTTCTTTTATCTTTTACTTTTTCTTTTTTATAATTAAATAATAGAGAATTACATGATCAGGATCACATATCATATTACAATTGTTACAATCTTGTTGTGAGAGGCTCGAGTAGGAGAAGACATCTCATACATTCTGAATACTCAGTCTAAAAACTTCAAGCATACAACAGAGTAAAGACAGGAGTAGAATAGGGACTTAGTAAGCCAAGTCACGTGACAAGGTCAGGTGACCATAGAACATTCTGGAAAGGACATGTGATCA
>Ga0153919_100170_pt1 | contig 13854 bp, 14 predicted proteins | sample TSGA003MetaG_FD_104712 | JGI IMG/M metagenome (GOLD analysis project Ga0153919, IMG submission 104712) | Attine ant fungus gardens microbial communities from Georgia, USA - TSGA003 MetaG | ecosystem: Host-associated > Fungi > Mycelium > Unclassified | place: USA: Connecticut, Klassen Lab...
GAAGTCTGGTTGAAAGTGGGGTTAGAGAAGTTGGAAAATCATGAAGGAGTAGCAGTAAAGGCACTGTTGGATAGTGGGGCGACAGATCTGTTCATGAACACAACCTTTGCAAAGGAAAAGGGGTTTAAAATGGAAAAGTTAAAAAAACCCCTCGTAGTCAGGAATGTGAATGGAACAATAAATGTGGGAGGAGCTATAATGTACCAGGTCGAGTGCAATATGTTCTTCCAAGGACATATAGAAAGAGCAAGGATGGACATGTGTAACTTGGGAAAAACAGAGCTGATACTGGATATGCCATGGCTAGCAGCCCATAATCCAGAGATAGACTGGGAGAAGGGGGAAGTAAAAATGACACATTGTCCACCAATATGTGGGAGAAGAAAACAGGAAGGGGAGGAAGAGGAAGCAAGAAAGGTGAAAAAGGATGAGGATGAAGAAATGTTAAAAAGACTAGTATCCAGAAAATTTTGGAAGTGGAGAAAAGTATTTGGAAAAAGAGAGTCAGAGAGAATGCTGGTATGGAAAACCTGGGATCACGCCATAGAATTAAAGGAAGGGTTTACACCAAAGAAAGAGAAGGTATACTCATTATCAAGAGAAGAAAGAGAGAAGGTACAGACATTTGTGGAAGACCAGTTGAGGAAAGGATATATTCAACCCTCTAAATCACCCCAAACATCACCAGTACACTTTGTGGTGAAAAAGGATAGTGCACAGAGGATGGTACAAGATTATCGGCACATAAACCAGTGGATGATAAAAAATGGGTACCCTTTACCCCTTATTGCAGACATATTGGATGGAGTAGGAAAGAGGAAGGTATTTACGAAGTTGGACTTAAGATGGAGATACAATAATGTCAGAATCAAGGAAGGGGATGAATGGAAGGCAGTATTCACAGCACATATTGGAGCATATAAGCCCACAGTCATGTATTTTGGGTTAATAAACTCCTCCGCTACCTTCCAAGCAATGATAAATGACCTGTTTAGGGACCTCATAAACCAAGGGGACACAGCAACCTTCATTGATGACATTTTAGTGACCACAGATACAGAGGGCCATGACGAACTGGTGGAAGAAGTGCTAAGGAGATTGGAGGAGAACGATCTATTTGTGAAGCTGGAGAAATGCAAATGGAAAGTGAGAGAAGTGGAGTTCCTGGGAGTAGTGATCAGTCCAAAGAGAGTGGAGATGCAGAAAGAGAAGGTAGAAGGAGTTCTGAGCTGGCTGGCACCTAGGAAGTACAAAAGTTCCTAGGCCTTGCCAATTACTACAGGAGGTTCATAAAGAACTTTGCTAGGATAGCAGCACCGCTACATGTGCTAGTCAGGAAAGAGCAAAAGTGGAAATGGGAGAAGGAGCAAGAGAAAGTGTTTGAGAAACTTAAGGCAGTGTTCACCACAGAACCTGTTCTGGCCATCCTGGACATCAATAGGGAAATGAGAGTGAAAGCAGATGCCTCAGACTATGCAACAGGAGGAGTGCTATTGATGAAGTGCAAAGATGGGAAGTGGAGACTGGTAGCCTTCATCTCTAAATTGTTAAATGCCATAGAGCAAAACTACGAAATTCATGATAAGGAGATGCTGGCAGTTATAAGGTGCCTAGAAGCATGGAGGCATTACTTGGAAGGAGCAAAACTCGGATTTGAAATCTGGACAGACCACAAGAACCTCCAGTACTTTATGACAAGTCAAAAATTAAACTGCAGACAAGCAAGATGGGCCCTATACCTATTGCAATTTAATTTCACATTAAAGCACATTCCAGGAAAGAGCATGGGAAAGGTGGATGGGTTAAGCAGAAGACCAGACTGGCAGGAGGGGGTGGAAAGAGACAACAAAGACCAGAAACTGATAAAACTGGAGTGGATTAGGGGATAGAAATGATAATAGAGGAGGAAGACCTAAGAGAAAGAATCAAAAAGGCGCAGGAAGGGAATGAGAAGATAGTAAAAGCAGTGGAAGAGTTAAAAAGGGCAGGGATAAAAGCACTAAAAAATGAAGAGTGGGAAGTAAAAGATGGAATAGTATTAAAAGAAGGAAGGATATACATACTAGAAGGGGACCTCAAAAGGGAGATAATCCAACTACACCATGATACTCCAATAGGAGAACATGGAGGAAGATGGAAGACGGCAGAGTTGGTCGCCAGGAATTACTGGTGGCTAGGAGTAATGAAAAAAGTAAGGAGATATGTGGATGGATGTGATGCGTGCCAGAGATACAAAAACCAGAGCAAGGCACCAGCAGGAAAGCTGATGCCCAATGCAATCCCAGAAAAACCATGGAGCCATATATTGGCAGATTTCATCACCAAACTGCCATTGGCCCAAGGATATGACACCATTCTAGTAGTATGTGACCGTTTTAGCAAAATGGTATACTTTATAGCAACAACAGAAAGGACGTCAGCAGAGGAACTCGCAAAGCTGTTCCGAGATCATGTATAGAAGTTACATGGGCTCCCAGAAAGTGTTATATTGGATAGGGGAGTACAATTTGCGGTGGGAATGATGAAGAAATTAAATAACTTGCTGGGAATCCAGACAAAACTCTCAACAGCTTATCATCCTCAAATGGATGGCCAAATAGAGAGGACGAACCAGGAGTTAAAACAGTACCTGAGGGTCTTTATCGATCATAGGCAAAAGCAGTGGCTAGATTGGTTAGGAACGGCAGAATTTGCATACAATAACAAAATTCACACAACAACAAAAACCTCGCCATTCAAGATAAACTATGGTCAAGACCCAAGGATAGGATTTGAGGGGAGAAGGAAAGGAAAGTATGAAGCAGCAGGAAAATTTATAGAAAAAATGAAGAAAATCCAGGAGGAAGCAAAAGCAGCATTGGGGAAAGTGCAGGAGGAGATGAAGAAATTTGCAAACAGAAGGAGAAGAGAGGAGGAAGAATACAGAGTAGGGAACTTAGTGCTGCTAAGTACGAAGGACTTGAAGTGGCAAATGAAAGGAAGAAGATCGGAGAAGCTAACTGAATGCTTTGTGGGCCCCTACAAAGTAAAGGGAATCATCTCGAGTAATGTGATAGAATTAGAACTGCCTAAATCTATTAAAATACATCCTGTAGTTGACGTAAGTAGAGTACAACTCTATAAATCACAGGTAGAAGGACAGAAGAAGATATCACCAAAACCAGTTATCATCAAAGGAGAAGAGGAATTTAAGGTAGAGAAAATCTTAAACAAAAGGACAGTTAGAGGGAAGGAAAAGTTCCTGGTGAGATGGAAAGGATACACAGCAGAAGAAGATACCTGGGAAAATAGGGAAAACTTGGAAAATACCAAGGGATTAGTAGAAGAGTTTGAGAGGGAGTACAGGGAAGAAGTCAAAGAACTAAGGCGACAGGAGCAAGAAGAAGAAGAAAAGGAATTTAGTCAGGAACTACCTAGGGAATTCACAGCAAAACTACTGTACAGTTGGGGAAAAAGGAAATACAAAAGGGAAAGGGAAAAGAGGTAGAAAGAAAACTGGAGCCAATGGAAAAATTCCTTGGGATGAGGAAACTTGAAGAGGGGGCCATGTTATGAGAGCCCCAAACAGGAAAAGGTTTCCCACACATTTGAACACTTAATCCAAAACCTCAAGGCATACAACGGAGTAAGGATATAAATAGGGTAGGGATTCAGTAAGTCAAATCACGTGACAAGGTCAGGTGATCATAGAACATTCTGGAAAGGACATGTGATTGTGGGACTCTAGGGTACAGCCACTATAGTAGTAGTATAAATAGGGCTGTAATCTAATAAAAAACTCCATCGAGTTCTTCTTGAACATCTATCTAGGGTGATCACTAAGGACATTCATTGTCTATAGATAACAATATGAGCCTCAACCACTACCTCCCAACAGTTAGTGGAAGAAGCACAAAGATGTAAGCAACCTTTGCTTCTTTGTTCTCTTATGCTAGAGGCTTCAAATCCATGTTCACCAAGGATGACTTCAATGTTTTACTGGAATACTACTACTAGGACCACACAATAGAGCTTATTCTGGGTTCTGAGCCTAAGTCCACAAAGATCTACCCCTTCTCTCCTGTTGAGCAAAAGAAACTAGACGCCTTTCTAGAGAAAAACTTGTACACTGGACAGATATGCCCATCCAAGTCACCCATGGCTGCCCCAGTATTCTTTATCAAGAAGAAAGATGGTTCTCTCCAGTTAGTACAGAACTATAGGGCTTTCAACTCCATGATGGTAAAGAACAAGTATCCCTTGCCCCTTATCTCTGAACTCATATTGTAACTCCACAGAGCCAAGTATTTCACTAAACTGGATATTTGCTAGAGTTTCAACAACATATGCATCAAGCCCAGAAACAAGTAGAAGGCTGCCTTCTATATCAACTACAGCCTGTTTGAGCCCTTGGTAATGTTCTTTGGGATGACAAACAGTCTGGCCACCTTCTAGATAATAATGAATGGCATCTTTAGGGACCTCATCACTGAAGGAATAGTAGTGGTGTACTTGGACAACATCCTGATCTTTACAAGAACTGTTAAACAACATACAAGGGCCATCTAGAGAGTACTGGAAATCCTAGTAGAATACAAACTGTGCCTTTGACCAGAGAAGTACGAGTTCTAGAAGGAATGGATTGAGTACTTGGGCCTGGTAGTATCAGAGAACAAGATCTTGATGGATTCTGTTAAGGTCACTAGAGTCTGAGAATGGTCCACTCCAGAGTTGCAAACCGACATTCAAGCCTACCTGGGATTCATTAACTTCTATAGGCATTTCATCCAAGACTTCTTGACTGTAGCCTAGCCCCTTTTCAACTCAATACATTATAATCAGACATGGGAATGGGAAGACAAGAAACAGGCAATCTTGTTGTGTAACTTAAGTTGAGTTAATTCAATAGCTAAGTCTTTGAGAGTTACAAAGAGAATTTGATGAGGTTCTCACTCCATTATGCCAGCTACTTATACAAGTACACTATTTGCCCTTGTTTATATTGATGGTATTCTACAATCAGCCAAGAGGCTGCCAGTTCAATTCCCTTGTCCATTATTCTATAAATACATATCTTTGGTCATAGTTAAGGTGGCTCATAACAGTATTCCTCTCTTAAAGGTCTTCATTCTGAGGACTTCACAATTCATTGTATGGGTCTTGTAGATTACCCATTTCATCTTCTTTGTCCCACTCTATACTCCTCTGGCTTACTTCTCTTCCTATTTACATATTTTCTTATTTCTTCTTGACTCTTCCTTAGCACTGCCTCTACTTCCTTGTGTACTTCTTTCATTCTCTTTGCAAACTCTTCTACTTTCTCAAACTTCCCCTTTTTTCTCATCTCAAATCCCATATGTAGACCTTGTTTATTATTTGCCTTGAAAGGCAATACTTTTGTACTTGTTTGTACTTTGTTGTTGTATGCAAACTCTGCCATTGCTAACCAATCTGGCTACTATTCCTGATAGTGATTGATAAACATTCTCAAGTATTTTTCTAGTTTCTGATTCATTCTTTCTGTCTGACCATTTGTTTGTAACTGGTAAGCTGTTGACAATTTGGTATCGATCCCCAATATTTGATCTAACTCTCTTATTATTCCTACTGCAAACTGTGCTCTCTTATCTATTATAATACTTTCTGGTAATCCATGTAATTTCCAGACATTATCTCAGAACAGTCTTGCTACTTCTTCTGCCAAAGTCCTTTCTGTAGTAGGCACAAAGTGTGCTATTTTTGTTATCCTATCACATACTACTAGAATCACATCATATTCCTGTACTAGTGGTAACTTTGTAATGAAGTCTACTGTTGTATGACTCCAGGGTTTTTCTGGTACTACATTAGGCATTAATTTCCCTGCTAGTGCCTTTGTATGATTCTTGTTCCTTTGGTATGCATCACAAGATTCTATATACTTTTTGACTTCCTTTATTACTCCTGACCACCAAAAGTTTCTAGTAACCAATTCTGTTGTCTTCCACTGTCCTCTATGTCCTTCTACCAGTGTATTATGGTATAACTAGATTACTTCTACCCTCAACTTCTTATCTTATGGTATATATACCTTCTTATCTCTTAGTATTAGACCATTCTCTTCTCTCTATTCTTCATCTCTTAACATCTTTACCTTTGCTTGCTTTATTTCCTCTACTATTTTTATTACTTTGTTATTTTTTGCATCTAACTTTCTGATTTCCTCTAGCAGATCTACTTCTTCAATTACTACCTCTGTTACCTGTGTCACTCTCACTTTTAACCACTTCTTTTTCACTAACACTCTATCTTCATTATCTCTCTCTATGCCAATCTACTAGTCTAGTTGTCTACTTAGGCTGTCTGCTCATTCCATACTACTCTCTGGTATATTTTTCAGGTGGAAGTCAAATCTTGATAGATACAGGGCCTATCATGCTTGTCTTCTGTTTAACTTCTGGCTGCTCATGAAATATTTGAGGTTTTTATGATTGCTCTAGATTTCAAATCTGCCTTATGGGCCTTTCAGTAAATGCCTTCACTTTTCTAAACACCTGATAATTGCCAACATCTCTCTATCATGAATCTTATAATTCTTTTCTGCTTTGTTCAATGATTTTGAGATAAAAGCTACTAGCCTCTACTTTTCATCCTTACACTTTATTGATAATACTTCTTCTGTTGTATACTCTGATGCATTTGCTTCTACTCTCATCTCCTTGTCCAAGTCAGGTGCTACTAGCACTGGTCTTGTTGTAAACACTCTTTTTAACTCCTTGAATGCCACTTCCTGTTCCTCTCCCCAATTCCACTTTTCATCTTTTCTGACCAATCTATACAGCAGTTTGGCTAACTTAGCAAAATCTTTTACAAATCATCTATAGTAATTTGCCAATCCTAGGAACTTCTGCACTTCTTTGACTGTTTTAGGTCTAGGCCATTCAAGAACTCCTGCCACTTTCTCCTCCTGTATCTTAATTCCTTCTGCTTTCATTACCAGTTCAAGAAAGTTGATCTCTTTGACTTTCCAAATACATTTTTCTGGCTTTACATAGAGGTTGCTCTCCTCCATTCTCTTCAACACTTCTTCTACTATCTCATCATGCTTCTTTTCATTCTCCATTCCCACTAGCACATTGTCCATAAATGCTGCTACATCTCCAGTATCAATTAAGTCTTCAAGAATGTCATTCATTATTGCCTGAAAGGTTGCTGGTGAGTTTGTGAGACCAAAAAACATAACTGTGGGTTCATACACCCCTAGATGTGTAGTAAAGGCAGCCTTCCATTCATCCTCTTCTTTTATTCATATATTGTTGTACCCCCATCTCAGATCCATCTTTGTAAATACTTTTTTTGTACCCATAGTGTCAATCAAGTCCAAAATTAATAGCAATAGATAGTTATTCTTGACTGTCTCTTTGTTCAGGTATCAATAGCTCTGTACCATTCTTTTCTTTCCATCTTTTTTCCCCACAAAGAATACTGGTGAAGTCTGGGGTAACTTTGAGGGTCTAATGTACCCTTTTCTCAACTGTTTCTCTACAAATTCTCTTATCTTCTCTTTCTCTTCTCTCAACACCAAGTATGTTCTTTCTTTCCTTAGCACAAAATCTTTTCTCAGATTTATTGTATGGTCCCAAGGTTTTCTCACTGGCATTCTTTCTAGTTCTGCTTTCTTGAATACCCTAAGCCACTTGTGAAATCTCTGTAGCACCATCTTTCTCACTTTTTCTCTATCCAATTTGATTTCATTGTCAAATTTCTTTTCTATCAATATCTTCCATTCATCTCTCTCTAATTTTCCTATTGCTCTAATTCTCCCCTCTACTTTTCTTCTTTTTTCTGTCTCCTTTTTTGCTACTATACTCCTCCCACAAATTGGTGGGCATCTTATCATTTTAACTTCTCCAATCTCTCAATTTATCTTAGAGTTATGTACTTGCAACCATGGCATACCCAGTATGATGTCTATTCTCCCCAGGTCACATATATCCATCCTTATTCTTTCTACATGACTTTTGTAGTCCATATTCACCTCCACCTGGTATATAACTGCCCTTCCACTATTATTTGTACCATCTACATCTTTTACTACCACTGGTCTTTCTAACTTCTGCAGCTTAAATTCATTCCTTGCTATTATCTTTCTGTTTATAAACATCCCTGTTGTGCTGCTTTCCAAGAGTACTTTTACTGTTATACCTTCATGTATATTCACTTTCTTTACTCCAATGTTTAGTCACACTTCTCTCAATATTTTGAATGTTCTCCTGACATCTCTTTGCTTGTTCTCCTCTTTTGCTGTGCTTTTTGAAACTCCTGTCTGTATACCACCACTTTCCAATTCTACTACAGTTTTTTTTTTCCTGTCCTATATTCTGGGTATAGGATCTTACTTCTTTCTCATTTCAGCACTTTTCCTTCTATTGTATTCTTTTTTCCACACTTTGTACACTGTACCCTTGTTATCTCTCCCTTCCTTGCTTCTTCCTCTCTTCAGTTCCATGCTTTCTGGCAAAGGTTGCACCACATATTTTTTACTTGTCTTTCAAGAAGAAACCTTTATTCCTGATTTTTATAGGTTTAAACCCCCTTGCCTTTATATCCTCTACACTCTACATAGGTTACTACTGTCTTCTCTGTAATCCATCCCCTCTCAAGTAGAAGTGCCTCCTCTAGGGGCATGCTCCCCTTGTCACAATATTCCTATACCTTTTCTTATATAGGACGTACTGGCCTCCTCTCTTACTGTACCTTTTGTGGTTCAACCACACATGCTGCCTATTCACTTTTCTTCTTCTATCTTTCTACTTCTATGTTTGGGCATTCCCATTTGTGGTGCCCAACCCCCCAACATATAAAACACTTTACTTCCTCCATTCTTTCCTGCTACCTGTTATGAGATGGTTCCAAGAAAGGAAACTATCTCCTGTATATTTCTCAACCTAGTAGATAATATCCAGGAGCATAATACAAGAGGGATATAAGTAGCATGGAAAAGCTTATGTAATATATATATAGTTATTAGTAAGGGTCATGTGATTACAGGAGATGGGCACATAGACCAACAGATATTTGTATAAGTAGTTGTACAATCCAATGGAGAACTCTATTGAGTTTTTCCTGAACAACCACCTTAGTTGAGCCTAAGTCTTCACAACCTTATGCTAACACTGCCTCTACTTTATCTCTTACTCCACACTGTATCACCCTAGTCACCAACATCTCATATCTATTTTGGGGTTTTTCTCTTTTCTCCTTTTCCTCTTATTTCCTTGTCCTGTAGTTACAGACCAGGTGCCCAAACTTCCTACAGCTCCAACATTCTCTTTCTCTCCTTCCCTCCAACTATACCCTTAGTGAAGCAAGAGCTTGCCTTTCTTTGAGCATGTTGCTCAGGAGATTGTTATATTATTATTGAGATATAGTGTTAGTACCTTAAAGTCAAAGTGAAAGATTTTGATCTTGCTTGAGTTATGTCTGCTGGAGTGCAAGATCTTTACCCAGCCAGACACCTACTGTCTTACTAACTACTGCTCTAGTACTAGGGCTACACCATCACCTCTAAGAAGAGGATCCCTACTCCAAGCAGCTTCTTAAGAATGCACTACTATCCCTCTGCACATATAGATTATAATAGACCCCCAGCACAAGATTAATAAAGTGAAAGAGTACAAGTAGTCTACTGAACACCACCCAATTGCAAAGTCAGATCTTGGATATAATACCTAGGTTTAGTACCATACTGCTACCAACAGTCTCTAACTAACTACCAAGTCCCCCCAAGCTAAGGGCCTGGCTATGTATGGAGGTGACTAGTAATTGTGATGATCACTGGTCAAGGGTCAAAATAATGTGAGAGTAAAAGGGTAGACAAGGCTTGAGATGAATAGTGTCTAAGAAGTGGTATTGAGTTCTTCTGTTGTGTAACTCAAGTTGAGTTAACTCAGTAGCTAAGTCTTTGAGAGTTACAAAGAGAACTCAATGGGATTCTTGCTTAATTGTGCCAGCTACTTATACAAGTATGCTATTTGCTCTTGTTTACATTGATAGTATTCTACAACCAGCCAAGAGGCTGCTAGTTTAATTCTCTTGTCCATCATTCTATAAATATATATCTTTGGTCATAGTCAAGGCAGCTCATGACAAGCCTTTGAAGCTCTCAAAATAGCTGTAACTTCCACTCCAGTACTGGTCTTGTCCCACAACTCAGAACTCTTCTGGATTGAAGCTGGTAGTTTAGACTATGCTATAGGTACTATCCTATCTCAATAGTCTACACAGGATAGCAAGTGGCATCCAGTAGTATTCTATAGCAAGTCCTTGTCTTTGGTAGAGCAAAACTATAAGATCCACAATAAGGAGATACTCACTATTATCTGTATACTAGAAGAGTAGAGACATTTTATAGAAGAAGTAGCCCATGCAATAGAGATTTGGATAGACCACAAGAATCTTGAGTACTTTATGACAGCCAAGAAACTCAACTGTTGTCAAGCTCATTGGTCCTTGTACTTTGCCCACTTTGACTTCACTCTCTACCACTGGCCTAGATGATCCATGGAGAAACCCAATGCTTTATCACAAAGACCAGACCATGGCAAGAGATCCTCCAATAATGAAAACATGGTATTACTCTGCCTAGAGTTCCTGGCTGTCTATGCCCTAGAAAGAGTAGAGCTAATAGGAGCAGAACAGAACATTCTATCCAAGATCTACAAGGGCAACCACTCCAGAGACCTGAAAGAGCTGGTCATCAAGACCACTCAAGAACTCTAACACTCTACCACTAAGATAGTACATTTGTTGGAATAGTTGAATATAGATAGCCTGCTCTATTTCCAAGGAAAGGTTTATATGCCCTGGACCTTTGACTTGTGCAGGAAGATAGTCTCTTTGTGCTACAACACCAAGGTTGCAGGACACCCCAGTAGATGGAAGATACTAGAGCTCATATCCCAGAACTATTGATGGCCTTAGATATCTGGGTATATAGGGCAATATATAAACATCTATGATCTCTGTCTCCATATAAAACCCTCTAGAAAGCTCACTTCATTCTGATATACACAACAGTGACCACAGAAGGAGCAGCAAGATTGTTCTTGTACCAGATATAGAAACTTCATAGACTACCTCAATATGTAATCCTGGACTATGGACCCCAGTTTATAGCCCTGTTTACGAGAGAGCTCTATTATCTACTAGAGATTCAATTAGCCTCCTCTATGGCCTGGCACCCACAAACCAATAGACAAATAAAATGTGTTAACCAGAAACTTGATCAGTACCTACACCTCTTTATCAACAAGTGATAGGACAACTGGTACAATCTGCTACTACTGGCAGAGTTCCAGTACAACAATCATATGCATACTTCCACCTAGCAGACTCTATTCCTACTTAACACTGGACAGACTTCCTATATGGGCTTTGAACCTAAACAACACCCCTCTGGACTAGAAACAGTGAATAAGTTCACAGAGCAGATAAAGACAGCAATTGAGAAAGCCAAGGCTGTGGTTTGAAAGGCACAAAAGGACATAATGTGGTACTACAACCAAAGAAAGTCTCTGGCCCCAGTGTTTCATCCTAGGGATCAGGTATTCCTAGACACCACTAACATCAAAACACACATCCATCCCCAAAGTTGTCATACTACTGTCTTGGACCCTTTGTAGTAGAGCGTCAAGTGGGACCTCTCATCTATCGCCTCAAGCTATCAAATATAATAAAAAAATTCCATCATGTGTTTAACATAGTAAAGCTGTCTGCTGCTCCAGAAGACTTGATCCTTGAAAGAAAGTCTAAGCCACTGCCACTGTCCATTGTCATTAACAGAAAAGAGAAGTGGAAAGTAGAAGAGATTTTGTATAGTCATTGGCATAGAAGAAGGTTCTAATTCCTGGTAAAGTGGAAAGGGTTCAGAAGAGAGCATAACTCTTGGGAAGTAGCCTTTGATGTCTCAGCACTGGATCTCATAGTAGAATTCTATTGCAAACACCTTGTGGCCCCCAGACACATCTAACAAGTGGACTTTAATGTGATTTTTCTCTCCAGAACCATTGCTTTGAGGCACAGCAATCTCAAGAGGGGGTGAGTGTAAAGGGACCCTACCAACACTATTCCTAAGATACCAGACTCATAGCCCAGAGCAACCTTGTGCTTAATTAAATATTACTATGTAATATTTAATTCTCTTTGGCTTGACTCAGAGACTTCTGACCCTGACTAACAAGACTATAGGATTAGAGATATCTCAGCAGTAGTAGTATATATATTATAAAAACACACTCCAGGAGCCTTATCCTAATCTCTAAGGATTCTCCTGGAGTCTACTCCACTCTAGTTGCTCTAACATAGATTTCATAGAAACATTTTCATCAGTAGTAAAATTCATAATGCTATAAATTTTTCTAGTACTTACTGCATTTTTGGACCTTGAACTTCATCAAGTTAACATTGTTAGAGCATATCTTTAAGAGAATTTAGATAAAGAAATTTATATGAAGGTATCTAATAGACTTGCTAAGAAATATAAAAGTGGTTAAAAATTTTGGAGACTTAGAAAGGCATTATATAGGTTGAAACAAGCAGGTCAACAGTGGAAGAAACACTTATATCAGATGATGACTAAGCTTGGCTTTACTTGTACAATAACTGATAACTGTCTTTATATCCTCTAGAAGCATAGTAAAATTATTCTGATAATCTTGATGTTATGCAACTTAAGTCGAGTTGACTCAGCAGCTAAGTCTTTAAGGGTTATAAAGAGAACTCAATGGGATTCTTGCTTAATTGTGCCAACTACTTATACAAGTATGCTATTTGCCCTCATTTATATTAATAGTATTCTATAACCAGCCAAGAGGCTGCCAGTTTAATTTTCTTGTTCATCATTCTATAAATACATATCTTTGGTCATAGTCAAGGTAACTCATGGCATTTGATCTATGTTAATAACACTAGAAAAGGAATACCTGGAATTGCTCTATTCAAGCAGAATTTGTCAAAGAATTTTGAAATAACAGATCTGGGTGAATTGAAGTTTATACTTGGTATTTGTAAGAGAAACACTCAGAAATAGTCACTCAATAAGCTAGACAAAGGTCCCAGAAGCTAGTGTGATATTTAAGTAAAAATAGATCTACCCATACAAGCTGTTATATATACTACAACAGGTAGTCTGTGTACAGTCACATGAATACTAACCAATGATACCATATGTCCCTATATAGTTGAACAGGCATCACCAAGATGACACAAGACAGAAGGAATGCAGGAGAGAGTAAGAATATGATATAGAAGATATACTTAGTCCATAGATACTGAGCTTACCTAATAACTAAGTGTATTCTCAGGGTATCCCCTTACAGTATTCTGGTCACTTGAGATTGCTCCAATCATCTTATTTTTCTTGATCAGTCTGCTTATATCATACAAGTTCTTGCAAGGTTTGGAATGCTCAACACAAAGCCTATCTCCACTCTCTTGGCTGTCAAACATGGTTTATCTACATTTTAGTCTCTATTTTCTGAAGCTGATGTCAAGTAGAGACTCCAGTTTTCTCCAGGCTTGATCTCAACTTATAGGTTGGATCAACTTCTATAGTATGCCCTCTTTAGATAAAAAAGATTCCCTCTAGAATACTAAGAAATAAGAGATGGATTTAGATAAAGTCTACTAGTGTCAGACCCCACAACAAAGAGGGGTTATGGTGATGTTAATGATACCACCTACTATACTAACCCAATTTTCAACAAGGGTTCACCCAGGCTTAACCTATAAGATTCAATGACAGTAGTAATTGGTGGGGAATAAGTTGAAAGAACAAAGCTAAGTAACTAATTACATAAGTTGTATTTAAATAGTTAATCAACAAACTGGGGCAAA